>VOFB01000037.1_pt1 | contig 174000 bp, 190 predicted proteins | sample 5384141 | NCBI WGS metagenome assembly VOFB01 (sample SAMN12384721, study PRJNA508395) | human gut metagenome | isolation source: healthy gut A | host: Homo sapiens
TCATGTTCGGCAAGCGCTTCTCTTCCGGAACGGGCACGGTGTCGGTAAGCACGATTTCCTTGGCGCCGCAATCCCTCAGACGTTCCACGGCCGGGCCGGACAGCAGACCATGCGTGGCAACCAGCGTCACGGACTTCGCACCGGCGTTGTTCAGCGTGCGCACGGCCTCGCAGATAGTGCCCGCGGTGTCGATCATGTCGTCGACCACCACGCAGTCGCGACCTTCGACCTCGCCGATAATGCCATGCGCTTCGGCATGGTTCGGGCGGGTGGTGTCACGGGTCTTGTGAATGAACGCGAGCGGCAGATTGCCCAGCTTCGCGGCCCACTGTTCGGAAACCTTGATGCGGCCGGCATCCGGAGACACGATGGTGGTGCTCTCAAGCGGCATGTTGTTGCGCACGTAGTCAAGCAGCACCGGAGTGGCGGTGAGATGGTCGACCGGTCCATCGAAGAAACCTTGCTCCTGGGCGGCATGCAGATCGACCGTCATAATGCGGTCTGCGCCGGCGGCGCGGAACAGATCGAAAATCAGACGGGCGGTGATGGGCTCGCGACCCCGGTGCTTCTTATCCTGGCGCGAGTAGCCGAGGAACGGCGCGACCACGGTAATGGAACGGGCGGAAGCGCGCTTCATGGCGTCAACCATGATGAGCTGCTCCATAATCCACTTGTTGATCGGCTCGGTGTGCGCCTGCATCACGAACGCATCGGCGCCACGCACCGGCTCGGTGTAACGCACATACATCTCGCCGTTGGCGAAATCGTAAGCCGTGGTTTCTAAGTACGTCGATTCCTAGGTATTTCGCGGTTTCATGGGCCTGCTCAGGGTACGCACGACCCGTCACCAAAGCCAATTTCTTATCCGGGGTGCCTTCGAGAATCGCCGACATGCTTCGCCTTCCACAAATCTAGAGTCGCGTAAATACGGTACCAACCGTACAAAAATAGCCGTATTCAATATAACAATGCGGGTGCCCATGACGCGCCTGCACCACAGAACGTGCGCATGATGTTGCAGAACGTGCGCATTGCCGCTCGTCCAGCAGAAGGGCTATGCTGAACAGGTTGTCTGAACTGTATCTTTTATACCCTTTCATATATAGATGCGTGAAGGCAGTACGCATACACACTCCTGCCATGGAAGGTCCATGGCCGATAGTCCGAAGGAGGTGGGTGATGTCTGCGCACAAGTACGAACTGATGTTCATCGCCGATCCTGAGCTGGATGAGCGCGGTCTGAAGAAGCTGACCAATCAGCACATGGAACTCGTCACCAAGGAAGGCGGTTCCGTCGAGAACATCGACATCTGGGGCCGTCGCAAGCTCGCTTACGAGATTGATGGCAAGACCGAGGGCAACTACGTTGTGGTCAACTACACCGCTGATCCGGCCACCAGCGACGAACTCGATCGTCTGCTGAACCTGAACGAATCCGTCATCCGTACGAAGATTCTTCGCAAGTAAGTAATTCCAAGCTTTTCAAGCCGCAAAGTAGGTAGGTAACGATGGCAGGCGAAACGATTATCACCTGTGGTGGGCAACCTCACCGCTGATCCCGAAATCCGTCAGGTTGGCAACGGTGCATCCGTGGCCAGCTTCACCATTGCCTCCACTCCGCGCAACTGGAACCGTAATACGGGCCAGTTTGAAGATGGTCAGGCCTTGTTCATGCGCTGCTCCGCGTGGCGCGACATGGCCGAACATTGCGCGCAGAGCCTAAGCAAGGGCATGCGCGTGATCGCGCAAGGCCGTTTGCAGCAGCGTTCCTACCAGGCGAACGATGGTTCCCAGCGCACGGTCGTCGAGCTTCAGGTCGATGAGATCGGCCCGTCCTGCGCTATGCGACCGCCCAGGTCACCCGAACCTCCAGTGCCAACGGTGGTAATTTTGCCGACAATCGCGGCGGCAACAATTTCGCTGGTGGCAATGGCGGATTCAACAATGGTGGCTTCGCCGGCAATGCCGGTGGCTATCAGGGCGGTGCCGGATATTCCGGTGGCGCAGGCTATCGGGTGGGGCTTCCGCCCAGCCAATGCCGCGCCCGCCATGCAGCCCGCTCCTGCATCGGATCCGTGGGGCAACTCGGATAACTCCGGTTCCTCCTCGTTCGGTTCGTTCGGTTCCTCCGAGTTCGGCGGAAACAGCGACGAACCGGAATTCTGATCCGACTCGGATCGCAGCTTAAAGCAGCTTACAAGAAAAGCGATTTCCAGACTTTAAGGAGAACATCAAGATGTCACGTAAGAGGCCGCAGCCGCCGGTCAAGCCGTTTAAGAAGAAGCCGAATCCACTGAAGGCCGCCAAGGTCACCGAGATCGATTACAAGGACGTTGCCCTGCTGCGCAAGTTCATTTCCGATCGCGGCAAGATCCGTTCCGTCGTATCACCGGCGTGACCGTGCAGGAGCAGCGTGAGCTGTCCAAGGCGATCAAGAACGCCCGCGAGATGGCTCTGCTGCCGTACGCCACTTCCGGTCGCTGATCTTAGAGAGGTTTGAACAATGGCTGAAACTAAGGTTATTCTCACCAAGTCCGTCAATCACCTGGGTCACCCGGGCGACGTCGTGTCCGTTAAGGCCGGCTACGCTCGCAACTACCTGATTCCGCAGGGTCTGGGCTTCGCATGGTCCAAGAACGCTGCCGCCCAGATCGAGGCCATGAAGCGCGCTCGTCTGGCCAAGGCCGTCGCCACCCGCGAAGAGGCTGTTGCCGCCAAGGAACTCATCGAGGGTTCCGTCGTCGAGATCGCCGCCAAGGTGTCCGAGTCCGGCAAGCTGTTCGGTGGTATCTCCGCCGACAAGATCGCCATCGCGCTGTCTTCCAAGGCTGCCGTCAATCCGAAGAACATCACCGTGGATCCGATCAAGACCACCGGCGAGTTCGCTGCGACCGTCGCTCTGCACCCGGAAATCTCCGCTTCCTTCACCGTGAAGGTTGTCGCTGAGTGATTCGGCCCCATTCGCTATGGCTGCATTCATTGCGGTTACGGCGAATGACTTCAGACTGAGATACGTCTGAGCTTAAGCATGGAAAATCCCCCTGCACCAGCTGAAAACAGCTATGCAGGGGATTTTCATACTTTATTTAATAGCTGTAGCCACCGTCATCAAGCGTGACCGTGACCTTACCATCCTTGATAGCGAACGATCCGCTCGCATTGAACGTCGTACTATCATCATCCGGATCCCAAGAATCGCCGTCTTTCACCTCGTATGTGCACTTTGCCTTACCGGTTTTAGTATCAAAAGCGCCATAATCAAGGTCGACTTCGTCGATTTTCGGATAGATGCTGATCGACCACGCGAAATTACGGTAATTATCCTCATCCCATACGCGGAAGCCGAACGGGCAGTTTTCCGGCGCATAGTCGGTGGATTCCGCGCACTTGTCGAGCGCGTTGTTCACAGCGGTGCTTAATGCATCCTTGAACTTGCTGGTGGTCGTCACCTTCAGCGTGGTCGGCGAATCACTGTCTTCGTTCGTGCGGAATACCACTGTTTCGCTGACGATATAATCCGTGCTCGTAACGGAAATGTTGTACGTGCCCGGGTATACGCGCAACTGCCATTCGCCGGAATCCGTCTTCTCCGCGTTTTTGGCTGTGACCGCAACCTTGTTGACCGTCAACGATTCCACACTGCTTGGCACGGAAACATTGATGGACTTGATCAATGGCGTGGTGATTTGCCAGTTCGGGAAAATCAGGAATTTGTTGCCGGATCTGCGCATCGTGAGTTCCTCATCGACGGTTTCGCCGTTCAACGAGTAGCTGATTGATGCGGTGGTTGTGCCATTGCCGGATTTCACGCCATTGACATGCGCATTCGAAATGGTCGCGTTATCGGTCTTGGCGACGCTGTTGGAAAGCAGCTTTCGTTGGTTTTTACCCACTTGAGGATCGGCAATGTCGTTAGCCTTGTCGTAATCGCCGCTGGCGATTGCCGACACATAGCTTTCCGCCATGGATTTCGCGCTGAAGACGGTCGAATTGAGCACACCATAGACAATGCCCAATACGATCAGTGCACCGGCGACGATGCAGCCGATCAGGATCGTCTTCTTAGTTTTTGGGTCGAGTGGCCTTCCTTCACCCTGTGGAACGGCCGGCATCGGAATGTCGGCCGGAGATTGTGGCATGGGAGGAACCGAAGCCGTTGACTGCGGCACTGGTGGAACCGAAGCGGCTGGCGCTGGGATTGGCGTGGTTGGCATTGGAACAGCGGGCATCGCTTGCGTAGGAGCGGTCTGCGCGGCTGGTGACGTTGCTGGCGCGGACGGATTGGCGTACTGCGCGTTGTACTGCGCGTTGTATTGCGCGGTCTGCGTGGTCTGCGCGGAAGCTGCGGTCCTGGCTGCCTTCGGTTGGCCGAAATGCGGATCGCAAGCCTTGACGTAATCGACGACGTTCTGCGGAGTCTGCTGTACGGTACCGCCAACAAGAATCTTCCACAATCCCGGCGTCGACGCAACCAACGTCGGACCAAACGTCATCGCAATCACTTCAACGAGGAAAGCCCAGACGCCGGCGACGATGAAATACCACATCGGCACCATCGTCGAAACCGTATTCGAGCTGTATCCGGCAAGGAAATTCGTGCACAGGAATTCCGCGACAAGCCAGAACACCATCACGGCGACAGGAGCCTTCCATGTGTTCTCCCACTTCGCATAATACGGGTCATACATGTTGCGGGCCGTCTCACGAAGCGCAATGTAAATCGTTGCAATGATGAAAAGCACAAAAGCAAATCCACAGTGCCCAAGCGTATTGGGTGACGCTGGCGACATTGAACAGGGAAAGCGTGTAGGAGGATTGCCCGGAAACCGAAGCCGTGACACCACCGAACGAAGATACGGAAAACAGTACGAACGGTACGGCAGGCAATAGCAGCGGAATCAGCAGTATGCCGGCCAGTGCGCTCGCTGTGGATTTCAGTGGAACGGAGATGGACGGTTTTGCCCTCAGTGCGGCGCCGCGCAATTGCAGGATGGCCATGCGGCTGCGGGAATTCCTTCCGTGTGCCCGCAGTGCGGCGTCGCCGTCACCGCAGATATGCGATTCTGTGGTTCCTGCGGTTTTCCGTTGGGGACACAAGGTGCTCAGCCGGCTGAGACCACTCAAATCCATGTTTCGCCGGCAACGGCCGCATATCCTCCGGTTCCCATGCCCGCGCCATCAAGCCTGCAGCTAGACATGCAGTCCGGAACGCAATCTGATCCGCAAGCCAATGATTGCAAGAACCGCAAGAAGCCAATCATCATCGCAATTATTGTAATTATTGCGGTGATAGCGTTAATCGCGGGATTTGTTGTATGGAAATCAACCAATCGTAATAGCGGTGACGATTCGGCGCAAAACGGTTCTTCGACGGCGCAAAACGCGGATGAGCAATCCAACAAAACCAAGCAGAACGATGCGGCCAAGCAAACCAAGGATTGCGCGACAACGCCCGACGCGGGCTTGGAGAGTGTCGAGAAAAACGGAACCACGATGATTGCGACCGTCGCGTTCTCTGCACACGCCTGCGGTGACACCGCGTGGAAAGGCGAGGGCATCAAAATCTCCATCAAGGATTCCAGCAATGAGGTGATCGCGTCCGCGGTGTACGATTTCGCATCCGATCCGATGCAGTTCACAAGCGGCAAAGCGACGCTCGAGCTGGCGTACGCGATAGGGCAGTACTGGCGTGCGTCCGACCAGATCGAAACCAAGTCGACCAGCATGGTGGTGCAGAAGGGTGCGACGCCGAACGGTAATGAGGTTGCGAGTGTGGGAGACGCAAGGGGTGGTGCGAACATTGCCGACTCCGATGCGGAACGCTATGCGCAGCTGGCGTTGAGCTGGCAGCTGTCTCATGACCGGTCGGCGGTTTCCGGACTGTACGACATTCCGACAACGCAGCTGTTCAGTCGTAAATACGGTATGGAAGTCGACGGCAAAACCCAGCAATACCGCGATATTTACGCGCAGTATCTTACATTGCGCGCTTCATGGCCGAAGGCGGTGTTGGCGTGGGCCGCGGACTACAGCTACTACACGCGGTATGGGCATGAGGCCGATTATTACGTGCTTCTTTCCGGGGAGGAGTTCGGTTCGGTGGCTGATGCGCGTGCATGGTGTTCGGACAATGGATTCGGGGAGAATGATTGCATGGCCGTGCAAATTAATTAGCGAAATGAATTGGCGGAAGTGTTTGGGGCGATTGGGTTACGCGGAACGACAGTTGTGAAGAAATTGTGATTTCCTGCCTTGGTTATGCTGTTTAGATAGGGAACATGATGGCTGGATCGCATTTTTCTGTGATTTATGCAATATGCTGAAATCGTTGAAAAATAGCGGTTCTACAATCGCGACACGCCGAGAGTTGCGTTCTTCTCGATTCTGGTATATTTACTTCTCGTGCTCAGCGAGAACAAAACCTCGCAAGACCAACGCCCCTTTAGCTCAGTTGGTTAGAGCAGCTGACTCTTAATCAGCGTGTAGGGTTCGAATCCCTGAGGGGCACAGATAAAACCTTGGAACTCCGGTTCCAAGGTTTTTTTGTTTTCTGATTCTCGTATGTCTACTCCCACATCCACTGCAGTTTGCGTAGAAACTGTTTCTCGGGCCTATCCTCCTCGTACTCCGCATCCGTACTATCGGCAAGGTTCTCCAGCGTCCTGATTCCTCCAGTCAGTGGAGGAATCTTCCCCGTTTGTAAGCATCCCAGAGTCCGAAAACATCCAATCGGTGGAGGATCTTCCCGGAAGTGGGCCTTTCAGCGGGCAAAACATCCAGTCGGTGGGGAATCTTCCCGCTGGCGCACGCTTGAGTCCTGATTCCTCCAGTGACTGGGGGAATTTACCCGGAAGCAAGCCTTCCAGCGGGCGAAACATCCAGTCAGTGGAGGAATCCACCCATCGACTGGCATCTCAGCGTCCTGATTCTTCCAGTCGGTGGGGGAATCTACCCGCTGGCGCACGCTTCGGAGTCCTGATTCCTCCAGTGACTGGGGAATCTACCCGAAGCAAGCCTTCCAGCGGGCAAAACATCCAGCGGGTGGAGGAAATGGGATGCTAAGGAAAAGGCTTTGCGATGAATTCCCGTGGATGGACTTACGCACCGGCCCTACTGGCTTCCTGCGACGGACTCACTATGGCTCCCGTACGTCGGCCGACGTCTCATCACTCCATGAAGACACGCGTTCCAGGTTCAATCCCCCCGGCGCGTTCACCCTGGTAATGGCTTCCGAGGGTATAGACAATAACTTTGGTCCCTATATACTCAAAGGTCCACGTGCGGTCCGATCATCGATTTGCTTCTTTGCCTGAGAATAATGACGTGTTACTCTGATTGCAGAAGACAAGATCGTGGGCACTCTTGGCAAGGGCAGGTCGACAGGCTCCAACGCGCAGTACGACATCTCTAATCTTCATTTCTACAGGGATGGCGAAGACATCGGTATTGCAGAGTTCTTCGGAGTGGATTCATCATCTATAGATAAAGCCAGCACCATGGTTGTGGCCACGCTGACCACACCGAAGAAGGCTGCGAAAGGCAATCTCATTGGCACATGGGGATTCTCTGCCAAGGCGGCAGGTCTGACCATTACCGAAATGCAGATGACTATGCAGACTGGCGGTACGTGGACCGGCAGCATGGAATCCGCAGGTGACGACAAAGCCGAACAATTCGGCGGTACTTGGGTCAGCCAAGGCGGATCCACATACCATATCAACGAAACGCAATCGTATAATTCCGAATTCGATGTGACGCTGCCCAGCGGTCGGCAGTACTGACGATAATGGTGGAACTAGCGAAACCGCGGTTTGCCGAATCAAATTACGAGTGCAATATCCAACATATGAAACCAGCGCTATGACGTCATACCTAGTGGCATACTGACTTCCAGTGTGGGGGTAGTGTTGGACGCTGTTGTCCGCCGAGAGCGGAATCGACATCAATCTGATTCTTATTGAGAAGAAGCAATAGAGGAAACAGCAGTGGAATACTCGACTTTTGTCAAACTTGCGGCCGAGTTCTTCGGCACCGCCGTACTGATGGTCTTCGGCAACGGCTCCGTGGCCAACGTTGAGCTCAAGAACACCAAGGGCCACCATGCCGGCTGGCTGAACATCGCCATGGGCTACGGCTTCGGCGTGATGTTCCCGGTGCTCATGTTCGGTGGCGTTTCCGGCGCGCACATCAACCCGGCCATGACCATCGCCCAAGCAGTGAACGGCCTGTTCGACTGGAACCTGGTGCTGCCGTACATCATTGCCCAGCTGCTCGGTGCCGCAGCCGGTCAGCTCGTGGTGTACGTCACCTACTATCCGCACTATAAGGACACCGAAGACGCCAACGCCATCCTTGGCACTTTCTGCACCACCGACGCTCACAACGATCGCGTGAACTACTTCGTCAACGAGTTCTTCGGCACCCTCGTGCTTGTGGTCGGCGCACTGTGCTGCCTATCCCTGCCGTGGGGCGAGGAAGACCATGCTGCCGCATCCATCGTGGTTGGCTTCATTGTGTGGGGCCTCGTGACCTCCATGGGTGGCCCGACCGGCCCTGGCCTGAACCCGGCCCGCGACCTCATGCCGCGTCTGCTGCACGCCATCCTGCCGATTCCATCCAGGGCTCCTCCCGCTGGGACGAGGCTTGGATTCCGGTCGTCGCCCCGATTCTGGGCGCCATCGTGGGTGCGTTCATGTTCAAGCTGTTCGCCTGATCGCATTCGATCATTCGTGACTTGTTTGCCTGACCGTCGCATAAGTTGCGTTTGACGTATAAGAACTGATGCATAAAGCCTGTTTTCCTCGGAAAAATTCCGGTACGGGGGAAGCGGGCTTTTTGCGTGCCTACCATTGGCTGGTAGTGTTGCCGTGGAAGAGATATGCTGCCACCTGCGTGACGGCAGGATTATAAGGAGGCCGGATTGAAGCGGATTCGTACCATTCTGCGTGCGCTCGATCCGAAAGGCGGCCGCCACCATGAGCCGTCGGGAGAGGTCGGAAGCGTTCCGCATCCGCAGAAGCGTCGTGGCTTGGGTCCTCGCATTGTGCGTCATCGTGTCATGCACGTCGTGCAGCGTGCATGCCGTGCTGACCAACGCGGTGCTGAACGGACATGCGGCAACGGCGCAGGTCGGCAATACCGGAACAACTTCGAAAAAAGCGGATCGATCTGCGAAAGATGCGAAAACCGCGAAATCTGAGAAGCAATCGCAGCAATCATCGGAAACAAAAGACGCAGAGGTCTCGACGGAGAAAACGGCGGAACCGCAGGAAGACGCCGTCACCAAAGCTCTTCGTGAACAATCGGCCGCGCTGACGGACGAACAGAAAAGCGAAATACTTGCGAAAGCGCAGCAAACAGCGCAAAACAGCGGCAATGGTGTGGTGCAATACCATTACTGCGTGGTCACCAAAGGCGAAGTCGGCTCGGTTGACGATTTTTCGAACACAGTATTCCGTATTCTGAACGGCGAACGTGGATGGGCGCGCGCCGGCGCGATTTTCGAACCTTCCACGGACGGCAATTGCGATTTCAATATAGTGCTCGCCCAAGCGTCGAGTATGCCGACGTTCTCGTCGATATGTTCGGAACAATACAGCTGCCGTGTGGGCGACAATGTGATCATCAACGACGATCGTTGGAATTCCGGCACGGACGTGTGGGTGTCGGGAGGTGGCGACCTGGCGCGATATCGCACGATGGTGATCAATCACGAGGTCGGCCACCGGTTGGGGCACGTCGACAACGAGATGACGTGCGCCGGAGCTGGTCAGGCGGCGCCGCTTATGCAGGAGCAGTCCATATTTTTGACGGTTGCGTGGTCAACGAGTATCCGCTCGATTCGGAATTATGGATCGGCTGAACGCGACTGCGAAATAAAACTGCAGAATAGGCAGAAATAGGCAGAAATAGGAACTGCTGAACATGCGGAAAACCGCAGAACGCGGCTATAGCTCGAAATACGCGTTGAATTCGGCTTGGTCAAGCATGCGATCCGAGGTATTGGCTCGAACGGCGTCCCAGCTGAATTCGCCGAGGGCTTCGGTCGCGCGCTCATAGGCTGCGGTTTGGTGTGTTCCGGATCGCCCTGTAATCCGAGCAGCCATGCGCAATAGCCGATGATCTGTTGCGCTGTGGCACCATGCGCTGTGAGAATGCCGAGATCGAGCGAGCGCTCGCGTTTGGCGAGGCGTTGGCCGGCTGCGTTGTCGATGAGGGGCAGATGCGCGTATGAGATGGTTGCGTCTGTGGAGTCGACAGTGTTGGTGGATTGGGAGGATTTGGCGGATTGGACTGGTTCGGAAGGCTGGAATCCCGCCGCGATAAGGGCTTTGCGGATATAAATCTGCAAGGCGTTGGAACGAAGCAGGTCGCGGCCGCGCACGATGTCGGTGATGCCCATGTCGAGGTCGTCCACGGTGACGGCCAGCTGGTAGGAGTAGATGCCGTCCGAACGGCGGACGATGGTGTCGCCGATGTCTTGGGCGAGGTTGTAATGCTGGTTGCCGAACACTTCGTCGTGGAAGGAGATGGTGGTGTCGTCGGTGGCGATGCGCAGCGAATGGCGGTCGCCTTTGGCGAGGCGTTGTTTTACGTGCTGCGGGTCGTTGGCGATGTGGTGGCGGCATGTTCCCGGGTACACGGTGAAACGATCGCCTTCCTGTGGTGCAGAGGCGGCGCGGATGTCGGCGCGCGAGCAGAAGCAGGGGTAGATGAGCGGTGTTGTCTCAGAGGTGGCTGCTTCGTTGCCTGCTGTAGTGCTGCAGGGCTTGGAATCGTTGAAACCAGTACTGATAATATCACTGATTTCGTCAAAGCTCAGCTTGCTGAGAAGCTCAAGCGCTTCCTGGTATAGGGCGTGTCGCGACGACTGGAATACCGGTTCGTCATCCCAACCGAGACCAAGCCATTCGAGATCGCGCATCATGGTTTCGGCGGCGCCGGGAACCACTCGTGGCTCGTCGATGTCTTCGATGCGCAGCCGTATGGAATCACCCGATTTGCGGGCGGAAAGCCATGCTCCGAGCATGGCGTAAACGTTGCCGATGTGCATGCGTCCTGATGGGGTTGGTGCGAATCGGCCGGTCATGGCTGCTCCTTTGGTGGGTTGACTGTGGCAGTACGCAACTGTACCCGTTGGGGTTTAGCTAGGTTTAGCGTAGGGCGATTCAGGTGGCGTGAGCCCCCATAGCCTTACGTTAAAGTGGTAGTATATGCCGTTCGGGTGCGTTCGTTTGTGATGGTAATCTACGAGCACGAGAATGGTATTCCGTTTTGTCGGATGAATGGGGTCGATATGACGAAAAGGCAGTTTAGTAACACGGAGGTCGAGTATCTTCGTGCGTTGCCGGCGGTTGAGTCGGTTACGGAAAATCGGATCACGTATTCGCGTGATTTTCAGATCAGTTGCATGCGCCGATATTTGGATGGCGAGCGGCCGAGCACGATTTTCACGTCGGCTGGGTTGAGCCCTGCGATTATCGGGCGCAAGCGTGTGGAACGTAATATCGCGTTGGAAAGTGGATCTGGATATTATGGCGGCCAAGAAGCAATTCCACGACGGGCGCCTTGTCTTCCGATTTTCAAGGGAACGATTGGTGACTGTGCAGTTGGGGCAGATTCGATCGCTGACGTGTCAGGTGCTTGCGTTGAAGGAACGCGTTGATGCTGGAACGCAAATTAGACGAATCGCAAAGGCTGAATTTGAGTTCGCTGAGAAAATTTTTTTTGAAGAAAAAAGTTTTTTTCGGCGCGTGTTTAGTAAATCTTGCATATAGTTGCTGTCGGACGGAGTCTTTGAAGTTCCCCTTCTACTGCCGTCTGTTTTATTAGCCCGTACGGATATCGGTCGCTTTATCGCTTCACTTCAGACCGTCGTACGGGCTTCTTCTTACTCTGGTAGAGGTAGTTGGGATTGAACGCAAGAGGCTGAACATGACTGCATATATGGACCATAAGAATCTTGCCAATGAGGCGATCGACGGTGTGCGTGCCGTGCAGATCGCCGATGGCGTGCACCGTGTGCTGGACCGCATCGCATCGGCGGAGCAGCATGCCGGGCGTGACGCAGGTTCCGTACGCCTGCTTGCCGCCACGAAAACGCGCGACGTGGGTGAGATCATGGCTGCGATCGACGCTGGCGTGCGTATGATCGGCGAGAATCGTCCGCAGGAAGTGATGGCGAAGGCCGAAGGATTGATGGCATGTTGCGGGGAGCGCGGATTCGCGTTGGGCGTTGCCGACGATGCCGGCGCTTCCACTATTGCGGGTGAGCATATTCCGTTCCATCTGATCGGCCAGCTGCAAAGCAATAAGATCGGCAAAGTGCTGCCGGTCGTCAACACCATCGAATCAGTTGATTCCCTTGACTTGGCGGAGAAAATCTCACGCAGGGCCGTGGCGCGCGGCATCACCGTGGGCGTGCTGCTGGAGGTCAACGAATCGGGTGAGGCGTCGAAATCCGGCTGCGATCCCTCGCATGCCATCCGCATCGCGCAAAAAATCGGTACATTGGACGGACTTGAATTGCAGGGGCTGATGACCATCGGCGCGCATGTCGACGACGAAACCGCCATCCGTAAGGGATTCGAGCACCTGCGCAAAACCCGCGACCATATTCTCGAATCCGGCGAGCCGGGCACGCAATCCTGCCGCGAACTGTCGATGGGCATGACCGGCGACATGGAACTTGCGGTTGCGGAAGGATCCACCATCGTGCGCGTCGGCACCGCGATTTTCGGCGAGCGTGCGTTCATCTGACTTATTTGACTTTTAACTTACTTTTGGTGGCGGGCCTTCACATGTGTGATGGCCCGTTTTTTGATTTTTCGGCGTTTTATGTGGTTTTTGATTGAGCGTGTGACCTGTTGCGATTAGAGTGATGTCGTTGCGTTTCGTGCCGGGAAATGCGGTTTCGTGCCTGCAATCGTTGTCTTGATAAGGGTTACCCCCTTGATGGAGGGCATGGGTGTTGGCGTCGGCGCGGGGCATTTGTATGGCACGAGTCTTCCTGTGGGCGGGGAGGGCACTCATGCGGTGATCGCCGGGCATCGTGGCCTTGGTTGACGCGATGATGTTCACTCGTCTTGACGAACTTGATGAGGTGATTTCATGTATGTCGAGGTGTTGGGGAGCACTTTGGGGTATCAGGTGGATCGTGTCAGCGTGATCGACCCCGATGATGTGTCGCAGCTGAAAATCACGCCTGGCGAGGATCGCCTGACGCTTATGACCTGCACTCCCTACGGCGTGAACACGCATCGTTTGCTGGTTTCCGGCCACAGGGTTGATATTCCGCTGCCGGCTCCCGATCCCCATGATGTGCGCGATGTTCGTGCGATTGGCATACGTGCGTTCGCGGCCAGTGCGATTGTCGGCGCACTGTCCTGTTCATCGACGCGACCGCGGTAACCAACGCGACCATTACGGACGATGCCGACAAAGTGCGAATCGCGGTAACGCGATTCGCGTCCAATGCCAGCGTCGTACGCAATCTGACCAGTGACGCCGCATCATTGAAAACCGCCGTGAATTCCCTGTCGGCCACCGGCGCGACCGCAGCCGACAAAGGCATGGCGTCAGCGCAGGCCGCCCTGCAGGGTGCGCGCCAGGATGCCAAGAAAATCGTCATATTCTTCACCGACGGCGTGCCGACCACAATCGACAGATTCGACGTTGGCGTCGCCAATGGTGCCGTCGGCACCGCAAAAAACGTTGAAAGCGGGCGGAACGCAAATCTACAGCATCGGCATCTTCTCGGGAGCGAATCCGGCGCAAACCAGCTTCGGCGGCGACGAAACCAGCAGCGCCAACCGCTTCATGCACGCCGTCTCCAGCAACTATCCAAACGCCACGGCATACAACAACTGGGGCAACGGAAGCAATCGCGGATACTACAAAGCCACCAACAACGCGACGGATCTGACGAGAATCTTCGACGACATCCAACAGGAAATCATCACGGGAAGCGCCTACACCGGCGTGAGCATCACCGACACGCTCTCGCAATACGCGCGACAAAGCGGCATCGCGTACAACACGGCAATCGTGAAAAACGTTGACGGCATGACCTTCTACGAAGTGACCGGAGGCGTGAACCTCACCGCAACAAATCTGCCGGACGACGCGGAAACGCCGATACTCAACCGCGATTACACGTTGTGGTACAGCGGCGACGGCAACGGTGCGGTCCGCGTGGAATTCGCCAACGACTACGCGCTCGCCCACATGGCGACGTACACGGTCTCATGCGATATCGAGCCCACGGATCTCGCCTACACGCAGTATGCGGAATACGGTTACGGAGCGACGGTCGGCGACGCGGGAACGGGCGAGACCTCGGAGGGAAAGCCCGGACTGCGCTCCAACGAGAACGCCCAGGTCTGCTACGCCTTCGACGGACAATCCGTCTGCGCCGCCTACCAGCATCCGGTATTGCAGGTGCCGGCCGCGAACATTACCGTCGCCAAACAGTGGCTTGTGGAACAGCCGGCCGAAGGCACGAAACTGACGATCCATCTTGCCGGTGGCAACGTTGCAAAAACGGCGACGCTGGAAGCCGGAAACGAGTGGAACGGCGGATTCGAATCGCTTGCGCCAGGCGCATACCAGCTGTATGAGGATGCGGTGTCCGGATACAGTCCGGCAGACGGTACGGGGCTGATCGGCATCAACGTCAACAAAGACGAACTGTGGCAGGCCTTCGACGCTGGGCAGGTGAAAACCTACGAAGCCGTTTTCCGCAACGAACGCAACATCGTGCAGCTTTCGGAAGGCGTGAACGTCAGCAAAACCGTGCAAGGCAACGACCACGACGGCGCGTTCGCGTTCACCCTGACCGACATCACCACCGACGAACAGAAAGCCCGCAACACCGGAACTCTGCTCAGAGGCATGGAAGGCGGCAAACAGACCGTCTCCATCGGTGGGCTGAAGGACGGCGAAGATAAAACGGCAACGTTCACGGCCGACGCCAACGGCGATCCGCTCACCTTCACCACGCCACTCACCGCAGACGGAGACACCTACACGTTCGCGGTTACGGAAACGCAACCCGGACGCCGCATGTCGATGATATGGACGATTCGACGATTGCTGCGGGTAGACTGGCAAACATGAGAATCGCACGTTTTTCGCATAATGATGTACCGCAATACGCTTTCGTGCAGACCGACGAAAGCGACGGCAAGGACTATCTCGTGGCGCTTGAGGGGCACCCTCTGGCCGGTGCCGGCGTGAAGCCGACCGGCGAGCGTTTTCCGGTGGACGGCGACGGCATCCGTCTGCTCTCTCCGGTGATTCCGTCGAAGGTGTATGGCCTGGCCAAGAATTATGAGGCGCACGCGCAGTTCATGCATGAAGCCGGCCATTCCGACGTCAAGCACGCCCCGGAAGATATGGTGATCTTCTCCAAGCCGAGCACGTCGGTGATCGGCCCGACGATCCGATCGTGATCCCGTCGTACTCGAACGATATGAATTTCGAGCCGGAAGTGGCCGTGGTGATGGGGCGCATCGCCAAGAACGTGACGGTCGAGCAGGCCATGGATTACGTGCTCGGCTTCACTTGCGTGAACGATGTGACATTGCGTGACCTGCAGGGACTTGACCCGATGTGGACGCGTGCGAAAGGCTTCGACACCTCCTGCCCGCTCGGCCCGTGGATCGTGACCCGCGACGATTTGGATTGGAAGGACGCGAAGATCTCCTTCACGCTGAACGGTGAGGATGTCGAGCTGGCTTCCGGCACCACGGCGAATCTGATTCACGGCATTCCGGAGCAGATCGCGGCGATTTCCAGCTTCACGACGCTGCTGCCGGGCGACGTGATTCTGACGGGCACGCCGAACGCTTCCGGCCATCTTGATCCGGGCGACGAGGCGATCGTGCACGTCGAAGGCATCGGTAGCCTGCGCAACGTGGTGGTGCGCGGCTGATTGCCGATTGCTGATTGACATATTGAAGATATGAAGGCCGTCACCTTTCGTGGGTGACGGCCTTTTGTGCTGCGTTGTTCGCGATTTCCCGTTTAGTGAACAAAAGTTGAGTGTTGCAGGCTCAACTTTTGGGAATAGAATGGTGGTGAAGTCGGTTGAGCATATCAGACAACGACATATGCGTCGACGCGACCGTGCGAAAAACGGACGATCGGCGCGAACCATGGAGGATGATATGGAACAGAAGTTCACCACAATGGCGCAGGAAGCCATTTCCGACGCCGTACAGAATGCGTCGGCAGCAGGCAACGCGCAAGTCGAAACCCTGCACCTGCTTGACGCGCTGCTGCGCCAAAAACGGCGTGATCCGCGGTCTGATCGAAGCCGCGGGCGGCAACGCGCAAAACATCAGCGCCGCCGTGCACCAAGCGCAGGACGCGCTGCCAAGCGCCAGCGGATCGACCACCGCGCAACCGCAAGTCAGCAGGCAACTATCCGCAGTACTTGCGCAAGCCGGCAAAGAAATGCAGCAGATGGGCGACGAATACGTATCCACCGAACATCTGCTCATCGCCATCGCGGCGGCAAAGCCGAATCAGAGCGCGCAAATCATGGAACAATACGGCGTGACCGCTGACGCGCTACGCAAAGCCGTGCCAACGATCCGAGGAGGCGCGAAAGTGACCAGCCCCGACGCGGAAGGATCGTACAAAGCCCTCGAAAAGTATTCGACCGACTTGACGGCAGCCGCGAAAGAAGGCAAGCTCGATCCCGTGATCGGCCGCGATCAGGAAATCCGCCGAGTCATCCAGATCCTGAGCCGCCGCACCAAGAACAATCCGGTGCTGATCGGCGAGCCTGGCGTGGGCAAAACCGCCGTCGTGGAAGGCCTCGCGCAGCGTATCGTCGCCGGCGATGTGCCGACCACCCTGCAAAACAAGAAGCTCATCTCGCTTGATCTGGGCTCCATGGTGGCAGGTTCGAAATACCGTGGCGAGTTCGAGGAACGCCTAAAGAGCGTGCTGCAGGAAATCAAGAACGCAGACGGGCAGATCATCACGTTCATCGATGAGATCCATACCATCGTCGGCGGGGCGCGGCCGAAGGATCCATGGACGCGGGCAACATGCTCAAACCCATGCTCGCGCGAGGCGAACTGCGCCTGATCGGTGCCACCACACTCGACGAATACCGTGAGAACATCGAAAAGGATCCGGCATTGGAACGCCGTTTCCAGCAGGTGTTCGTAGGAGAGCCGAGCGTGGAAGACACCATCGCCATCCTGCGTGGCATCGCACCGAAATACGAAGCCCACCACAAGGTGACCATCGGAGACGATGCGCTCGTGGCCGCGGCGACGCTGTCGAACCGGTATATTTCCGGCCGTCAGCTGCCGGACAAAGCCATCGATCTGGTTGACGAGGCCGCATCGCACCTGCGCATGGAACTCGACTCCTCGCCTGAGGAAATCGACGAACTGCAGCGTCAGGTCGACCGTCTCAAGATGGAAAAATCGTACCTGCTTGGCAATCCGAAAGACGATGCCGCCGCGCAGAAAGTGGAAAACGAGCTTGATGAAAGCGCCAAGGAACGTCTCGACGACCTCAACAAGGAAATCGCCGACAAAAGCGAGAAACTCAACGGTCTGAAAGCACGCTGGGACGCCGAAAAGAACGGACACAACCGCATCGGCGACCTGCGCAAGAAGCTCGACGAACTACGCACCCAAGCCGAACGGTATGAACGCGAAGGCGATTTGGCGAAATCCTCCGCCATCAACTATGGCGAAATTCCGGCCATCCAGAAGGAGATCGCGCAAGCCGAACAAAACGAGGCGGCGGCCAAGAACGGTGCGGCAGGCGGTGCTGACGGTGGCTTGGGTGGCGATATTCCGATGGTGCCGGACCGCGTTGACGCCGACTCCGTGGCCGAAATCGTGTCCGACTGGACGGGCATTCCCGTCGGACGCCTCATGCAAGGCGAAAACGAGAAGCTGCTGACCATGGAAGACTATCTCGGCAAGCGTGTGATCGGCCAGAAGGAAGCCATTCAAGCGGTTTCCGATGCGGTACGTCGTTCGCGTGCAGGCATTTCCGACCCGAACCGCCCGACCGGCTCGTTCCTGTTCCTCGGCCCGACCGGCGTGGGCAAGACCGAGCTCGCCAAGGCGCTCGCCGACTTCCTGTTCGACGATGAAAAGGCCATGGTGCGCATTGACATGAGCGAGTACATGGAGAAGGCCTCCGTGTCTCGTCTGATCGGTGCTGCTCCGGGCTACATCGGCTATGAGGAGGGTGGTCAGCTGACTGAGGCCGTGCGTCGCCGCCCATATTCGGTGGTGCTGTTCGATGAGGTTGAAAAGGCCAATCCTGAAGTATTCGACGTGCTGTTGCAGGTGCTCGACGACGGCCGTTTGACCGACGGGCAGGGCAGGACCGTGGACTTCAAGAACACGATTCTGATCATGACCTCCAACCTTGGCTCGCAGTTCCTGGTGAACACCGAACTGGATGACGAAGCCAAGAAGAAGGCCGTGATGGACGCCGTGCATATGCAGTTCAAGCCGGAATTCATCAACCGCTTGGATGAACTGGTTATGTTCCACCCGCTTACGCGCGAAGAGCTCGGCGGCATCGTGGACATTCAGGTGGCGCAGGTTTCGGCCCGCTTGGCGGATCGCCGCATCAAGCTGGATGTTACCGATTCGGCGCGCGATTGGCTCGCCAACACCGGTTACGATCCGGCGTATGGCGCTCGCCCGCTGCGTCGTTTGGTGCAAACCGAAGTGGGCGACCAGCTGGCGCGCATGCTGCTGGCCGGCGAAGTGCACGACGGCGACACCGTGCTTGTGGACCAGATCGGAGGCGACCATTTGGAGCTCTCCTCGTGGGCGCCGGGGCAGATTGACGGTGACCTCACTGCGGAAGTCGAGTGACGTGCTGGTCGGCTGATTGATCGGCTGGGGTTAGTTGGCTGATTCCGGTCTGGCTTTGTTGGCTTGGTTTGATTGCTGATGATGGGCGGGCTGTGTGCAAGCATGGTCCGCCTTTTTCGTGCGATTGCGCGATTAGAAAATTCCTATAGCGATGTTTGACGTTCGCATGCCTGCAAAACCAGGCCTGCGACCGCTAAAACCGTTGAACTGATCAACACGGCGATCGCAAGTTTCGGCTGAAGTCCGAAAACCAGCCATAAAGCGAACGTCCAGACCGCAACCACCATCGTTACGGTTGCGGTGATCTGCATTACTCGCATGCGGATCTCACGTTTGATGCTGGCTTGAACGAGCGTTTCCGCACTTTGTTGAGCTTCCTGCGATTGCATTCCTTGAGATTCTTGCATCTCTTGCGGTTGTGCTTGTGCTTGCGGTTGCGCGGTCGGGATATCGCTTTGTGATGCTTGCTTTGCCTCGGAACGCTGCTCGATCGGTGAAATCGCCAGCGACAGCACGGCGACCATGCTTGCGAAAGCGAAATATTGATTGCGCGATCCTGCGGGAAGATCCACGACACCACGCACGCCAGCAGACTGTAGACGTACACGATGGTCATGGCGAGCGACAGCAGCGAAGCCGCATTGGGCGTGCGCTTTTTTCAGGGCAGCCGTGCCGTGATTGTGCGCCGGGGCAGCGCAGTAGAACATAACCGGCGTGGCGATGATGGCATGCAGCCATGGATTGGTCAGCCAGTGGGGGAGTGTGATGCCGGCGAGCGTCACCATGGTCGTGATGAATGTGGGGATGGTGAGTATGACGGCGATGATAAGACGCTTGATGTGATTCCGGTGCGTTTCGTTGATTGCCCTGCCTGGGTTTTCGACGTGGTCTTCGGTGGGATTTTCGATTGATTCGTTGTTGGGAGAGTGCTGTAGCGGAGCAGCTGCGTCGTCTTCGCTGAGAAACAGCCTGAGGATGGCCCAAGTGGCCACAGCGGCCGCCACGATCGAGGCCACTGCCATGAACAAGTCAAGTCCCATGTGTTCGAACCCCCGGTTCGTCTGCTGAATATCTCTCGAATATTTCTCGAATGGCTCTCAAATGTTCGGCGCGCTTGCGTTTCCTGCCGCATTGACGAGTGCACGTTCGGCTCAAGCATAATGCAGCCCGGTGCGAATGTCTTGCGAGTGCTGGACTTCTGGAATGTCCGGGGCATGCCGTTACATAGAACATATGTTCGATAATCCTGTATTTGTGGTGATTCTTCTGGTGATCATGGCCGCGCTTGGGGCCGCGGCTGGATTCTTCGCGGGCCGCTCCAAAGGGCAGGAGATGGCTCGCGATGTGCGAACTGCTGACTTGAACGAGGCGAAAGCGCAGATCGAGGGCGATCGACAGGAGATTAGCGAGCTATCCACGTCGGTAGCCCAATACCGCACGCAGGCGGAAGGGCTAGCCCAGCAGCTGACCTATCTCAAATCGCAACTCGCGCAAGCCCAACGGGCCGAACAGGAACGAGTGGAGCGAGAGCGTGAGCGGGCCGCGGCCGAAGCGGAACGCAAGCAGGCTGAAAACGCGCGGAAACTGCAGGAACAAAGCAAAGGTATTGTCTGCGCTAGCGCCCGTGCAGAAGAATCTTGACGCCTTGCAGCAGAAGGTCTCGCAAATCGAAGAAGGGCGCAAACGGGAGATGGGTGCGCTTGGCGAGCAGCTCAAAGGGGCTTGGCGAGCAGCAGGCCCGTCTTGACCGCGAAACCAACGCTTTGTCGTCGGCGTTGCGCAACAACAAGGTGCGTGGCGCGTGGGGCGAGGCGCAGCTGAGGAACATCGTGGAATCCGCGGGGCTTCTGGAGCATGTGGATTTCGACACCCAGGTGGTCGTCACCGACGTGGATGGGCATACGCAGCGTCCGGATATGGTCATTCACATGCCGGGTGGCAAAACCATTCCAATCGATGCCAAGGCTCCGTACGCCGATTATCAGAAGGCGTGCGAGATTCCCGATACCGCCACACCCGAGGAGTTGGCGCACAAGTCGGAATTGCTGCACGCGCATGCCAAAGCGGTACGCGAGCATGTGAAAACCTTGGGGGACAAGGCCTACTGGAATGCGTTCGATGACGCTCCGGATTTTGTGATCGCCTTCATTCCTAACGAATCTTTGCTGCAGGCGGCTTTGGAAACCGATCCGACGCTGATGGACGACGCGTTCGCACGCAAGGTTGCTTTGACTTCGCCGATCACCCTATGGGCGGTGCTCAAATCCGTGGCGTACGCATGGCAGCAGCAAAGTCTGACTGACGATGCGAAAATGCTTTTCGACTTGTCTCGTGAATTGTATGAGCGTTTTGCCGTGTTGGGTGATCGTGCTACCAAACTCGGGTCCGCCATCACCAAAACTGTGGGAGCCTACAATGCGTTCGCATCGTCGCTGGAGTCGCGCGTGCTCGTCACCGCACGCAAGCTGCAGCGCGTCGACCAGAGCAGAATCATCGAACCCGTAAACATGATCGCGACCGAAAAGCCGACATCCGCGAACTCACCGCCCCTGAAACCAGTGAACAGTGATATCTGACTAAATACGTGTCGGCATAAGTAAGGTTTGACGAGTAGAAACGGTAGGCTGGGAATATGACCGAAGAGAAGACTTTCCGTAAGACCAATCCGGTTGCTGTGCCTGCCGATGCTCCTGAGCATAGCGACATCGATTTCGCCATGCTTGAGCCGCGTGACCAGCTGAAGTCGCTGTTGCAGGCAGAGATGGCCGACAAGCCGTTCTCGGAGCTTTCCTCTGTATTGTTCGATCATCGTGGCGCTTCGATTGTCGGGCATATTCTGCTGGACGCGTTGGAAGAATCCGGCTATTCCGTGGATGATTTCGACGCCGTGGGCGCGTTGACCGCGGCCGCGGTTCCGCTGGTGTCCGCCATGATTCAGGCGGCCGCTTCGCGCGGTGAGAATCTCAACGGTTTTGTGATGGATTTCGTGTATCCGTCCATTAAGGGACCGTCGATCGCGGGTAAGCGCGTGGTGTTGCTGGATTCCTGGTTGTCTGAAAAGTCGTATGTACAGACGTCCTCTTTGGTTACCTTGCGCAATGGCAATGAGTTGAGCCTTGATTTCTCCGTGGTGAAGAACGAGGGCGCCGAGGTGCTTGCCGTCGCTTCGCTGATCGGCGGCGTTGACATGACCGAGCCGACGATCAAGGTCATCAATCCGGTGGATGGGTCTGAATCCGAGCTGCCGTTCGTTGAAGTGTTCAAGGAATCGGAGCTTCACTAGGTATCCTGTTGACCAGCCATTGGCGATACGAGGTTCGTAAGGAGGAATCGCGTGCATCAGCCTAATCCCATTGATATTGCAGCGAAAGCGTCTGGCGAGCCGGTCTTTCGCGAGGTGGGTGTAGGGCCGTGGGCCGAAACACATCCGGGTGAGCCTCGTCCGGATGATCCGCAATCTGTAAATTATGATCGCCGATTCGACTCGTCTTTGCTTGACGAGGGCGATCGTCGCAACGTGCTTGACCAGTATCGCTACTGGGCGGTCGCGGCCATCAAAGCCGATCTTGACGCTCGCGGTCGCCATGATTTCGAAGTCGCCGTGGAAAACTGGACGCACGATTTCAACATCGGATCCATGGTGCGCACGGCGAACGCGTTCCAAGCGAAACGTGTGCATATCGTCGGACCGCACAAGTGGAATCGCAAGGGGTCGCTGATGACGGAGCTGTACCAGCACGTCGAAAACCACCCTTCCATAACCGAACTTGTCGAATGCTGGAAGCTGCGCATTGCCGGAGAAATCGCGGCGGCGCAATCGCAGGCGGCCGCAATCGCATTTCGTATGCATGAAAGCGCGGGAAAAAATGTGGAAGCTGGAAACGATACCGGCGTAAGCGATGCTTTGTTGGCTGAAGGCCGTGTTGCTGGATGCGCTCCATCTGGCATTTCGACGGATGCTTCGGATGCAAGCGGCGTTGGGAATGGATTCGAGCCTACCTGCATGGCGCAATTGGCTGCGATTGATCAGCGTATTGCCGAGTTGAAGGCGGCGCGGGTTATTGCGCTTGATATTATTCCGGGTGCGGTGCCGATGGAAACGTACCGTTTTCCGAAGCGTTGCCTCATGCTGTTTGGCGCGGAAGGCCCGGATTGTCCGAAAAAGCGCTTGAGTTGGCCGACGATGTGGTTTACATCTCCCAGTTCGGTTTCGGTGCGTTCCATCAATGCCGGAGCCGCGGCCGCCGTTTCCATGCACGCATGGATCTCCCAGCACGCCGCTCCCCCAGCTCTAACCTCCATCTCCCATCGTCCAAAAATCCTCCAGTGACTGGAAGAATCGGGACGATTGGAGTTCTGTCAGCGGGGTGATTGTTCCAGTGGGTGGAGGTTTTGGGTCTCCTGTGGGGCGTCTGGCGGGGTGAGTCCTTCAGTGACTGGAGAGGTTGGGACTTTAGTACGGTGTTCTGCGGGAAGATTCCTCCACTTACTGGAGCAATCTTCCCGCTAACAAGCCCGTCAGAGTCCTGATTCTTCCAGTCGCTGGAGGAATCTTCCCTCTGAAAGTCTCACCAGAGACCCAAATCCTCCACCTACTGGAGCAATCTTTTCCGCTGAGTGCCCTGCTAGAGTCTAGATTTCTCCACCCTCTGGAGGAATCTTCCCGCAGATGATTACCCTATGAAACGCAAGGAACCCCAGCACGCCGCAGTTTCGCAATCAGCGATTTTTGCTGGACTGCATCGTCAAAAGTTAATCTGACAATTTCCGTAACTCCTGCGCGAAAAGCGCTTGCTCGCGTTCTCGCTCGGCCTGAACGGTCTCCTGGATGCTCCTACGATCAGTCATTTTCGGATCAACGTATTTTGCTGTGCCGTCAAGTTCTCCGACAATAATACGTCCATCGGTTGTGCGCCATAAAAAATCGACCCTAAATTGTTTTCCCGTAAGCGAGTCGGCGAAGGAGACTTGCAATTGAGGAACCGCAAAACCGTTTTCAATCATGACTGCCCGAGCAAAAGATTCACCGCCATTTTCACTTCCTGCGTCGGTATATCTCAACAATTTGAAGACGTCCGAGCAATCGAGGGTTGTCTGCGCGCATTCTTGCAATATCTGCTTTTCTTCGATTCCGTCTGCTGCAGCAGCATCGAAAATAGGCAGGGAATGGGCGAAATCTAAGGTGCGTCCGCAATCCAGTAGCGTGCGAGAAGGATTCGTGACAGGAATTCCATTTGCCATTACAGCATTTTCTTTGGGATATGGACTGTAGATAATATTGAGTTTGCTGTGTGGTCGGTATGATCCGTGATTGTGCAATGTTATGGTCAGTCCTTGCCGGTGCAGGAATCGCGGGTGGTCGAATCCGTGGGCTGCGGCGGCTGTTATTCCCGCGAAAACCCAGTTGGGGTGGAGCCTGCTGAGGGTTCGGGCCGCGTGCAACGATTGTTCGGGCTCGTTCAGCTGATTCCAATATTCGGCACGGGCGAATAGCCCTGGGTATGGGCGCGCCAAATCTCCCGCGCGGTATCTGCGATATAGTCCCTTCTGGATGAGAGGGTCACTGCTGTGTGCGCATCGTTGCGCATTTTCTGTTTGATCGAGCAGCGCATCGATTTGAGGATATGCTTTCATGATTTGACGCTATCTTGTTGTGGCTCTGCTATGGAAGTGCGGTCGGCAAATGTGGATAGAGGATGCTGTTTCGGGCGTGTCTGTGGATAACTTACGGGTTTTGTGGATAACTGGGTGGTTGTTTTGCAGATAAGTGTAAAATTTTGCCTTATTTCATGCTGATTGTTGGCTGTTTTCTTCTGTTGGTTAGGTATTCCTAGGCAATGGAATGCTGTTTAGAGTCCGGATTCTTCCAGTGGGTGGAGGTTTTTGGACTGTGCGGGGCGCGTCAGCGGGGTAATTCTTCCAGTGACTGGATGATTTGGGTTGCTGAAGGGCTTGTTTGTGGGAGGATTCCTCCAGTGGATGGAAGAATCTTGACTCTGGCAGTCCATTCTGTGGGAGGATTCCTCCAGTGGGTGGAGGATTTGGGACTGTAGATGGCATATCAGCGGTGTAATTCTTCCAATGGGTGGAGCAATCTTCCCGCTAGATACTTTGTTAGAGTCCGGATTGTTCCAGTGACTGGAAGATTTGGGACGTTGATAAGCTTGCCAACGGGAGGATTCTTCCAGTGGGTGGGTGACTTTGGACTGTGCGGGGCGTGCCGGCAATGCCGGTGTGACGTGGCTACGGGCGAGACGAAATGGGCGGGCGCTCGTCACACAGACGCGTTAATGTTAGGGACATGCCTACTTTCACCAAAGAAGAAATTGTGCATCTGGGCGATTTGGCCCGAATTGCACTCACTGACGAGGAGATTGCCCGTCTGCAGGGCGAACTGAACGTCATCGCAGACTCCATCAACAAGGTCCAGGAAGTCGCCTCCGACGATGTGCCGCCGACCGCCAACCCGGTTCCGCTGGAAGCCTACCTGCGCCCGGATGTGCCTCAAACCCCGCTGACTCAGGAAGAGGCGACCGCAGGCGCTCCGGTTTCCGAGGCCGGCATGTTTGTTGCACCGCGCATTCTGGGGAGGAGGTGACATGAGCGAACTCGTCAAGCTTTCCGCCGCCGAGATGGCGGCTAAGATCAAGGCCAAGGAAGTTTCCAGCCGTGAACTGGTTGAAGCGCATCTCGAAGTCATCGAGGCTGCCGAGCCGTCCATCAAGGCCTTCCTGAAGGTTTCCGGCGATGTGGCTCTCGAGCAGGCCGACGCCTTCGACGCCAAGTCCGCCGAAGACAAGGCCGCCCTGCCTGAGCTGGCTGGCGTGCCGATCGCCATCAAGGACATGATCGTCACCAAGGGCATCGAAACCACCGCAGCCTCCAAGATCCTCGAAGGCTGGGTGCCGCCGTACGACGCCACCGTCATCGAAAAGCTCAAGGCCGCCGGCATGCCGATTCTCGGCAAGACCAACCTCGATGAGTTCGCTCAGGGTTCGTCCACCGAGCATTCCGCCTACCAGACCACCCACAATCCGTGGGATACCGAGCGCGTGTTCCGGGCGGTTCCGGCGGTGGTTCCGCAGCTGCAGTGGCAGCGTTCGAAGCCCCGCTCGCCCTGGGTACCGACACTGGTGGCTCGATTCGCCAGCCCGGCGCCCTGACCGGCACCGTGGGCGTCAAGCCCACCTACGGCGGCGTCTCCCGTTTCGGAGCCAATCGCCATGGCCTCCTCGCTCGACCAGATCGGCCCGTGCTCCCGTACTGTGCTCGACGCGGCCCTGCTGCAGGAAGTGATCGGCGGCCACGACAAGCGCGATTCCACGTCCATTCCGGAAGGCCCTCGCCCGATGGTGGCAGCCGCCCGCGAAGGCATGAAGCGTGATCTGAAGGGCCTCAAAGTCGGCCTGATCAAGGAGCTCGGCGGCGAAGGCTTCCAGCCGGGCGTTATGGCACGCTTCAACGAAGGTGTCAAGAAGCTTGAGGAGATGGGCGCTGAAGTCACTGAAGTGTCTCTGCCGCACCTGCCGTACTCTCCCTTGGCGCGTACTACATCATCATGCCGTCCGAGGTCAGCTCCAACCTGGCCCGTTACGATGGCATGCGCTACGGTCTGCGCGTCATGCCGCCGGCAGGCGTTCCGCAGACCGCCGCCAACATGATGGCCTACACTCGTGAAGCCGGTTTCGGCGACGAGGTCAAGCGTCGTATCATCCTGGGCACGTACGCCCTGTCCGCTGGCTATTACGATGCTTGGTACGGTTCCGCACAGAAGGTGCGCACCCTGATCATCGACGATTTCAAGAAGGCTTTCGAGAAGGTCGACGTGCTTGTTGGCCCGACCAGCCCGGTCACCGCATTCAAGTTCGGTGAGAAGACCGAGGATCCGATGGCCATGTACGCCATCGATATCACCACCATTCCGGCCAACCTCGCAGGCGTTCCGGCCATGAGCATTCCTGCTGGTCTGAGCGACGACGGCCTGCCCGTCGGCTTCCAGTTCCTCGCTCCGCAGCAGCGCGACGAAGTCATGTACAAGCCGGCCGCGGCACTTGAGGCGGCGCTCGAGGAAGACTGGAACGGTCCGATCTGGCAGTCCCTGAAGACCCCGTGGCTCGACGGCTTGAACAAGTAGGAAGTATCGGAGGAAAGAAACAAAATGGCTGAAAAGTTGATGAAGTACGCCGATGCCGTCAAGAAGTTCGATCCGGTCATCGGTCTGGAAACCCATGTTGAGCTGAGCACCACCACGAAGCTGTTCTGCCCGGCCCACATCGAGTTCGGTGGCGAGCCGAACACCGAGCTGACCCCGGTGAGCCTTGGCCTGCCGGGCTCTCTGCCGGTGATCAACAAGACCGCCGTCGATTACGCCATCAAGCTGGGTCTGGCCCTGCACTGCGAAATCGCCGAGTGGAGCCAGTTCGCCCGTAAGAACTACTTCTACCCGGACATGCCGCGCGACTACCAGATCTCGCAGTACGACAAGCCCACCAACGGCAACGGCTACCTGGACGTCGAGCTTGAAGACGGCACCGTGTTCCGCGTGCCGATCGAGCGCGCGCACATCGAGGACGACGCCGGCAAGAACACCCACGTGGGTGGCGCTGACGGCCGTATCGAAGGCGCCGATCACTCGCTGGTCGACTACAACCGTGCAGGCGTGCCGCTGATGAGATCGTGACCAAGCCGATCGAAGGCGCCGGCGACCGCGCCCCCGAAATCGCAGGCGCCTATGTGCGCGCCATCCGCGACATCGTGCGCGCGCTGAACATCTCCCACGCTCGTATGGAGCAGGGCAACATGCGCGCTGATGTGAACGTCTCGTTGCGCCCGAGCCCGGACGCTCCGTACGGCACCCGTTCCGAGACCAAGAACGTGAACTCGTTCCGCGGTATCGAGAAGACCATCCAGTACGAGATTCGCCGTCAGGCCGCTATTCTGGGCGAAGGCGGCGAGATTCTGCAGGAGACCCGCCACTGGGATGAGGCTACGCAGACCACCGCTGGCGGCCGTCTGAAGTCCGATGCCGACGACTACCGCTACTTCCCGGACCCCGACCTCGTCATGCTCCACATCACCAAGGAGCACATCGAGGAGATGAAGGCCCAGATGCCGGAAATGCCGCGCGAGCGCCGCAACCGCCTCAAGTCCGAGTGGGGCTTCAACGATTTGGAGATGCGTGACGTGCTCAACGCCGACGCTCTGGATCTGCTTGAGGAGACCGTCAAGGCTGGTGCCACCGCCGCAGGTGCCAAGAAGTGGTGGCTGGGTGAGCTGAGCCGTGAAGCCAACAACAAGGGCGTGAGCCTCGAAGAGCTGCCGATCACCTCCGGCCGATGTGGCCGAGGTCGAGAAGCTGATCGCCGCTGGCAAGCTCAACGACAAGCTGGCCAAGCAGACCGTCGCCGGTGTGCTTAAGGGCGAAGGCACTCCGGATGAGGTCGTCAAGAAGCATGGCTTCCAGGTCGTGTCTGATGACGGCGCTCTCGAAAAAAGGCCGTGGATGAGGCTCTCGCCGCTAATCCGGACATCGTTGAAAAGCTCAAGAGCGGCAACATGAAGCCGATGGGCGCCATCATTGGTGCCGTCATGCGCGCCACCCGCGGTCAGGCCGACGCGAAGGCCGTCACCAAGATCGTGATGAGCAAGATCAAGTAACGTTTACAACGATTGCTGACGATTACAGCCGATTGTTGAATCGCAGGAAAACGCACGTTCCAAAAAGCTTGGGACGTGCGTTTTCTTTTCGTTATTCGGAAAAGGGATTTCAAAGAAAGAGAATGCATAATCGCGAAGCGCATTTTCTTACGATTACCGACATGTCCTTCAACATCAGGCTATGCTGGTAGCGGAATATGTACAGCGATTGCCGCCGCGCGGATTCACAGCTGACATACAGTCGGGTACAATACCCTCGGTATGGGTGCGACGACGGTCGTGCCTGCAATGATGTAGGGGACAGGAATAATGCCAGAACAAGTTGAGGCTGCGACACAGGAGCAGTTGGACCAGCAGTCGCGTGAATTGCCGGATCTCATCGTCATTCCGTCTATCAAGGGCGAGATGGTGCATCTGCGCCCGTCCGTGATTGAAGATCTCGACCGTATGGACGCCATTGGGGCGTACATCGGCGCTTCCGGAATCACCGGCAAGGATCGGGTTGCCGAGCGTGGCGCGGTGCATGCGTGGGTGCGTCGTTCCGTGGCATGGTCCCAAGGCGAAACGCCGACCGAATCCGGTGTGGGGGATCCGGAGTCGCGTCGCACGATCGCATGGTCCATCATCACCGAAGCCGACCATGATGGCGATGGCGAGATCGATGCCGCGAATTCCGACAATGTGATTGGCATGATTTTCTTGATCGATATTGACGGTTGGGCTCGTTCCGCGCGCATTCAGGTGGTGCTTGGCAAGGATTACCGCGGTCGTGGCTATTCGCGTGACATCATGCCGCGTGTGATGACGTACGGACTTGCGCCGGAACCGGCAGGCCTTGGCATGCATCGCATTTGGGTTGCCGTGCCCGAGCAGAACACGCGTTCCGTGTCCGTGTACCAGTCGTTGGGATTCGTGCCGTCCGGTCGTTCGCGCGACGCCTTGTGGAACGCTTCGCAGAACCGTTACCAGGATCTGATCGTTATGGACACGCTGGTTGACGAGTTCGACCCGATCCGTTCGCTTGACGCGTTCGGCATGCATGTGATCGAAGATAATCCGGGCGTCAAGGAGGCGTTGAGCGCGCGCGAGCATTCCATTGCCATCCGACTGAATGAGAAGAATGCTTCGAAGCATGATGCGGAAGGTACGGATGTCAACGATGCCGCGGCAGCTGCGCAATCCATGCAGAAAGCTTCTTCCGATGGTGCTGGTGACGTGGCCGAGGCTGTGCGGAAGGACGCGGAAGGCGCGGAACCTGCGCGACAAAGCGAGCATGATGATCGCAAGTCCGTTACTGGCGATGCCGATGCCGAAAACAGCTGGCCGTACACGGCGGGCGAGCGTAAGACGTCGAAGGAAGCTTGGTGGCGCACGCTTGGTCGTGGTCGCAAGCGCGATACGGAAGGTAAGTGATGAGCGCCGAGGATCTCGATAATTACGAAACCGACGCGGAACTGGCTCTGTATAAGGAGTATCGCGACGTAATCAAGCTGTTTACGTATGTTGTTGAAACGGAACGTCGCTTTTATTTGGCGAATAAAGTCGATTTCAATGTGCGTTCCGCAGGCCAGGACGTGTATTTCGACGTGCGCCTGACTGATGCTTGGGTGTGGGACGTCTATCGTTCCAGTCGTTTCGTCAAGAACGTGCGTATCGTCACGTTCAAGGATGTCAATGTTGAGGAAGTGCAGAAAACCGATATTGACATTCCTGATTCCATCTAGTTGCGCAGTTGCCGGTCACGCGGTTGCCAGTTGTGCGGTTGCTGGTCGCGTAGTTGGATTGCGTAATGTGGTTGCGCGCTTTGGCCGCGCAGCCGGGTCGTGCATCGGCCGGTTTGATGATTGCGTTTTGCGTGACGCGATAGCCGTATATCCGGCTGACTTGGCTTGATTTTGTAAGCATTCGCACAAGTTGCGGTGTTCGTTTCCCTACCCTCGGGTAGACTATCAGGGATTTTTGTTTTCATAAGGAGACCTCAAAGTGACGCAAAAGCAATCCGTGGTGATTATCGGCGGTGGCCCTGCAGGCCTAACTGCCGCTTGGGAGCTCGTCAAGGACGGTGGCTCCGAAAACTACGATGTGACCGTGTTGGAGGCGACCCGCGAATTCGGCGGTATCTCGCGCACCGTGAAGCACAACGGCAACCGCATGGATATCGGCGGCCACCGTTTCTTCTCCAAAGACGAACGCATCATGGATTGGTGGAAGGACCGTTCTGCCGCTGCAGGGCGCACCAAGCTATGATGACAAGAAGCTCGGCCGCGACCACGACATGGAGCCGGGCGGCCCCGATCCGGAGACGGAGGACAAGGTGATGCTCAAGCGCCACCGAGTGTCCGTATCTTCTGGAACCGCCACTTCTTCGATTACCCGATTTCCGCTGAGCGCCAACACGTTGAAGGCCATGGGCCCGAAGCTCACGCTGGTGGCCGGCTTCAGCTACCTGAAGTCCATGGTGCACAAGCTGCCGGAAGACAATCTGGAGAACTTCTACATCAACCGTTTCGGCCGCAAGCTGTATTCCATGTTCTTCGAGGGCTACACCGAGAAGCTGTGGGGCCGCCACCCCTCCCAGATCTCCGCCGACTGGGGCGCCCAGCGCGTCAAGGGCCTGTCCATCATGGGCGTGCTCAAGAACGCCTTCCAGAAGCTGCTGCCCAAGAAGCGCAGCAATGCCGAGGTCGAGACCTCGCTGATCGAGGAATTCTGGTATCCGAAGTATGGTCCGGCCAGCTGTGGGAGACCGTCGAGGCCAATTGCGAGGCCGCCGGCGTCAAGGTGCTCACCGACGCCAGGGTGGTCGAGGTCCGCCAGACCGATGGTGCCGTGTCTTCCGTGGTGTACGAGGATTCCGAGGGCAACCGCACCGAGCTTTCCGGCGACCAGTTCATCTCCTCGATGCCGGTCAAGGACCTGGTCAACGCCATCGACGCGGCCGGCGCCGATCCCGAGGCCGTTGATTCCAAGCCCGCCCCGGCCGATATGACCGAGGTGGCCAACGGCCTGCCGTACCGCGATTTCGTGACCGTGGGCCTGCTGGTCAAGCACCTGAAGCTCAAGAACACCACCAGCATTCCCCACCCTCGGCAATCCGCCGATCGTGCCGGACTGCTGGATCTACGTGCAGGATCCGGGCTACAAGGTCGGACGTCTGCAGATCTTCAACAACTGGAGCCCGTACCTGGTCAAGGACGTTGACAACACCGTGTGGATCGGTCTTGAATACTTCTGCGAAGAAGGCGATTCCTTCTGGAACATGTCTGACGAGGAAGCGAAGAAGTTCGCCATCCAGGAGCTTACGCGCATGCAGATCATCAACGGTCCGGACGAGGTCATCGACTCCCATCGTGAGCGCGTGAAGAAGGCATATCCGGCATATTTCGACACCTACGATCGCATGCCTGAGCTCGTGGAATACCTCGATTCCTTCGGCAATCTGTATTGCGTCGGCCGCAACGGCCAGCATCGTTACAACAACATGGATCACTCCATGGCCACCGCCATGGAGGCCGTCGGCAACATCAAGACCGGCAAGACGTCCAAGAAGAACGTGTGGTCCGTCAACACCGACAAGTCCTACCACGAGGAAAAGTAGGTTCCGGCAAGACCTGCACCCGTTGCTGTAAAGCATGTGGTGAAAGACCCGTCATGTGATCGCATGGCGGGTCTTTCGCATTGTGATTTGCGATTTGTCATTGACTTGAATGCTTGATTGGCATGAATACGTTGGCACGCCTACATTGCGTTGGTCTGGATGACGTTGTATGGTTAGAGAAGTTCGAAAACCGTGATGTTTCGCGGCGGACTTTCAGTGGCGGAAATTTCCGTATCTCTTTTTTACAGCTGTTGCAGGCGTGTGCTTGCGAAAGCTAGGGGAAAGGCAAAAACCAGTGGCAACCAGCCCAAATCTTGAGGATATGAAGTTGCCTGAGCTCAAAGAGCTCGCTAAACAGATGGGCCTGCGCGGCACCTCCACCATGCGTAAGCCGGAACTTATCGCGACGCTTCAGGCCGCTCGTTCCGGCGGCGAAGCGCCTGCCGGTGTGACCGTGCGCGCTCCGAAGTCCGCTGCACCGGCCGCTCCGGTGGCTCCTGCTGAAGCCCAAACCGCAGACGCTGAGGTCGCGGCGAACACGGCTGAGGAATCCGGCAAGTCCAACGAGGCTGCCGAAAGCAAAGCCAACGAGGCTGAGCAGTCCGAAAAGCAGACTGCCAAAACCGTTAGGAAGACCCTTGCCGGACGTGCTGATAGCGCTGAGCGTGCGGAGCGCTCGAACAGACGGAACGTGCCGAGCGCACCGAGCGTGCTGACCGTCGCAAAGCAGGCTGAGGCTCCGACGAGCGAGGATGCGGCCGATGTCATGGCCGCGGTGAACGCCCTGGACAGCATCGATGAGACTCCGAAGCGCCGTCGCCGCCGTGATACGGACACTGCCACCGATCTGCTGGCCGAACTGGGATTGGACGATGCTTCGCCGAAGCAGGATGACCGTCGTCGCCATCGTAAGGATGATGCGTCCGACGTTGAGCCGCGCCGTCGCCGTCGTGCGGTGGAAGAGCCGAAGGATGAGGACGTCGTGCGCGACCTTGATGACATTCTCGCCACGTTGCCTTCGCAGGGCAGCGATGATGACGAACGTCGTGACGAGGCTGAAGACGGTGACTTCGCGCGTCGTGGCCGTAGCCGCACCAGCGATAGGGGTGACCGTATGGATCGTCGTGGCCGCCGCCTGCGTGGCCGCGACCGCGATTATGACGAGCGTGACGAGCGTCGTGGCCGCACCGGCGACCGCAACAATGATCGCAACGAGCGTAACGAGCGCACGGATCGCAATGCTGAACGCGAACAGCGTCACGAGGAGCCGAAAGAGGATCTCGTGCCTGTCGCGGGCATCGTCGACGTGCTCGATTCCTACGCTTTCGTGCGTACCTCCGGCTATTTGCCGGGTCCGAACGACGTGTACGTTTCCATGGGCCAGGTCAAGAAGTACGGCCTGCGCAAGGGCGATGCCGTGCATGGTTCGATTCGCGACCCCGCGTGAAGGCGACCGCCGCAACCAGCGCCAGAAGTTCGTGCCGCTGCAGGCCATCGATTCCATCAACGGCATGACCGTGGAGGCCGCACAGAACCGTCCGCAGTTCAACAAGCTCACTCCGCTGTATCCGCAGGAGCGTCTGAAGCAGGAAACCGCGCCGAACAAGCTCACCGGCCGTCTCATCGACATCGTGGCGCCGATCGGCAAGGGTCAGCGTGGCCTGATCGTGTCTCCGCCGAAGGCCGGTAAGACCATCACCCTGCAGAACATCGCCAACTCCATCGCCGCCAACAACCCCGAGGTCCACCTTATGGTGGTGCTCGTGGACGAGCGACCCGAAGAGGTCACCGATATGGAGCGCACGGTCCAGGGCGAGGTCATTTCCTCCACCTTCGACCGTCCGGCCTCCGATCACACTACGGTTGCCGAACTGGCCGTCGAACGCGCCAAGCGTCTTGTGGAGCTCGGCCAGGACGTGGTCGTACTGCTCGATTCCATGACCCGACTGGCTCGCGCTTACAACATCGCAGCTCCTGCCTCCGGCCGCATTCTGTCCGGTGGTGTGGACGCCCAGGCCCTCTACCCGCCGAAGAAGTTCTTCGGTGCCGCTCGTAACATCGAAAACGGCGGCTCTCTGACCATCATCTCCTCCGCACTGGTGGAAACCGGCTCCAAGATGGACGAGGTGATTTTCGAGGAGTTCAAGGGCACCGGCAACATGGAACTGCGCCTGTCCCGCGAGCTGGCGGACAAGCGACTGTTCCCGGCCATCGACATCAACGCTTCCGGCACCCGCCGCGAGGAACTCATCACCGATCCGCAGGAGCTGCCGATCATCTACCGTCTGCGTCGTCTGCTTGGCGGTCTGGAGCCTGAGCAGGCCTACCAGACGCTGGTGCCGCGCCTCAAGAAGACCGCCACCAACCGTGATTTCATGGCGTCGCTGATCCAGCAGAGCGGCAATACCGCGAATAACGGCAACAACTAATCGCTAGTAATCGCAATCTGCGGTATATGCATCCAAGGGTCGTATGACAATCGCCATGCGGCCCCTTTTTCTTCGTTCGGCTGTCTTTCTGTTTGGCTGTTTTTCCGTTTTGCAGTTTTCAACTACTTTCGAATGCGTTTCGATTGTTTTTCGAAAGTTCCGCACGATTCGGCAATGTGGATGATCACGTTGTGGACATACGGTATGTAAAAACCGACGCACGAAAAAATACGAAATCGAAAGTAAAAAAAGACGAAAATAGTATTGCTATACAGGGGGGGTGTGTGAAAAAATAGGAGGAAAAAAAGATTGAAAATCGAAATTCGTTGGAAATGTTACGAGAATGCGGTTGACGGATTGTGTGTTGGGGTGGGTATGGTAATGGACGGAAACGTGAACTGCATAGGGGAGTCGGTCCTACCGGACTGATGCAGAATGCTTGTTGGAAAGGGGTATCTATGACAGGCAATGGCAACGAACCCGACACCACGCATGCGAGCGTGGGCCAATTCGACGATATCGACGAGACCATTCTCAGCATGCTGGAGAAAGACGGCCGCGCTACGCTGTCTCAGCTTTCGGACGCTACGGGACTGTCGATTTCCGCGGTGCAATCGCGCGTGCAGAAACTGGAACGTCGTAATGTGATTCTCGGCTACAAGGCCGTTATCGACGATGAAAAGCGTGGCCTCGCCGTACGTGCCTACATTGCGGTCACACCGATCGATTATTCCAAGGAAGCCGAGATTCCCTCCAAATTGCAGGATATCGAAGGCATCATGTCGTGCGATTCCGTGGCTGGGTCACCCAGCTACATGCTGACCGTGCGCGCAGCCTCGCCAAGCAAGCTTGAGGATCTGCTGAACGTCATCCACCAAACGGTGCCGGTGAGCACGGAAACCACGATTGTGCTGCAACGGTACTTCTCCAAGTGACATGCGCGCGGTAGTCTTGTACGCATGAGCGATAGCGAACATGACTGGCTTCGGCCAGAAGAAGAGCATGAAACCGAAACCGTCATCGATGCGGGCACCGCGCAAAGCAATCCCGAGGTCGCCGATGCCGTGGCGAAAATCGCTGTATTGCGCCAGTCGATTGACAATGTCGACACGGCCATCGTTTCCCTACTGGCGGAACGCTTCAAATACACGTCCCAAGTGGGTGTGCTGAAAGCCCGCGCGGGTTTCGCGCCGGCCGATTACAAGCGTGAGGATTACCAGATCGAACGGTTGCACCGCATTGCTGTCGATGCCGGGTTGGATCCCGACATCGCCGAAATGTATCGCGAATTCGTGGTGACCGAAGCCAAGCGCAGGCATAAGCGCATCGCCGAGAACGGCGGCGATACGGGTGTGCTCGACGTATTCGCCTGACCTGTCTGTTTTCCGCGAAATCGTTTCTTGCCGGGGCATGCCGCGCGCTACATTGATTGCTTTGGAACGTTGTTTTGATTGCGATTGAGAGGCTCGGCATGCGTCGTTCTGTTGCGTTTCGTGCATCTTAGTGCCCATCATTCCGATAGCACGCGTGATGAGCGTGATATGCGTGTGGCGAGTGTCCGTCTGCGGCACATGCTGGCTGCGTCCATTGCGGTAACGCTGGTTTCGGCGGCTCCCGTATGCGCGGTCGGGGTTTCGAATGTGGTTGATGCGGTGCGTCGGAACGGCGAGTACGTCTCGGCGGTGGCCTCGCACGATGTGATGAGCGCATATGAGTCCGTTGATGAGCCGGGCCGCTTGTATTTGACGAGTGACGCCGCTTCTGCAACTGATACGGACATGAATGCAGATGAGGGCGCGACGTCTTCGCAGCGCGTGCCGCAAGAGCGTGTGGAACTGCCGTGGGATATAACGGCGACCTTTACTTTGGACGGTCCGACCGTCAGCGCATCCAAGATTTCCGGTGCATCGGGCGTGGTCGGCATCCGCATCGATCTGAAATCGGAACGACCGGAGGAAACGGCTGATCTGACGCCGATCGTCGCGTTCACCATTCCCAACCGCGTCGGCAATGACGTGACCTCAGACGAAAGCGTGCTTGTGTCTGCCGGCAATTCGTCGACATTGGTCGCTGCGGTAGGCAAGCCGGACGAGGATCTTACGATTCATACGTATGTGACTGCGAAAAACTTCACCATGAGTTCGCTGTCTGTCGCCGCTGTTGCCTGCGATTCCGAAAAAACTGGCTGCTATGGCAATCTCACCAGTTTGACCGATCGCGCATCCACATTGGTGGATGGTTTGACGAATGTCGGATCGCAACGCAACCATGAGCTCATCGCGCAGCTCGAACAACTGCGCGATCATGAAAAGGAGCTTGCCGAAACGACCATCGCCCAGCGTGAGCTGGAACATGAGCAGGCGTTCAACGGGTATATCGACGCGTACGTCGGCTCGTACACGACGCATCTTTCCGGATCGATTGGCGATACCACGCAACTTACCGCCATTCTCGGCACCGCGGCCGAATTGAACGGCGATACTGCGGTGGCGCAGTCCGTGGTCGATCTGGCCAACGCGGTCAACGATGTGAGCGCCGCATACCGACATACGGGTGCCGCCGACGCGGTGAACGAGGTGATTCGCACCATCGAACAGCGTGGCACATCCGGTTTGGTGGCGGAACTCAACAAGCGTGCGGGCGAGAGCAGCAGCGCGGCGCCAAGGATTACAGTGCCGGCCAGTCGCAGCTTTCTGCGGCGATGATTCCGTATTCCATGGATTTCACCGACGCGTACACCGCTCGGCTTAAGGAATTGGGGCTTCCGCAGGTTCGGTGCAAAAACCTGGAATCTCAGGCGATTGCGGATGTGCGCAACAACATTGACGGCAATGAGAAGTTGAAGTCGGCTTCAAGCAAGGTTGACGATGCGATGCAGGCGTTGGCGGATGCGAGCGAGCACACGGGACAGGCCAGTGCGTTCCACCAGATCGTGCTTCGTTTTGCGGATCAGCTTGATTCAGGTGATGATTCGACCAGTTCCGACGATACTGTCGATGGTTCGGAAGTTACGTTGAAGGGGTCTATGGGACTTGCCTCGGCTTCGGAGACGTCGCTCGCGGGCCGTGCCGAGCGGGCGCGTATCAAGGCCCAACGCAAAGAGGAACGCGCGCAGGCGGATGCGGCCAATCAGCAGAACGTTTCCGACGGTACTGTGGCCAGCTTGGTGGACGACAAGAACGCCATCAGCATGGATGATGTGATGAGCTACGCGGGCGGCCTGCGATCGTCATTTGGCGCGGCTGCCGATACCACGTCGAAGAACGTTGCGAAAGTCGGGGAGTGGAATCAAAGAAATCCAGCGATGGCGATTCGGTAGATTCCGCATCTGAAAATACTGGAACAACAGGAAAAACCGCATCTTCCGAAATGTTGATGACAAGTGCGTTGCCGATTGCAGCATACGGCATTGCTGGTTCCGGAAATCGCACGTTGATTGTGCCTGATAATAGCGATTTGATTGACGAGACCGTTGAAATTGCGGCCGCTGCCGAAATATTGCAGCAGGCTTTGCAGAAGCTGTATCCGGATATGCCTGTGCAATCGCAGCCTGCTAAGGACGCGCAATCTCAATATCTGCTTGCAGTTCCCGTTTTATAAAAATGTATAAACATAGGATCCGGATACACAAAAGAGGGGACCTTCCAATCGCGGAAGATCCCCTCTTAGGTTTCTTTGCCGGCTGAGCCGTTAAGCAGACAGTCCTGTGGACTGTCTGTAGGTGAAGTGAGCAGCCGTGCTGCGAGGGCTGCCGGTTTTCACCTACAGTTGCCATTAGTTCTTCGGCTTTTTAGCCGGCTGAACCGTTAGACAGACAGTCCGGTGGACTGTCTGTAGGTGAAGTGAGCAGCCGTGCTGCGAGGCCGCCGCTTCACTACAGTGCGGTCAGTTCTTCGGCTTTTTAGCCGGCGGCTCTCAAGTTCGCTGTCGGCCACGATCACGTCGATGGCGGCTTCGGTATCAGCCTTGGCCTCCTTGACGGCTTCCTTGGCTGCTTCGGCGGTTTCCTTGACGGCCTTCAGTGCGGCGGCCGCTCCCATGAAGGAGATGCGTCCGACCACGCGACCGGCTTCGGCGATATCGCCCAATGCGCTTTCGATAGATTCGCGCGCTTCATCGGAAACGCCCAGCTGCACGGAAAGGATCGGGGTCTTCATCGAAACCTTGGCCTTCGACTTGATGCCACGCAGCGCGGCCAGAGCTTCACCGGCATGGGTGAGCAGCTCCGGGGAGACGGCTGCTGCGGCCGCATCGTACGTTTCAGCCTTCGGCCATGCGGCGTGGTGCACGGAGCCTTCGCCCTCATGCATCCAGCTCCACACTTCCTCGGTGGCGTACGGCAGGTACGGGGCCAGCAGGCGTGCGAAGGCATCCAAGCCCAGTCCCAGCGCGGTGCGGGCGGACTTCACGGCCTTCTCTCGCTCGGCACATGGCCGGTGGCGTCGGCGGTGCCGTACGCGCGGTTCTTGACCAGCTCGATGTAGTCGTCGCAGAACTGCCAGAAGTAGGACTCGATGACTTCCAGCGCCTTGGAATGCTCGTAGTTGTTGAGGCTTTCGGTGGATTCGCGCACTACGAGGGCCATCTTGGCCATGGCTGCGCGGTCCAGCGGTTCGGTCACGTCGGCAGGGTTCCAGCTTGCGGTTGCCGGAGCGCCCACGTGATGGTTCTCGTCCTCACGGCCGATGGCCAGCGCGAACTTGGTGGCGTTCAGCAGCTTGATGGCCAGTCGACGGCCAATCTTCATCTGGCCTTCGTCGTAGGTGGCATCAGGCCCAAACGTGCCGCAGCGGCCCAGTAACGCACGGCGTCCGCGCCGAACTTCTCGATCGGCTCGTTCGGCACCACGACGTTGCCCTTGGACTTCGACATCTTCTTGTGGTCGGGGTCCAGAATCCAGCCGGACAGCGTGGCATGGGCCCACGGCAGGCACTTGTTCTCGAGATGCGCGCGATCCACGGTGGAGAACAGCCAGGTGCGGATGATGTCCTGACCCTGCGGACGCAGGTCCATCGGGAAGGTGGCATTGAAAATCGCCTGGTTCTCTTCGCCCGGCTCTTCCCAGCGGGTCACGATCTGCGGGGTGAGCGACGAGGTCGCCCAGGTGTCCATGATGTCCTTTTCGGCGGTGAAGCCACCGGGCACGTCGCGCTGGTCCTCGCTGTAGCCTTCCGGCACATCGTCGGTCGGATCGATCGGCAAGCGGTCCTCGCTCGGCACGATCGGATGATCGTAATCGGCGGTGCCGTCTTCCTTCACCGGGTACCACAGCGGGAACGGGACGCCGAAGAAGCGCTGACGGGAGATCAGCCAGTCGCCGTTCAGGCCGTGCACCCAGTTCTCATAACGCACGCGCATGAAATCAGGATGGAAGTTCAGTTCGCGACCGCGTTCGATCAGTTCGGCGTTCAGCTTCTGATCGGTACCGCCGTTCTTCAAATACCACTGGCGGGAGGTGACGATCTCGAGCGGCTTGTCGCCCTTCTCGTAGAAGTTCGTCATACGCTTGGTCGGGGTCGGTTCGCCGTCCAGATCGCCGGACTCGCGCAGCTTGTCGACGATGATCTTGCGTGCGGAGAATGTCGTCTTGCCGGCGGTTTCCTGGAAGACGCGCTTGCCTTCCTCGTCTTCGATCCAGTCCGGGGTGTCCATCACGATGCGTCCGTTGCGCTGGATGATGGAACGCAGCGGCAGGTTCAGATCACGCCACCACTCAACGTCGGTCACGTCACCGAACGTACAGCACATGGCGATACCTGCGCCCTTGTCCATTTCCGCGGCCTTGTGCGCCAGAATCGGCACCTTCACGTGGAACAGCGGGGAGTAGACGTACTGGCCGAAATACGGCTTGTAACGCTCGTCATCCGGGTGCGCGATCAGTGCGCCGCAGGCTGCCAGCAGTTCGGGGCGGGTGGTTTCGATGTAGATCGGGGTGCCGTCCTCAAAGCGGAAGGCCACCTTGTGGTAGAAGCCGGGGTATTCGCGCGATTCGAGCTCGGCCTGGGCCACGGCGGTCTGGAAGGTCACATCCCACAGGCCTGGAGCGTCTTTTTCTGATACGCTTCGCCGCGGGCCAGATTGCGCAGGAACGCCTTCTGGGCCACGCGCTGCGGGTGCTCGCCGATGGTGTGGTAGGTCTGCGTCCAGTCGATGGACAGGCCGAGGGAACGCCACAGCGCCTCGAACTGCTTCTCATCTTGGGCGGTGAGCTTCTCGCACAGCTCGATGAAGTTCTTGCGGGAAATCGGCACCTGATCCTTGGCGTCAATCTTCTTGCCATCAGTGCCTTCGAACGGCGGCACGAAATCAGGATCGTACTTGAGGGAGGTGTCCACACGCACGCCGTAATAGTTCTGCACACGGCGTTCGGTTGGCAGGCCGTTGTCGTCCCAGCCCATCGGGTAGAACACGTCGTAGCCGTTCATGCGCTTGAATCGCGCGATCACATCGGTATGCGTGTACGAGAACACGTGGCCCACGTGCAGGTGGCCGGAAACGGTGGGCGGCGGGGTGTCGATGGAGTAGACGGCCTTGCGGTCGCGGGTGCCCCTGGAACTTGTAGACTTCGCTTTCGTCCCAGACTTCGCGCCACTTGTCCTCAAGTCCGTCCACGCCGACCTTGTCGGGCAGCGGGGTGAGGTTGGCGTTGATGGTATTATCTTGGCTTTCAGTCATAAACGCTAGTCTAGAAAGCGAATGTGACAACTTACGGAACTGCAGCCGAATGCCGAAATCGCAAGAAAATCAGCGCAACACACGGATTGTCCGCAGTGTTCGGCGATTGATTGACAATCGCGGGAAAATCACTGCAACTTCACTCTGCTCAGCGGCAGCAGACGGTCGGTCAGATTTTTTCGGATATCCCTGCAATTGGTCGCTTACCGCCATGAAATTCTTGCGCGTGTACAGCCAGTCGCTTGCCGCGTTTTCGCTGACGGCGCGTGCATACGTGCGCATGCGTGCCTGATAATCGTCATCATTGGTGGCCGCCATCGCGTCCGCATATGCCTGCTGTGCATAGCCGTTCTCATAATGGAACACGCTCTGGCCGTCGGTGAATACGCTCGCATCGTTTTCGCCGCTCATGGTGGTGAGCGCGATATTGTAGGTGCCCGCGTTCATGCGTTCCGTGACTTGCGCCGCGGAATCGAGCACTTCCAGATTGACGCCGATATTGAGCTGTTCAATCGCCGATTTCACGGTGTTGCCGATCTGCTCGTATTCCTTGGGCACCAGCAGATCGATATCGGCGATATAGTATGCGCCGAAATAGCTGCGCATCTGCTGGCCCTGCTCAAGATTGTAGGGGGAACAGTTCGCTCAAATCCTCATACCCGTCTTCCAGCGGGCTTATCGGGCCTCCGAGCGGCGAATAGGCGTCCGGAGCGTCTTTGGCGATGGTCTGCGCGTCGATGGCGTATCTCGTCATTTTGCGGATCTGCTCGTCGGAGAACGGGCTTTCGGCGCCGTTATTGAAGGCGAGCATCACTTTGTCGAAGCTGATGCCGCTGTCGGAGTTGATGCCGCTTTGCTGGTTGAGCCCATCGGCGGCAGACGCGCTCAACGGCAATGCCATGCTGATTTTCTTGGCTTCCATGGCGCTGACCAGCGAATCTTCGGAAGCATAGTAATACAGCGTTATTTGCGATGCGGCGGCTTTGGTGCCCCAATACAAGTCGTTGCGCTGCAGCACGATCTGTGTTTTCGAAGAGGCTTCCACGGTGAACGGTCCCGATCCCACGGCTTTCTTGCCGTAATTCGCCGTGCTTTCCTCATCGTAAACAATGCCGGCACGCCCGCTCAACGCGCGCAGAAGGCACGGATTCGGCTGATTGAGGGTGATGACCACCGTTTTTCGTCGGGATTGGTGATTTCCTTGAGACTACCAAGTTGGTCGGATCCCACGTAATTGTTGTTGATGACGTTTTGCAGCGACCAGACCACGTCGGACGAGTCGAGCTTGTGTCCGTTGGAGAAGGTCACGTTGCTGTTGAGCGTGAACGTGTAGGTCAGTCCGTCGTCGGAAATCTGCCATGATTTCGCGATTGACGGCTGCAGTTTGTTGGTTTCGCTGCGTGACACCAGGGTTTCGTACACGTTTTCGAGCAGCGCCTGCTCCAGCGCGGTGCCCTGTTCGGTGCGGATGTCGAGTGATTCCGGCGCGCTGCCCTGAATGCCGATGGCCACGGAGGAGTCGGAAACGAGCGTGGTGAAGGAGGTAATCGGATTTTTGCGGTTCGTCAGCGACCAGCCCAGCCAGGTCATGACGCTGAGCATGATGGCGACGCCGAAAAAGATCAGCCATCGCGTGATTTCGGCTTTCAGCTTGGCTTCCCGCCCGTTTTCTTCTTCCATGGTGTCTTCCATGGTGCTGAGTCTAGTTGGCACAGGCTACAGCGGGCATGCGCGTTACGCTGCGAATGCGCTCGGACAGGTGTCGTTAAGGGGGCAGTTGAGGCAGTCGGGCTTGCGCGCATGGCATATGGCACGACCATGCAATATCAGCCTGTGAGACAGGTCCGTCCACTCTTCGGGCGGGAAGCAGGCGGTGATCTCTCGTTCGATGGCTTTGGGGTCGGGGGAGCCGCTCGCCCAGTCCGAACGCCAGCGCAGCCGCCCGGTCACACGGATCACATGCGTGTCGACAGGGAATCCCGGCACGCCAAAAGCATTGCCAAGCACCACGTTCGCGGTTTTGCGCCCGACCCCGGGCAGACTTGTCAAAGCATCCATGGTTTGCGGCACCTCGCCGTCGAACCGTTCGCACAATGCGTAAGAAAGTCCGATGATGTTCTTTGCCTTCGTATGATGAAATCCGATGGAATGAATGATGCTTTCCACGTGTTCGGGATTGGCGCTCGCAAGTGCGGCCGGTCCCGGATATTCGCCGAATAATTCCGGTGTGACCATATTCACGCGTTTGTCGGTGGTTTGCGCGCTTAGCACGGTCGCCACCAGCAGCTCAAACGGGTTTGAAAAATTCAGCGCGCATTTCGGATGCGGAATCTCCTCGCACAATACGGCGTATTCCTGATGCATGCGTGACAGTCGCGCTTGTTTCGATTCCCGGGGCATGGCACCAGTCTACCGTCGCATGAATATGCAATCGCGCGTACGAAAGTGAGATAGCCGACAGTCAGATCGCAAGTATCGTGGCAATCGCAAGCATCGCAAATCGCAGGCAATGCCAGCAATGCGAATAGTGCGACAATCAGTTTTCGCTCGAAGCGTTGTGGGCTGCGGCGTCCTTGGCTGCCGCCTCGCCTTCCTCTTCTTCCGGAGGATCAAAACGATAGCCGACATTGCGCACGGTACCGATCACATGCTCGTATTCGCCGCCGAGCTTGGCGCGCAGACGACGGATATGCACGTCGACCGTACGGAGTGCCACCGTAGTAGTCGTAGCCCCATACTTCCTGCAGCAGCTGCGCGCGGGTGAACACGCGGCCGGGGTGCTGGACCAAGTACTTGAGGAGTTCGAACTCCTTGTATGCCAAGTCGATCGGATGCCCATGCAGACTTGCCGTATAGCCGTTGGTGTCCACAACCAGGTCGCCGGAGTGGATCATGCCGTCTTCGTTCTGCACGCCCGATTCTCCGGAACCGGAAACCGCATTGACCGGCGAGTTGCCGCGCTCGGATACCAAGCGAAGACGCCCCTCAACTTCGGCCGGGGAAGCGGACGCCACCACCACGTCGGCGATGCCCCACTGCGAATTGACCACGGTGAAGCCGCCTTCGGTCAGCACCAGCACGATTGGCGTGGACAGGCCGGAAGCATGAATCAGGCGGCACAATGTTTTCGCCGTGGCCAGATCATCTCGCGCATCCAGAAAAAGAATGGTGTTTTCCGGCATTTTCACCAGACTTGCCGCGTCCATTGGTAGCACGCGTACGCGGTGGGAAAGCAGCGCCAGAGAAGGAAGCACGGTAGCTGGGTCGCTAGCGAACGTCATAAGCGTCAGATCCGTCACGTTAGCTCCTTTGTCTCTTGTACTGGTTTTGTATCGTTGCCGCGATTGTACTCTTGTTGTGTGTTGTCGGCGTTTCATTAATTTTATCTGAACTATGTGGACACTTGCGGCTACATTTAATGGTATCGCATACGTAATGACCACATTATGGAAAATCATGAAAAGGGGACGAAATGACCGCCTCTGAAAAAGTTGCCGTCAAGTCGGCTCAGAAAGCCTCGTTCGGCAAGGTGTTTGCCGTCCAAATCGCCGCATATGTGGTGCTGGTTGTGCTTGCTCTGATTCCCGGCATTTCCTATGGGAATGCGGAAGAGCCCGCAATCGTGTCGTTCACGGTTGTGGCTTCCGTGGCGATGATTGCGCTGCTTGCCGTGTTCAACCCGTTCCGCGATGGTGTTGCGGGGCATGCGATTTCCGTGATTGCGGGCTTGCTTTCCGTGGTGTGTGCCACGACGATGATGCTCGGACGTGCGATTTTCCCTGCCGGTTTGGGTGACGAAGACACGTTTTGGATGCAGGAAGGCTGGATCGCCGGCGTCGGCGGTCTGCTGATCCTGCTGATTGTGGTTTCGTTCGGGCGTCAGATGGCGCGTGAGAACCGTACGCATCTGATTCGTTCGCTGTCGCACAATGTTGTGGAAGGCGTTGCCATGATTGGCAGCGCGGGCTGGTGCTTCCTATCGACGCTGCTGCCGATTCGTTCCGGCGAAAACGCGGCTTCCACCGATTATGGCTCGACGACGGCGTGGGCTGTTGCGGTGATTGTGGCGTTGCTGCTGATTATCGCGCTTGACGCGTGTTCGTATTGGTGGAATCGTGATGCCGATCCCGATCCGCAATCCAAGAATCCGTGGATCGGCATTGCGCTGCTGCCGGTTATGATTTCCGGAATTGTGGTCGGTATCGCATCGTACGCGACCGTCATGTTCTAATAGTGTGATTCCTGCAATCGCGAGAAAACGCGAAAGCGCAGGAAAATAATCGCAAGTATTTGCGGTAAGCGGTATGTAAAAAGCCCATAATCATGTGCGATTACGGGCTTTTACTGTAAAGTTTGTATATTTATTTGTATATCTGATTTGCGATTATTATGCGAGGAATCCGAGATGTTCCAGCAATACTTTCACGCCGATCAGAATCAGCACGACGCCGCCGGCGATCTGCGCCGGCTTCTGCCAGCGGGAACCGAACGCGCGACCGATATACAGACCGGCTGCGGAGAACAGGCCGGTGGTGATGCCGATGATGATCACTGAAATCCAAATGTTCAACGACATGAATGCGAAACTGACGCCCACGGCGAACGCATCGATGCTGCAGGCCACGGCGAGCGGAAGCATATGCTTCCAATCGAACTGGGCGGTCTCCTTGGAGTTTTCCTCATCTTCTTCGAAGGCTTCGTGAACCATGTTGCCGCCGATGAGGGCGAGCAGGCCGAAAATGATCCAATGGTCGACGGCGGTCACGTATTTGCTGAACGTGGAGGCGGCGAAATAGCCGAGCAGTGGGAAAAGCGCCTGAAATCCGCCGAACCAGAGGGCGGTTTTGAACGCGTCGAGGCCGCGTAGTTTTTTGACGGTGAGACCTTTGCCGATGGAAACGGCGAATGTGTCCATCGATACGGAAACGGCAATAAGTAATGTTTGAATCAACATAACTGGTATATAGGTTCATCCCGCCGGTTTCCCACGGGATGGGCCTCGACGGAGTCTCACGTCCGCCTACGCCTAGGGGTACCGACATAGAACTGCCGCGCCAGCCAGCGGGCTTTGAATTCTGCGAATACTGTTCGCATGCCGTGAATTACGTGTTCCACTATAGCGGCCCCGGCGAATATGCGCGTGCAGTATGAGTGTATCCCGTCTGCGGGCTGTTTCTTCCACTCGCTGGAGGAATCTGGACACTTGGAGGGTGTGGTTTTGTCCGTTTTCCTCCAATCGGTGGAGGAATCTGCCCGCTGAGAAGTTGATTTGCGGGCATTTTCTTCCAGTGACTGGGGGAATCTGCCCGCTGGAAGCCGTGTTAGTGGGGTGATTGTTCCAGTGAGTGGAGGTTTTTTGCCCGCTGAGGGGCTGGTTTGCGGGAGGATTCTTCCAGTGACTGGCGGAATCTGGACGTTGGAAGGTATGCAAAAGCCCGTTGACGTGTGCGAGTGCGTACGTCAACGGGCTTTCCTTGGATTGCTACCTAAAGCTATCTAGAAAGGCGTGGAAATCACTTCTCGGATTCTTCGAGGCGCTTGCGGGCGGCCACGATTTCTTCCTCGGCCTTGGCGGCACCGGTCCAGTAATCGCCCGGCAGCACTTCCTTGCCCGGCTCCAGAGCCTTGTACTGCTCGAAGAAGTGCTTGATTTCGGCCTTGTGGTACTCGTTGACGTCGTCGATGTCCTTGATGTCATCGAAACGAACGTCGGCGGGCACGCACAGCACCTTGTCGTCGCCGCCGGCCTCGTCGACCATGTGGTACAGGCCAACGGCGCGGCACTCGACCACGCAGCCCGGGAACACGGAGTTCGGAATCATCACGAGAGCGTCCAGCGGATCGCCGTCCTCGCCCAGGGTGCCGTCGATGTAGCCGTAGTCATCCGGGTAACCCATTGCGGTGAACAGGGTACGGTCCAGGAAGACGCGGCCGGTCTCGTGATCGACTTCGTACTTGTTCTTGGAGCCGCGCGGAATTTCCACCACGACGTTGAAGGTTTCTGCCATGTCATTTCTCCTTGAGATTGGGCAGTTTGCATTATCAGTAACCACAATACCGCTTTCCACCGAAGTGGAACCGGTATTGTGGCATGAATCGAAACGAATTCCTAGTCGAGCTGACTGAGATTAATCAGATCGATTGAAAATCAGTCTTCGACTACGGTGAGCACGTGTGCCACGTCGGCCCATGGGGCGAGTGAAACGTAGTTGTCGTAACCCCATTCGAAGTCGCGGCCGGTCAGCTCGTCATGCACCTTGAGCGGCTTGTCGGTGGCGAAACCGAAGTCGCCAAGCTCCACATGCACGATGGACTGGTGCGCGTTGTGGCCGTCAAGGTTCACGATCACAATCACCGTGTCTGCCTTGCCGGTGCCGGTCAGCTCGGCCGGGGTCTGGCGCAGGAATGCGATCACGCCCGCATCGTCGCTCGGCAGAATGTGCAGATTGTGGTAGCTGCGGCATGCCGGGTGAGTGTCACGAATCTTGTTGAGCGAGGTCAGCAGTTCGGCGATACCGTACTTTTCGGTGCTGTCCCAATCGCGCACCTTGACTTCGTACTTCTCATTGTCGATCTGCTCTTCGAAGCCCGGACGCTGCTTGTTTTCGATCAGCTCGTAGCCGTTGTAAATACCCCAGCTCGGGCTGCCCATAGCGGCGAGCACCGCACGCACCGCGTGACCGGCGATGCCGTTGTCGCGCACGTAGGCGGTGAGAATATCCGGAGTGGTAGGCCAGAACGTGTTGTGCTGGTAGAAACCGCCATCGCCGTTGGTCTCTTCGAAGTACTCTTCCAGCTCGTCCTTGGTGTTGCGCCACGGGAAGTAGCAGTGGGACTGGGTGAAGCCCACGTAGCTCAGGGCGCGCATCATGCCCGGGCGGGTGAATGCCTCGGCCAGGAACAGGATCTCCGGGTGCTTCTTGGTCACGGCGGCAATCACGTCCTGCCAGAAACGCACCGGCTTGGTGTGCAGGATTATCGATGCGGAAGATGGTGACGCCCGCCTCGATCCACAGATTCATGATGCGTTCGACTTCTTTTTCGATGCCGGGCATGTCGGCGTTGAAGTCGATCGGGTAGATGTCCTGATACTTCTTCGGCGGGTTCTCGGCGAAGGCGATGGAGCCGTCCGGCTTGTGGCGGAACCAGTTCGGGTGCGCCTTGACCCACGGGTGGTCGGGAGAGCACTGCAGGGCGAAATCAAGCGCGATTTCCAGACCCAGTTCATGTGCACGCTGGCACAGGGCCTTGAAATCGTCCATGGTGCCGAGCAGTGGATCCACGGTGTCGTGGCCACCTAGCTCGGAGCCGATGCCGAACGGGGAGCCCGGGTCATCGGGGCCGGCGACCAGCGTGTTGTTGCGGCCCTTGCGGTTGGTCACGCCAATCGGGAAGATCGGCGGCAAATACACAATGTTGAAGCCTTCGGCTGCGGCACGTTCCAAGCCGGCGATCGACGTCTTGAGGTTGCCGGGAACGATCTTGCCGTCTTCGCCGTAGTAGGCGCCTTCGGAACGCGGGAAGAACTGATACCAGGAGGCGAAGCTGGACTTCGGGCGTTCCACGCGGAAACGCTGCGGATTCGACTCGGACAGGCCGTCGCGCAACGGGTTGGTTTCGTGCAGCTGCTCGATGTCGCTGCTCTGGGCTGCGGCGAGACGCTCTTCGGCGCTCAGCGACTTGTCTTCCATGGTCTTGGCGGCGTCGCGCAGCACCTTCTTGTCGGCTGCGGAAAGCTTGGAATCCTTCGTGTCAGCCCAACGTGCGAGCAGCTGTGCGCCGGATTCCAGCGCATTCTCCACGTCGTCATTCACTTCAACCTTGATGGCGGCGTCGTGCAGCCAGGACTGGTAGGTGTCTTCCCAGCCTTCGACCACGATCTGCCATTCGCCCAGCTGACGCTTGACGGCGGCATAATCGGCATCCCACGGCTTCAGATCGCTGTGTTCGCCGATCTTGACCATGGCCTCCCAACGGTCGAGGCCCGGATTGGTGCAGGTCATGGCGAAACGTTCAACCTCGCGGCCGCGTGCGTTACGCACGGACACGGTCGCTCCTGCCTTGGTACGGCCTTCGATGAACACTTGGGCGGTGACGTTGAACGCTTCGCCGAGCTCCACGCGTGCCGGGAACAGGCCATTCTCGGCGGTCGGGGTGATGTCGAGAACGTTCACGCGTCCGAACTGTTCGGGGCTGGTGCGTTCGATGACGGGGCTGGAGCTTCGCCGACCGTTTGCGGTGCGGCGGCCTTCGCTTTGGTGGTGCGCTTGCGAGCGGTGGATGCCGTGGGCTTTTTGGCTGCGGCGGTGCGCTTGCTAGGCGTCTGAGACGTTGCTGATGCCGTTTTGGCGGCCGCGCTTTTGGCGGTCGTCTTCTTGATGGCTGGTTGCTTGGTTGCGGTGGTGCGCGGTTCCGCGCTCTTATCTTCTTCTGCCATACCGCCGATTATAGAGGAGAAAAGGTGGATTTGGGTGAACTATCTTCCGACCAGCGATTTTCCACCCTTTGTGGATAACTTGTTTACCTACGATTGGTAAAACGTTTTTGTGGATAAGTTACGTTTGCTGACAAGCGAAGTTGTCCACAAAACGGCAAAGAACGTCCTCCGACCACAACCCTTGAAAAAGGCCATGTGGCAATCGCAAGTATGCAAGCCTGTTGAATTACGACAACAACGACGTGCATATCGAAAGGACGATGCGATGAATGCGATGAAACGACATACGCTTGCGATTCTGGCCGCGGTATTGGCGGCCTGCATCATAATCGTGGGAATGACCTGCCCGGCCGCACTGGCGGCTGAACAGCTGCTGCGTGCGAATGGCAAGCATTACAACTATTTTCTCGATGGAAAACCGTATGTGATCGGGGTGAACGCGGAATCGAGATCGGGCAAATTCTATTATTGCCGGCAAATCGAAAGCATGACCGACTATAAGGTCACCGAAACCACCACCGTGGAAAATACGGAAGCGGCGCGGCGTCTCGCATGGCTGCTGTCCGAATATCAACATGATGGGGAACCGGTGCTCACGTATGCGGCGATCGGCGTGCTGGTGCACCGCAACTATGACGACCAAAAGGTATGGATCAGGCATGAGCAATACCTCTTCTCGGTGATGGACGGGCTGGAAAGCAAGGTCAACGAGCTTTGGGAGGAGGCCGCGAACAAGCTGCCGGTTTCTTCGAGGGTGACGCGCGATGATCGGCAGGGATTGCGGTCCGGAAGCCTGTTCGTGCAGTTGCTGGATTCGAGTGGACAGCCGATCGAGGGCGTATTCACGGCGACGATCGAAGGTCCGGCCGTGTTCGACGAGGACGACGAGCCTACGGCAGTCGGCTGGGCCGAACTGGAGGGAACCACCGTGTATTGGCATGCAACGGGTGCCGGCGAGGTCAATATCAAGGTCGGATACCAGTCCGTGGGATTGGATGAGGCCGTCACCGCGCAGAAAATGATGGTGCTGAACGATGTGGTGGAACGTGAGGATAGCCTGCTGACGTTCAATGTCGATAACCTTTATGCCCCCGATCAGGAAATGCCGCAGACAGGAAGTCCGATGGGGCTGGTGTTGGGTTTAGCGACTGCCGTGATGTGCTGCGGGCGTTCATGCTGTATGCGGTACGGCGACGATGATATGCGGCGATGATGTCGTCTCGCGGAGGTGATGCTTCTCGATGAGAGTTGCGATATTTCAGCTGCAATATATTCCGCATGTGCGTGAGAATACGGCTATATCATGCTGAAAACGTTGAAATTAAGCCGCAGACGAACAGATTTTTCTGCTGACGAACTCCCATTTTCACGTATCTACAATCATGGCGTCGTCGATACGAATGGAGGTTGCGATGACAGAAGAACATGCAGATGAAACGATGGTCGCGAGCATGCGTGCGGATGCCGAACGGCAGGGAGCCGATGATCGGAAGGTCACCGATGCGCCGCATTATCTGGCGCGGGTGCTGATGGCCAACGGCATACGAAACATGTATGGCGTGGTCGGCATTCCCGTCACCGATTTCGCGCGCATCGCGCAGGGCATGGGTATGCGATTCGTGGGCATGCGCCATGAGGAGGACGCTGTGAACGCGGCCGCGGCCGACGGATTCATCACCGGTCGGCCGGCTGTCACGTTGACGGTATCTGCTCCGGGATTCCTTAACGGTCTACCGGCACTGCTGGAAGCCACGGTGAACGGCTATCCGGTCATCATGATCGGCGGCTCCTCAACCCGCCATGTGGTCGACCTTGAGGAAGGCGAATACGAAGGCCTCGACCAGATGAACTACGCCAAGCAGTTCTGCAAGGCTTCGCTGCGCATCGACCGCATCGAAGATATTCCGCTCGCGGTGGCCCGTGCCATGCATATCGCCTCTTCAGGACGCCCAGGCGCGGTGTACATCGATTTCCCCGATGACACCGTGGCACAGACCCTGAGTCAAAGCGAAGCCGACCGCCTGATGTGGACGGCAACCGACCCGGCCCCTGCCATGGTGCCGGCACGCGAATCCATCGACGCGGCGCTCGCATTGCTGCAGCAGGCCGAACGTCCGCTCATGGTGATCGGCAAAGGCGCCGCAATCGCCCGCGCCGAAGAGGAAATCCGCGAATTCGTCAAGAAAACGGATATTCCATTCCAGCCAATGTCCATGGCCAAAGGCGTAGTGCCCGATACCGACCCACACAGCACGGCAAGCTGCCGTTCCACCGCGCTACGCAACGCCGACGTGGTATTGCTGGTCGGCGCGCGACTCAACTGGATGCTGTCGTTCGGCCAGGGCAAAACGTGGAATGAACATGTGAAATTCATCCAAATCGACATCAATCCGGAAGAAATCGAAAACACGCGCAGTATCGACGTACCAATCGTGGGGGGTATTCGTGCCGCCATGACGCTGCTCAACGGATCTCTGGAAGAATACCCGTTCAAAGCTGACGAAACCTGGCTGAACATGCTGAAGGAAGCCAGTGCGAAAAACGTGGCGAAATTTGAAACCCGCGAACAATCCGATCAGCTGCCCATGAGCCATTTCAACGCCTTGGGAGCCATCAAAAGGTGTACAACAAACACCATGAGGATCTCATCCTCACCAATGAGGGAGCCAACTCGTTGGATGACTGCCGCAACATCATCGACATGCTCGAACCGCGCCATCGTTTGGACTGCGGCACGTGGGGTGTGATGGGCTGCGGCACCGGCTATGCGATTGGCGCGGCGCTTTCCACTGGCAAGAAAGTGCTGTACATCGGCGGCGATTCCGCATTCGGCTTCGATGGTATGGAAGTGGAGGTGGCCTGCCGCTACCAGCTGCCCATCACCTTCGTGGTGCTCAACAACGGCGGTATCTACCGCGGCGACTTCGAAAACCTTGGAGCGGACGGTGATCCGTCGCCGCTGACGCTTACCTACAACGCGCATTACGAGAAGGTCCTCGAAGCGTTCGGGGGTAAAGGTTACTATGCCACCACTCCGGAAGAAGTCGAACGCATGGTCGGCGAGGCGGTCGAATCAGGCAAGCCAAGCTTCGTGCATGTGCAGATCGCGCAGTATGCGGGCAAGGAATCCGGCAATATCGGAGCGTTGAATCCGAAGCCGGTGGTCGGAGCCCTCGTTGATTCCGAAGTCACCATGTACGACTACGCGACCGGCGCTCGCATGTAGCGCATCGGCTGTCGGTATGACATGTGGGCGTGCGAACGGTGGAATGCGTGCGCCCACTTTTTCTGCCTGAAAACCAATGATCCGATCAACGTATCTGCAATATCCGGAATATCAGCAATCAAACAATATTGCAGAAGATTGCAGATGGAAAAAATATAAAGAAAGAACGATAGTGATAAACATACTTGTTGACGACATCGTGCCAATTATTGTCATTATGGCATTAGGGTATATTTGTGGAAAATTCAGTTATTTTGATGACGATCAGCGGCAGGGACTTAATAAACTTGTGTTGAATATCGCGCTTCCTGCGGCGTTATTTGTGTCCATCATCAAATCGACCCGTGCAATGCTTGCGAAAGACGCAACATTGACCGCCATCAGTTTCATCGGCGTCATCGTCATGTTTATGGTGAGCTATTACCTGTGCCGGTTGCTGTTCCACCGCAGCATTCAGGAGGCGGCCGTCTGTGCTCTGATCGCAGGATCTCCGACGATTGGTTTCCTTGGATTCGCTGTGCTTGATCCGATTTACGGCAACACCGTCAGCACGAATCTCGTCATAGCCATTATTTCCATCGTGGTCAACGTGGTGACCATTCCGATCGGCATGTATCTGATCAACCTCGGCCAGGCCAAAGACCGAGCGAAGCTTAGCGTGCAGGCCGAAAACGCGGTCAATGCAAAGGCCGATGCAAAAGGCGATATCACGCTTGACCCGGCGCGAGATGCCGCAACCGACAAAACCGCCGAACTTATGGTGCATGGCACGTCGAATACGGGAAAGAACCGCAACGGCAATCTGCAGGCGTTGCTCGACGCACTAAAGCAACCGATCTGCTGGGCGTCGTTATTGGCCATTTTCCTAGTGTTGGTGGGCATTCATGTGCCAAGCCAGGTGGCGCCGACCTTCGATCTGATCGCCAAAGCGAATTCCGGTGTGGCCGTGCTTTCCGCGGGCCTCGCGCTTTCCACGGTGAAATTCTCGCTCGGTTGGGAAACCATCTGGAACACGTTCTTCCGCCTGATTCTGACGCCTGCAGTGTTCCTTGGCGTGGCGCTGTTGTGTGGCATGGGCGATGACATGAACAAGATTTCGATGCTGGTGATGGCGGTCGCGTTGCCGCCGGCGTTCTCAGGCATCATTATTTCCAGCCGTTACAACATTTATGTAAAAGAAGGCGCCTCGACCACGGCCGTCGCCACGGTGGCATTCGCGGCCACCTGTCTGCTGTGGATCTGGCTCGTCCCCTTCTGCGTGGGCTGATTCAGTATCCTCACTGTAGCTCACGAAGCGCATATAGTAACGGAACGTTGAAATTCCAACGTTCCGTTACTGCATGCGCTTTTTGTGACGGTAAACCGTAAGACGTAAGACATGTGATTGTGTGCGGAAGTGCGAGGCGTGGACTGCAATGGATGTGACGCATAACAAATAAGGGCGAATCTTGTGATCCGCCCTTATTCGTGCGCCAGTGCGCGCTAACTTGCGTTACTTCAAATCAGCCTGCACACCATCGTTGCCGCCGATCACACCGGAATCACGCAGCGAAGCGATCTGATCGTCGTCATATCCCAACGCATGCAGAATCTCACGGTTATGCTCGCCCAGCTTGGGCGCACGCTGGTAATCCGGCACGAAATTACTCATCGTAAACGGCATGCCGATCGTCTTGAAGTCGCCGCGCGCATCCTGCTGGTCAATGGTCACAATCGTGCCATCCCCATTCAAATCAGGATCGTTCTCCAACTCATACCAATCCAACACCGGGCCGACCGGCACGCCCTTCGCACCCAATTCCTTGGTCAGCGTGTACTTGTCGAACTGCATGGTGTACGCCTCAACACGCTGGTACACCTCGGTTTTATGCTCGTCACGCGCATTGGCGGTGTTGAAACGCGGATCGGTGATCCAATCCTCGAAGCCCATGGCGTGGCAGAAGTTCTCGAAGCCCTTCTTGGACTGTTGAACCACTATATATACGTAAGCGTTCGGGTCATGCTCCCAGCCTTTCGCGCGGTAGCACCAGCCAAGCACCAAACCACCCTCCGCATTCGCTGCGCGCGGAATGGCTTTGCCTTGCTTGCCCCACTCATAATTCGGGTAGCAGTCATAGTAGGAAAGCTTGCCCAAACGGTCGAGAATCAACTGGTCGCGCAGCTTGACACGGCACAAGTTCAGCACCGCATTCTGCATCGACTGGTACACATAGCAACCCTCACCGGTATGCTCGCGCTGCAACAGCGCCGAAAGAATGGCGATCAGCAGATGCATTCCGCTGTTGGAATCGCCCAATGCGGCGCCGGACTGCGTGGGCACATTGCGCTCGCCGTCATACCAGCCGGTGGTGGAAGCGGCACCGCCCGCGGACTGCGCGACCGGCTCGAACGCCTTGACATGCTCGAACCGGCTGCCCTTGTTGAAGCCCTTCAGCGACGCCATGATCAGACGCGGATTGATCGCATGTACGTCATTCCATCCGAAACCAAGCTTTTACACGTCTCCCGGGCCGATATTCTCTACGAACACGTCGGCTTTCTTCAGGAGTTCGGCGAGGCTTTTCTTGCCTTCCGGATCTCTCATGTTCAGCGTGATGGATTTCTTGTTGGCATTGAGCTGAAGGAAGTACAGGGAGTACGAGCCATCCACGTCGTTCATTTCATTACGTGTCGGATCTCCGCCCTGCACCTTCTCCACCTTGATGACGTCGGCGCCCATCCATGCGAGCATCTGCGTGCACGACGGGCCGGACTGCACCTGCGTCCAGTCAATCACGGTGATGCCTTTCAGTGGCGCGGTGTCCTGCGTTGCCTTTGTTGCCGTATCGTGCGTTGCGCTGTCTTGCATTGTGGTGTCCTGCGTCGCGTTGTGCGCGTTCGCTTGATTCATATAATGCATTGCCTTGTTCTCCTTATATCTGGTGATATGTGGTTGGCGAGGTCAACGTAGCGCGTGCAACCTTGGAGAACGTTGGATTTTCAGCCTTGAGCGGCAATCTTCGCTTTCGGCGCATGCGATTGGCGGATCCGGCGCATTTTCTCCATACTTTCGGCACATGCGATTGATGAACTCGGCTGATATACCCGGTTTTTGTCGGATTTTGTCCAGATTTTGTCCAGAAATTGGTTTTGATGAGATTTGACGGAAAACAAAAAAGCTAGGAATTGTTGCAATTCCTAGCTTTCATTGGTAGCGGGGCATGGATTTGAACCATGGACCTCTGGGTTATGAGCCCAGCGAGCTACCGAGCTGCTCCACCCCGCGTCGGCTTGTCTTTAAGACAGCTCTATTAACTTTACGATTACTTCCAAATATGTCAAATCGGCGTGTCGCATCAGTCCGGCCATGCAAAACCGCGTTGCAAATAGCGCGTTATTCATTTTTCCTATAACGGTTTCGGCTGATCGTGGGGGCAGGGAAGTGCGCCATATCCGTGCCCGCACCATAATAGGACTATGCCTATCAAGATCCCCAGCGGCCTGCCGGCCAGAGCCATCCTCGATTCGGAACGAATCTTCGCGCTTGAAAAGCCAGAAGCGGAGCGTCAGCGCGTGCGTCCGCTCAGGCTGGTGATCTTAAATCTCATGCCGAAGAAAATCGAGACGGAAACGCAGCTGCTGCGTTTGATCTCGAAAAGTCCGCTGCAGGTGGAGATCGATTTCATGAAGACCTCCACGCACGAGGGTACGCATGTGAGCGCCGACCATCTGGTGAAGTTCTATGAGACCATTGAGGCGTTCCAAGACAACTATTACGACGGCTTCGTGGTGACGGGTGCCCCTGTTGAGCATCTTGATTTCGAACAGGTCGATTATTGGGATGAGTTCAAGCAGATTCTTGACTGGGCTTCCGCGCATGTGTTCTCCACTATGTATTTGTGCTGGGGGCGCGATGGGTGCGCTCAATTATCGCTATAACGTGCGTAAAGAGAATTTGCCAGAGAAGATTTTTGGCGTGTTTCCGCAGTATTTGCAGGATGAATACTGCTTTTTGACGAACGGCTTCGATGAGATTTGCCTGCAGCCGCATTCTCGCCTTGCGGGGGTGGACGAGGGTGATATCGCGCGCAATCCGGAGTTGCAGGTGCTCACGTGGGGTCCGAAGTCCGGTGGGCTGATCGCCACCCGTGATTTTTCGGAAGTGTTCGCGCTTGGCCATTGGGAGTACGGCAAGTACACCTTGGCCGAGGAGTATGAGCGTGATATGAAGAAGGGCATGACGAATGTGCCGTTCCCCGAAAACTATTTCCCGCATGATGATCCGCAGTTAGAGCCGGTGTTCGCGTGGCGCGCCCATGCCAATCTCCTGTGGCGCAATTGGCTGAATTGGGTGTATCAGACCACGCCATACGATTTGAGCGAGGTTCCGCAGCTTCGTGCGCAGAAGCGTCTTGGCACGGATCGTTCGATTCGCCATCAGCCGGGTTCGCCGCGTGTCGACGCGTTTGCGCCGTTCGTGCGTGACGGTTATGGCGTGATTCACGATTGATTTGTGGATTGATCCGCATATTGATGTGATTGACGTGCGGCCGTGATTGGCGCGTGATTTACGGCTGTTTACTGGTGGGGGCTTGCGTATGCGGCCCCTCTTTCTTTATATGCAGCACTTGTGTTATATGTGATACACTTAGTGAAACGTTTTATCAATATGCTGTTTTCGTAAAACAAACTATTGGTTGCGGTCGGCTATCCGACGATTCACAAAGCTGTGTCTAGTTAGTCCAGCTTGCTGCGAAACGCCGGGAAAAACCAAATGGGAGTATGGGAAAGCCCAAGTGTGTGGATGTTGTCTAGACACGGGCTAATAATCCTATCCAGCCATTCGAGTCGAATGCGTCGCACGGGACTCCGTTCGCGTCGACGCGCACTTCGAAGTACGCTTTGGTTAAGTAACCAGAACGTCACATTCGACTCGGTTGTTGGGTTAAACTAACAGCTGACACAAGAGCAGGAGGCGTGAATGATTGGTGCATTGGGGAAGGGCATGCTGACCATCGCTGATGGTCCCGAAATGCCCAGTGTCGATGACTTCCTTCCCGATCCGTTCGTTTTTCAGGGCACGCCGTTCGCCATCAACCGCATCATTCTCGTTCGCATCCTTGCGACCGTCATCATGTTGCTGGTTCTCGGAATTACGGCAAGCCGTGCAAAGCTCATCCCCAGCCGTTGGCAGGGAGCAGTCGAATGGTTGATCGAATTCGTCCGTGACAACATCGTCTATCAGGTGATGGGCGAGCTGCGCGGCAAGCGTTATGTGCCGATGATCACCACCGTGTTCTGCACGTTGTTGGTCTTCAATCTGTGTGGCATCATCCCCAGGCTTCAATATCGCGGCAAGCGCAACCATTACGCTGCCGTTGGTATTCGCCATGTGGTGCTTCTGCCAATACTGGATTGCAGGCATTCGTGAAAAGGGCCTCGGCCACTTCCTGAGGGATGAGATCTTCCCGAAGGGTGTGCCTGGCTCCGATCTACATTCTGCTGTCCCCGATTCAGCTGCTTGAGCTGCTGATTATCCGTCCGTTCTCGTTGACGATCCGACTGTTCGCCAACATGGTTTCGGGCCACTTGATTCTTGCGCTGTGCCTTTCGGCCACGCAGTACTTCCTCATTGATGTGGTGAACAAGGTGTTCATGCCATTCGGCGTCGTCACCTTCGCGGCTGGCATGTTCATGTTCCTGTTCGAAGCGCTGGTCGCTTGCCTGCAGGCTTACATCTTCGCCATCCTGACCACCGCATACATCAATATGAGCTATCCGGAGATCGACTGACCGCCGGCTTTTTAATTGTTGCTTCTTGTCAAGCAATAACCAGAAAGGAAACAATCATGGATATCGTTACCCTCGCTGAGGTTGCCGGCAACCTGAACGTCGTTGGCTACGGCCTCGCCGCCATCGGCCCTGGCATCGGTCTGGGCATCCTGATCGGCAAGACCATCGAAGGCACCGCTCGCCAGCCTGAGCTCGGCAGCCGTCTGCAGACCCTCATGTTCCTGGGTCTGGCATTCGTCGAGGTGCTGGCACTGCTCGGCTTCGTGCTCGCCTTCATCAAGTAAGACTTGATTCAAGGTAACACCGAAGACGCAAACGAACATGAAAGGAGGAAGACACTATGGTGACCGCAGCTAGCGAAATGGAATTGTTCCTTCCGAAAAGCTACGACATTTTCTGGTCGTTGGTCATTCTGATCATCGTCGCCGTGTTCTTCTACAAGTTCTTCCTGCCGAAGTTCCAGGCCGTGTTCGATGAGCGCGCTGCCAAGATCGAAGGTGGCATCGCCAAGGCCGAACAGGCCCAGAAGGATGCCGATGAAGCCAAGGCGAAGTACGAGGCTCAGCTGAGCAAGGCGCGCGTCGAGGCATCCAAGATCCGTGACGACGCACGTACGGAGGCATCGCACATCATCGCGGACGCACGTACTCGTGCCGAAAGCGATGCGGCGCAGATCACCGCTACCGCCCAGCGTTCCATCGAATCGCAGCAGCAGCAGGCTCTGGTGAGCCTCAAGGGTGAAGTCGGCGTGCTGGCAACGGCACTGGCCGGCAAGATCCTGGGTAGCAAGCTCGAGAATAACGATGTGCAGTCGTCGATGATCGACCAGATGATCGCCGACATGGACAGCGACAAGAAGTGATCGAAACCTTCAAGAAAGGGAGGTGACCAATGCGAGGAGAAGCATCGCGTATCGCAGACCGCGTATCGCGTGACTCGCTGGCCCCCAAGCTGCGTGACAGCGGTGAGGACGCATGGCGTATCGGGAACGAACTGTTCACGATCACCAGCGCGCTTGACCACAATATCCAGCTTGAACGTGCCCTCACCGACCCGTCGCGCCCAGTCGAAGACAAGGTTGCGGTAGTCAAGACTCTGATCGGAGACCAGGCCCATCCGCTCGTGATGGAGATCATGTCCGATCTGGTGTCTCGCCGTTGGAGCCGCGTGTCTGATATCGCCAATGCCGTTGAGGATTTCGGCGTTGATGGCATGATGTACTACGCGGATTACACCAATACGACTTTGCAGGTCTCCATCGAGCTCGCAGAGTTGCATTCCGCACTGCTCAACCTTCCGGTCGTGCGTGCCAAGCTGTATGACGCAACCGTTTCCAGTGAAGCCCGTGTCAAGCTGCTGTACAGCCTGATTGGAGACGCGGATTTCACCAAGGTGACCAAGCGTCTGGCCGAACACGCGACCTGCAATCTGCGCAATCGCCGCTACTTGCAGACCATTCAGTGGCTGATCAACAAATTCTCCCGCCACATGGGCGAATCGATGGTCACTGTTACCACGGCAACGCCGTTGAGCAAGGAGCAGGTGGAAAAGCTCATCGCCATTTACTCGGCGAAGACCGGTCATCCGGTGCACATCAACTCGGTGGTCGATCCGACCGTCATGGGTGGCATGCGCATCCAGGTGGGCGACGAGGTCACCGACAACACGGTGGTCGCACAGCTGCAGCATCTTCAGCGCACGGTGAAGGCAACCGCCTGACGGTTCGCCGCACGGTGAACAAGCCTGAAACAAGACTTGACTGAATTTATAAACAACAATAAGGAGTGATCATGGCAGAACTTACCATTGATCCCACCACGATACGCAAGGCGCTCGATGAGTTCGTCGAGTCGTACAAGCCGTCGGATACCCCGACCCAGGAAGTCGGTTATGTCGCGACTGCTGGTGACGGCATTGCGCACGTGACGGGACTGCCTGGTTGCATGGCCAATGAGCTGCTGACCTTCGAAGACGGCACGCTTGGCCTGGCGTTCAACCTTGACGCCCGCGAGATCGGCGTGGTTATTCTCGGCGACTTCGCGCAGGCATCGAGGAAGGCCAGGAAGTGCGTCGTACCGGCGAAGTGCTCTCCGTGCCCGTCGGCGACGGCTACCTTGGCCGCGTCGTGGACCCGCTAGGCAACCCGATTGATGGTCTTGGCGAGATCAAGACCGAAGGCCGTCGTATTCTCGAGGCCCAGGCACCTGACGTTATGCATCGTCATCCGGTTGACGAGCCAATGTCCACCGGTCTGAAGGCCATCGACGCAATGACGCCTATCGGCCGTGGCCAGCGCCAGCTCATCATTGGCGACCGCCAGACCGGTAAGACCGCTATCGCAATCGATACGATCATCAACCAGAAGCGTAATTGGGAATCCGGTGATCCGAAGAAGCAGGTCCGCTGCATCTACGTGGCCATCGGCCAGAAGGGCTCCACCATCGCATCGGTGAAGCAGTCCCTCGAAGAGTCCGGCGCCATGGAGTACACCACCATCGTGGCCTCCCCGGCTTCCGATTCCGCAGGCTTCAAGTACATCGCACCGTACACCGGTTCCGCCATCGGACAGCACTGGATGTACAACGGCAAGCACGTGCTCATCGTCTTCGACGATCTGTCGAAGCAGGCTGAAGCCTACCGTTCGATCTCCCTGCTGCTGCGCCGCCCGCCGGGACGTGAGGCATACCCGGGCGATGTGTTCTACCTGCATTCCCGTCTGCTCGAACGCTGCGCCAAGGTTTCCGATGACCTCGGCGGCGGTTCGATGACCGGCCTGCCGATCGTCGAAACCAAGGCAAACGACGTGTCCGCATACATTCCGACCAACGTGATCTCCATCACCGACGGTCAGATCTTCCTGCAGTCCGACCTGTTCAACGCGAACCAGCGTCCGGCTGTCGACGTCGGCATCTCCGTGTCCCGAGTTGGTGGCGCGGCACAGACCAAGGCGTTGAAGAAGGTCTCCGGCACGCTGAAGATCTCCTTGGCCCAGTACCGTTCCCTGGAATCCTTCGCCATGTTCGCTTCCGATCTGGATGCGGCTTCGAAGGCCCAGCTGAACCGTGGTTCCCATTGACCGAGCTGCTCAAGCAGCCGCAGTTCTCCCACGTATTCCATGGAACAGGAAGTCGTCTCCGTGTGGGCCGGCACCCATGGCAAGATGGATGATCTGCCGCTGAACGACGTGCTGCCGTTCGAGAGGCCATGCTGGACTACCTGGACCACAACACCGATATTCTCAAGACCATCCGCGAGACCGAAGATTTCACCGCCGACACCGAGGCTGCCCTCGACAAGGCTGTGGAAGCGTTCCGTGAGACTTTCGTGACCAGCGCGGGCAAGCCGCTGGTCGAGAAGAAGCCTAACGTCAAGAACGCCACCCCGGTCGAGCAGGAAAAGATCGTCGCAGGAGAGAAGTGATCCATGGGCTCGCAACTCGCATTGAAATCTAGGATCGCCTCCACCGCGTCGTTGGAGAAAATCTTCAACGCGCAGGAGATGATCGCGTCTTCGCATATCGCCAAGGCACGTGACGTCGCCTTGAACGCGAAGCCGTATACCGATGCGATTTTCGACGCCGTGCAAGCGCTGGTGGCCCACACCCATATCGACCATCCGATCGTGAAGAAGGACGAGGACAACCCTCGCGTGGCTGTCCTCGCCCTCACCTCGGATCGTGGTATGGCGGGTCCGTACACCTCCTCGATCATCCGCGAAACGGAATCGCTGCTGGCCCGCCTCGATGCGGCAGGCAAGCAGCCGGAACTGTATGTGTATGGTCGTCGCGGTGTGACGTACTACAAGTACCGCAATCGTGATGTTGCCGGTACTTGGGAAGGCGATACTGACCAGCCCGGCGTGGAAGTCGCAGAGTCCATCTCGAAGGCACTGATGGACGCCTACATGAAGCCGGCGAGCGAAGGTGGGTTTCCGAACTCTACATTGTGTTCACCGAATTCGTGAATATGGTCGTTCAGAAGGTGCGCGTGCTGCGTATGCTGCCCGTTGAACTCGTGCTTCCGGAACAGCAGGACTCCGGCCCTGTGCCCGAATCCGATGCCGATGCCGCGACCCGCTTTATGCGTTCGAGCCGAGCGTCGACGAAGTGCTTGACACGATTCTGCCGAAGTACATCCAGTCCCGTATTCATGAATGCCTGCTCACCGCGGCGGCATCCGAGACTGCAAGCCGACAGAACGCCATGCATACGGCTACAGACAACGCCCGCAGCCTGATCGACGACCTGACCCGCAAGCTCAACGCTTCGCGACAGGCTTCGATTACCCAGGAACTTACCGAAATCATCGGCAGCGCCGACGCGCTGAATAAGAAGGAAGAGTAGGAACGCATATGGCTGAGAATCAGACCACAGCGGCTCCCGAGACGGCTGCAGAGCCGACCGCTGGACGCGTCACGCGTATCCAGGGTTCGGTTATCGACGTCGAATTCCCGGTGGGCCACCTGCCCGACATTTACAACGCACTTACCGTTGAACTGACCAACACCGCCAACGAAGAGGGCGAAACCACGAAGAAGATCACGCTTGAGGTCGAACAGCACCTTGGCGACTCCACCGTGCGTACCGTGGCGCTGAAGCCGACCGACGGCCTGTTCGTGGCGCCACCGTGCTCGACACCGGCGGTCCGATCTCCGTTCCTGTTGGCGATGTCACCAAGGGTCACGTGTTCGACGTGTCCGGCAACATCCTCAACAAGAAGGATGACGAGACCATCACGGTCACCGAGCGTTGGCCTATCCACCGCAACCCGCCGGCATTCGATCAGCTGGAATCCAAGACCCAGATGTTCGAAACCGGTATCAAGGTCATCGATTTGCTGACCCCGTACGTGCAGGGCGGCAAGATCGGTCTGTTCGGTGGCGCAGGTGTCGGCAAGACCGTGCTTATTCAGGAAATGATCCAGCGAGTCGCCCAGAACCACGGCGGTGTGTCCGTGTTTGCAGGCGTCGGCGAGCGTACCCGTGAGGGTAACGATCTGATCGGCGAGATGGATGAGGCTGGCGTTCTTGAGAAGACCGCACTGGTCTTCGGCCAGATGGATGAGCAGCCGGGTACCCGTCTGCGCGTGCCGCTGACCGCACTGACCATGGCAGAGTACTTCCGTGACGTGCAAAATCAGGACGTGCTGCTGTTCATCGATAACATCTTCCGTTTCACCCAGGCTGGTTCCGAGGTGTCCACCCTGCTCGGCCGTATGCCATCCGCAGTGGGCTACCAGCCGAACCTGGCTGACGAAATGGGTGCCCTGCAGGAGCGAATCACTTCGACCCGCGGTCACTCCATCACCTCGCTGCAGGCCATCTACGTGCCGGCCGATGATTACACCGACCCGGCTCCTGCAACGACCTTCGCCCATCTTGGATGCAACCACCGAGCTTTCCCGTGACATCGCTTCCAAGGGTATCTATCCGGCAGTGGACCCGCTGAGCTCCACCTCGCGAATCCTTGATCCGCGTTACGTGGGCCAGGCTCACTACGATTGCGCGAACCGCGTCAAGGCGATTCTGCAGCGTAACAAGGAGCTGCAGGACATCATCGCCCTGATCGGTATCGACGAACTCGGCGAAGAAGACAAGACCACCGTGAACCGCGCTCGTAAGATCGAGCAGTTCCTCGGCCAGAACTTCTATGTCGCTGAAAAGTTCACCGGTCGTCCGGGTTCCTACGTGCCGGCCGATGAGACCATCGAAGCGTTCACCCGCATTTGCGACGGCGTGTACGACGACGTTCCGGAGCAGGCATTCTCCGGTATCGGCGGCATCGACGATCTCGAGAAGAAGTGGCACGACATGCAGAAGGAATACGGTGCGTGATGGCCGGATTGACAATGCAGGTGAACATCGTCGCCGCCGACCACCCCGTGTGGCACGGTACGGCGAAGTCCGTCACCATTCCTGCCTCTGAAGGCGGAATGGGCATCCTGCCCAACCACGAGCCTGTATTGACCGTAATCAAGGAAGGAACCATCGTTGTGGTGGATCCGGATGGCAGCCGTCGCTCCTTCGAAGTGACCGACGGTTTCATCTCCTTCGATTCGAACAAGCTCACCGTTGCGGTTGAGCGTGGACGTGACGTCAAGATGGCCGAGTAGCACTCGGTAGCATACTTCGACGGTCCGTCTGTTGCGATTGCAGCAATTGCATATGATTGCGATTCTGTAGTTGTAGCAGACGGACCGTTTTTTTTTTAAAAAAGGATTAATCAAAACAAAAATAGGATTGTACATATCGTGGGATTCATGGCTTACGACAATCATGGTAGGGTAGTGCCTCGTGCGAATTATTGTTGCTGATTGCTCTGCCGAATATTCCGGGCGTTTGAATGCGTCCTTGCCGCTCGCCAAGCGTGTGTTGCTTATCAAAGCCGATAACAGTCTGCTGATTTTCTCGAACTTGGTTCGTACAAGCCACTCAACTGGATGGCGGCGCCCTGCACCATCAAAGACATCACTCCGGAACATGCCGACGACGACGTGACTACGGAGGTTCCGCAGAAAGTCATTCGTGCTTCGGCAGATAAATCCAAAGACGTGCTCGAAGTGACATTGCAGCATATTTATTCCGACGAAACGTACGATTTGGGCGAAGATCCGGGGCTGATCAAAGACGGTGTCGAAGACCATCTGCAGAAGTATCTGGCCGAACAGATCGAACGCATCGGGGAAGGTGCGACATTGGTGCGCCGCGAATACCCGACCGCCATCGGACCGGTCGACATTATGGCCATCGACGGCAGTGGCAAGCATGTTGCCATCGAAATCAAACGTAACGGCGGCATCGATGGCGTGGAACAACTTACCCGCTACTGCGAACTGCTCAACCGCGACCCGCTACTGGCCCCCGTACGCGGCATCTTCGCTGCGCAGACCATCACTCCGCAAGCCCGCGTGCTCGCCCAAGATCGGGGTTTCGACTGCCTGATCCTCGACTATGATGAAATGAAGGGTGCCGAAGACGACTCCTACGACTCTTCTAGCTTATAAAAAACTCCCTGTTGTTATGCAGGGAGTTTTTTATAAGCGAATCGTGATGTAGATCAGTAGGCGGCGAGGATGTCGACTACGAAGACCAACGTGGAGTTCGCTGGAATCTTACCGGAATCCTTGTTTCCATAGCCAAGGTCGGCGGTACGACCAGCAGCACCTGCGAGCCGACGGTATGCCCTGCCAAGCCCTGCTTCCAACCGGTGATCACCTCATCAAGCGAGAAGCTCGACGAAGCACCGCGATCCCACGAGGAATCGAACTGTGTGCCGTCAAGCAGCCAGCCGGTATAGTGCGCGATCACGGTCTGCGTATCCCTTGACCTCGGCGCCTTCGCCCTTGATCAAATCCTGCGAAACCAACGTGTCGGAACCCTTGTAACCGTTCATGTCGATCGACGGCTTGCCATCCTTCGCAAGCGTCACCTTCGGCGCAGATCGGCAGGAACGTCAAGCACCTTCGTGCCCGTTGCCTTCGTCAGATCCTTCGACTTCGACACGATCGTGAGCACCATCAAATAGGAGGTGCCAGCGGAATTCGAATCGTTCACACCGAACGCAAGCGTGGCGTTAAGCTTCTGATCCTTGAAAATGTTGTAATAATCCTCAGTCATCTGACTTGTGTCGGATGTGACCACCGTAGAGCAATCGGGGGTGTTTTTCTCCCAGGTGCTCATGAGTTCGGAGCCATCTTTGACATTGATGGCGATGCCCTGCGTGCATATGCGGTCGCCGTCTTCGATCTGGTCGCCGTTGCCTTTCTGCAGTACGACGTAGCTATTGTCTTCCACCGTCATAGGGGTTTTGAAGGAGACGGTCGGCTTCTCACCGGGCTCACCTGTGGCGGTCACGCCGGCGATCTGATTCATCTTCGACGAGGAATCAGAAGAAGACGAAGATGAATCGGAGGAGGAACCAGACTTCGTGTCGGAACTTCCGCATGCTGCGAAACCTCAGGCACATGATCGTTGTGCAAGCGGCTGCGACGGCTTTGAAAAAGAGTAGATTTGCGCATAGGCTCAACCTTAGCGTCAATCATTGATTTTCATAGTTTTTTCAGGCTTTTGCAGAGGGGCAATGTAGAATAGAGAATGCTATGACTTTATTGCAGGAAGAACAGGAAAAGCCGCAGTCCAAGGCGGGTCCTACGCGACACGCTAAGATTATGCGCGGCATTGTCACGCCTATTTTCGGCTTGCTTGCCATTGCTTGCATCGTGCTTGGCGTCTTGAACGCGACGATTTGGAAGCCCTCGGCACAGGTCACGGCGTCCGCCTCGGTCACGGGATCACAGTATGTGGTCACCGATCCGAATGTGCTGCAATTGGTTGACGATCGCGTCACCATTTCGGCGAAGTCGCGCGACAAATCCGCGAACGTTTGCATCGCCATCGGTTCCGCCCGCGATGTCGCCGGATGGATCGCGGGATCCAAATACACGCGCGTCACCGGACTGTCCGACTGGTCCACCCTGTCCACGCTGAACGCCACGGCTCAGGGCACCGCCGATAATTCCGAAGGTCAGGTCGCGTTCCAGGATTCCGACATGTGGCGCACCGTCAAATGCAATGCCGGTTCCGTTAACATGCAGTTCAAGGGTGCTAATACGAATAATGCCGAGGATTCCGTTGCGATCATCGATTACGGCGATCGCAAGGGAGGCTCGGTCGTGCTTGACTGGACCCGTCGTTCGCTGCTGAATTTCGCCATGCCGTTCTATCTTTCCGGCGGATTGCTGGCAATACTTGCGGTACTTTCGGCTTCCGTGTTCGCCATGCCTCCGCATAAGCGTCGCAATAAGCGCGCGTTTGCCATGGTTGACGGCATCGGTTCCACGCAGGGTGACGATGACGAGGTTGCCGCATGGGTGAAGAACGCCGAAGCGAGTGCCGCCCGTAGTGATAAGAGCGGGCCGAAGCGTAAGCGTCGCCGTCATGCTGGGCATCGCGCGAGTGGTTCGGAAAATAGCCAAAACGAAGTTGCGCAGCCTACGATTGTCGATCCCGGCGCGCGCAATCTCGTTGCCGATCAACAGAACGCTGCCGCTGATGGTGTTGAAGAAAACGACGATTTCGAACAGACTTCCGTGATTTCGCAGGATGAGCTTGCCGCGTATTTCGCACGTCTTGCGCAGGAGGAAAGCAGCGCTGCCGCTGAATCTGCCGAATCCGCAGAAAACAACGAATCAGACGAATCCGACAACGAGGAGGCCAAGTGATGAAGAAGCGTTTCAACGTAATCGCGGCGGCCGTGCTCGCATTGGGAATGGTCGTTGGCATGTGCGGATGCGAGGGGCAGCTGCCGCAGCCGAAAACCGCGCAACGTCAAGATGCGCCGAATCTGACCGCCAAGCAAGAGAAAACCATCCGTACGAATATTCTCAAAACGCTTGACCAGTGCAATAACGATCGCAATATCGACGCCCTCGGTTCGATTTTGGAGGGGCCGGAACTTGAGATTCGCACTAGCGAACTTCATGTGGCGCAGGTCACGGGCAATCTTGACCGAAAGACCACGATTCCAACTGATCTTGCGCAGGCCGTGATCTCCACGGACAGTGGATGGCCGCGTTCGGTGTTCTCCATCACTTCCACCACGGATGACCAGCAGTCCAAGCGTCTGCTGGTGTTCCGCCAGGATTCCGCACGTCAGAACTACAAGTTGTGGGGTGTGGCACGACTGTTCTCGGGCGTGAAGATGCCGAGTTTCGAGATTTCCAAAACCGGTAGCGCGCAGGGAACGGAAAAAGACACCGGTCTGGTCATGACTCCGAAGGATGCGGTCGCCGCGTATGCCGACGTGTTGCAGAATGGTGCGTCCAGCCAGTATGCGCAGAAGTTCGCCGACGACGATTTGCGTACGAAGCTTGCCGATCTGACCGAACAGGTGCAGAAGGCCATGGAGTTGAACGAGGGATCGCAGCAGCAGATGTTCACGCCGGTTGACGGTGCCATCAGCGTCATGCGTTCCGCGGATGGCGGCGATCTGGTGGTGGCGCAGATCAATTCCGAATGGACGCGTTCCGCTGGCGCCGGCCGTGAATCGCAGCCTGCTTCTGATGCGGAAAAAGCGCTGTTTGGCGACGGTCAGGCCACCAGCACCATGAAGACCACGTATGTGAATGTGGTCGCGCTGTATGTGCCTCCGGCGAATTCCGGCGAGAAGATCACTGCAGTCGGTTCGAACGTCAGCCGGTCAAGGTTGAGGCGCTGTAATCGTGGCGGTTGCGCGATTGTGCATAAGCTTGGGGCGAACGTTTGCAATGTGTGCTGCGCTGGGCGCTTAATGTTGTTGATTGTTGATATTTAGGAGGCAAGCATGGCAGGTCAAAGGCCGTTTAATCCGGGAGTTTCCTTGGCGGGAGCCGTCGATCTTGAGGCGTTGAAGCATCAGGTGAAGGCCGAACCGGGGCAGGCTGGTGGTGCTCCGGCCGCTGGCGGTTATGTGATCGACACCACGGAGAACACGTTCCAGGCCATGGGGCAGACGTCGGCCACGTTCCCGATCCTGTTGCTGCTGTGGGTGCCGACCGATGACCGCCTGTTCGATATGGCACGCCAGCTGGGCAATGCCGTGAACCAGTTGAACGGCCAGATTCAGCTGTCTCGTATCGATATTGCGTCGAACCCGTCGATCGCGCAGGCGTTCCAGGTGCAGGGTGCGCCCGCGTTGTTCGCGTTGATCAACGGCCGCCCGATGCCGATTCTGCAGGGCTTGCCGTCTGCCGAGGAAATGCAGCAGATCGTGGATACGGTGATTCCGAATCTGGTTGCAGCCGCGCAGCAGGCCGGTGTGACCGGTTCCGCGCCGTATTCGGGCGATCCTGATTCCGATGCGGCGAATTCCGCTTCGGCGGCCAGCGCCCAGGAGCAGATGCCTCCGGAGCATCAGGAGGCGTATATGCTGGCTCAGCAGGGCGATTACGCTGGTGCCGCAGCCGCGTACGAGAAGGTGCTTGAAGCCGATCCGAACGATGCGCGTGCCGCCTGCGAGCGTGCGAAGGCGTTGCTGTTGGCCCGTTCCGCCAATGCGAACGTGCGTGAGGTGCGTGCCGCCGCTGCCGACAATCCCGATGATGTTGAAGCGCAGCTTGCCGTCGCCGACATTGATATGATCGGCGGTCAGATTCAGGATGCGTTCGATCGTTTGCTGGATTTCGTTGCGGCCGGCCATAAGGCCGATATTGAACCGGTGCGCAAGCGTCTGCTGGAATATTTCACGATTCCTGAGCCGACCGACGAGCGTTTGAAGCGTGCCCGCCGTCGCCTCGCCACGCTCATGTACTGATTCGTTTATTGACTTAGGTACCGTTTTAGGTACCGCTCAACCGTAGGCTGCGCAACTACGTTCTTTACGGCCTACGGTTGTTTTTTTTTAAAAAAAACTTATTCCATCCGATTGGTGCCGAAATAGTCGAGGAATTGCGGTCCGTTGGCGTCCAGTTCGGCTTCGAATGCGGATTTCCATCGTGAATATGGATTCGCGGCAAGCCCTTCATTGCTGAACCGCGATTGGTCGGTGATTTCGGTGGTGCAGAATTTCGGAATCACCAGGTTCGTGACCGGTCCGATGCGTTGCGCTTCGGCGATGATCAGGGGAGCGTTGGCCCCGCCGAATACGTCGATGTTCCAGCCATCCTCGTCGATCCAATCGCTGAACCGGTTTTTGATGGTCACGTGTCCGCCGCGTTTGATGAGCTCCCCTGCGATGCGCGAATCCAAATCGCGGCTCGCCTCATATCGCGTGCCTCCCACGGACGGCCCTTTCACGGTGACTGATCCAAGCCGGAATTCGTCGCGATACTTTTCGAGCACGGCCAGCGGGTCGAGGTCCGGAGTCATGGCGATGCGAACGGACTTTGTTTTCAATCGCACGCGCAGCGCGTAATTATCCTGATGCACGTAATAACTTTGTATGATCAGCGTCGGACTGTCGTTATCATCCAACTGCGTCGGCAGGGCACGGCAGAAAAAAACGGCGCATGTATTCGAAATCGCCTATATTTTTGCCTGAATCCTCAACCATATTCTCAGTCTAGTGGAAAAGACGCTTCAAATGGTGTTATGTTGCTACAAATTTCGTTGTGGCGCACGCTATCTCTCGTTCCTTCCCGTTCTATGCCCGTTATTTCCCCTCTAGGGTTGGGTGTGCTGTCGAAAAGACCCGCCGTAGCTATGTTTTCGCAATAATGATCCGAGATTCGAAGATCGTTTTCCGTAAAAAGTGTCGCTTTCATCTCAAGGCAGTGTAAAGTAGGTTGACGCACGGGTTTGTAGCTCAGTGGATAGAGCGTCTGTCTCGGAACAGAAGGTCGTGGGTTCGATCCCCATCAAGCCCACCACAAAGACATGTGAAGGGCCGGGGCGCTGAGCCGGTATTTGGAACATGGGACAATGCGCGTCGATTCCATGGGTACAGTGATTGTTTGAGATTGCGTTGTCGTGGTTTGCCGCGGCCTGAACGCAAGCAAGATGCAATAACACATTCTTCAAAGGAGAAACATTATGAGCGAGAAGATGGAAGAGGTTGCGACTTCTGAAGCCCCGGCGGCGCTGGGCGCTTACACAGGCTGTGAAGGCCAACGGTTTCGTGTTCGTCTCCGGCCAGCTGGGCATCGACCCGGCCACCGGCGAACTGGCTGGCGAAACTGCCGGCGAGCAGGCATCCCAAGGCGCTGAAGAACATCAAGCACATTCTTGACGCAGCAGGCACAGGCATCGAGCACGTCTGCCGTGCCACCATCTACATGAAGAACGTCGAAGATTTCCATGAGATCGACGACGTGTACGCGCAGGCCTTCATCGGTTCCGTGAAGCCGGCCCGCGTCGCGTTCGGCGGCAACAACATTCCGAAGGGCGCTCTCGTCGAGATCGACGCCATCGCTGTGCTCTGATTTCAGCGCGCTGATTGCAAATCTCCAGGGAATTCCTTTTCAGGCTCGTATGCGGTTTCTTACGCTGCATGCGAGCCTGTTTTTTGTTTATGCAACCTCATGATTGCCGCAAAAGTGAACAGCAGGCAACATGTTTCCACCGATTTCCGTATAGTAATGCGTTTGGGTATTGTGCAAACGCATGCAAACGCAAGAACGCGCCCAGCCAAATATGAAGGAGCAGTCGCGCATGACCGAATCGCAAGTCAACGCATCTACTGCAGGCACTGACGCCGCTGAATCCGCTGAAGTCGAGCAGGGCGGTCTTGAACGTAAGATGGAAACCCGCCATCTGACCATGATTTCGCTGGGTGGCGTGATCGGCACTGGCTTGTTTCTCAGCTCCGGCTACACGATTCACCAAGCCGGCCCTCTTGGCGCGATCATCGCGTATGGCATCGGATCCATACTTGTGTATTTTGTGATGCTCAGCCTCGGCGAACTGTCGGTGGCTATGCCGTATGCCGGCAGCTTCCACATGTATGCGAAGCGGTTCATCGGCCCCGGCACCGCGTTCACCATTGCTATCCTGTATTGGCTGAACTGGGCGGTGGCGCTCGCATCGGAGTTCACGGCGGCCGGGCTGCTGATGCAACGTTGGTTTCCTGATTCGCCCGCGTGGATTTGGTCCGCCGCGTTCATTGCAGTGGTGTTCATGCTCAATATTCTGTCGGTGCGACTGTATGGCGAGTCGGAATTCTGGTTTGCGTCCATCAAGGTGTTCGCGATTATCGCGTTCATTGTGGTCGGCTTGCTCGCCATGTTTGGTGCGATTCCGATTGCCGGTTACGATCATGCTCCGCTGTTTGAGAATTTCTATGATGACGGCTGGCTCCCGAATGGTGTGATCCCGATTTTCTCGACGCTGCTGACGGTGGTGTTCGCGTTTTCGGGCACTGAGGTCGTTGGTGTTGCGGCGGGGGAGACGAAGGATCCGGCGCAGGCGATTCCGAAGGCCGTGCATACTACGGTGTTGCGTCTTGCGATTTTTCTTCATCGGCTCGATCGCGGTGATGTCCGCGCTGATTCCGTGGCATCAGTCGGGTGTCGACGCGAGTCCGTTTGTGCTCGTGTTCCAGTCGATCGGCATGCCGTTTGCCGGCGATGTGATGAATTTCGTGGTGTTGACGGCGGTGCTGTCCGCTGCGAATTCCGGCTTGTATGTGTGCTCGCGTATGGTTTGGTCGCTCGCGCAGGAGGGTATGATTCCGCGCGCGCTCGGCAAGACGAATTTCCATGGTGTGCCCGTGTTCGCGGTGTTTTTCAGTATGGCCGGATCGCTGTTGGCGTTGCTGTCTTCCGTGGTTGCCGCTTCGACGGTGTATTTGGCGTTGGTTGCGGTTTCCGGCTTGGCCACGCTGGTGGTGTGGGCGTCGGTTTCCGTCTGCCACTTGCGTTTCCGCAAGCAGTGGCTTGCTCAAGGCCATTCGGTTGACGATTTGAAGTATCGTGCCCCCGGTTTTCCGTTCGTGCCGATCGCTGCGATTGTGCTGTGCATTGGCGCATTGGTTTTGGTGATTTGCGATCCGTCGCAGCGCTCCACATTGCTGTATATGATTCCGTTCGTTGCGATCTGCTATATCGGCTATTACGCTTCAGTGGCCTTATGGCATAGGAAGCATGGCAAACTGCAGGATGATACGCAAGGCTGATTCTGTCTGCATAATCGGTAGACTTGGAGGAATGAGTCCAGAAGCGCTTAGTGAACTGATTTTCAATATTGCCAACAACCTTGTGAATGAAGGCAAGGCTGGCACCTTGACCACCGATCTCATCCCTCCACAGGCCAAATTCGCCGTCATGCGTCCGAAGGACCGCGCGCACGGCGATTGGGCGTCGAACGCGGCCATGCAGCTGGCCAAGAAGGCCGGCATGAAGCCGCGTGATTTCGCCGAACTGTTCGCCGCGGAACTGACCAATGCCGACGGCATCAAGTCCGTGGAAGTGGCCGGCCCCGGCTTCATCAACATCGTGCTTGATTCCGCGTCCGCTGCTGCCGTGGTTGACACCGTGCTCAACGAGGGTACGAACTACGGTAAGAACGACCATCTTTCCGGCAAGACCCTGAATCTCGAGTTCGTCTCCGCCAACCCCACCGGTCCGATCCATATCGGCGGCACTCGTTGGGCTGCGGTCGGCGATTCCATGGCCCGCGTGCTCGAGGCCAACGGTGCCAAGGTGGTGCGCGAATACTATTTCAATGATCATGGCGAGCAGATCAACCGCTTCGCCAAGTCGCTGGTCGCGGCCGCTCACGGTGAGGAAACCCCGATCGACGGTTACAAGGGTGCTTATATCGATGAGATCGCGCGTCGCGTTATCGATGAGCCAATGCCGACGGCATTGCGATTCTCGACCTGCCGCGCGTCGACGGTGGCGCTGACAACGATGGCAATCCGTTGGGTGAGGGCGATTCCGAACAGCGTGAGGAATTCCGCAAGCGCGCTGTGCCGATGATGTTCGACGAGATTCGGAAATCCATGAAGGATTTCCGCGTGAACTTCGACGTGTGGTTCCATGAGAACAGCCTGTATTCCGATGGCGAAGTCGACAAGGCGATCGCCGATCTGCGTGAACGCGGCGACATTTACGAAAAGGATGGCGCAACCTGGTTCGAATCCACCAAGCATGGTGACGACAAGGATCGTGTGATCATCAAGTCCGACGGCAACTACGCGTATTTCGCAGCTGATATTGCTTACTATCGCAACAAGCGCCATCGTGACAACGATCCGGCGGACATCGCCATTTACATGCTGGGTGCCGACCATCACGGCTATATCGGCCGCATGATGGCCATGTGCGCCGCCTTCGGCGACGAACCTGGCGAAGAACATGCAGATTCTCATCGGCCAGCTCGTCAATGTGATGAAGGACGGCAAGCCCGTGCGCATGTCCAAGCGCGCCGGCAATGTGGTGACCATCGACGATCTGACCGACGCTATCGGCGTGGATGCTTCTCGTTATTCGTTGGCACGCACCGACTACAATTCCCCGGTCGATATCGACCTGAACCTGCTCGCTTCGCACACCAACGACAATCCGGTGTACTACGTGCAGTACGCGCACGCCCGCTCCAAGAACGTGGACCGCAACGCAGCCGCCGCCGGCATCACCTACGAGGGTGCCGACGTGAGTCTGCTCGACACCGCCGCCGACGGCGAAGTGCTTGCTGCGCTCGCCCAGTGGCCGGCCCTGCTGCGCGAAGCCGGCGACCTGCGCGCCCCGCATCGTGTGGCCCACTACTTGGAAGATCTTGCAGCCACCTACCACAAGTGGTACAACGTGGAACGCGTGGTGCCTATGGAACTCACCGATCCGGAAGCTCGCGGCGAACAGGCCGAAGCTCTGCGCATTGCCAAGGCTCCGGAACCGGCTCGTGCGGCTGCACGTTTGAAGCTCAATGACGCAGTCAAGACGGTTATCGCCGAAGGTCTTGACCTGCTTGGCGTCGCAGCCCCAGACCGGATGTGATCGCCATGGCAGTCACCCCCATCTGGCCGGCCGGCTCCGACGTGAACGAACAAGGTGAAATCACGTTCCATGGCCGCACTGCCGAAAGCCTGCTGAACGAATTCGGTTCGCCGCTCTACGTCATCGACACCGATGACGTGCGAGCCCGCGCCGCCAAATTCGTCAAGTCCGCGGCAAATGCGTTCAACAACACCGTAACCCACGTCAGTTTCGCCGGGAAAGCACTGCTTTCCAAGGAAATCTGCCGCATCGTCACCGAATCCGGCATGCTGATCGACACCTGCACCATGGGCGAGATGCGTATCGCGCTTGCCGCGGGCGTTCCCGGAAGGCGACTCGTGCTGCACGGCAACAACAAGTCCGATGCGGAAATCGAGCTCGCCATTACCGAAGGCTTCGCCAAAATCGTGGTGGACGAGCCGAACGAGCCGGCCCGTATCGCCGAAATCGCCAAGCGTCTCGGCAAGCGCGCTCGCGTGATGTTGCGTGTTACGTCCGGCATTCATGCGGGCGGTCACGAGTTCGTGTCTACCGCGCATGAGGACCAGAAGTTCGGCGTTGCCTTGCTGCCGGCCGGTGCCGATGCGAGCAAGCTGAACGTGCTTGACGATCTGACCGACGTGACGCCCCCCGCAGGTTCGAACGCACGCCTAGGCGAAAGCGAAAGCGCAGAACTCCAGCTGCAGTACGCCATCAAATACCCGTACGACATGAGCCACGAGAAGGTTTCCGAAGGCGACCGCAAACTCGCCGAAGCCATGACCATGGTGGCTGATGGCCCCGCGCTCGCCGTATTGAAGGAGATCTACCGCCATCAGGACGTACTCGAACTGGTCGGAGCCCACTCGCACATCGGCTCCAACATCCACGATGCGGACGCCTTCATCCAGGCCGCGAAGCGCATGATGCTGCTGCGCAAGACCTTCTACGCCACCGACGCATACACACTGCCGGAGGTTGACTTGGGCGGCGGCTATTCCGTGGCCTACACCGATGGCGAGGATTCCATGGATCTCGATACGGAACTTGCCCGCCTTGCCGATGCGGTCACCACCGTGAACCGTGCGCTTGGCATGCCCGCTCCGGTCATTTCGTTCGAACCGGGCCGTTGGACGGTCGCCCCGACCGGCGTCACCTTGTATCGCGTAGGCACGGTCAAGCCGGTTCAGCTTGCCGGAACCGCGAAAGACAAGGCTGGCAATCCGGTTACGGAACGCGTGTACGTGTCTGTCGACGGCGGTATGAGCGACAATATTCGTCCGGCATTGTACGGATCGGATTACACTGCGAAAATCGCCAATCGTGAGGGTTCCAGCGAAACCAAGTTGTGCCGTGTGGTCGGCATGCACTGCGAATCGGGCGATATCATCGTCAACGAGGTGCGTCTTCCTGCCGACATTCAGCGTGGCGACGTGCTTGCGGTGCCTGTTACGGGTGCATACGGTCGCACAATGGCCAGCAACTACAATCAGGCGCTGATTCCTGCGGTTGTTGCCGTATCCGAGCAAGATGCGCATGTGATGATTCGCCGTCAAACGGTCGACGATCTGCTCGATTGGGACGTGAGCGAATAGCGATTCGTCTCAAATTGCGGACGCAACATGGATGCAGCATGGACGGTTTTCGGGTCAAAGCTCAGAAACCGTCCATTTTCGATTATGATTTCGCGGTCTTACGTCATATCGGGACCGTACAATAGGCAGGGTTACTCAATACTTCACACAAGGAGGATGCCTTGGCACAGGAAGATGTTGCGCCGATTCGCGTTGGATTGTTGGGCGCGGGCACGGTCGGCTCTCAGACCGCACGCCTGCTGGTGGAGCAGAAGGATGAGCTTGCCGCACGCATCGGTCGACCGATCGAACTGACCGGCGTCGCCTGCCTCGACCCGTCGGAAACCGACCCGTTCCCGTGGATCGACAAGTCCGTGGTGACCACCGACACCATGAGCGTGGCCACCAATGCCGACATTGTGGTCGAACTGATTGGCGGAACCGGCGTGGCCCGCAAGTTCGTGCTTGCGGCCATCGAATCCGGCGCTTCCGTGGTTACCGCCAACAAGGCGCTGTTGGCCAAGTATGGTCCAGAAATCTATGCCGCCGCCGAAGCCAAGGGCGTCGATATCTACTTCGAGGCTTCCGTGGGCGGTGCTATTCCATTCCTCAAGCCACTGCGTGAATCCCTGGTCGGCGACAAGGTGACCAGCATGCTCGGCATCGTCAACGGCACCACCAACTACATTCTCGACGAGATGACCACCAAGGGTCTCCAGTTCGACGACGTGCTCAAGGACGCCCAGGCCAAGGGCTACGCCGAAGCCGACCCGACCGGCGACATCGAAGGCTACGATGCTGCCAACAAGGCCGCCATCATGGCCACCCTCGGCTTCCACACCTCCGTGACCATCGACGACGTGTCCGTCGAAGGCATCACCAAGATCACCGCCGACGACATCGCCGCCGCCACCGCCGAACACAAGGTCATCAAGCTGCTGGCCGTGGTGGAGAATGGCGAGGCCGGTGTGTCTGCCCGCGTGTATCCGGCGCTGATTTCCAACGAGCATCCGCTGGCTTCCGTGCATGGTTCCTTTAACGCGGTGTTTGTGAAGGCCGAAGCGGCCGACGATCTGATGTTCTATGGTCGTGGCGCTGGCGGCGCTCCGACCGCTTCTGCAGTGGTTGGCGATGTGGTGACCGAGGCGCGTCACATCGCACAGGGATGCACTGGCCCGACCATTCCGTTGTATAAGGATCTAAAGAAGGCTCCGATCGAGGCTTCCAAGGCCGAGTTCGCGGTGCGTTTCGTGATTCACGACAATCCGGGCGTGCTTGCGGCCATCGCGGCCAAGTTCGCCGAGCATGGCGTGTCTATCAATGGTGTGAACCAAAGGATCTCAAGCCCACGCTGAAGGATCCGGGTTACGACGGCGAACTGCAGCAGCTGCGCCTTGTCACGCACATGACCGACGAGCTTACCCTGCGTGAAACCGTGAAAGACGTGTGCGCACTCGACTGCGTGGTTGGCGAGCCTTCCATCCTCCGCGTGCTCAACTAACAGTCATGAGACGGCTGCTCAAATCGTTGCGATTGGGCGGCCGTCTTTTCGTTCATATTCCGGCTGCTGCGTTGGACAATTGCGTGCCGATTGTCTACTAAATTGTCTGTTGATTATGGGCTTGAATTTGACTCTTGTACCCTTTCGGGTATACGGTGCTTGACTTGTAAAGAAGATGTGACGAAGGACGACGAGATATGACTCCAGTTACTCGTAAAGTACGCGTGCGTGTTCCGGCCACCAGTGCCAATCTTGGCTCTGGCTTTGATACGGTCGGACTTGCTCTGGACTACCACGACGAACTTGAATTCACGCTGAGCGCCGATCCGGTGAACACTGCGGCTCAGGTGATGATCGAAGGCGAAGGCGCCGATACTCTCCCGCGTGACGAAACCCACTTGGTGGTTTCCACGTTCCGCCGCGCATGCCAGACCTTTGGCCTGGGCCGTGTGGGCTTCATTCTTCAGGCTCACAACAACATTCCTCAGGCACGAGGCATGGGCTCTTCCGCAGAGGCCATTGTGGCGGGCATCGCAGCCGCGGCCGCCTTCGCGCAGGACGATGAACTCAACCGTGATGCCGTGTTTGAACTTGCTGCGGCCATCGAAGGCCATCCGGACAACGTGGCTCCGGCCGTGTACGGCGGGCTCACCATGTCTTGGGACATGGAAACCCCCGAAGGTGTCGGTTCCGTGCCGTTTCCGGGCGGCGAACCGCTGCATAAGGGCTTCCATACCATCAACTATCGCGTTGCCGACGATCTGACCGCCGCCGTGTTCGTGCCGGATTATGAGCTGTCCACCGAAAAGGCACGCCAGGCGCTGCCGGGCCAGCTGGCGTTCAAGGATGCCGTGCACAATGTGTCTCGCGTGAGCCTGCTGCCGGCCGCCATGAATCCTGCGATGCTGGCGACTGGTCAGCGTCAGGACGTCAACGCGTTGCTGTTCGCCGCCACGCAGGATCGTCTGCATCAGCCGTATCGCGCTCCTTTGATGGAACCGTCGTGGACGCTGATCGAAAAGCTGCGTTCCCATGGTTTCGCTTCCATGGTTTCCGGCGCCGGCCCATGCGTGCTCGTGCTGCATCATGGCGACGCCCGCGAACAGCTGGAACAGCTTGCTTCCGAAGAGCTCGCTTCCGGTCATTGGCGTGTGCTGCATTTGGGCGTCGACACCAAGGGTGTGCAGGTGGAACGCGCATGAACAACTCCATTCCGCTGATTCTCGCTTCCAAATCCAAGCCTCGCCGTGACGTGCTTTTCTCGGCGGGCATTTGCCCCACGATTCGCGTATCGAACGTGGACGAGCCGGCGGCGCTCGAACGTGAGGCGGCCGCCATGGGTGTTGCCGTAAGCGATCTGAGCGTGGAACAGCGGGTGATGATTCTCGCTACGGCCAAAGCCGAAGCCGTGCATCAGGCATATCGTAACGTTGCCGCCACCGCTGCGGCGGCGCACGGCGATCGTGTGATCGGATTTCCGCTGAAAGCCGTTGCCGAATCTTCCGAACATTCAGATAATGCTGAAAATACTGGAGATTCCGCATCTTTAGAACATCCTCGTATTACATTGCGTGCGGACGAAGTGCAGTCTGCTTCCGATGTGAAGACCCGCGATTTTTCGGGAGTCACCATTCCTACGATCACCGAATCGATTGCTGATTTCGTTGATGGCAAGCCGAGCCTGACCCGTGCGAAAGTCGGTCCGCTGATTCTTGGCTGCGATTCCATGTTCCTGCTTGACGGCGAATGTTACGGCAAGCCGCATAGCGCTGAGGTGGCTCGGGAACGACTGCGTGCCATGCGTGGTGCCACCGGTGAATTGTGGACGGGCCATTGCCTGATCGACTTCGCCACCGGGCATATCGCGCGAGGCGCGAGCAGGGCCACGCTGCATTTCTGCGAGTATTCCGACACCGATATCGAACGGTACATTGCCACCGGCGAGCCGCTGGAAGTCGCCGGATCGTTCACGCTGGAAGGCTTCGGTGGAGCGTTCATCGACTCCATCGAAGGCGATCCGCACGGCATTATCGGCTTGAGTCTTCCGCTGGCGCGCCGTTTGGCCGCCGAGCTTGGCGTGGAATGGACCGATCTGTGGAATGTGACGCGAGCCGATCAAGAACCGAACGTTGAACACGATTCGCGAACCGGTGCCGCAAAACCGCTTCCTCCCAAGGAAAACGTGCATCAGCCGGGTGATGGTTGGATTGATTGCGATTGCGGCCGCAAGCATTGGGGCACCAATGGCGCGTCCGGCGTGCTGCTGGCCCGCCGAAGCGAACAGACCGGCGAAGTGACGCACGTTGTCATGCAACATCGCGCCGCGTGGAGCGCCGAAGGCGGCACGTGGGGTATTCCCGGAGGTGCCACCGCGGACGGCGAGAGCCCGATCGAAGGTGCGTTGCGGGAATCCTACGAGGAAGCCAACATCACTCCGGAAGACATCGAGGTGGTCGGCTCCTACCGCGAGGACCACGGCCCGTGGGCCTACACCACCGTGTTTGCCTTCGAAAAGCCGGGGCACCCCGTCGAGCCGAAGGCCAACGACGACGAAAGCATGGAAATCGAATGGGTGCCGATTGAGGAAGTCCCCAATCGTAAACTGTTGACCGCCATGCGTACCGACTGGCCGAATTTCGCCGCACGACTCGCTCAAATGGCTGCAAAATAGCCTCTGTTAGCGCTAACCGAAGTTGCGTGTAGAATAGTCGAAAGTACCAACGGTAGTGTGCGGAAGGCGACGGAGCATGGCAGGCAAGCGCAATGCGGCAAACAAACGCCCCTCGATGTTCGAAGTGGCGAAAATGGCTGGTGTCAGCCATCAAACGGTGTCGCGCGTCATCAATCATTCCCCCGATGTGTCTGATGCCACCCGCGAAAAAGTGCAGAAAGCCATCGACGCGCTTGGATACCGTCCCAGCAATTCCGCGCGTGCCCTCGCTTCGCATCGCTCCCGCACCATCGGCTTGGTTGCGGGCGGGCAACGCTTTTATGGTCCGATTTCCGCGATTTCCTCGATTGAGGCGATGGCGAGGCAGCATGGCCTGTTCATGTCGGTGAGCATGGTGCACGAGGCGCTCTGCTCGCAGACGGAATTCGACGAATTGTGCTCAACGTTCGGTGAGATGAACGTGGACGCGTTCATTTTCCTCACGCCGACGGATGTTATGTTTTCCGCCGCCTGCCGTGCGCAGATCACGCAGCCGCGCGTCATCGTCACCTCCACGCACGGCAGCATCAGCGTGCAGGATGGTTTGCGTTTGATGAAACCGGCCGACCGTCGCCGAGTATCCGTAGTGGGAGTGGACCAATGGTCGGCCATGGCTGACGTGATGCATTTGGTGGCCGAGCATGGGCATCGTTCCGTGCTTTATTTCGCAGGTCCGAAGGAATGGCGTGACGCCGCCACGCGTTTGATGGCGTGGAATAAGCTGTGCGCGGCCAATGCGGTGAGTTCCGTCACCGTGCAATGCGAAACCTGGGAATCGACCGAAGCGTATGGCAAGATGAACCATATTCTTGAAAACATCGGTCGAACCGGCGGAAATCTGCCGACATGCATGGTGTGCGAACGACAGTCAGGCTGTTGGCGTGGCTCGCGCGCTGCATGAACATGGCATGCGTATTCCGCAGGATGTGAGCTTGGTCGGCTTCGACGACATGCCCGCCATGGACAACATGTACCCGCCGCTGACCACGGTTCGCCCGGATTTTGAACAGCTTGGCATTGCCGCCATGCGTGAGACGCTGTTTTGCTAGGGAGGGCGATGAGAATTCGTTCGCCTCGTCGCAGCATGGCGTCGGCCTGATTCCCGCGAAGGTGATCGGCCGCACTTCTTTGGGCACCGCCAGCCGTCGCTGAAGATTTCCTGCGATTTTTGTATTTCTTGTGATTCTCGTATCTCTTTTTTGCCGCATGTGCTGCGATTGCCGGATTTCGCAATGCCGGTATATCAAGAAAATCGGCTGACGATCTGCCGGTAGCACGTTGACGATTGCGTGACACGTCGAACTTGTATAGTCGCCACTTTCTGTTTAGAATAGTGAGCGTTAACAGTGAGCGCTAACATTCCGTCGACAATGTGGTTGTGAGGCGCTCGGATGCAAGGAGTTTGAAACTATGGCGCAAGAGCAGGGACTTGACGATCGCATCGCGCTGACCGCCGAGAAGATTCGCGCTGGCAAGACCACGCTGGGCATCGAATTCGGCTCCACCCGCATCAAGGCCGTGCTTATCGACGACACGTACACCACCATCGCAGCCGGCGACTACGGCTGGGCCAGCCACTTGGAAGACGGCCTGTGGAGCTATTCGCAGGAAGAAATCTGGACCGGGCTGCAGACCGCATACGCGGCGCTCGCCAAAGATGTCGAAAACGCCTACGGCGAAAAGCTCACCCGCGTAGGACGCATCGGCTTCTCCGCCATGATGCACGGCTACCTGGCCTTTGATGCCAACGGCGAACTGCTGGTGCCGTTCCGCACTTGGCAGAACACCAACACTTCCGAAGCGCACGAGAAGCTTTCCGAACTGTTCCAGTACAACATTCCGGAACGCTGGTCCATCGCACACCTGTACCAGGCCGTGCTCAACGACGAAGAGCACATCGGCAAGGTCGATTTCTTCACCACCCTCGCCGGCTACGTGCACTGGAAGCTCACCGGCAAGAAGGTGCTCGGCGTTGGCGACGCATCCGGCATGTTCCCGATCGACCCGATCACGCACACCTACGAAACCGAATTCATCGAGAAGTTCAACGCGATTCCGGAAGTCGCAGCCCAGCCGTGGAAGCTTGCCGACCTGCTGCCGGAGCCACTGGTCGCCGGCACTCCTGCTGGAACGCTGACCGAGGAGGGCGCCAAGCTGCTCGACCCGACCGGCACGCTGCAGCCGGGCATTACCTTCGCCCCGCCGGAGGGTGACGCGGGCACCGGCATGGTGGCCACCAACTCCGTGCGTGTGCGCACCGGTAACGTTTCCGCCGGCACCTCCATCTTCGCCATGGTCGTGCTCGAACACAAGCTGGAACGCCTGCATCCGGAAGTCGACCTCGTCACCACCCCGGCCGGCGATCTGGCCGGTATGAGCCACGCCAACAACTTCACCTCCGACCTCAACGCTTGGGTCGGCCTGTTCGGCCAGTTCGCAGCCGCGATCGGCACTCCGGTCGACGCCGGCACCCTGTATGGCACGCTGTTCCGCGCGGCCATCGCCGACGACGTGGACGCCAACTGCGGCGGCCTGCTGAACTACCCGTTCCGTTCCGGCGAATTCCTGGCCGGTCTGCCTGAAGGTCGCCCGCTGTTCGCCCGCAGCCCCGAAGCCAACATGACCCTCGGCAACTTCATGCGCGCCCAGCTGTTCTCCGCGTTCTCCCCGGTCAAGATCGGCATGGACGTGATGACCAAAGACGAAGGTGTTGCCGTTGACTCCCTCGTTGGTCACGGTGGCATCTTCACCACCCCGAAGGTTGCCCAGAAGATCCTCGCAGCCGCATTCGATACGCCGATCAAGGTGATGTCCACCGCTGCCGAAGGCGGCGCATGGGGCATGGCCGTGCTCGCCAACTACCTGTGGCACGCCGATCAGCCGCTCGACGAATTCCTTGACGCTCGCGTATTCGCAGATGCAGCTTCCACCACGGAAAATCCGGACGAAAACGACGTCGCAGGATTCGAGGAATTCTTCGATCGCTTCCGCAAGGGACTGCCGATCGAGCATGTTGCAATCGAAAGCATTCCGCTGGAAACCAAGTAAATAAATATTTTAAAAACTTATTTCAATTTGAAAGGAAATGATTATGGCTACTTTGGCTGATTATGGTCCCGAGGTGCGTGCGGAGGTCAAGCAGGTGCGTGAGGTCGTGGCGACCTTGCACGAGCAGCTGGTCAAGTGGAACCTGGTGGTGTGGACGGCTGGCAACGTGTCGCAGCGTCTGCATACCGCGGATCTGATGGTGATCAAGCCGTCGGGCCTGCGTTACGAGTACCTGACCCCGTCGAGCATGGTGGTGTGCGACTTGGACGGCAACGTGGTGGACGGCTCCGGAGTCGCCCAGCTCGGATACTGCTTCGCATGCGTACATCTACCGTCACATGCCGGACGTGTACGGCGTGGTGCACACGCATTCGACGTACGCAACGGCGTGGGCGGCCACGGGCCAGAACATCCCGTGCGGTCTGACGATGATGGGCGACGAGTTCGGCGGCCCGGTGCCGGTCGGCCCGTTCCGTCTGATCGGCTCGAGGCGATCGGCGAGGGTGTCGTCGAGACCCTCAAGAAGTACCCGAAGTCCCCGGCTGTGCTGATGCAGAACCATGGTCCGTTCACGGTCGGCAAGGACGCGGAGGCCGCGGTGAAGGCGGCGGCGATGACGGAGGAGGTGGCCCATACGATGTGGGCGGCTCGTCAGTTGGGTGAGATCATTCCGATTTCTGATGAGGATATCGCGAAGCTGAACGATCGTTACACCAACGTCTATGGACAGCACTGAGCTGGAAATCAGCGATCGCAATCGCAATAAATAATTAGAAAACTCCATAAACAACGAAGTAAAGGAACAATCAAATGGCAATGGAAAACCCGTTTGAAGGCAAGGAAGTCTGGTTCGGCGTCGGATCCCAGGATCTGTACGGCGAGGAAGCGCTGCGTCAGGTGGCTGAGCAGTCCGGCGAAATCGTCGACGCGCTCAACGCAACCGGCAAGATCCCGGTCAAGGTGGTGCTTAAGCCGACCCTGAAGTCCTCCGACGGCGTCAAGGCCTTCATGGTCGAAGCCTCCGCCAACCCGAACGTTATCGGCGTGATCACCTGGTGCCACACCTTCTCCCCGGCCAAGATGTGGATTCGCGGCCTCGAAGTGCTCACCAAGCCGCTGCTGCAGCTCGCCACGCAGCACCACTTCGAAATCCCGTGGGAAACCATCGACATGGACTTCATGAACCTGAACCAGGCCGCACACGGCGACCGTGAGTTCGGTTACATCGTCTCCCGCCTCGGCATCAAGCGCAAGGTTGTCGTCGGCCACTACACCGATCCCGAGGTCGCCGAGAAGCTCGGCACTTGGGCCCGCGCCTGCGCCGGCTGGGATGCCTCCAACAACATGAAGGTCATGCGCTGGGGCGACAACATGCGTAACGTCGCCGTCACCGAGGGCGACAAGACCGAGGCTGAGCGCGTGTTCGGCGCCTCCATCAACACTTGGGCCGTCAACGAGCTCGTCGCTGCGTACGACGCCGTCAAGGACGACCAGGTCAAGGAGATCATCGAGGACTACAAGGCCAAGTACGACGTCGACCCGGCTCTGCTGGACGCCAAGTACGACTCCCTGTTCATCGCCGCCAAGGAAGAGGCCGCGATGGTCAACATGATGCGCGCCAACGGCTGCACCGCCGGCGTCGACAACTTCGAGGACCTCGGCGCTCTGCCGCAGCTGCCGGGCGTTGGCCCGCAGCGCTTCCCGTCCGAGTACGGCTGGGGCTTCTCCGCTGAAGGCGACTGGAAGACCGCCGTCCTCGTGCGCATCGGTGCCGTCATGGGCTACGGCCTTGAGGGTGGCGCCTCCCTCATGGAGGACTACTCCTACAACTTCACCGAGGGTGACGAGCTCGACATGGGCTCCCACATGCTCGAGGTTTCCCCGTCCATCGGCACCATCGCCAAGCCGAAGCTGGAGATCCACCCGCTCGGCATCGGCGGCAAGGCCGACCCGGTGCGCTTGGTCTTCACCGTCGCCCCGAAGAAGGACGCCGTCGTCGTGTCCATGTCTGACGTGCGCGAACGCTTCCGCCTGACCATGAACCTCGTTGACGTGGTCGAGCCGCTTGGCGAACTCAAGCAGCTGCCGTGCGCCCGTGGCCTATGGAAGCCGCAGCCGGACCTCAAGACCTCCGCCGAGTGCTGGCTGCGTTCCGGCGCATCCCACCACACCTGCATGACCACCTCCGTTGGTCGTGAGGCTTGGGAAGACTTCGCCCGCATCGCCGGTGTTGAGCTCGCCGTCATCGACGAGAACACCAAGGCCGCAGAATTTGAGCGCGACCTTTGAGATCTCCGAAATGTACCACCGCCTCAACAACCGTCACTGACATAACGGGCGTTAACGGCATGGCAGAAGACTCGACGTACCCTCGTACGCCTTCGCCTTCTGCCGCACCGTTACCGCACGCGTTATGCACTGACGGAACCGTCACTGATTGTCGCTTTACTGACAATGGCTGATGGAGTGTCGTTAGACATTCTGGATTCATCACTAATCTCTGCCATATGAGCGCCGGCAGGTCGGATTAATTCCGATCGCCGGCGCTCGTTTTGTATTCCTTGGAAGTTGTACAGACAGAACAAAAAGCGTGGGGTGCGAGAGAACGTTTATATTCTCGCACCCCACGCTTTTATGCATATGCGATTCAGCGCTTGCCGTTGTAGATCTCGTTGTCGATCACATCGGCGAACACGCGATTGACGGCCGGGCGCACCACTTTCAGCGACGGCGTCAGGCACTTGTTTTCCTGCGTGAACTGCGTGTCGAGCACGGCGAACTTACGTACGGATTCGGCGCGGGAAACGGTCGCGTTCGCCTTGTCGACGTACTTCTGGATTTCGTCGTGAACGGCGGCGGTCGCAGCCACGCGATCCAACGGCGTATCGGCAGACAGTCAATGGAAGGCAGCCACGCTTCCAATCCTTCCGGATCCAACGTGATCAGCGCACCGATGAACGGACGATTGTCGCCGACAACCACCGCATGCTCCACAATCGGGCACTTTGCAATCTCCTGCTCCATCGGAATCGGGGAAACGTTCTTGCCGCCGGCGGTGATAATAATATCCTTCTTGCGTCCGGTAATCGTAATACGGCCTTCATCGTCGATCGTCGCCAAATCGCCGGTGCGCAGCCAGCCATCTTCGGTGAACACTTCAGCGGTTTTCTCCGGCAGATTGTGGTATCCCATGAACACGTTCGGGCCCTTCACCTGCAACTCGCCGTCCGTGGAAATGCGCACGGACGAACCCGGTGCCGGCTGGCCGACGGTGCCGATCACATTGTCGGTGACGCGGGTCGCGGCGAACGGCGCAGCGGTTTCCGTCATACCGTAACCCTGAATCATCGGCAGGCCGATACCGTTGAAGAAATGCGCCAGAGACACGTCCAGAGGAGCGCCACCGCATGCCACGTAGCGGATGCGCGGGCCGAGAGCGCTACGCACGGTGCGGTACACGGAAGCCTCATACGAAAGATGCTGCGCGATCTGCTTGGCGGTCGGGCGTTCGCCGGCCTGCTGCATGCGCGACCAATCGCGTGCGGCTTCGGCAGCCTTGAGGAACAGGCGTCCCTTCCAACCCATGCCGGCCTTGCGGGAGGCCGCGTTATACACCTTCTCGAACACGCGCGGCACGCCCAGCAGGTAGGTCGGTTCAAACGAACGCAGGTCCGGCAGCAGGGTTTTGGTGTCCGGCAGATAACCGACCACGCCGTCATCGGAGGCGATGGAGGCGTACTGGATGAATCGCGCGAAGCAGTGGGCCAGCGGCAGGAAGAGCAGCAAACGCGGCTGATCGTCAAGAATTATCTCATGCAATGCGATGCTGCCTGCGCGCGTGATACTCACAAAATTACGGTGCGAAAGTTCGGCGCCCTTCGGAGCCCCCGTGGAACCGGAGGTGTATACGATGGTGGGCCAGGTCGTCGGCTTTCACCGACGTGATACGCGACTCGAGCTCCTCGTCGGAAACGGTCACGCCCATACCTTCCAACGCGCCCATCGCATTGGAGTCGAGCATGAGAATGTGCTGCAGGTTCGGGCAGTGGTCGATCACGGAATCAAGCGGTCGAAACGTTCGCGATCATCGGCGATGGCGAGCTTCACGCTGGAATCGTTGAGAATGCGTTCGGCCTGCGCCGCGGAATCGGTGTCGTAGATCGGCACGTTCACCGCGCCGATTGCGGCCAGCGCGAAGTCGAGCACACCCCATTCGTAACGGGTGGTGGAGAAAATGGTGACGGCATCGCCCTTGTTGATGCCGAATGCGATGAGGCCTTTCGCTGCGGCGATCACGTCATTGTGGAATTCGCCGGTGGTCACCTCGACCCATTTGCCCGGACCGGTTTTACGTTCCGCGATGATGGTGCTTTCTCCGGTGCGTTCGATGCGTTCGGTGAGCAGGAGTAGATGGTTTCGTCGTCGCGTACCTCAACGGAAGTTCCCGGGGGGTGGTGTACTCGGTGAGCATGAAGCGTTCTCTTTCTCGCGGTTTTTGCGTTATTTCCGCGTATTTCTGCTTGTGATGCGTGCGGGAGCGATACAAACCGTGTATGTCCGCGTTTCCTACCCCTTGCGCACCTCGCATATTGTAAGTTACGGGTCCGTAAGTCTGCATTGTGAGAAGCGACAAGAAATATTTGAGCAACTTTGTATGAACTGACAAACGACGGAAAAACGTCAAAATCAAGTGAAAGGTGTCGCGTTGTACCTGTTCAAAAAAGGTTTGACGTGGGATGTTCGTAATACTCGAAATGATTCCCGACAATCCCCCGATTGCGGTCGAAAATACGCAAAATAACGCGACTTGCGCGAAATTGATGGTGGTGGAAGCGATTTTTATCGGGTACACTCTCGAGTGACGCAATTTACCCCTTGCGTCAGAGGCTGCCTGCTCAACGGCGAACATCCAGCCTTTCTCTTTTCAACGTTGCTGATTTGAGGTCGATTATGGCAATTCGATTGCGACGGTTCGCTGTATGCAATGCGCCCTTGACGATTGCGAGCTGCCTTGGATAGGCTGAAAACAGTCTGCCGCGCACCAGTTTCCCGTATTGGCCTGTTGCGATTCGTTTGTTGGATGCATGGCGATTGCGCTTTGGGCCGTAGGCGAGCTGGCAACGCGAGTGCGCTCATTGGACGGAAGGTTTTTATGTTTGACAAGAGGCTGTTTTCCCTCGCTCCCGGCGTGGGGAGGTTGGTTGCGGCGAAAGTGTTCTGCCAATGGATCGGGCTGCTGTCCAACGTCGTATTCGTGGTGACGGTGGTGGTCATGCTTTCGCCGGTGCTTGCCGTGGTGGAATCGGCGTTCGATCCAATGTTCTCCATGGGTGGTAGTGGCTTGCTTTCCCGCATGTTCGTCGGCTTTGGCTACGGCGGATTCAGTGCGGAAACGTATATCGGATGCGTGCTGGCGATTGTGGTCTGTGCGGTGCTGCGTTTTCTGATGATGCGCGCCGCGGCCTATTTTTCGGCGCAGAAGCGGCCGAGCGTGTCAAACTCGCTTTGCGTGAACAATTATTCAATAAAATGCTTGCGATTGGACCGTCGTATTCGCAACATATCAGTACTGCCGATGTGGTGCAATCTGCCGGTGAAGGCATTGAACAAATCCAAAGCTTCTTCGAATTATTCCTGCCACAACTGTTTTATGCGATTCTCGCGCCGGTGACGTTATTTTTTATAGTTGCGCCGATTAATATGCCGACGGCTGTTACATTGCTTGTATGCGCGCCGTTGATTGTATTGATTGTTGGCATGGTCGCAATGCGTGCAGCCCAGTATTCAAAAATATTGGGGCAAATACACCGACATGGGATCTGTGTTTCTTGACAATGTACAAGGTCTTGAAACGCTGAAAACTTTTGACGCGGATGCTCATGCCGCCAAGAAAATGAACGAGCAGGCGGAACAATTCCGCGTAATGACCATGAATGTTCTGCAAATTCAGCTGCGCTCGCTCACCGCCATGGACGTCGTCGCATACGGGGGTGCTGCGGCCGGCGTGGGCGTGGCGATTTGGCAGTATGCGAGCGGTGCCGCATTGCCGCTTGCCGGTGTGCTGCTGATAGTGCTTCTTTCCGCGGATTTCTTCATTCCGCTGCGCCAATTGGGTTCGTTCTTCCATGTTGCGATGAACGGTATGACTTCGACCAAGCGTATTTTCGCATTGCTTGATACGCCGATTCCTGCGCACGGAATGCAGGAAATGCCGGAATTCGGCGCTTCCGATAACGGTGTGGACGTGTGCTTTGATGACGTGTCGTTCCGATATACGGACGTGGCTGCAGGTGCTGCGGCGGATGCGGAAACCGGGGAAACCGGAAACAACGGGGAAAAGTCCGGTGTGGTTGGTGCCGGAAAAACAAGCATGTCGAAAGATGGCAATGGTTCGGTCGTCGCATTGCATGGTGTCTCTTTTACTGCGCGGCGCGGGCAGGTGACCGCCATCGTCGGCCCGTCCGGATCCGGCAAATCCACCGCCGTCGAACTGCTCTCCGGAAATCTTTCCGGATATGAAGGATGTATGTGGCTGCAATCCGGAAACACAGGAAACAACTCGACGCAACGGTACCAAATCAACGATCTTTCCATCGAATCCCTTACGAGGGAAATCGCCATAGTGGCGGCGCAAAGCCACCTTTTTGCAGGAACGTTGCGTGACAATCTGCTGATGGCCAAGCCGGATGCCACCGAAAGCGAACTGTGGCAAGCGCTGGAAGCGGCGCATATCAGCGATTTCGTGCGTGCGCAATCGCAAGAACTTGACCTGGCCATCGAACAGGGCGCAAGCAACCTGTCTGGCGGCCAAAAAACAGCGCATCGCCATTGCGCGCGCATTGCTGCGGGAGCCTGCCGTCTACATTTTCGACGAAGCCACCAGCAGCGTCGACGTGGAAAGCGAAAACCCTGATTCTGCAAACCATTCGGGCGCTTGCGGATCGGGGCAAAACCGTGATTATGGTGACGCATCGCATGGCGAATGCGGCCGATGCCGACCATGTGGTGGTGTTCGAACGCGGGCGCGTGACGGAGCAGGACGCACATGCCGAACTCATGCGTGCCAACGGCACGTACGCCAAACTGTTCCGCGCCCAACAAACCGTAGAAAACATAGGTCTACGCAATAACGCAACCCATTCCACCTCTGCATCCCACGCACTTAAAGCGTCCGATTCTGCAGAATCAGTCACGCAGCGTGCGGAAATGGTCTCCGTGTCCGATTCTGCAGAAACGGACGCACAGGGTGCGAAAACGGGCGTTCGGATGTCCGATTCGGCAGAATCGGACGCGAAGACAATGCCCACGTCTCGCCTTATTGCGCGCCTGTTGAAGGAAGTTGGGCCGCAGCGCAAGTACATGATCGTCGCGTGCGTCTGCGGCACGCTCGGCCATCTCGCCGCCACTTTCCTGCCGGTGTTCGGCATTGCGGCGGCCTTCGCTGCAGTCGGCTCGCCGGTCTGGAACCTCAGCGTTCCCGCGGCGCTCGCAGCCATGGCCGTATGCGCGCTGATCCGCGGCGGCATGCGTTACGCCGAACAGTTCATGAACCATAACGTGGCGTTCCGTCTGCTTGCGCTATTCCGTGCGAAAGCCTTCGCGGCCCTGCGCCGTCTCGCCCCCGCCAAGCTTGCAGGCAAAGGCAAAGGCGACCTGATCGCACTGGTCACCACCGATGTGGAACTGCTGGAAATCTTCTTCGCACACACCATCAGCCCGGTCGTCATCGCCATCGTGACTACCGTCGTCTACGCGCTCGCGCTACTCACCCTCAGTCCGCCCCTTGCGGCGACGCTCATCATCGCGCACCTCATTATCGGCGTCATACTGCCGAAACTCTTTGCATCCGCGGTGCGCGGCATCGGTCCGAACTGCGCAAGGAGTCGTCCGCCCTTGATGACGAAATGCTTGACGACATGCGTGGCATCGGCGAAATCATCCGCTTCGGTCAAGGCGATGCCCGGCTTGCGTCCATTCAGCGTCGCACGCGCTCGCTGTGGGGCAAACGTGTGCGTCTGAGCGTGAAAAATGGCGATTTTGCAGGATTCGGCGCGGTATTGGTGATGCTGTTCACGGCGATTGCGGCTTTCCTTGTGATGACGTTGTGCATTGTGGTTTCCACTGTCGCCGATATGTCGGAAGGCCTGATGTGGATGGGTTCCGTGGATTCGAACGCTCCTGCGTTGGTTGCGGCTTTCGTGCTGCTCGCCAGCTCGTTTGGCCCGACGCTTGCGTTGAGTGCGCTGCCGGCAAATCTGACGCAAACGTTTGCTTCGGCACGTCGCCTGTTCTCGTTGGTTGATGAGGCTCCCGCTGTGGTCGAGCAGGGGAGCGAACGCCCGGAATATCAAGGCATGACAATGCGCGATGTCACATTCGGCTATGGATCCGGCGCCCGTATTTCCGGCGAACGCACGCCAAACGGGCGGTCGGAGCATGCGACTGGCATGAGTCCGGCACGCCCCGCGGAAGCGCAATCCTCCGGCGAACAAGGTGCCGGCATCGCCTCGCAACCGGTGCTCGAGCATGTTTCACTCGATGTTTCACAGCAGGGCATTCTCGGTATTCAAAGGCCCGTCCGGGCGTGGAAAATCAACGATGCTGAAACTGCTGATGCGCTACTGGGATCCGGATTCCGGCACGATTTCGCTGTCGGATGTTCCATTGCCGCAGGTTGACGCCGGATGGCGTCGGCGCGTGCAGACGATGATGGGGCAGGAGACGTATCTGTTCGACGGAACGATTCGCGAAAATCTCGCTATTGCCTGCAATGACGCCGATTTTTCGGATTCTGGCAGTAATTCTGGTGGTAATTTCGGTAGTAATTCCAGTAGTAATGCTGGCAGTGATTCCGCTGATTCCCCCGATTTGGACCTTGCGCACGACATTCCCGATTCCGTATTGCGCGAGGCGCTCGCCAAGGCATCCGCGCTCGAACTGGTCGATGCGCTACCGAACGGCTTGGATACGCAGGTCGGTGAGCTGGGCGGCCGCCTTTCGGAGGGCGAGAAACAGCGCATCGGATTGGCCCGCATGTTCCTGCGTGACGCCGATCTGGTGCTCTTCGACGAGCCAACGAGCCGTCTCGACGCCTATAACGAGTCGGTGATTCTCGGGTCGATCAATGATCTTGCCGAGCGGGGGAGCGCCGTCGTGCTGGTGTCGCACCGCGATTCCACCATGCGCATCGCTGATCGCATACTGCGTATGTAGTGCGCAATACGCGAATCCATTTGCACCCCCGTCCGCAATGTGGTCGTATGAAAATCATGCGTCATTCGTATTTCTTATAGCGTGCATCGAAAGTGCGGTCGAAAGGAGCCGTGCGCGCGAATCGAAAGCGAATGGCGCATATCAGGCAAGAAAAGCGAACGAAATTGCGGAATCGTCGGCGGAATCGAAATCGTAAGAAAATGAAACAATCATGAAAATGATAGTCAGAATTTAAGAAAAAGCAACTTTTTGAGACGTGCAAATATTCAGTTCACATGATTTTGTAACGAAAATCGTTAGTATCTGTGTCAAGAGATATCCGCTCTGCAGAAGGGTGGAATACGATTCGACGAAAGGCTGGCGATGGCCAACAACAGGAACGAACTGAACAAGAATCTGGCGCAGATGCTCAAGGGTGGCGTGATCATGGACGTCACCACCCCGGAGCAGGCGAAGATCGCACAGGATGCGGGCGCGTGCGCGGTGATGGCGCTTGAGCGTATTCCGGCCGATATTCGTGCTGCCGGCGGTGTTTCCCGCATGAGCGATCCGGCCATGATCAAGGGCATTCAGGAAGCCGTGTCCATTCCGGTCATGGCAAAGGTTCGTATCGGCCATGTTGCCGAAGCCCGCATTCTGCAGGCCATCGAAATCGACTACATCGACGAATCCGAAGTGCTGAGCCCCGCCGACGACGTGTACCACATCGACAAGAACCAGTTCGACGTGCCGTTCGTGTGCGGCGCGAAGAACCTGGGCGAGGCGCTGCGCCGTATCGCCGAGGGCGCTTCCATGATCCGCACCAAGGGCGAGCCGGGCACCGGCGACGTGATCCAGGCCGTGCGCCACATGCGCACCATGAACAAGCAGATCCGCGAGCTCGTCTCCCTTCGCAACGACGAGGTGTATGAGGCCGCCAAGCAGCTGGCCGTGCCGTACGATCTCGCCAAGTATGTGCACGACAACGGTCGTCTGCCGGTCGTCAACTTCGCCGCCGGTGGCGTGGCCCTCCGGCCGATGCCGCGCTCATGATGGAACTGGGTGCCGAAGGTGTGTTCGTCGGTTCCGGCATTTTCAAGTCCGGCGATCCGGCCAAGCGTGCCGCCGCCATCGTGCAGGCCACCGCTAATTGGCAGGACGCCGACCTGCTCGCCCGTCTTTCCGAGAACCTCGGCGAGGCCATGGTCGGCATCAACGAAGACGAGATCGAAACCATTATGGCCGCTCGCGGCGAGTGATTGCGCTGTATTTTCGTGCGCTGTGCGCTGCGTGCGGCTGTCGGCATGTCTGTTCGATGCGCCGCTCGCAGACCGTTTCGCATGATTCGCGATGGTTCGGGTAAGGAGATCCGATGGTTGTTGCCGTTGAATACATTTCGAAGGAAGAATCGACTGACGTTGCCGAAGGTGCGGCTTCCGCACAGCATGGCGTGACCGGCATCCTTGCGGTGCAGGGGGCATTCGCCGAGCACGCCGCGATGCTGGATCGGCTTGGTGCGCCGTGGAAACTGCTGCGTGCCGCCGAGGATTTCGACGATTCGATCGACCGCGTGATTCTGCCTGGCGGCGAAAGCACCACGCAGGGCAAATTGCTGCGTTCGACCGGCTTGTTCGAGCCGGTCGCCGCGCATATCGCCGCTGGAAAGCCGGTATTCGGCACATGTGCGGGCATGATTTTGCTCGCTCGTCGTCTCGATAACGACGAGAACGTCTATTTTGGCGCGTTGGATGCGGTCGTGCGCCGCAATGCGTATGGACGTCAGCTTGGCTCGTTCGTTGCGACCGCCGATTTCGGTTCCGCTACTGGCGATTTCGCCGTTTCGGTTGCGCCGGGGGAGCGCGTTCCGGAAAGTGCCGCTTCCGAGTCTATTGTGCTCAAGGATTTCCCTCTGGTGTTCATTCGCGGACCGTTCGTTGCCGAGGTTGGCGAGCGGGCCACGGTCGAAACGTCGGTCGACGGCAATGTGGTCGGTTTGCGTCAGGGCAAGATTCTCGCTACGGCGTTCCACCCCGAACTGACCGACGATACCCGCATTCACGAGCTGTTCTTGGGCCTGTAAATCCGTAGCCTGTGGTCCATGTCGCGGCTTGACCAAGCGATCGGCGGCTTTCAAGGGTATTGTTTTGGAAGCCGCCGTTTTTATACGTGGTTTGCGGGTTGTTCGGGTTTATCTGGGTTTATTCGGGACTCTCTGGTCCTCTTCGGAGATATCCTCGGGATTCCGATGCCTCTGGGCATGCCTTGGCTGCCTTGTCTATTTCGAAAGAGTCGAATTCCCAGGCGGGAAACTGGCTTTTTCGCATACGGGGGCACTGTTCAAACGACTTTAAGCCGATTTATACCCCCGTTTGTGAAAGGTCCCGTATTTTTACCATTTTCGACTTTTTTCGCGTAGGAGGGGCAACAAAAGTCATAGGTAGCCATTCGCCTTGCATTCAGAACTGATGCGTGGATTTTCCGATGAGCTCGCAACCCGTCCGAAAATGGGGAACTTGCCTAGAAATAGACTCACATCAATCCACGGAATATCCACATCCATTGATCCAAATGGATTCTGCCATGGGTTATCCACAGCCGACACGCCTTTGTCGTGCGTTTTTTTTGCATTCTCCGACCACAACCCCGGTTTGGCTGGACAACTACGAATGTGCTTCAATACCGTCGAAACATGAATGAGATGTACAAACCTTTGATGGCTCGATCCCTTGAAGAAAGGCAGTCCATCACTTGGGAAGCGTGCCGTGGGGCTGTGTTGCTTGGTCCAGTCAGCCATATTTCGGCTGTCGATATGTGGAAGGTCGAACGGCCGTCGCAAACGAATTTTGTTTCGGACAAGCTACATGTCACCGTTTCGGACCCCCGATTGAGTCGTCTTTCGTCACCGGATGCTTATGTGCATTGCTGGTCGGGGCTTGATTCAAGGCATATTCGATATACGACTGATGGCATTGGAGTCCTGAATGCGGAAACGACATGGGCGTTGATGGCGAAAGGCACGCAGGTTGACGGATTGACGGAATTGGGGGAATCGATGATTCGACATGGCAGGACCACCGAGTCGAAGTTGCGTGATTTCGTGGAACATGAGACGTTTCAATGCAAGGCAAAATGTTACGACGCGCTTACGTTGATGGACTCGCGCAGCGATTCACCTAAAGAGACGCAGACGAGGCTTTGTTTATATTCTTACGGATTGTGGGGTTTCACATCGAATTACTCTGTTCCGGGAATCTCATTCGATAATGGCGCCGCGATTACACTCGATTTGGCCGATCCGGAATTGCTGATCGGCATCGAGTATGACGGCGACCATCACCGCACGGACCGGACGCAATGGCGTCGTGACGCATGGAAGCGCAGGCAGTTGGAAAGCATGGGATGGACGGTCGTCTCGGTTACTCAGCTTGATTTGTCGGATGAGCCGCACCGTGCTGCGTTTGCGATGAATATCGCCGCCATCCGTGCACGCAAGTTGGGACGTCCGATTGCGTTGAGCACGCCGCTTCCGTGGAGAAAGGTGGCCTGTCGTATGCGAAGAATGCGGAGAATCTGACTTTTTCGCGTATGGGGGTATGTTTTTGATGATTTTGAGCTATATTCATCCCCTCTATTCTGTGTTGATTGAGTTTTTTGCCCCATGATCTGACTTTTTCGCGTAAGAGGGTAGATTATTGGAATTCGGCGTTGCGTGACGTGTTTCTCGCGAAATGTCGGGTGTATGGGAATGCTGTCGGGCACGCAATCGAAATTGACAGAATTGCAGAAGTATCTATTATAAAGTATTGTCAATAGATACACAGTTGTATCAAGTATGTTCGGAAAGGTGAGAATGTGCGGACCTTCAATGATGAGAGCAAAGAAAACAACAAATCCAAAGAACCTAGCCATACCAGTAACTCCGATAATCCCAATCGTCAGCCCTTCAAATGGCCGGAACTGCTGACCGACAACGGCAAAGGCATCGCATACGGCGGTGATTACAATCCCGACCAGTGGTCGGAAGACGTGTGGGACGACGACGTCCGCCTCATGAAACAGGCCGGTGTCAATACCGTGGCCGTGGCCATTTTCAGCTGGGATCGCATTCAGCCGGAAGAAAACCGTTGGGATTTCGGCTGGCTTGACCGCATCATCGACAAGCTCGGCAAAGCCGGCATCGCGGTCGATCTGGCCTCCGCAACCGCCACCGCGCCGCTGTGGCTGTACGAAAAGCACCCGGAAGTGCTGCCGCAAGACAAATTCGGCCATCCCGTCAACGCGGGATCGCGCCAGTCGTGGAGCCCACAAGCCCGGTGTTCAAGGAATACGCGCTGACCCTGTGCCGCAAACTTGCCGAACGCTACGGCAACAACCCGTATGTGACCGCCTGGCACATGGGCAACGAATACGGCTGGAACAACCGTTACGATTACTCCGACAACGCGCTCAACGCCTTCCGCCTGTGGTGCGAACGCAAATACGGTACCATCGAAAACCTCAACAAGGCGTGGGGCACCACCTTCTGGGGTCAGGAAATGAACGGTTTCCACGAAGTGCTCATCCCGCGTTTCATGGGCGCCGACTCCATGGTGAACCCCGGTCAAAAGCTTGATTTCGAGCGTTTCGGCAACGATATGCTGCTCGACTTCTACAAAGCCGAACGCGACGCCATCGAGCAGATCTGCCCCGACAAGCCGTTCACCACGAACTTCATGGTCTCCACCGACCAGTGCGTCATGAACTACGCCAAATGGGCGGAGGAGGTCGATTTCGTGTCCAACGATCACTACTTCCATGAGGGCGAATCGCATATCGACGAACTGTTCTGCTCCGACGCTTTGATGGATTCCCTCGCGCTCGGCAAGCCGTGGTATGTGATGGAACATTCCACTTCGGCCGTGCAGTGGAAGCCGCTCAACGCACGCAAGCGCAAGGGTGAAACCGTGCGTGACTCCATTGCGCATGTGGCCATGGGTGCCGACGCCATCAACTTCTTCCAGTGGCGTGCCTCCGCATTCGGAGCCGAATCCTTCCACTCCGCACTCGTGCCCCACGCGGGCGAAGACACCAAACTGTTCCGCCAAGTGTGCGAACTGGGCGCAGCGCTGAAAACCCTCGGCGACGCTGGCGTGCAGGGCACCGAACTGGAACAGTCCGATACGGCGATCCTGTTCAGCGCGGAATCCGAATGGGCCACACGCTCCGAAACCCTGCCGAGCATGAAGCTCAACCATTGGCATGACGTGCGCGACTGGTATCGTGCGTTCCTCAACGCCGGCACCCGTGCCGACATTGTGCCGCTGAAATACGATTGGAGCGCATACAAGACCGTCGTACTGCCGACCGTGATCATGCTCAGCGCCGAAGATACGCAGCGTTTGTCCGATTTCGCAGCTGCCGGCGGCCGTGTGGTCATCGGTTACGCAACCGGACTGATCGACGAAAACTTCCACACCTGGCTCGGCGGATACCCGGGAGCCGGAGACGGCCTGCTGCGCGAAATGCTGGGTATTCGCGGCGAGGAATTCAACATTCTCGGCGCGGAAGCCGAAGGCGAACCGTCCGAAATTCGTTTGAGCTCCGGTGCGGTCACCCGCCTGTGGCAGAACGACGTGAACGTCGACGGCGAACGTGCGCAGGTATTGGCCACCTACGAAGGTGAAGAAGCCGACGAATGGGGAACTCGACGGCACAGCCGCAATCACCCGCAATCCGTACGGTTCCGGCGAAACATACTTCGTCGGCTGCGATCTCAACGTCGCCGATCTTACGGAATTCGTGCGCGGCAATATCGTGGAAGATTCCGCAAATGTCGCCAATCCGGCCGATTCCGACGTACTGCACACCGTGCGCAAGTCCGCCGACGCAACCTTCGATTTCTATCTGCCGCGCGGCAAGAAAGAAATCGCATTGCAGGGCATCGAAGGCGAACCAATCTACCTGTTCCAAGCGGAAGCAGAGGAACAGACGGGCAGCTACACCGTGCATCGCAACGGCGTACCCTCGTCGTAAAAGCGCGCATAATTCCGCGCAATTTCGCGCAATTGATTGCGTAACACAACAACCTCACACAACCTGAGCCCGCCATTCTGAAACTCAAGAATGGCGGGCTTGCCATAACTGGTAAACTTTTTACCGGCATATTCAACAATCACGGAGACGAACATGGGCGAGTCAAAGCCGGAGCCGAAGCCGGACAAAAACGCGTCACCCTACGAGACGTGGCCGAAGAGGCAGGCGTTTCACTCAAAACCGCATCCAACGTGATCAACCATTCCGGCCGTATGACCGACTCCACGCGAGAAAAAGTCCAGGAAGTCATCGACCGACTCGGATACCGCGTGAACGTATCCGCGCGCAATCTCAACCGCGGCAAAACCGGATTCATCACACTCGCCGTACCAACATTGACCGCCCCATACCTGTCGGAGCTCGCCAACCGCGTAATCGACGCGGCCCGCGGCTACGGCTACTCCGTATACGTCACCACCTACGCCGAAGGATCCGCACAAGGAGCGCAATCACTCCTGCGCAACTTCAACACCACCGTCTCGGACGGCATGATCCTGTCGATCTCCGAAGTCGAAAACCTTGAAGCGGCGGACTTGGACGTGGACTATCCGCTCGTATGCGTGGGCGCGCGTTCCACACACGGCAAAGCCGACCACGTTACCCCCGACGATATTCAGGAAGCCCGACTCGCAGCCGAATACCTGTTCGACCATGGCGCAACCCGGCTCGCGGTGGTCGGATCGCGAACCGAACCGGAGCATATCGATTCCGTGCGTGACGCAGTGGAAGGCAATGCGCAACTGCGACTTCGCGGCGTGCTCGAAGCGTGCGCCGCGCGGGGAGCGGCATTCGATTCCCGACTGGTAATGAGCACTGGGCAGGATTGGACGATTGGTTCCGGCGCTCGCATTACGCAGCAGCTTATTGATTCCGGGATTCCATTCGACGGTATTGTGGCGTTCAATGACCAGCTTGCGTTGGGTGCGCTGTTCACTTTGGCTGCGAACGGCATTTCCGTGCCTGAACAGATGCAGGTGATCGGCTTCGACAATATTGAAGAAGCCGCATATTTCCAGCCTCCGCTGACCACCATGGATTCTTGTCTCGACTGGATTGCGCCGACTGCGGTCAGCCGCATTCTCGACCGGATCGACGGCACGCGTGTGCTGGAGCCGAGTTGCATCACCACCCAGTCGCACGTGATCGCCCGCGCCACCACGCGCATGTAGCTGACCTGCCGTCTGCACAGCCAGTTCCGGACTTGCACAGCCGCAGAACAGGACTTGTGCCGACGGGAATTAGCGTCAGTTTGCCGGCAATTCCTGCGCGGGGCAGCCGTGCAGTACGGAAAGCATCGCTCGTTTTTCCTGCGTGGTGACGGTCAGCCCGTACTTGTCTTTCACGCCAATCTGCCGAGCCACATAATCGCAACGGTATTCGCTGTTCGTCGGCAGCCAGTATGCGGCCGAAGCGGAACCCTTCTGCTGATTCGCCGGCCCATCCACGGCCAGCAGATTGTACATGTCGTTGCCGAATTGGTACAGCTTCGCGTGATCCCACGTGTTCGCGCCCGACTGCCACGCATTTTCCAACGCGACCACATGGTCGATCTGCACCGCCGAAGACGTTTTCATCCCACGCACGAATTGGATGGTCTGACCGGTATACGGATCGTCAAGCGTGCCCGACGCAACCTGGCAGCTACGGCCGTTCTTATATTGCACGTCCGTCAAATCGCGGGCGAGCACGTTCACGCACGTCGCAACCATTGCCATCGTCGTCGGTTTCTCGGAATCCGAACGCGTCGCGATCATATCCGGCCTTGTTGGGATTGTCGTCGACCGTAAGTTTTTCCAACGTTTCTGCGGCGGTGCCGGCTGCCGTGTATTCGCCGGTAATCTCACCTACGGTCGGATTGACTTTCGGCAGAAGTATGCCGATAGTGACGCCGATTACCGCAACGACGACCAGCAGAATGAGAATGCGTTCCAGCGGACCGTCAGCATTGATCCAACTTTTTTTGAACCGTTTGCCGGCCCGCTGAATATCACGTACATCTTGCTCAATATTCCGATAATTATAAGAATTACGATTATTCTTTTCGTGCCATGATTATTGAAATAATACATGCAACATACTGAAATCGCGGAATTGGGGAATATCAGGCGTAAGTGAACGTCATCGGATCATGACCAGCACGCGTTGGGCTGTCAAGCTCGTCAATCGCGGCATGCTCTTCAGGAGTAAGTACGAAACCGAACAGATCGAGATTCTGCTTCTGTCGTTTCCACATGCACCGACTTCGGGATGATGATCGTGCCATTTTCGATATGCCAACGCAGAATCACCTGCGCAGAGGTAACCCCATGCTCCGCTGCAATGCGCTCAATCGCACCATTTCCGGCGTTCAAATCAGCACCGCGAGCCATCGGCGAATATGCTTCCACGGCAATGCCATGCGCCTTGCAATAGTCCACGACCTCGCGCTGCTGCCAGGTCGGATGCAGCTCAATCTGGTTGACGGCAGGATATTCGCCGGTCTCCTCATGCAAGCGGTCGAGATGCTCGGGCAGGAAATTGCACACACCCAGCGTGCGCACGCGCCCTTCCGCGCGGAATTCCTGGAACGCCTTCCACGTTTCGCTGGAACGCCAGTCGAACGGGGTGGGCCAATGCAGCATGTACATGTCGACATAATCGAGCTGCAGCAAGCCAAGCTGGCGGTCGAACGCCTTGCGTGCGCTGTCATACCCCTGCTCGGAATCGCGCAGTTTCGTCGTAACCCACAGGTTTTTGCGCTGCTCACCTTCCGTGAATCCCGCATTTTTCAGCGCGCGCCCCACGCCGGCCTCATTGTTGTACCCCCGCCGCGCCGTCGATATGACGGTAGCCGGCTTCCAGCGCACTCTCCACTACGGGGTAACGCCCTCATCGTCGATGCGCAGCACGCCCAAGCCAATTTGCGGAATCAGATTACCGTCGTTCAATGTGATCATGGGGGGTGTGGAAGGTTGCCATGCGTTGTCCTTTCGAAAGCCGTGTCTTCTCTTGACGATTCTCGTAAGCGTTCGTTCACTTACTCCAGTGTTCCAGCTTAGTCGCAGGTCGCTGCAATTCGGCCATATTTCGTTGCGCATGCCTCACATTGCGTCTCACGACCAGACCGGCGCGCGCGGTTGCGCGAAGTGCGCATATGCTGACAGGTGATATTGTGTGCGCGTAACATAACCGTGCCGACTCGCGCGCTATAACGTTGCTCGGATGGAGGGACGATGAATATGAATCGTGCGGACGATGTGAGTAATATGAACGGTTTGGACAACGTTGGCGGCGCAAACGACATAGATGGCAGGAACGAAGTCAGTGAAACGAATGACATGAAATGCCGACAGATGGCACAGACAATTCACGGACGCTCCCGCTACGGGCATGAGCTCGTGGGTATGCTTGGGCCTGCTTTTTGTGGCGGCCGTCGCCTACGTGGATCCCGGCAATGTGGCTGCGAATATTACATCCGGCGCGCGGTACGGTTATTTGTTGGTGTGGGTGCTGGTACTCGCCAATTGCATGAGCGTGCTTATTCAATATCAATCCGCGAAACTCGGCATTGTCACGGGAAATAGTCTTCCGGAAATCTTAGGGAAACGACTTGGTGACGGCGGCCGATTCATGTTTTTCATGCAAGCGGAAGTTATTGCCATCGCAACTGATCTTGCAGAAGTAATTGGTGGCGCAATCGCACTGAAATTATTATTTGAACTACCGCTTTTTATCGGTGGATGCATAATCGGCACTATTTCGACAGTATTATTAATATTCCAGAAAGGTGCAACGCATCATATTTTCGAAAAACTGATAATCGGATTACTGCTAGTGATCACGTTTGGTTTCATTGCGGGACTTTTTATTGATCCGCCGGATCCAGCGCAAGTTATGCAAGGCCTTGTTCCGCATTTCCAAGGAACGGAAACGGTCTTGATGGCGACTTCCATGCTGGGTGCCACAGTGATGCCGCATGCGATTTACCTGCATTCCACGTTGGTGAACGATCATTATGCGCCAGGACAGCCAAGCCAAGTGTGAAAACTCTGTTGCACGGCAGTAAAATAGACGTGTTTTGGGCATTATTGCTTGCGGGATCGGTGAATCTTGCGCTATTGATTCTTGCAGCAAATTCGCTGCATGGCATGACCGGTACGGATACGATTGAAGGTGCGCAACAATCCATCGAACAGGTGCTTGGGCCGGTGATCGGCACGATTTTCTCAATCGGACTGCTGGCTTCCAGCCTGAGTTCCACATCGGTCGGCACGTATGCCGGCGCCGAAATCATGCATGGACTGTTGCGTATCAAAGCGCCGATGTGGGCATGTCGCGTGGTGACGCTTGTGCCGGCATTGGTTGTACTGTGGTTTGCGAAGAATCCGACGGAAGCGCTGATTATAGGGCAGGTGGTACTGTCGATCGGCATTCCATTTGCGATCATTCCGCTGATGAAATACACACACGATCGTTCATTGATGGGTGACTATGTGGATGGCCCGGTGAAATTCACGATCAATATGATAGTTGTTTCGCTGATTGTTGCGCTTAATGTGATTCTCGTCTTCCTCACACTTTCAGGCCGCTCCTAGGCGCAGATATTTGCGGATTTTGGCTGGGGGGGGGTAATTGTAGACGGTGAATTTTCCTTTGTTGGATCGCTTGGTTTCGTACAGCGCCAGGCCGGCCTGTTTGACGCATTCGTCGAAATCCACTTCGCCTCTAATATCTTCGCCGTTTCCTTCATCCGTGTTTCTGCGGATGCGGGTGGCTGCAATACGGCACACGCCTACGCTGCAATGCACGTCTTGCCCGTGCTGTTCCGAGGTGCGTGCCAACTGTTGGAAGAACATGCCCAGCGTGGTTTCGAGCACGTGTTCGCTGGCGGTGTTGCGAACGAGCGCCAAGAATTCGTCACCGCCATATCGGCAGATAATGTCATCTTGCCGGTAGATGTGCCGAAGTTGGGATGCGACCTCGCGGATCCAGAAATCGCCGACCGTGTGTCCGTATGTGTCGTTGATGGTTTTGAAATCGTCGATGTCGACGAACATCAGCATCGCTTCGTCGCGCGAATCCATGCAGTCGAAGTATTTGCGCATGCGTTTCCATCCGGCTTCCTTGTTCAGCAAACCGGTCATGCCGTCATGTTCGGCTTCGTACCGTGCTTTTTCGTAGGCGGCCTGTTGCGAGTGGAATCGCATGTTCACTTCCACGGTATCCATGACGAACATAATCTGTGTGGAAATCACGATCGCCAAACATTGCAATGAAAAACCGTATGCCAGTGCTTGGTAGACGGTCGCCAATGCCGGAAGCACGAAGAACGACATCATGGAAAGGAAGATAATGCGATCAAGGTTCTTGCGATATGAGATCAGCATGAAGAAGCATAATGCGATTCCCGAGACTGCAATTGCCTGCGAAAGAAGATAGAAACTACCGCGATGGTAAAGATTGTGGTCATCGAAATAGTAGAAAAGGCCAGTGAATTGAGTGATGATAAGTAAGAGAATTCCAGTTACGGATAATGCGTAGACGGCATACAATGCGGATGGCTTGTGATGATGATGTTTGCTTACTGTCAGCCAAATATAGGTTGCGAAGAAACTCATGAAAATATAGTTGATGCAGAATACTGAGAAATTGCTTATGCGGACCATATAGTATGTGGTTTCGCCTGCATCTACGCGAAAATACCAGCTGAGCGCGTCGGCTCCAAGAAGAAGCATGCAGGCGATCTGCATGAGTATTTTGATGCGAGTCCGTCTGGTTTTGTGTGGGGTGGCAATGAAAATTCCGCCTGCGCAAATCAGGCATATGAAAATGCCCCACAACTCCATGCAGATGTGGAACATGGCTCTAATTGTCATCATTACCCTCCGGCACTGCCTACGTCGGAAACTTGCCTACCGTTTTGCGTGTCATGATACCTCTAAATGGGGGAGTGTTACCACGAAATGACAAAAACAGGGATTCGTAAGCGAATATCCAGAGGAACGCCACCGGAATGCTGCCATGTGCCGCAACGCTGCCATGTGCTGCAATGCTGCCTCACAATCCACTCAGTAAGCGCAATTTCGCAGTCCTCAAGCATCCATGTCATATGGGCTGTCATATAGTTTTTTACGTTTGAATGTGGAGAAGGTGATTGATGTCAGCGAAGCGGAACATGTCCCGAGCGCTTATTCGCGAGGAATCGTATCAGAACGGTCATTTAACGCGCACGGCGTTTATTTCCATTGCGATTCTTACATTTATTACGTTCGTCGGTAATTTCACGCAATTGCAGCTAAGCGCCGCGTTGCCGACGATTGTCAGCGATTTTGGTATTTCCGTTACGACCGGTCAGTGGCTGACGTCGATTTTTCAGCTGGTCATGGGCGTGATGGTGCCGCTTACGGCATACCTTACGAGGCGTTTTTCGACGCGCGAAATCGTGCTTGTTTCCATGGTTGTGTTCACGATCGGTTCGGTATTCGCCTGGCTTGGTCCAACATTTTTGATGGTGCTGATCGGGCGTTTGCTTGAGGCGGTTGGTACGGGTGTGATGTGGCCGGTGCTGCAAATCACCGTGTTCTCCATTTACCCGCTGTCTCGCCGCGGGTTTGCCATGGGCACGGTGGGCATGGCCATGAGCGTGGCTCCGGCGATCGGTCCGACGCTTGGCGGCGTGCAGACGGATTTGAACGGTTGGCGTTCAATTTTTCCTCACGTTGACCATTATCGGCGTTATCTCGCTGCTTCTTGCCTATTTTGGATTGCATAATTTCGGCGAGAACGATAAAACCGCTAAGGCTGACTTTTCTCCGTTGGACTGTCTGTTTTCGGCTTTGGCGGCTTAATGTTCGGCTTTACGAATATTGAATCGTATTCGTTTGCAAATCCGATGGTTTGGCTGCCAATGGTGATTGGCGTTGCGGGAATTATTTGGTTTGTGTTCCGCCAGATTCATGGCGCGCGCGCGGGCAGGTCGAAAATCCTGAAGCGCAGCCGCCGCTGTTGAATTTGAGCGTGTTGAAGAATCGTAGTTTTACTGTTGGCACGATAACGGCCGCGCTTTCGTTTTTCGCGTTCAGCTCGATTATGGTGATCATGCCCCTGTATATTCAGGATTGCCGTGGCTATTCCGCTGCAATTAGCGGTCTGGTGATGCTTCCCGGCGCGCTCGGCCAGTGCATTTCGCAGTTTTTTCGGCGGTAAGGTGCTTGACCGTTTCGGCGCACGCCCGGTGGCGTTGGTCGGCACGATTACTTTGTGTTTCGGCACGGTCATGATGAGTTTGATTTCCATGACCTCGTGGATTTGGTGGGTATCGATTTGGCAGTTTGTGCGCCAGATCGGCATGGGTTTTCGTGTTGATGCCGATCACCACATGGTCGCTGAACTGTTTGGAACCGGAAGAGGTGAGCGCCGGATCCGCGGTGACGAATACGGTTCGTCAGATCGCGGGCGCGATTGGCCCCGGTGTTGGTTATTTTGATGGAGACGTTCACTTCGTTGCGTTGGGCTGCGCTCGGTGGCAAAAAGCCGTGTATGCGGCTGCCAACGTGTTCGGCATTCAGTGGGCGTTGCGCATCAGCGCTGCGATTTGCTTTGTGATGGTGCTGATGGTGTTCTTCGGCGTGCGTGGCCAAGGGTGCCGGTTCCACCCATGAAACCGTGCAGCGCGCCCTCAACCGCATGCGTGCCGCCTGAGCGTGCATGCTGCGACGGCTACTCTTCTTCGTTGGGCTTGTATTCCACTACGCTGAGGGCCACCACGCCTGCGCTGGTGTGCACGAACACATTGGCGCTCCCGCCTACGGCTTCCAAGCCTTCCACCAGGTGTGAGATTGGTTCGGAATCAAGCATCGGCAGCACTTGCGCCACGCCGTCTGCGTCGGTGACGGTGAGCGTATCGTCCAAATATCCGGAGGCGAGCGTCTCGTCGATGGCGTTTTTCGAATTCGGCTAGCTTGCTGATTTCCTCTTCGGCGGCCTTGTTTGCGGCCACTTCCACAGCTTGCGCCACTTCTTCTCGCATTGCTTCTTCGCTCATGATTGCCTCTTTTGTTAAGCATCGTCTTGCAACCTATAGATTATCGGATGAACGTATCAGAACGATTCCAAATGCCGGAAAGTGTCCATATAGTGGCACTTTTGTGAAAGCGTCACCCTAAATGCGCGCGGGAAACATATGCGGGGATGAACGCGGGTAGCGTTCACGAGAAGAGATGTTGTGAGAGATGTTGTGAAAAACGATGCGTAAGACTATCGGTTGCAACATGTGATTGCATACGATTGCGGATTGCGCGGAACAGGAAGATGAAACGGGAATATGGAATGGGAAAGGAGTGCGCATGACTCGACTTGGCGATGTCCAACGAAGTGAGACGCGTCGTGAAATGCGCGCTTCACTGCTTACGTCGTTGCTGTGGTTCGCATCCGCCGTCATCGTGTTCGCGATGCTTCTGCGCATGCTACCGAACAGTCTCGATGGTAAACGCTACGTGCCTCTGATCGTCGCGCTCATGCCTTGGCTTGGCTTGCTTTCCGTAATTATCGCAGTTTTTGCAACAGTTTTTCGCACTGTTGGCAAACGGAAACTTTTAGTCGCGTTAAGCGTATTGTGCGTGATCATCCAAATTATTTGGCATTGGGGGTATGTCGTTCCGACCAATGATCGTGCCATACAACCTTCTGCAACAGTGCGTGTCATGACGTTCAATACGAAGCAAGGTTGTGCCGATGCGCAGCAAATCGTGCGAACAATCCAAAGCGAGCATGTTGAAATTCTTGCAATGCAGGAAGTTTCATCAGGATTATTAGATCGGTTGCATGATGCTGGAATTGAGGATTATCTTCCGTATTCCGTTTCCGCGCAACTCACTTGGCACGATAATGGCGGTGTGAACGTACTGTACAGTGCGCATCCTCTGCAGAAAACAACACAAGATCTTATTCCTATTGAATCCAGTAGTATTCCTGCCGCGACAGTTGATTTCAATGGCAGAAAAAGTACGATTTGGGTCGGTTCATCCGTTTTCTCCACGACCAAGCAATCAGGGATTATGGAATAAAAGTTTGATTCCATAGCGCAATTACAGCATTACGATAATGGGGAATCGTATGTGCTGATGGGAGATTTTAATTCCACGTGGGATCATGCAAGCTTCAGATATTTGTTGGGCGATCGCTTTACGGATGCGGGGGAGAGTGCCGGCGAGGGATTGCATATGACGTATCCTTCGGTATTCCCTATCGCTGAAATCGACCATATCATCTACGACAAGGGTGTGTACGCCAGAAATTTGGCAACCAAGCGGATTCAAGGTTCCGACCACAAGGCATTATTGGCGACGTTGGAACTTCAGTAACCCCGTTTTTGCTCCGTAAGTTTCATCGACTCCCCCTACTATTACACTGGGGAATCCGAAGTGCTTGCAAACAATTAGGGAGCGAAACGGAATATGAACGGCGCGTCTGATCAGCCTGAAGAATTCGGCGTCCAGCCTGAGCAAGGCCGTCAGGAGGAGCCGCAGTCTAATGCCGATTCAGCCGCCGACGCAACCGCAACCTCCGACGCAACCGCAACCTCCGACGCAACCGCCAGTCCAGAAGATTCCACTTCCAGCGCCCCGCATTCCCGCCGCGTGCGCCGCCGTATGAGCGCCGAGCATATTCGCCAAATCAAGCGCAAACGTCGCCGTCGCAAGATCCTAATCGGCGTACTCGTGATAGTCGCAGCCCTCGCCGTTTTCGCCGGCGCATTCGTATGGTCTGCGCTGCACGTGAAAAACGAGCTGCAGCAGGCGGTGTCGGGCGTGCAAGGCTTGCAGCAGACCATCTCCGAAGCGGACACGTCCAAGCTTGAGAAGCAGACAACCGCGTTCTCCGATCACGTAAGCAAGGCCTACAAGCAAACCTCTTCGCCGCTGTGGCAGGTGGCGTCGGTCGTGCCGTATGTGGGCAATGACATTTCCGCCGTACGCACCACGGTGGCCGCCATGGAGAATATTTCGTCGCAGGCGTTGCCGCAACTGGTGAAAGTCGCCGAAAATGTTGATCTGAACAGTATTCATGTGGAAAACGGCACGATCGAAATTTCCGGATTGGAAGCGTCTCAGCAGCCGCTCCAAATCGCGGACGATACGATCGACAAGGCCACGCGGGAAGTGAAAACCGTGAAAGCCATGAAAACCCCGCATATCGCGCAGATCTCGGACGCCCTGAAAACCGCGGAAACGTATTGCGAAAAACTTGACGGCATGGTGCATTCCTTGAATTCCATCGTGCAGGTGCTGCCAAGCATGTTGGGTACAGAAAGCCATGCGAATGATGCGCCGCGCAATTATCTGATCCTTGCGCAAACGAATGCGGAGGCGCGCCCGTCCGGCGGTCTTACGGGATCGCTTGGCCTTGGCCACGGTGCAGGGCGGTCACGTGAGCTTGCAGCCGTTCGTTTCCGATTCGGAAATTCAGAATGCCGACGAGCCGGTTGTGGATTTGACCGCCGAGGAACGTTTGCTGTTCACCGACAAGCTTGGCAAGGATATTCGCGACGTGAATTTCACTCCTGATTTTCCGCGTACCGGCGAGATTGTGAGCGCCATGTGGGCTCGCCAGTATGGCGTTGCGGTTGATGGCGTGATCGCCATTGATCCGTTGTTCCTGCAGAACATGTTGGCGGTGACCGGTGGCGTTGCCATGCCTGACGGTTCGACGTTGGATGGCACTAATACCGCCCAAACGTTGCTGCATGACGTGTATGCGCGCATGACTCCGCAGAAGACGGACGAGTATTTCGCCGTTGCCGCGCAGGCCGCGTTCGACCATATCACGCAGAATGCGGGCAATTTCAAATCGTATGTCAAGGCGCTTTCCACGTCTGCTGAGCAGGGACATGTGATGGTGTGGAGTGCGCATGAGGATGAGCAGGATCTGATTGCCGATTCCGCGATTTCCGGCAAATTGATTACGGAAGGTGCGAAACCGCAGGTCGGCGTGTATATTTCCGACGAAACCGAGTCGAAAATGGACTGGTATTTGCATCGCGAAGTGACTACCGAATTCCAGAAGGTCGCACGGAATGGCGCGAACCAGTATACGGTGCATATCAAGTTGCAGAACACCATGACGGCGGAGGAAGCGGCTTCTGAAGCTGACTATGTGACTGGTGCCGGAAATATCGTTCCGAAAGGCCAGATCAAGACGGCATTGTTCATTTACGCGCCTGCGAACGGTCGTTTGGTGGATTGGGAATTCCAGAATGCCGACGATTACAAGGGTGTGACTTTGCACGATGGCCTGACTGTGGGCGTGGGCGATGTGACCTTGCAGCCCGGCGAATCCTATGAGATCACCGTGCATGTGCAGTCCGCTCCAGATACGGATGAGCCGCTCACCCTTCGCCAGACCCCGCTGATTGAGGGACGCTAGACAGTTCCGTAGGCAGTCTAAGCGGCCAAACAGGCGGCCGCCAAACTGGCGAACTGTCGAGCAAACGGCCAAACAGTCCATATTGTAACAGGGGAGTGCGGGGGAATATGCGGGTATATTCGCATGTAATCCCACGTTCACGGAACGGACGCCAACTTTTCATCCGTTCTTGCCCTCGCGTTTCGAGGTATCTCGTCAAAGGCAAAATGTTTCCAATAGTAATTCAACCGCAAAAGCAAGTTAGGATCCTACTATTTTAACAGGGTCCATGATAGTATCCCTTCATAGAGGGAACCCCTTCTTTTGCGGGGGGTGAGTGTGATGCGGTTAGTAGAAGGAGAAGTCATGCAGAGCGATTTCTGCGACTCTGAACATGGGGCAGATCAAGTGGTGAGAACCCAGGAAATTCATATCGTCTCTTCCGAATCGCGTCACCAGGATCAGAAGCAGGAGCGACATCAGTCACAAGACAACAGCCCTCAGTTTGAGCCGATGACGTTTTCAAACACCCCATTTTCTGTTGGTGAAGATGGAAGGTACAAGGGCAAGCGGAACCAGGTCGTGCCCGCATGGCGTTATTCCTTTGTCGCCTGCTTGGTGATGGTCGATCTTGCGGTCATGCTGATTTCGTTGTCCATCAGTCTTTGGTCCAACAATGCCGCATACAATGCCATCGTCCATGTCATGCCGTTCTGGCTGTTCCTCGTCTGCTTCAGTCTGATTTGGGTGTTGAGCCTCACTTTTGCCGGAACGTATCATCGCCATGTGATGGCGGAAGGTTACGAGCTGTATGCGAAAATCATTAACGCATCGCTGCTCACCATCATCACCTACTGCTCGCTTGCGTTTATTTTTCAATCTTTCTTTGCCTCGAACCGCGCTTATCGTCGCTCCGATCATCGCATTTTCTTGGAAGTGATTGCGCGTTGGCAGATGCGTCAATGGCAGCATCGCAGTCGTCAGAAGGGTGCCTGCAAGTATAAGACCGTGGTGATCGGCTCTTCCGACGGCATCAATCGTGCGTTGCGTACCATGCAGGATTACTCCAATTGGGGGTATTCTCCGATTGCCGTGTGTCCGATCGAAGCTGATGGTAATGATAAAGACTCCTATGTGGTCACGTCGTTCGAGCCGGATCCTTCCATTGAGGGTGCCGATAAGCTGAAGGTGATTCCGTTCAATTCCGCTTTCCCGCGTACGTGCGAAAGCTTGGGCGCGCAGGAAGTGTATGTTGCCGACGTGCTTTCCCGTGATTCCGAAATGCTGCATGGCATTTCGCTTGCGGTCGAGTCTCTTTGGCATGGAGCTTGCATTGGCTGTGTCTCTGGCAGATGTGAGCGGTCACCGCCTGCTTGCGTAATACCGCCGAACAGCCGGTATTGTTGGCGAGCTTGCCGCAGTATACGAATGCAACGTACGTGATCAAACGCCTGCTGGATATCGTCGTTTCGGCTTTCGCGCTGCTGATTTCATCGCCGCTGATGTTGGGCACGGCGATCGCGATCAAGCTTGATGACGGTGGTCCGATTTTCTTCTCGCAGAAGCGTATCGGTTTGCATGGCAAGCCGTTTACCATGTATAAATTCCGTTCCATGGTTACCAATGCGGAAGAATTGAAGAAGAAACTTGCCGAAGAAAATGGACAGACCGATCGTTTCATTTTCAAAATGAAGAATGATCCGAGAATTACGAAGGTTGGTCATTTTATTCGTAAGACTTCGTTGGATGAATTCCCGCAGTTCTTCAACGTATTGAAAGGCGATATGTCTCTGGTTGGTCCTCGCCCGGCATTGCCGGAAGAGGTTGCCCGCTACGGTTCCCTCTATTCCACGCGACTGCTCGTCAAGCCTGGTATTACCGGTCCGTGGCAGGTTTTCGGCCGTTCGGATCTTTCACAGGAACAAAGCGAGTATTTGGACGTTTCCTATATTGAAAATTGGTCCATTGCAGGCGATCTTGCGATTCTCGCAAAAACCGTTCTCGTGGTCTTCCGCGGCACCGGATCTTACTAAATGCCGCAGTACTTTTCGTACGAACCGTCGTGCAAATCAGAGCGCTCCTTCCCGGAGCGCTCTTTTGCTTTCCACGTGGTGCAGATGGGAAATGTGTTTTTGTGTGGTTGCGACCTCGCTTGTTTGATTGTGGGCTCGCTTGTTTCTTGATGGGAAACAATTATTTGTCATATGTATATTTTTGTAGTTTATATGATGGATTTATTTTTATGGGGAATATTGTAATACTCATGTGAAACAGATTCAACTTATGTGATCATGTCCACTATGACAAAAGATTGTCTTTTGATATATCTCATATAAGATTTGGATTTTCAAAATAGGTAATTTGCTTTTCCTTTGCGTATTGTGAGATAATTAATGCAACATGGCGCCATGATTTCTGTAACTTCATCCCTCAAAGCTGAGGGTGGTCCCACGCACTTCGGTGCGGATTGAAATATGCAACAGAACCTATACAAGGAAATAATCATGCGTAGTCATGAGAAGCGGGCGAACATGTGTCCGCAAGCAAAAAGCAAGTATTTGGTTTCGGTGGTGCTGACCGCTGTTTTTGCGATTGCGTCGCTGTTTGGAATGCTGCTGTTCTCTACAGATACGGTTGCCGATGCCGCCGAATCTCAGGCGGTCGCGCAAGTGGGCAACGCAACCTACGCGAGCGTACAGGAGGCATTCGGTCGAACAACGTTGAAGAACACGACGGTCACATTGCTAGCCGACGTGACGGAAAGCGTTACGATTATGCCTCCGAAAGGCGTGCGAAACGTAACGTTTGACTTGAACGGTCATGTGCTGCAAGCCGATGGATCCGGTGGAGCTGCTGGGTTTGCTGCGATCACTGTGCCTGCGAACATGCAGCTCACCATTGTCGGCCCGGGAACGGTTACGGGTGGAACACAGCCTGCGGTCGACTGTCGTGGCGCATTGCGCGTGGAAAGTGGCACGTTCACTTCAGACGCGACGCTGATGCGCTTCGCCGAAACGGATGAGACTTCCGCGCAAGGCAGTTTTTCGGGCGGAACGTTCACCGCGCCGACGCTTTTCAACCTGCTGGATGACGCTAAAAATCTTGGCTATGTGACCGTTCGCGGTGGCGAATACAGGGGCATGATCCCAGCTGGACTGAACACGCTCGCCTTGTTAAGCGGCTCGTTCTCCGACTCGTCGAATCTTGCGCCGTACTTGGCTGACTCGCTTGGGCTGATTCCAGACGGCACTAGCGGTGATGGTACGGGTGACGGAATGTTCCATGTCGGCGATCTGGCGATCTCCAGTAAGCAGACTTCGGTGGAATTGGATCCGGCGAGCGGCCTTCAGCAGCTGAGTGCTGACGACCTACTGACCTTGACGGGAACGCAACTGAACGGCATCGCCGACTATCGTCTTGTGGTGGATAGTGGCCAGTTGCAGGCGTTGAACGATCAGATCGATCGCGCAATGCAAGCGGTTGGGAAGAGGAAAGCCTTCGAAGCCGTGAGCCAGAACATCACCATCACCGCCGTGCGCAACACGTCGGATGAAGACTTTTGGGTGCAGACGCAAGTAGGGGAGCGGGCATACAGCCGCACCTCCGACCACGATGGCATAAGCGCACAAGTGACGGTAACCATCAAAGCCGTCGCCGAGCCAGAAAACCAGAAAAGCCAGAAGAACCTGGCAAACCCGGTGATCCAGGAAAGCCGGGGGAAGCCGGAAATGCCTCGCCCGGATCCGCAGTGCAGGCGCTCGCCATCATCTCGCTGCTACTGGTGATCGTTTCCGCAATCTGCGCATACGCAACGGCCCGTCTGCGGTCGTCGCGTCTGCGTAACTAGCGTTTTCCGCCCTTTTCTCGGGTTGCGCAGACATGGAACGCGACTTGTGCGGGCGACTATGGTTGGCCGCACAAGTCGCGTTTGCGCTGTCAGACAGTTCTCCTGACGACTTTGCTGTGGTGCGTATCCGTCGTCGATGCGGCCTGCGGGGCCCTGTCGATGGCCGTAGGCCAGCTTCATAACTTGGTCTTTTCGGACGGGTGTAATCGGGGGTAATGGAAAAGATAAGAGAAAACGAAGGGAAAGATGATTATAGGCTCAAAGACTGTGGCTTCCCATAAGGCTAGCCCGTCGACCCTGAATTTCAAATGGGGGCGTAATTCCAGCATTGAACTGCTGCGCATCGTCGCAATGTTCATGATCCTTGCCCACCATTTCATCGTCCATAACGGCTATGACGTCAAGAATCTTTCACTGGGACCTGAGAGGATCTTCTTTCAGCTCGTCATGCAGTGGGTGGTGGCAAAGTGGGCGTCGTCATCTTCTTCACCATCTACGCATGCAAGTGGTACATGAAGCCGTTCACGCTCAAACAGACTTGTCTGATGACCGGAACCGGACTAGGATTCTTCCTCTTGTACGCATGCGCTTCCGTTATGTTATCGTTGTTCGGAATCGATAAGGGCATCTTCATCACCGGATCGTTCAAGCTGCCCGTCATCATGGTGGGCTTCGGCATGTTTCTGCTGTTCGACCGGCTTTCCTTCCGTAGCCGGATCATCAACCGCATAGCGCAATCCGCATTCGCGGTTTACCTGATACCGATCATCCCGCCACGAGAACATTGCTTTGGAAGCGCCTGTTCGTACTGGAGGACCTCTACCAACAACCCTTCGCGATCCTGCAGATTCTCGGCATCCTGCTGATAATCTACCTTGTCTGCACCCTGATTGACTTCGTACGTCAGGGACTGTTTGCAGTGACCGTAAACCGCAATCGCGGCCACTGGTTCGAACTGGTCTGGAGCAAGACCGTGGAATGGATTGAACGGGGCAAGCATAAGCAGAGTAACGCAAGGGCATAATCCGTAAGCGAATGGCGGCGGGCAAACGTCACGTATAGGGTTGCCCATCCACCACCATTTGTGCGACCTGAAAGAGCATTTATCTCAGTTCAGTTTTTCTGCACTGCTTCCACGGCTACTAGACCTTCGCCATGCAGATGATCACTGATTGTTCAGTAATGCATTCTCGTACTTTTGCCGTTCTTCATCTCCGACACGTTCCGATTTCGGTAGCGAGCGACTCACCGTAAGCGTTCGAAGCGCATGTTGCCATAGTCTCGGCTTACCGTCATCGGAATCATATTTCATTGTGTCAATAAGAACATCTCTGCCGTCAGGGGTCGTAAAGGTTGAAAGCACGCGCGAAGAAATAGATATAGTTATTAGCATCTATCGTCTTTGAAAGGCTACCACAGGCGTTCATCTTCTGTCGTAGCTGACGCTTAAATCTTTGCACATATTCGGTAGGACCGCTGCCCCCTGCCCGTCTCGCATGATCTCGATTCGAGCATTTTGATGTGCAAGCGCGGCTGCTAATACTTGGGAATCATGAAAAGCCACATCCGCGGGAATATGGTTATCGAAAAACTTCAGAATCTGTTTTACGTCAGCATCCTGCAGATCATAGAGTAATCCCACATCCCAGCATTTTGTTCATTGTCCCGTTCATTGAGTGCTTCAGACACGAAACAGTGGGCTTCAAAGCTCAGATTCTTGGGATGTTGAATTACCGCGTGGAATAAGGACCATTCGCATAGGCATCCCGCTTCGATGAGTTCATGAACCAGCTCGGGCATCTCCATTCCGGTTGCTTTCTCCAGCTGCTTCTCAGCGTCGGCGCGTGACGCGGAACTTTCACTTACGGGTTGCTGTTCGGCGTTGCCGCTTCTTTGTTCGCTGTAGGGCGTGACAATAATTTCCTGCGCTCGAAGATACCTGCGAAAGGCACCGCTTCCTTTGCCGAATAGTTTGTGGAAGTATTCCGGGCATGCTACGCGAATCGCACATACGGCCAGCATTTCAGCATCGTCATACCATTCTGGCATTGGAGGAACGGCTGTATTGCTCGCTTGTTTGCCGTGCGGGAAAAGTGCAGTCATCTTCTCACCTGCTCGTTCTTTTATATGACGTAGCAGGGAAACGATGCCTTTACAAGGCTCACCTGAAAGTTGTTTCTGTATGACTTCGGTTTCTTCGGACTTTCCATCCGATTCGGTTTCCTCAGACTTGGGCTCCTTTTGCTCCCTCAGATAATCCTGAACCATCATGCTTTTGCATAACCGTACCGAATCTGTTCTTTGGCAAGCTTCCACGCATTGGATAAATCCTCCATTGCCCGGTAGTCGACAAAATATTGCGCAATGGTGGTGGCGACGTCTTCCATTGCGTGCACGTCTTTATGTTCTTCTTTCGCCCTCATTCGGTCTCCTTTATGCAGCCAGCCGCTTCTTGTGGATTCATAAGTTCTTTTAAACGTTCCGGAACCGTTGTTGCATCGTTGACGGAATTGATATAGAGGATCACATCGAAGAATTTGGCCTTGCTTTGGATCACATTCATGATCTCATGATCAGTTTTTTGCAGACGTGACAGTTGAGGCCGCTACTGCTTCCGCGGAATTCTTCTTATAATTCCGGCTCTGCTTTGCGTTGTCGTATCACGTTTGTCATGCTCATTCTCAGCATGGTCGAACAGTGAGTCGCTCAACGCGTAAATGAATGTGATGCAGCGGTTCTTCCGCGCAAGATCCTTGTTGAGAATGTCGTTCAGCTCGCGAAGGCTTTCGAAGAATTTCATGCTTCGTGTGCGATCTATGTCTTCCAATATCACGATTTCGGTTTTCGCGCGTTCAAGTAGGTATACGATTTGATCAAGATAGAGATCGAAGAAGGATTCCTCCTGCGGAACCTGCTGCTTCATCGTTATTGTGATGTCGGCTATTTTGGTGCTGAATGCGTCGATACGTAGCACATACTTGCCAACTAAGAAAAGAAAAATTGCATTCAGCAAAAGCAGCATTAGTCCAAATGCCGATTGGTTTGTCAGCAAGGTATGAACTAGTGTATGCACTGCGTCATTTGCGCTGGCAGCCCAAGCACTGTAACTTGCCGCTTTGTCCTTTGAAAACGCCGACAGTATTGTGTCGAGCGTCCAGTGCATTCCATAAATGCCATCAACAATCAAGAGAATGAGCAAAAAGGCGAAGATGAGACAGGCCAATCCCTTAAGGATTTCATCGATTAGTGAATACGGCATCGAACGGCCTCTACGCAAAGGCCTCAAATGCGATGGCTTAGCGGAATACAGTATTTGCTTGAACATTTCCTTTTCCAGGACCTGTTCAAGCACCGTTTCGTCATGCTCCGGCTGCTCTCCTCCCGTGGATTGCGTGTTCGTCAACAACGATATGAATATACAGCTTCGTTTAGAACGGAAGCACCTGAACCATTGCTTGGAACATGACATGTTGTTGGGCTTGTACTCCTCGGCAACACATTGCAGAAGCGAGCTTTTGCCAGTGGCGTAGTCCCCAGCGACCGCAATATTATGTGGCCGCTCGTCTTCGGACAGTCGAAGAAGACTCATCAGTTCACGATAGACGGGCTCCAATGAGGATTTGTGCACACAATCAGGGTTCGGGCTAAGCCTGGTCAGTATCAGCCCATCTGGCTTTCTGCTGAATTGGAACAGGTACTGTTTCATCTTAACCTCTCATTCTCCCGATTCCACCTTACATGTTCGGATCAACGCAATGGTGCAGAAAAAACGACTTGCGGCTATGTCTATTCCAGACAGCTGTCTCTATGCTGATATCGAAGGGGCTTTCCGTAACGAGAATGGTCGCAAAAACCAGAAGCAATGAGAAGCTCACAACGATTCGTAAGGAGTTCAAGAAGAAATGGCCCGAAATGGAAGCTAAAATTCCACGCTTCCTCGGAGACATAGATCCAAAACCCAGTTCGTTACGCGGACTCAAATCAGACAGTTTGAATCAATCATTCCATTAAGGGCTTGTGAATGGCTGCCACGCTCATCGAGCATACCCCCACAGCAGACTCATCCGGTTCAAGGGCAGGCTCTACCGCAGCGAACACGCCCTCATGACCAGATAAAACCAACCAATGACAGAAGGAACAGGCGGCGGCTCGCCACATGCCGAACATGCGGAAAACACTGCCCATAATGCGGACATAAACTTACCAAAACACAGTGCGTCACCCTTGATGCCCTCGTAGATTCTCCCGAGCTTGTCAGAAAGCGTCCGAGAGCGCGCACGCCACGCAGGACCTGATGGAGAAGTCGGACAGGTACATGTCGTTCAACGCCTCCTCCACACTCTCCTCGCGATGACGGTAGCGCTCGATCACGGCCGAAAGAGCAGCTTTCCCTTCAGTTTCGGCACGCTCACGGTCATGGTGCCGGCCCCCGCGGTGATGATTCGCTCGTAATGGCCGACGTGGAGCACCTTCCTGCCGCCCTTGCACTCGTATACCTGTCGATCCGGCATTTCGTCGGACACCTCGTCGAGCATGGCGTTCAGTATCTGAACCATATACTTACGCGCTCGTGGATTCAACTCCCACATACAGCAAAAAGGAAGAGCAGCAGGAGCCGGCAACAAAAAACGACCAATTCCTACCCGTTCATTGACTAAAACAACACACCGAAATAACCGACTCAACAATGCGATAAGGACGAATCACGCAAGAACCCAAACTACATGCCGTCGCTACGTCCAATGGCGCGTATGAAACATTAATGGCGACGCTTGCATAACGAGGCAATAGTTTTAGCAAACCAGCACATTCCGTAGCAATACTCTGCATATATGTGCCGCCAATTTTTTTATACACATACTGTGGCCAATGCCAGTTGTTGTAGCACAACTGAGGAATTGCCTGTCCAAGTATTAAGCCCCAGACTCCCCAATGCATCCATCCACACAGCAAACAGGTCAACGCCACACCGGCAATAGTTGATACCAGATACGCTTTGAAATAAGGGATTTCATTCATGCTGACAATGAATTGACAATACAATGAATGCTGGTTCAAGAGGAAATAATAGACTGACAGAGTTAGATATAATGCAGGATCACAAATAAAGTCCGGCTTAAATAATGGCAGCACAGGCAATACAACTAGAGTAACCCCTAAAGTGCACGCCAAAAACATTAAGACATAACAAGACATGCCTCGGTCGACAGAGTCTCGCTGTCTTTGACCATCTCCCTTTACATAAGCTGATTGGAAGGACGGCAGATAAGTGTGCATGTAAACACTGGAGAAATAATGTACCGCCGTAGCGAATTGCAACATAACTGAATAAGTGGCCGTTTCGGCAAGTCCGAGGAACGCGGAACAGAGTAATGACATAGCTTGCGTGGCACCATACCATGCAAGAGAAACCACTCCATCACGCCAAGCCACGAAAGAAACCGTGCCTAGCACTTCTTTTTATTTCTGTTCTACGTATGAAGGTTGTATCGGAAATCAGTCCTTGCTGTACTTCTCTATGGGATTTGAAGATATGGTTGGCCACGAAACGCATGATTGTGCTGTACGACAAAAACCGATGGACGCGGCCATAAGACCGAATCCAGCCATGAGCAATAGAGCGGTAATCAACAATTGGGCTAAACGTCCAAAGGTTTTGGCTTTGTTTTCTCCAGCAATATCACCGACACCACGTAAATTTGTAAGGCAGTATAAGAAATACAGATTGGTAAAGATAGATACAATAAACACTACCCATGAGGGGAATGACCATGCGACAGAAAAATGATAGGTAACCGCATCCACGTATACGGTTCCCAAACTTGCCGACACAATAAGGGCTATTACTCCCATTACACTATAAATGGCCTTTGAAGTTCTTATTATCACACGAGCCAGATGCCAGTCCACTTCCCCGGCGATTTCACTAATGTCTCTCCCTTGTTTGGATAACTTGCGAACGCCAGACAGGCAGAACAATAGATTTCTCGCAAGCGTGGATGTAAAACCGAATTCAAGAAGTTGTGCAAACCCAGCAATCGCGACGAATACATACCATAATCCAATCTCTTCATTGGAAAGAAAAAAGTAGTAATAGCGGTATAAGCAGGAAATTACTCGCCATAGACATAAGCGTGCCGACATAATTCCAAATCACATCCCTTTTCCCCGCATGTACGTTAACTGTATTATCACTCATGAAAAACAACTTTCTTGCAAAGATCATATATAGCGGTAATATTTCAGACAATAGGAAAAACTAAAGACTGGAATAACCATTCAAGATTCATATAAAATTTTGCCACTACTTCATAGAGGTTCATCGCCACTTGTATGGATTAGGCCTAGGATTTAGGTTATACTGTCTTTTCATTCAGTTAAATAACGCTAGAACCTTCCTCTAACATTCGAAGGACACGTATATCCTCGGAACCGCACATTGAGTTTATTCCACCTTGCAATAACATAAATACAACAACACATTGTGGAGTAAAAGTATTATCCTGCATTAAAGAAACACCAACAAGAGCAAAAGGTAAATAATAAAACATTGACATCCAAGGATATTTGCGAACATGCTTGTACTGAACCCGGGTACTGATAACGCAAGTCAAAAAAGCAATAATTCCCTGTATTCCGATTTGATACATAAAAGACATCAAAGCCGTTTCGCCGCCAGAATCAAACCAAGAGGAAGCATCATCATTTAAAATTTGAGCCGCATTCCCCTCCAGTACCGACGCCATATCCCCACGGGCGACGAAGCACGCTTCCCCAAGTTCTGGTTATGCCCCAAATATGTGGCATAATGGCAGCCCCGATAAACTTCACATAGAGAAGTATGAAGGCAACGACACCGGCGACCATGAAAAAGACAATTCGCCTACGCGAGTGCCTCCGCACTGCATGGCTGGAAAAGAACTTAACAATCTTCTCTACACCTACACAGCATAATATGAAAACGACAAGCAGATAGCCTCCTTTGCCGACCGTCTGAATAAGACCAATGCCTAAAAGCGTCGTAACGATAATCTTGCTCAAACCATCCTTGTAAATCGGAACAAAAATACTGACTAAAAGTGCTGCCGACAATACATAAGCAAGATTGATGGGTTCAAAAGTATATCGATCCCATGCGCTCATACTGCTTTGCTAATCAGTGTCGTGTAAAACCTTCCGTCCAACCGACCATATTCAAATGGACTCCCTTTCGCTATATACACTTCATGTATGCCTAAAAATCTATTGAGAGGATAACCGCCTAATAGTATGATCTCCCCTAACGAGGTAAGAACGAGACCGCTTAAGACAAGAAACTTTGAATATGATGCAACGCTTTTCCAATTCTTTAATGAATAGCCTCCAATCTCGTAAGCCATAAAGAACACTGTCAGATTTCTAATAGTGATAGCTATCGCCTGAAAGCTACCTCTTCCAAAAATTAATGAAATAAAAATACATAATATCACTGCAATAAAACTTTTTGAGTTTGAGATAAAGTACTTTTTGAAGTAATTTTCTTAAGCTCAAAACCGAACCAGATTACAGCAATGTATAAAAACGGAATTTGCGTTAAGTAGCTTAAGCTTGATGATATATTGCCAGAATAATGAGCACCTAGTCCTATACATAGATTTTGCATAAAAAGCAAAATCATTACACTGATACATAGCAAATAATTTGACTGTTTAGATCCAATGATTGATGTTAAACAGGCGATTATGCAACTTACCAACACTGCAACAAATGTAAACTTGGAGTTAGTCGCCCCAAGCGCAATCAGCATGCAAACCACAAAGCATGATATAAGTGGAAATACTCTTCTAAGAGTTCCACTGACCGCTCTTATCTGGAGGGGTTTTTCACTCACTGTAACATTTACTTTCTCTGTACTCTTGCCTGCAAGCATGTCGCAGTCATTAGAATCTATCGACTGAGAAACTGAATTTCTTACTTTCAAGCATCGCCTTATCTTCAGATAAGGCGATGCGATGCATTTTTCGCCAAGTTTTCGTTCTTTTGCGACAACCGTCCCATTACTGTCTGACATATTTATTTAGGTAATAGTTTTCCATGGTTTTTGCGGTAGCATTCACATCGAAACCGGCGTCAATCACATACTTTTGGAGATTGGTGTGCGCCATTGGTGATTGAGACATCTCGATCACCGTATCCGCCCATTTTCCACACCATCATCGATTGTAAGTTGCTGATAAATTGGCGTTATGTTCGTTTCGGGAGGCAGGCCCGTCGAACAGACAACGGGAACACCGGCTGCTTGGGCTTCGATGGAGACGATGCCAAGTCCCTCGAACGCGGATGGGAAAACAAACACGTCCATCGCCTGATAGATACGATTCATATCCTTGCGATTTCCGAGAAAATGAACACATTCATCGAGTCCCATGTCGGATACTTTTTTCTTAATCTCGTTTTCCAATGGTCCTGTACCTACAAGGAGCAATTCGGCATCTGCTCTTTTTTCTTGATTTCTGAAAAACATCAATCAAGAAATCATGATTTTTCTGAGGATGGAATCGCCCTACATGACCAATGACAAGCTTGTCGTCAAATTCGAATTCCATTCGAATCTTTTTCCGGACCTCATTATCTGCAATGAACTTGTCCGAATCAATTGCGTTAGGAAGCACCTGAAAAGGCTTGTCTTTAAACAGATATTTACCAGCCTCGTCCGAGCAGGCAAACAAATCCGTGGCATGCAATGTGTAAAGTTTCTGCATCATCAGTTTGAATACATATTTGCTATCATGGACTGTCTCATTGTTGTGTGAATGAGCAATCCTGACAGGCACTCCAGCTTTTTGAGCAGTCTTGAGACAGAAATACCCAATACTATATGTGTGAACATGCACAATCCTGTATTTCGGATTTTCTTCAAATATTTGCCTTAGTTGTTTGCAGAACTTTGTTATGTTAAAATCGTTGCGAACATTTGTATAATAAATACGTCCACCGAGATTTTTGATTTCCTGATCATAAAATTGCTCATCTGGGTACTCGACAAGAAAATCAAACTGAACCTTTGTCCTGTCGATCTTTCTGTAAATGCTCATAAGCAGAGCCTGAGTTCCGCCAGCTTCCATTCTTTGTAATATATGTAACACGCGAATTGGTTCACTCATTTTTCTTCCTCAAATGTTTGCTTACTCATTCCAGAAAGTTTTCAAATGATTTCCGGCGTTGCAGTGAATAATTTCTCCCGAAATGCATTTGGATGCATCGGACAAAAGGAAGCAAGCGACCTCGGCTACTTCTTCCGGAAGGAACGTGCGTCCGGAAGCGCAATCTCGGTACATGTTTCCGTCGTTTGCCTCGGCGTACTCTTTTCGTCATGTCGGTGAGAGTCACATGCCTGGTGCTATGGCATTCACGCGAATGCCATTTTTATAGACCCTGCGGGAAAAGGCTCCAACCGCGCTGTTCAACGCAGCGTTCGTCATTCCGTATGGGATGTCATAGACCTGATCGCCAGTTTCGCTTGAAATATAAAGCAGTTCCGCGTTATCGCAGGATTCTTTCGTCTTCATTTCCAGAAACGCTTTTCCAAGGAAATATCCAGCCCTGAATTTGGTATCGAACTGCTTGTCAAAAGCCTTCTACCGTGACGTTCTGATAGTTGCCCTCGTGCAGGGATACGCCCGCGTTACTGACTAAGCAATCAATGCCTCCAAGCGTTTGCTTTGCCTGGTCAAAGGAAGTCCGCGCTATGCTCGACATCGCACACATCGGCCACGACGTATTGACAGCGCGATCCTAGCTCTTCCGCCGCTTTCTCGAGCTTCGTCCCGTTTCTTCCGGAAATAACCACATCAGCGCCTTCGGAAATGAACTTCTTTGCCATGGCAAAGCCTAGACCGCTGCCTCCGCCGGTGATCACGATCTTTTTCCCGAGAAGTATGCTTCCGTTTTGAATCTGCCCGACATTTACTTGCACAAAGGACTCTGGCTGAGAGGCAAGAATAAATTTCGCAATTTTGCGTATGATTCGCTTGTATCCCATGATTATCCCTTAATGCTTGAGAAATCCAGCAATCTTCTGAGCTTTTTCTTGCCCTATCGTTGCCTTGATGAATTCCTTGCTCCGTCGAATTGTTTCGGACTGCACGTCCCTCGGCCTGCTCAGATCGAAAAAGTCGTAGATAACATCCGAATCGGCTTTCATCTCTGTAAAAACCTCAAGGAAAACGGGAGCATCGAGATCATCTCTCATGAACTCCTGAAGTGCTGCGCCCAACGATTCCTTATCATGCGCGCTGAGATAGATGAAGTTATTGGACCTCACCCAGCCTTCAGCCTTGGTGTGGTGCCTTGCGGTCGTATGCAAGTCGCTCGCGTTGTTCTTCCACATGTGGTTGAAATAGAACTCGGATCCGCCCTCGTTGTTGATGAGGAGGATGTGAACGTTGTTTCCAATGTGGCGCGGTCTCAGCGCATTCATGTCATAGAAGAACGCGAGGTCTCCGATGACGAGAAAACTTGGCTTGTCAACGGCGGCAGCTTGACCGAGGAATGATGACAAGCAGCCGTCGATTCCGTGAGTGCCGATGTTCGCGTAGGTTTTGATGTTCGGATTCAGCTTGAAGAAGTTAGCGATTCGAATGCTGTCGTTGATGCTGAGATGAAGAATGGAGTCCGAAGGAATTTTCTCAACGACCTCCTTGATTGCGTAAACGTGGGAGTAAAGGGAAGTCCGGGTATGCCACGGAATCCACGTATTGCTTCATTTCCTTGTGGTAGACAAGATCGTTCTCCGCGGTACCAGCGGACTCCACACAGTATTGGAAGAAATATTCAGGCTTGCATTCGAAAATAGTGGTGATACTTTTATACAAGTCAACCACTCTGCCGTCTTCCTGAATGAGCCAATGCTCGAACTCGCCGTCAAATTTACGCAGTTGCTCCTTAATGCCGGAGAAGATGTTGCCGCCGAAAAAATAACGATGTCCGGAAGAAGTTCTTTAACCTTTTTATTGGTGACGTAGCGGGCGTCCATGCAGACGTTCAGATTCAGCCCCTCTTCGAGATCCACGTTCGACATGTATTCGACGGAAATAGTCGAATTATATTTTTTGAAGAACTCGGAAAGGGACTTCTTGAGATCGGGGCTTGCATAGCTGTTCTGCCCGCAAGTGACAAGGATGCGCTTCGCCTTCTTTAAAGTCTCGATTTTGGTATCCCACAGTGCCTTTTCGCTGTCGAGGCAGAGTCTCTCGAATTTGGTGACCTCTGGCAACTTTTTGATATTGAAGGAGTTGTTGTAGGACTTCATGGGGACGTTGATATGCACTGGTCCCGTGCCATGATGGTTCAACTCCAGCAACGCTTCATTCACGAGACGCTGGCAGTAAATCTCGTCATCGTGGTCATGGATGATGGGGAGATTCACGGATTTGCGTACATGACGGTCGTACATGCCGACTTGGTCGATCATCTGGTCTTCCCATTGACCAAGCATTTCTGGATCACGGTCGCTTGTCAGTACAACGATTGGAACGTCTTGATAGAACGCTTCAGCTACGGGCGGCCAATAGTTGCAGGTTGCGGTGGAAGAAGTACAGGAAATTACGACAGGTTCGTTAAGCTCCTGTGCCAAGCCAAGCGCGAAATATCCTGCACTGCGTTCGTCAACAACGGAGTAGCAGTGGAAATCGGGATCCTCTTCTATGGAATGCACGAATGGTACGTTCCTGCTGCCTGCCGATAATACGCAATGCTTGATTCCGTATTTTTGAGCAACGCAATAATGATCTGATAGGTTTTCAGTTCGGTGTACATGGACGTTTCTTTCACTTGTGTTGGAGATTATTCGGCGAGGTTTTGCGTGAGATAATCTTTTTTTGTTCTTTTGCGCTGCTCTTCCAGACAGGATTGCACGTTCGTGTAGTCGGGAAGCTTCTGGTTGATGCGTTCGGTTTCCGAGACGTCGAACGTCATGCGGTCGGTTAAGCCGAGACGGTTCAGTAGGTCGGTGAGCTTCTCCTCATTGCCGTAGCCCGCGCCGACGCTCTTGCGGACGATCGTGGTGAACGGACGTTGCGAGATGACAGAGAAGATGGAACCGTGGAACGTGTCGGTGATGACCTCTTCCGCATTCTTGAAATATGCGAGCACTTCGAATGGCGAGCAGTCGACGAACCGATCGGCGCACTTCTGCACTCCACCGATCGCGTAGACCTTCAGCCCCTTACGTTTCGCGTAGGATTTGATCCAATCGGACTCGGCATCCGTGATGCGACCGGAATATGCGTACAAAATCAGATACTTCTCGTTCGTATGGATTTCCGGGATACGGTCGCATTTGCCGAAATAATCGTAGGCAAGTACCGGATCGAGATAATAGACGGGCTCTCGTGACGTCAATTCCCGGATGATGCTTCCCGAATTGGCGTCACGCACGGAAATCGCGGCGATATCGTTCAGATATCCTGCGATTTCCTCCGCCTTCCCGTATTTACGGAGCTTGTCGATGGTGGTGTTGCCGAACGACGCGGCATAGGTGATCACCTTGCCTGCATTGGTGCCGGCGCCGAACAGTTCCGGCGAAAAACCAACGTTAGTGTTCTTCTGAATGCAATTGAACACCTCGTCACTGCCGATGACCATGCAATCCAAGGTGGGATTGTAGTTCGGTTCCTCGGCGATGCCAAGCAGGGGCAGATACTTGCTCGCGTAGCTGCGCTTGTAGGAGATGAACGCGAGCTTGTGGGAAAGCGGCGCGTGAAATCGGAATGTCTCCAATCCTTTTTTGACCATTCGCGTCAGCTTGTTGGAACTTTCGGAATCGTCGCTGATCACGGGCGGGCACACGTGGTAGTCCACGAACTGCACGGAATGCCCAAGCTCCTCGATCATGGACTTCAACGCATACGCTTGCAGGAACGAACCGTAGTTGGCGATCCGCTGCATGGACATGATCCCGACATTCGACATTTCACACTCCCTTTCCCGCGAATAATTCACTGGAGATTCGTTCAAGCTGTTGATTGAATTGCTGATTGTTGCTGTTCAGACCGCTATTGGCCATCCGGCCGACCTTCCCGTCGTAATCGGCAATGGCCTGCGCGAGATCTTTGATGTCGTAGACGGGGATGATGTTGCCCATGCGTTCAGCTACTGCACGGGCGAACTCGACCTGGTGGTCGTTCACATGCTCGTTGAACTGCAACTGGCGTGGCACCACAATCGGGATCTTGCCCTCTTGCAGAGGCATTATGAAACTCGCGGGACCGCCGTGAGTAATGATGATCCTCGCCCCGCGCACGTTCTCGACCATCTGGGAGTAAGGAAGTAGCTTGTGCCACTCGCAGTACTTCGGTTCGTATGTGCTGAAACCGGTCTGCATGACCATCATCGGTGATCACGCCCTCGCCCTTCAGTTTGTCGACTTCCTCGACAAGCCGGTCGAACGGCTGCTCATGCGTGCCGACCGTTACAAAAATCATTTGTCGTCACCTCCACCCGAGTATTTCGATTCACTTGCTTGCGTTCGACGTCTTCAGAAGATGCTGCCGAGATTGACTGCCTTGGGATACACCTTCTTCATCTCCTCCCACTGCACGACGAACCTGTCCACAATCGGATAGACCATTCGGCCGGTCATCGTGGGCTTGTCGATACGGTCGAACACCTCGATGTAGATGAGCTTCGCGCCGAACAATTTGCCCAGATAGAAGAACGGAACCGCGACCGCCGCACCACTGGAGATGATCAGATCCGGCTTTTCCCTGCGAAGTACCTTCCAGGCCACGGCCGTGTTCCTCAACAAGTTCTTCAGGTTGCGGTTCGTGGGATAGTAACAGGAATATACGCGTTCGCCCTCGAGCAGACTCCGGGCGTCCTCCTTGTCGAACGTGACCCAGAACCTGTCCTTGTTTTTCCAGAACGGCTCAAGCATGTGCAGATGCGCCAGATGCCCGCCGCTGGAACCCACCAAACAAACCTTCATACGTTTTCATCCCCTACAACGTTTTGAGGGAACCGACGTAACGGCCGTTATCGGCTCTTTTTGCTCATTCAGGAACGTCCGGAAAACCGACTGAATCAGATTTCAAAAACACAGTTTTTAAGTCACGAACAGGCAAAGTGTTCATGGAAAACCCGTGAAGAATACCACCGAAGTGAGTGACGGGGCTGGGTGTGTCTGAGGGGATGCCAAAATCGACTGTGGAAGGTAATGAACGGGGTTTGGCAGTTCCTATGCGGTTCGCGTTGCGCTTGAAAAACACCAATTCGGGGTTCATTTGGAGGGAAAGGACGGGATTCACATGCCGACCACAGGTCGATTGATTGCAAAAAGAGCCGATAACGGCCGTTATGTCGGTTTGATTCCGGTTCAGGGGCGGTAATCCGGTGCCGATTCGCGTAGCCCAGGTAGTCGGCAGGATGATGGGCGGTGGTGTCGAAGCCACCGTGATGAACCATTACCGTCATATCGACCGTTCCCAAGTGCAGTTCGATTTCATCGTACAGACGGATTCCACGGTGGTTCCCAAGGACGAGATTGAGTCCTTGGGCGGTCGAGTGTTCTACGTTCCTCCATACAGCAACCCAGTCAAGTACGTGAATGCCTGCCGGAAACTGTTCCAGCAGATTCACCCGCGCATCGTGCACTCCCATAGGAACGCGGTCAGCGTGTTCACGCTCATGGCCGCGAAACAGGCTGGAGTCCCGGTGCGGATCGCGCACAGCCATAGCACCTCGAATCCGAATGAGAAAGCCAAGACTCTGGTGAAGTACGTGCTCAGACCGTTCTCCAAGGTCTACCCAACACACTTGGCCGCATGTTCGGAATATGCCGCACGGTGGCTATTCGGCGATCAGGTCGCTGATGCGAAACAGGTCCATATCATTCACAACGCCATAGATATAGATAGGTTCACGTTCAATCCCCGATCGCGCGTTATTAAACGTGACGAACTCGGAGTTGGCGATTCGCAGTTGCTCATCGGTCAAGTCGGCCGTATCTGCTTTCAGAAGAACCAGACCTTTACGATTAAGGTCTTTTCGGAATTGTTGAAGAATAATCCGAGTGCAGTGCTTGCGATAGTGGGAGATGGCGACGACTCTGAGTTGCGTAAGGAAATACACGACCTAAGAATCGAGCGCAACGTAAAACTACTTGGCGTCCGTGATGATGTTGCGGATTATTACAGCGCATTTGATGTTCTTGCTTTCCCCTCAACATATGAGGGTTTGGGAATGGCCAGCATTGAGGCACAGGCCGCTGATCTTCCCGTTGTGTGCAGTGACAAAGTTCCCGAAGAGGCAGATTTAATTCCGTCACTGGTACGACGTATTTCACTTGATGCAGGTCTCGAATCTTTTGGGTGTCAGCTTTGATGTACATGAAAGCGACGCATCGGGTCGTATCTCGCATGCGCAAGAAATGGCTAAACGGGGATATGCAATTCACTTGAGCGCTGCGGAGCTAGCCGATTGGTACGAAGAGCTGGAAGGAGAATGTGATGCCCAGAAAGATTAAAGTTGCGGAAGTGGTTTCACGTCTTGAATCTGGCGGCGTGGAATCCATGCTCCTTAATTATCTGGGACATTTTAAGCATCCAGAGGACTTCGATATCCATATCATTACGCAAGATATTAATGACGAACGTTGCGTGAAACAGTTCCAAGATGCGGGTTATACCGTTGATATTGTCACCCATAAGCGCAAGAGCATCTTAAAAAAATGTGATTGAGTTATATCGGTTAATGCATTCTGAAAGGTTTAATGTGGTACACGCACATACGACCTTAACGAATTTCTATATCCTGTGGATCGCCCGTCTTACCGGAGCGAAGAAGCTTATCTCGCACTCGCATAATTCATTCGTTTCAAAAGTAAGGTAAAACAAGCCATATGGTCTGTTTTGAAGATGTTGAATAAGGCGTCTGCCAACATATGGATGGCTTGCGGACATGATGCCGGAGTCTTCTTATACGGAGAGAAGGCCATGCGGTCTGGGAAAGTCCAGATACTGAATAACGCGATTGAGCTGGAGAAATATGCGTTCAACCCAGAAGCCAGAGACCGTATTCGCAGAGAATATAACATCGGGAAAACTGATTATGTTATAGGCCATGTCGGACGATTTATGAAGCAGAAAAATCATAAATATCTGATAGATATATTCGCCGAGTTCAACAACAAAGTTCCAAATTCGTATCTACTGCTTCTTGGAACTGGCGAACTTGAAGACGAGTTTCATCATTACGTAAATGGCCGTGGGCTAAGTGACAGGGTCATTTTTACAGGAAGCGTGGCTAACGTCGAGGATTTCTACCAAGCTATGGATGTTTTTATGCTGCCTTCTTTATATGAAGGACTTCCTGTGGTAGCGATTGAAGCTCAAGCAGCTGATCTTCCTGTCTTAATTTCAGAGAATGTCGATCATTCGTGTGCGATTACGGATAATGTTTCATTTATTCCTGTATCGGAAAATATAGATAGATGGCTTGATATTTTAGATAGGACTGTGTGTAAACAGAGGGGTATTGTCGTTGTGAAACAAATGCAGAAGGCGCGATACAGTATTCGATCTGAGGCTTCTTTCTTGGAAAAAATATATTTGTGATTAACGGTGGAATGTAGGCGTAAGATGGGCAAGGAAATACGTATAAATAACAAATGGGTTTTGCTAAGCTTAAGTGCTGCCGTATTTTCATCTATTGTTCTTATACTCGGACATGGTGGTAGGGAGACGTATTTGTGCGTCATTCCGCTTGTCTATTCTATCGTCAGTAGTATTTTTTATCATTCGCTTAGTAGATGTAAGTTTTATAAAAAGGGATTCTATACTACTGTTTCAATGTAATTATTTACATCAGATATGTAGTCACTATAATTGGGTCTGCGATCCCACAAGAGGAAGTCATTTGGAAAGGATGGGGGCCATCTATGAGCAATAAAGCTTTTTTTATTGCGATTGGACTTCTTTCTGGAGAAATTATTGTAGTATTTCTTGTTCAATATTTAACAATTTTACCTTTGAAAGAAAACTGAGAAAGGAATACAGCTCATATCGGATATTGAGATATAGTTCTCATTACGAAAGAGAGCACGTTGGTGTATTGCTGATCTTTGCGATTCTTGGATTGCCTGTTGTTCTGATTGTTTCCCCTAATCTCGTTATTCCGACCAATTTTTTTGTTATATCTGATGATGCATCTGGAGCCAATCTTGATAATACGGATATTCCATTTCAGGGAATGTATGTGATTTTGGCTAATGCTGTAAAGGTGTGTCTATTTATTGCCTTGCTGATTTTGTGTAAAAAAAAGTATGATAGAAAACGAAGTTTATTTTATAAATTAATCGCGTATTTAGATATTTTCCTCTATCTAGCATTTAATACAAGCACTAATCGTATGACCATGATTTTTATTCTCATTCTTGGTCTTTATTTCATTCATAGCATGTTTGATGGCATTTCTTTGGGCGTTATATTGGGAGGGGGTACTATTGTTCTTGTTTCTTTTATAAGTGCCTCGCTTTTTAAATTTAAATATGTGCTTGGTGAGCATCCCTCTTTTGGGAAAATGATGTCTATGTTCGCCCCTCAACTTCAAGATTATTTTGCCGGACCCAAGTTAGTCGGGCAGATGATAGATTTGAAAACTAATGGCATGTATACCATTAGTTTTCAGACTTTCATTAATGATTTCTTGGGGAGTGTTCCATTTGTTTCTAATTCTATTGACCAATCCAATAGAATCAATGAAATCTTTTGCTTGTATAATAATGTGAAAAATAGCACGTTAATAGCCCCAATATTGGGTACAGGCTACTGCTATTTCCCCTTTTTCCCCCTTTGTTTTCAGTGTTGTTTTCACTTCATCAGTTATATTTTTTTGATTAGCGTATGCAAACAACCAGCAAGGTGTCGTATAAATTGGTTTATGGCAGAATGGGATTTATAGTTGCTCTATTTCTGGCTTATAGCGTGCAAACCATTTATGCGGAAGTGGTCAGTGTTTATATACCAATGATCGTATTGCTTAAATTTAATGATTATATTTTCTTTAAGTTTAACAAAAAACAAGGTGTTCGCATATCGAATTCAAGGTTAATTAAACTTAAGGAGAAATAGATGTTTTTTTTCTGTTATAATTCCAGCGTATAATGTCGAAAGATATCTTCCAAAAGCCATGTCTTCTTTACATAATCAAACATTTGCTGATTATGAAGTGATTATTGTTGATGACGGATCTACGGATAGAACTGGAGCTATTGCTGATTCTTATGCGCGCTCCAAGACCAATATGGTGGTAATTCATCAGCAAAATAGTGGGCTTTTGCTTGCAAGGCGTGCTGGGTTAAAAAAAGCGCAGGGTCAGTATATTGTTTTTCTAGACGCTGATGACTGTCTTCATCCAAATACTCTTCAACGTGTTGCAGAAACCATTTCTGACACCGATGCGGATATCGTCTCTTTCCGCTACTGTCGCAACCAGGGTTTCAGCCGTTCGGACACCCCATCGCCTTTGCCTGCTGGATTGTACTCTAATGAGAAGTTCGCTGAAGCCCGGAAGCATCTTTGCTCCGGCAGGTTCAACAATATGTGGGACAAGGCGATAAAGCTGAATCTCTTTGATGGCTCTGAGGACTACACAATTTATAGTGGGCTCATGCATGGCGAGGATCTTTTGCAGCTACTTCCCGTGTTTGACAAGGCTCGCTCGCTCTGTATCTTGGATGATGTTCTCTACTTCTACCGCCCGAATGACACCGCCTCGACTTCGGCCTATAAGCCTTCACAGCTATCCGACATCAAGGTCGTCAACCGCGCACTGCTCAAATACGCGAGGAAATGGGGAGAATCATGCTATCAAAACGCTTGTGCCGGCGAGGCCCTGCAGTACATAAATCTTCTCAAGATTGCTATGCAGGGGGCAAAATATAGCGGGTTTATTCAAGTTTTCAGAGATGTGCGGGAAGCAGTGCAGGATGAGAAATGTTTTCTCGTTGGAAGCACTGCAGTCTGAGGGCAGACAACAGGCTCACTGTCTTCTTGCTGAAGCTCGGATTCGGCACCCTGACTTTTGAGCTACTAAAAGCCGTTGATTTTATCAAGAGAATAAGGAGGCGCTGATGATTGTCACCAAGAGCGACCTACGTGAATATATCCGGGAAGATCAAAGGATGCAGCCTTGGCCTTCCAATCCTCTGAAGAGAATCATAGGTGCGGGTGGGGCGATGGTTCGCTGGAAGGTGTATCTGCGTAAGTGCGAGTATCATCATAACGTTTCGCAGAATTTGTATCACAAGCTTGCGTACATTTGGTACCTGTTTCTCCTGAAGAAGTATGAGCGCCGTTTCTGCTCGGAGATTCCGATTAACGTGTTCGGAAAAGGGCTGCTTATTTGGCATCCCGAAAGGATTATTGTCAACCCTGAATCGACGTCGGCGATTATTGCTCTCGTCCAGCGCGTTGTCATTGCGCAGGCGCACGGTAGATGTCCGTCCGTGAGCCACCATGTGGAATTCATGATTGACTCGAAGGTATTGGGGGGCAGAGTCGCCGATTATGTACGGATTGGTGCAAACGCTTTAGTGCTCAAACCTATCGAGGAGGAGAATACCACGTGGGCTGGCGTGCCTGCGCGAAAGATCAACGACCGAGGAACCATTGAAACACCTATCGTTCCGTACAAACACTAGAATAAAGACCTTTTCTAAGGACGGATTCATGACGGACAAGAATCAGCCTCTGGTGAGCATCGTCATACCTGCGTATAATGTCGCGGATTATTTGGATGAATGCCTTGAAAGCGTTGTGTCCCAGACCTATGCAAATTTGGAAATCGTCCTTGTCGACGACGGTTCTACCGATGATACTGGTGAGAAATGTGACGCATGGGCAAAGAAAGATGTCCGGATACGCGTATTGCACCAGAAGAATGGCGGTCTGTCTGCGGCTCGAAACGCAGGTATTCTTCATTGCAATGGGGAATACCTTCTTGTGCTCGACTCTGATGACCGGATTAAACAGGATCTTGTGCGGAAGTGTGTGTCCAGTTTGGAAGACAGCTCCGCCGATCTTGTGCATTTCGGATACTCTTCCATTACCGAAAGCGGCGCACATGTCAATAATCATCCGGATCCAGAGGCGGAAGGTGACGAGCTCTTGCTTCTGATTCTGTCTAATAAGCTGCAAAGTCATTCATGGCAGCTCTTGTGTAAGAGGAGCCTTTACGACGGCATCCTTTTCCCGGAGGGACGCAAGGCCGAGGATCTAGCGACGACCTATAAACTCATATCCCGGGTCGGCAGCAGTGTGACGATACCGGATTGTTTATATGAATATCGCACCCGGAAAGGCTCTATTCTTGCGGGCGCCACTTCGAATCCGGAGAAAGCGGTCCAATACTACGTAGATGAACTCCTCGCTTTCCGGGAGATGATTCAGTGGGCCAAAGCTACGGGGCACGCGGAATATGTGCGAGCCGCTCAGAACAGTATGGTTCATCATCTGTTTTTGCATTACAAAGCCATGCTTGCTACATGCAGTGAGAAAGGTATTGGGTGGGTTTCGAATCGGCTTTCCGAGGAACTCAGAGACATCGACTCGAATAGTCTGGAAGGGACGGAGAAAAAGAAAGCAGCCATGTTCCGGAATGGTTCTCTTGCTTTTGCTACCGATTTGACAACGCGCTAAGGAAAACCGTCAAACAACTACTACGAAGAATAAGGAGAGTGAGTAAATGAGTCTGAAGGCTACTGTTAAACAACTTCTGCCAAATTCATGGATTTTGAAGAGGCAGCGTATGAAAGCTGCCATCCAGTTGAGAAAAAGACGTACGCACGGATCGCAGACGTTTCGCAAAGGCTTATGCGGCTCCCGCGTGCGTCTCTCAAACGCAAATGGAAAGCCTGTTGATCTTCTTTGTCCATCAGATCGAGAAAGGCTTCTCTTTCGACGAATACCAGTTCGGGAGAGGAAAAGGGGCTCTGCATAACATTGCGGACTTGTCTGCAAGACTCAAGATGGTGGATACTAATTGGCGCGACAATCCGGTTTACAAAGACGCGGTACTCGCGTTGGGTGAATATCTCAGACGTCATCTTGCCGCAGAGCATGATGTCACTTTTATAACCAGCCTGTTCGATGCTGAAATGCTAGATGATATCGAGCACGCGTCAAAGCGCGATTATCCGAGCATCGAGCTTTCCAAAACAGACAAATTGGATAATGCCGATGTTCCGTTCCGTGAGCTTATCGAGAGACGCCATGCCATCCGTTCATATTCCGAGCAGCCTGTGACACGTGAGGAGCTCGAGGAAGCCATCACCATGTCCCTGCGCACTCCGTCGGTATGCAACCGTCAGCCGGCACGCGTGCGAATATTTACTGATGCGAAGCAGATCTCCGAAGCCTTGAAGATACAGGGAGGGTTCGGCGGCTATGACGCACCGCCGGCATTGATGCTGATCACGGCGGACTTGCAGGCGTTTATGGGATCCAACGAACGTAATGAAGGCTATGTCGATGGTGGCCTGTTCTCCATGTCCCTGTTGTATGCCTTGGAGTCATGTGGTCTTGCGGCCTGCCCGTTGAACACGATGTTCTCTCAGGAAACGGATAGGGAAAACACGCGTGCTCCTTCATGTTCCAGAGAACGAAGTGTTCATCATGTACATCTCTGTCGGACATTTCCGTGAAACGTCCAGGATCTGCCGTTCTCAACGGTTTGGTCTCGACCGAATTCTCATGAACTAGGTTCCGGAGTCTTCTCTTGGGTAAATACAAGAATCTTCTGGTGAACATCGGTCTGTTCACATTGAACACGGTGTCTACGAAACTGATCACGTTCCTGCTGGTCCCGTTGTGCACGTATTTCCTCACGACGGCGCAGTATGGCGTGACCGACATGTCCCTGACTGTGGCGAGCCTTGGTCACGCCCGTCGTGACCCTGTCCATCGGCGATGCGGTGACCCGTTACATCATCGATGATCCGGACGACACCCAACGGTATGTGTCGGTCGGTTTCTGGGTGACGTTGATCGGCTGCTTGGTGATGCTTCTCCTGACGCCAATGCTCGGACTGTCGGTTTTCGGAGGGCTCGGGGACTACAAAGTACTGTATTTTGCGTATTTCGTGGTAACGGCGTTCAATGCCTTTCTGGCGAACGTGGCCCGTGGCGTGAACCAGATCAAACTGATCACATGGGTGTCGATCACGTCGTCCATCATATCCGCGTCGACGGCCGGCCTACTGATTGGACTGTTGAACTGGAAGGTTGAAGGCTATTTTGTTTCCTTGATTCTGGGTGCTTTGGTCGCGGTCGTCCTGTATCTGGTGTTCGGCGGCGCGTGGAGGTATATACGTGTTCCAGAACTGGCGCAGGATCGACTGATCCTTAAGAAGATGCTGCTGTATTCTGTACCACTCATGCCGAACACGATCTTCTGGTGGATAGGCACGAGCGTCAACAGGTTCTTTATCACCAGTATGCTCGGCATCGGCGCGTCCGGTCTGTTTGCGGCGGCCAGCAAGATACCGAACGTGATGAACATGATTTCGTCGACGTTCTGGCAGGCGTGGAGTCTTTCAGCGTTCCAAGAGTTCAAAAAAACGGATACCGACAGATTCTATAGTAATGTGTTCGCGGTGTTCCGCACGTTCTGTTTCCTTGCTGCGTCAGGACTCATCGCGCTTGCGCCATGGCTGGCGTCCATCCTCCTGCAGAAGAAGTTCTACGATGCGTGGCCCATCATTCCGATCCTCATCCTCGCGTTCCTGTTCAACGTGTTCGCGGGATTCTACGGAACGGTATTCACAGCGAGCATGAAGACCAAGCATCTGCTGACATCCACGGGTCTCGCGGCTGCGGTGGTGGTCGCTCTGACTTGGCTGCTTATCCCGATTTTGGGCTTACAAGGCGCGGCTTGGGCCATGGTCGCCAGCAATCTATCCATGTACGTCATACGTGTCGTGATGGCGAGGCCGATCGTCCGGATAACCGTGAACTGGCCGTTGATGCTGTTGAATATTGCGTTGGTATGCGTGCAGGCGTGCGTGATGGTGCGGCAGCCGAACGGGTATCCGGTGATTTCCTGGATCGTTTTCGTGGCGGTGTGTGTGGTGTCCGTTTTGGATATCTATCCATCCGTTCGAAGCCTGCTCGGAGTTGTTTCCAGCAAAAACAACAAGTGAAAACCTCAAAACAAATGCATCAAAAACTGTAGAAGTCCGTGGAGGAGATAAAAATATGAAGATCGGAACGGTGACTTTCCACTGCGCATACAATTTCGGATCTGCGTTGCAGACGTATGCATTGAAAAAATATCTTACTGATTTGGGGCATGAAGTACATGTCATCGATTACCGCAGCGACGATTTTGACATGTATAAGTTGTTTCGGAAAAGTGGAATGAAATCCTATGTAGCGGATCTACTGTTTCTCTACGGTAACCTGCATAGACGGAACAGCTTCCAGTCTTTCTGGCGAAACTATTTCGACATGACTGAGCGAACGTATGCGGGTGTCGGCGCGGAACGTGAGATGTCCGAGGATCTGAAGGGTTATGACGCGTTCATCTGCGGAAGCGACCAGATCTGGAATCTTGACTGCACTTTGGGGCCAGTCCCTCCTTTCTTCCTCTCGTTCGCATCTGATGAAGCTCGGGAGATCGCCTACGCGCCGAGTCTTTCCCATGCCAAGTTCGAGGATCGTAACTTCACGGCGGACGATCAAAAAAACATCGGAGCTTGGTTTGGTCGTTTCGATGCGATTTCAGTGCGTGAGATTTCTGTCGCTGACCAATTCCAACGACTGACCGATAAGAATATCGTGGAGACGTTGGATCCGACCCTGCTGTTGGATTTGGAAGACTACAAACGCATTCAGTCCTCTGAACTGCCCAAAGGTCTCGAAGCAGGCAAGTACATCTTTGCGTACACGTTGTGGCCGAACGATGACATGATCCGATATCTTGACAAGCTCGCGACGGATCGTGGTCTGCCCATCGTCTACTACTCGAAGAAGCCGATTCGGTACAAGTCGCATTCCATTAACGTCTGGGGTATTGGGCCAGCCGATTTCCTGGCCCTGATCGACAAGTCCGACTGCGTGGTGTCGAACTCATTCCACGCCACGGTATTTTCCATCCTTTACGGCAAGCCATTCCTTACGTTCGGTACCGAGAAGAGCAGTTCCCGTATGAAGACCCTGCTTGCCAAGCTGGGATTGCCGGAAGACCATCTACTTCCCGCTCACTTCGACGGCGCTGGGGATGTTAAGCCTTTCGCATCCGAACTGGATATGACGAAGCTCAGGGAGCTTCGCGTCGATTCGGAACGATTCTTGGAAAATGCTCTGAAATAATGTTTCTTGGCTGATTTCGAGATAAGGGGCTGCGGACATTTTCTTGGAGATAATCACGCAGCCATTCCTTGGCTTTGACGGTATTGTACCGGGCTCATCCAACCAAGCGACTGTTTGATGCGCTCGTGGTTGTACCAGTGGACGTACTCGTCGATCAACGCGAGCCCCTCCCCACGGGTGTGCTCATCCCGCCGCTCGGGATAGACGGACTCGACCTTCATCCTGCCGCGGAAGGGTTCTTCGGCCGGATCAAGCAGAAGTTCTTCCACAAGCGCAGCTTCGCGGGCGTCTCTATGGACGGGTTCATCAACATGCTCGACGACTACATGGTCTGGTACCGGGACAAGAGGATCAAGACGGAGTTCGGCATGAGCATCATGGACCGTCGACGCAGACTCGGTCTTGTGGCATGATTGGTGGTGATGGAATCAACGATGAGTCCAACAAAACAGCACCGCCCCCAACACAAACGCTCAAGGTGTACAGAAACAAGTGCCACCCCCGCTGAACACCTCTATTTGATTACATACATCTTGAGGCGACGACGCCCACACCGAGCCGTTCGGCGACCCACTTCTGCTGCATGCCGCCCGGCACCAGTTCGATCGTCTTCGTTCTTGTCTCCAGCGGGATGATGGGTCTGGGCATATGGCCAGCATACTGGGGATCCTTTGCCAGCCAGCGTTGGCACTGCCTGGTCGGGTATCCCAAGTGTTCGACCACCTGGGCCGTTGTCATCGGCGTGGTGAAGTACAGTTTCACCGCGCGCTGTCGTGCCTTCGGGGCCGGATATACGATAATCCTTTCGTTCAGTCTCCAAGAAAATGACCGCAGCCCCTACCTACATTTCGGGCACTACTCACGAGCCTCGAATATTACAGCCATTAATTAATATACCTATTCAAAAAAGAGAAGTTTGCTGAAACCTTTCTTTTTCATTACCCTCCTTCACTATTTGCGATACTGGAGTATTGGTCACGCTTACAAAATCAGGTAGAGTCATTTCAAAGTTACGTCCTTTCTTTTTTAATTTCCCCTTTCACCAGAAACATAAACTCTTCTTCATGTGCACGAATGGCGTCCTGATATTGTTCAGGAGAAAGATAAACATACAGCATTGAGATAGCAGGAATACTTGCATTCGAAACTAGTCTCATTTTTATTAAATGACGAGGGTTTTTCGCAGAATTATCCAAATGAATTACCTCACCCACGACCAAAACTCTAATAGGCTCAAATTCACCTTTAAGGCAGAATTTGCCTCTGTCAATCCATCCACTCATATAGGAGCCGACAGATATCTCGTAAGTCTCTTTCTTCAAGGGGTTATTTTTCGGTGACTGAGTAACCGTTATCTGAGATTCTTCATCGTCTAATAAATAGGATAGAGCATCCAATAATTCATAAGAAACGCCATCTTGTACTAGTTCATCAAAAAATTCATAGTCAGTATCATTATTAGCGATTTTCCCGGATGTTTCACGAAATCCCGACTCAAAAGGATTTCAATGAACTAACTATCGTATCGGTTACATCTCTACCTGAAATAAAATCAGAATCCGCCAACTGTTTTTGAGGATTCTTTCTAGAACTTATAGCAAACTTATGTTCAGAAGGCACATACATAGTTACAATATAACTGCCGATTTTAGTTTGTCCCATAAATGATTCAGACAAAACAGATTCTGCAGCAATATGTGCGGTTTGAAGATAATGTGCTTTCCTATTTTTTTTAAGCCAACCGCAGCTGCTCGAGCACCAGCATTTAATATACCTTCAGCGCCTAAAACCAAACGGCTTCCTTTATTCCAAGGAATAAGACCATTCTTCATCCCTGTTTCTTCGCGAATCTCTAGGGGATCAAATTGGCATGACGAAAAGGACTGATATTCCTCCTTGAAGATTTCAAAACTTTTGCCATAAATCAATTTAATCTCATGAATAGCCTGCGATAAGTAAAAAATCATAATCATCTGCTGAATTATCTTCCGGTATTGTAATTACCAAATTTTCCATACTTGAACCGGAGTGAGGGAAGCTCCAATATGTTGCTTTACCATTAAAAAGATGGCTGACAACTCCAGCCATACTGCTCCAACAAGTTTTTTAGCATCGAAACATCATCAGTCATAATTTCATTCCTTTGCTAATTTTTTCCATTATCATGCACAGAGCAGCGTCATCAAAAACTTGATTGGATGGAGCTGATACTTTTACACGTGAGGAATTTGTACATGGACATCCAAGTAGTGAAACCCAATAGCAACAATTTGATAAAACCATTCCCGATCCATTCGTCTGATCAGTCGAGGTTATCCACTCATCAATTTTCTTTGGAATTTCCATAATCAAAACAAGATTAGGAAGAATTGTATTGGGATTAATCTGCATGTTATACCGTTTCTTCGATAGATAAGCAGATATACGCGTCCGATCAGCATTCCAACATCTAGGAGATGTTACAGCCTTAAGTTGCAGATCTACTTCGGCATCGGCAACGCCTTGAGAGTCAAGCCTCGATATTTTGACATCAATGCCCAAATCTGTATGAGATACCCAACACTGGCATCCCGCAGCCGCCGCTACAGACTGGACGTAACCAGTCTGAAACTCTTCCATCCAATTAGTATGTCGCTGAGGCGAACTTCTCTGGATAGTAAGAGTAGGATTTGCACCAATTACTCCGGCTAAGCTGACCATGAAAGAATGGTATAACATAGTTATCGTCCACATTCTCGAGGAATCGCTATATGAACCGATACTGAAACATAAGACGGTCCTTGCGCACCTTCGTTCGACTCACTTCAGCCGCTCTAACGTCGCAGATATGTATATGCTGATTAGTCTTTAGCACAAGCCTTATTGAGTCAATCTGACATTGACTCGCACAGAGAAAAACAGCGTGATCTACTCGGTCCAAATCATAAAACGATAACGTCCGGATTCTTGCGCATTTTCGGATTCCCGCTCTGACGCGGAAAAGGCATGGCCCGCGTGCCGGGTACGATTTTCAGTCGCTAACACAGGAAAACCGCGATTGGAAAGAGGCACGGAGCCAGACCCGCGGAAATCATACAGTTCGACCAGGCCATGTTCGAGAGCAAGCTCGACGCCATGGTGCGGGAGAAGGTCGAGTAGATCGTCAACGCGATGCTCGACGCCGAGGCCGACGAGATCGCCAACGCCGCCAGATACGAGCGCACTGGGGAGCGGAAGGCATACAGGGCCGGCCACTACGAACGCAAGCTCACAGTCAAAGCCGGCAGACTCGCTTTGAAGGTGCCCAAGCTCAAAGGCGCGGTCTTCGAATCCGCCGTCATCGAACGCTACCGGCGGCGCGAGCAGAGCGTCGAGGAATCCCTGATCGACATGTACCTGGCGGGTGTCTCCACCAGACAGGTCGACGACATCAGCCAATTGCTGTGGGGAGACCGCATGCCCTCGCAGACATTGAGCGACAAACTCAGGTAGTGCCCGAAAAGTTGCGCACTTTGAATCATGGCCGTCCATGGCGCGATGATCAGTTCGCTTCCACGAGGCTGTCATCGAGCCGGGACATGTCCAGGTAGCGGCGGGTCGACCATTCGTTCGCGGTGACGTACCTGATGCGCGCGCATACAAGCATCAACGCGCTGTTCCCATCTGGGAAGCTGCTGACCACGCGCGTGCGCCGCCTGATCTCCCGGTTCAGCCGTTCGATCATGTTGTTCGTGCGGATGCGCCTGCGGTGCCCCGCGGGATATTCGGGCAGCAGGTAGGTCGTCGTCTCCCCGATGCCCTCCCTGAGGCAGTTGGCCGCCGCCTTGAGCTTCCTGGACTCCATCTCCGTGGAGACCCGTTCGGCCTTGGCCAGGGCGGATTCCCGGATTCCATGGAGAACACGGCCTTCAGGGCGGCGGACGCCCACTCGCGGTGGCTCGGCGGCGTCTTGGAGAGCACGTTGCGCATGAAATGCGCCATGCACCGCTGGTATCTCGCCTTGGGCAGCATCGAGTTCACCGTGGCGACGAGTCCGGCGCACCGGTCGCCGACCACCAGGCGCACGCTCTTGAGGCCGCGTTCGATCATGCCCCTGACGAACTGCTCTCAGCTGGCGGAATCCTCCTTCATGCCTCCGTCACGCCGATGACCTCGCGGTGGCCCTCGCGGTCGACGCCGATGGCGACCAGTATGCTGACGTTCTCGACCGAGCCGTCCCAGGAGCGTTTGTACCACACGCCGTCCATGAACACGTACGGATACTCCGACCCCAACGTGCGGTTGCGCCATTCGTCGATGTCCCCGTACATCCTCTTGAGCTTGTCGGAGAGCGTCTGGGACGGCATCCTGTCACCCCACAGCAATTGGCTGATGTCGTCGACCTGCCGGGAGGACACGCCGGCCAGGTACATGTCGATCAGGGCCTCCTCGACGCTCTGCTCCCTGCGCCGGTATCGTTCGATCACGGCGGACTCGAATACCGCGCCCTTCAGCTTCGTCACCTTGACCTCGAGCCTGCCGGCCTTGGCGGTCAGACTGCGTTCGTAGTGTGTGTCTGTTCAATAGAAGTTAGGCCGATGCGGCGTAACTATTCAGTCCGAAAAAGCGGTAGGAATTAGTCCGTTTCATCGAAATGGCGAGATGAAGGGCACCGGCCCGCCATAACCCGGCTATTTTCCCGAGTCGGAACACATCCGGCCGACGGGGCCACTCGGGAAAGGAAAGGAATGACGAAACCGGTGTCGATACAACAACGTATCAGGATTCTCGACGCTCAGGGCGTGTCATGGCGCGAAATCGCCAGACGGCTTGGCGTGTCGAGGTATACCGTCAGGAAATACGCGACCATGGAGGACTGCTCGCCGAAACCCGCGGTCAGGAAGGGACGGCGTTCCCTGATCGACGCGTGTTCCGGCACGGTGGATTCGTGGCTGTCCGCGGACAGGCTCATGCCCCGCAAGCAGCGCCATACCGCCAGACGCGTGTACGCCAGGCTCGTCGAGGAGGAGGGCTTCGAGGGCTCGTACTCGTCGGTGCAGCGCTACGTGAAGAGGTGGCGTGAGGAGCATCGGTCCGACGGCGACGGCTATCTTGAGCTCGACTGGAGCGGCGGGGTCATGCGGGTCGATTTCGGCGAGGCCGTCGCCACGATCGGCGGGGGCGACGTCAGGGTGTGCTGCCTGGTCGCCACGTTTCCGCATTCGAACATGCGGTACGTGGCCGCGATGCCGGGCGGGAACGCGGAATGCGTGTGCGAGGGGCTGGCCCGGATCTTCGACCACATCGGCATGGTTCCCCGCGTGCTGGTGCTCGACAACGCCACCGGTGCGGGCCACCGCGTCGCGTGGAACAAGGTGACGGTGGTGCGCGTGTTCGCCATGTTCTGCGACCACTACCGGCTCGAGACGAGGTTCCGCGACCCCGTATTCCGGCAACGAGAAGGGATCCGTCGAGAACGCGGTCGGCTTCCTGCGCCGCGACCTCATGGTCCCCAAGCCCAACGCGGAGAGTCACAGGCAACCGGCGAGGCATCTGCTGTCGAGGTGCGACGCGATCGCGGAAACGGACCACTACCGTTCCGGCAGGCCGATACGCGAGCTGTTCGACGAGGACCGCAGGGAGATGCAGCCGCTGCCGCGCGCGCGTTTCGACGCGGTCGAATGGGTCGAGCGCAAGGCCGACAAGGAGGGCAACATCCAGATCGGCTCGGTCCGTTACCTCGCGGGCCCGTCATGGCGCGGCTGGACGCTGCTCGCGGGCCTGCGCGCGTTCGAGGTGGAGATCCGCACCGCCGACGGCAGGCACGTGAACACTCTTCCCCGCTCCTACGGCGATGGCGGGCGGACGGCCGGGAACCCCGCCACGCTGCTGCCCGCGCTGGCCAGGAAACCCAACGCGTGGGGCGAGTCGCCCCTGCGCGGCGGGCTTCCGGACGGGCTCGTGCTGCGTCTCGACGCGTTGGGCCCCGGATCAAGACGACGCGAGCTGACGCTCCTGCACAGGGCCGGCGTGGCGAGCGGCTTCGGGAACGCGGTCCTCGCCATGGCCGCGATCGTGGAGGGCGGCAGGGCGCCCGATGAGGCCAGCCTGCTCGCACTGGCCAGACGGATCGCGCGGGACGACCCGCCCGACCCGGACGACAGGGCCGGCAGGCTCGCCGTATACGACGCGTTCGACAACCCCGACGGGAAGGGGACGGAGTCATGACGAGGCCGTCGCGGACCATGGCCGACACCAGACGCAGACGCGCGTCCACGGGCAGGATGATGGACGAGATCATGGAACTCGCCAGGAGCCTGCCCCTGACCAGGCAGGTGCTCGCGGACAGCCTGGAGACCGCGGCCCCGGCCCAGATGGAGTTCATGCTCTCGTGGATGAACGAGGAGTTGGCGTCGAGGGAACGGTCGAAACGCGCGCGTCCGCCCGAACAGGCCGGACTGCCGGGCGTCAAGGAACTCGACGGCTACGACTGGACGCCGGTCCGCTTCCCCGTCGACTACGGGCGCGAGGCGTTGGAATCGTTGGACTTCGTCGCCAACAGCGAGGACGTGGTGCTGTTCGGCCCGCCCGGGACAGGCGAGACGCATCTCGCGGTCGCGCTGGCCCGCAAGGCGTGCGTCGAGGGCCGGCCGACGAGGTTCTTCACCGCGGCCGGACTGGTCATGCGGCTGCTGCGCGCGTCGGCCGAGGGCAGGCTCGACCGGGAGCTCGCGGCGATGTCCAAGGCGCGGCTCCTCGTGATCGACGAGCTCGGCTACGTGCCGGTCGACGAGGAGGGCTCCGGGCTCCTGTTAGGTCGTGGCCAACGCGTACGAGCGACAGAGCGTGATCTACACCACGAACATCGAGTCCGGTGGCTGGGGACACGTGTTCGGCGATCGGACATGGCCACCGCGATAGTGGACAGGACGGTGCATCACGGCAGGATGATCAGGTTCGAGGGCGAGTCGTACAGGCGCACCCACGCCCTGATGGGATAGAAACCAAACAATAATGGCGGCGGGTCTTTCCGCTCAACTGGACTGAAACCCGCCGCTTTTTCGGACTGGATTGACACGCCATTCTGGACTACTTCAATTTGACAAAACACACGAGCCCGGCATGAGGCAACGTCACGAACAATCCTTATTCGAATCCTGGTCAGGGTCAGTGACCTTGAAAGCTACAAATATTCACCCCTATAAGACATCAATCATGACGCAACCAGTGTTTTTTGACCATAGCGGTGTTTTTAGAACAAGCAAATATTCAATTTAGATAAAAATTGAAATTATTTGAAATAAGATGCCTATTTCAATATCGTCAAATAGCTATATCCTTCTTCATAGACAGCATATTTGTTTGCAACAGGGGCCGATTTCCCATGGGAACACGAAACCAGTTAATTTTGCAAGTGCATAGAACATTGCAAATACTGTGACAACTACACACATAAATGTAAACATAAAATCGGCCACCATACATACCTTAAGGAAGAATGGATGATCTTTTCGAAAAGGATCTCATTCTCTCACCTGGCGCTTTATCTAAGTGAGTCGAAGTAGCACAATCGTGAAACAAGTACATAAACGGATGCCATTTAGTCATTCCCTGCAAAATGCAGAATATCAGAATTCTTATCTTTTTCCGAATGCTTTTCGTTAAACGAAAGCGGGTCATCAAAAGCTTTGGTAACATGCTTCGCCTTGGCTGAGGATATTTCCAATATTCATATTAGCCACATCATCATCTGAGCTCTCGCCCTCAACCGCTCTGACGTGAAAATCGTCAAAATCATGTTCTTTGGATTCCATATTTTTTATCAATCTCTATGCTTCTCGAGACGCTCGAGCCTTTTCTGAGCAGCCGCAAGTGACACTCAAAATATTGCGCGGCCGAAATAATCCCATCAGATTCAACTTTTTTGTTTGAAATCGTTAGAAGGCATCAGGAGCGAGCCAGCAAATTCATCCGCATAAAATTCATGCAAATCATATTTGCCTTGGCTCACGTCGTTCCACAAAAGAAAAATCCTCATCTCCCAAGAGTCACACGTTCTACATAATGCCCCAACTCATGCGAAAGCGTAAAACGCCGTCTAACAACTGATTCAGAAACATCTGCATACGAATCAGCACTTTCCTGCCCCGGAGATTTGACAATTAATCCAGAAATCTTATCTGGCAACTGAGCGAAATGTGGGGTGACTCCCATTGCTTCACTAATTGCAGCAATCTTTACTGGATATTTCCCATCCCAATACTTATCCAGCACAGCCTGCGCCTTTTCGCGCGCGTCTTGCCACAAAAAGTTTATCGCTCATCGTCACCTCAAATATCAGTCATTGTCATACTATAATACTGACTTATTTCAAGGTCACCTTTATTGTCGAAGAAGGCCATCTGAATATTTGTCGCTTTCAAGGTCACTGACCCTGACCAGGATTCGAATAAGGATTGTTCGTGACGTTGCCTCATGCCGGGCTCGCCGGCATCGATCCATACCGTGTTGCATACGATGCGGCTGAGGCTGGCACATTGCCCAACCGGCCGCGCATCATTCCTCGGTGGCCGGTTGGATCGAGAATACGGTGACGACCGCCTCGTCATCCGGTTTCGTCTCCGTATCAAGCCAAGGCTCCGCCCATCAAAGCGAAGTCCCGCCTTGACCTTGATTTCCCCTATCATTGTCAAAAGCCCCTCGCCGCATGTCCCTCGCACGGCGAAAAGGGACTAACACCCAACGGCCTTGATATGCAATAACGGTGACCTCGGAACAGAATAAAATCGTCAAAAAGCGCAATCAGCATTCTTCGGCAATAATAGAGGCCTTGAAATGAGCTAATATCAAGCATATGCTTGCTGCTGATCTGGTAGTCGGGGAAAGTCGTAAAAGTCGATAGAAGATCCCCGCTTTAGTGGGAGTGTATCTATAGCCAGTTCCACATGGCAGTCTGCATATCAAAAAATCCGCGAGACCATCAATCTGGTCGCACGGATCTCTTGATATCAAAAACGTAATTCCGTATCTTATGAAGGCGTCATCATAGGGATTCTGTGGGAGATAGGACCTTCTCGACAATGATTTCGTCTAAAAGTTCTTCCGCATGCTGTATGGGCTGTTGCGCGCTTTTGTGATAGCGCACGATGACTCTGCCGTAGAATTTGCGGTATTCGGTCAGTTCCTCTCCTCGTAGCCGACATAGTGGGGGTCGTCGTCTTCGCTCTTTTCCTTTGGGCATTCCAATGGGTCCCCGATACGCTTGAGACATGTGAGCCCCCAGAGGTCGTTGTTTTCTGGAAGACGTACCAAGGCCGATCACGTTATTCCCCTTGTGCAGGTGTTCCGCATCTTTCCCGTTGTCGTTCCTTTTTTCGGGACAGAAGCCAATCGGTGTTGAGCTCATCGGGATCTCTCCTGAACACCTTGATGGGTTCGGTGCCATTGTAGTTGGTCATGAAACGGATTTTCGTCCTGCTGATCTCCTCGTCAGTGAGGTGGAGCAGGTCATTTAATTTAATATCTTCACTCATATCTACATGATAGCTCGTGAGGGCGGGTAGTGTCCGGAAAGTTGCGCACTTTGGATCATGGCCGTCCATGGCGCGATGATCAGTTTGCTCCCGTGAGGTTGTCATCAAGCCGGGACATGTCCAGGTAGCGGCGGACGCCCATTCCCTGTGGGTCGGCGGCGTCTTCGAGAGCACGTTGCGCATGAAATGCACCATGCACCGCCGGTAGCGTTCGATCACCGCGGACTCGAACAGGGTGCCCTTAAGTTTCGGCACCTTCAGCTCAAGCCTGCCGGCCTTGGCGGTGAGCTTGCGTTCGTAGTGGCCGGCCCTGTACGCCTTCCGCTCCCCGGTGCGCTCGTACTTGGCGGCGTTGGTGATCTCGTCGGCCTGAAGCGTCGGGTATCGCGTTGAGGATCTGCGTCATCTTCTCGGTGATCAGCCGGTCGAGCCTGGTCCCGGGCAGGTTCTGGTCGATCTGTATGATGTTCGAGTGTCTTGGTTCCGTCTCCTGGCTTCCAATCGCGGTTTTTTGTTTTGGCGAATGAAAATCGTACACAGGACGCGGGCCATGCCCTCTTACGTCAGGGCCGGAATCCGAAAGTGCGCAAGAATCCGGGCGCTATCGAAAATCCCAAACCGCTATTCGACGCATTTTGTAGCTATCCCTTGACGCATGATTTTGCGGCAACAATATGGGGTTTCCTTATCCTTGTCGACAGCCCTAGCGTGCGGAATGCTGCCAAACTGAAAATGAAGGATTTCTTACAGCGTCTGACAAATGCATTATTGAATGCTACCTTTGTTTTTTGAGAGAAGGACTGGTAATATACACTCTTTCGAAAGCAAGCTTCATATATCTGAACATAGAAATTTCCATGACAGAGGAGGGGCATGAAGTCAATACAAGTAGCGAATGCTTTCATTCTTCGCCATGGCTCTGATATCGACATTACGAATCTTGTGCTGAACAAGCTCGTTTATTTCGCGCAAGTCGAATCTCTGCGCGAAACCGGGAAACCATTGTTCGAAGACAAGATTGAAGCGTGGCCTTACGGTCCGGTTGAGAGGAACGTTTATTTCACTTTCCAAAAATACGGGCGCAACAGGATTCTCAAGTCCGAGGGCGAAACCGCAAAGGATGAACAGGCCTTATCCGTCGTAGATGGGACGGCAAAGAAATATGGTTTTCTGACGGCATTCGATCTTGTGGGATTCTCCCATCGAAAGAACTCCGCTTGGAAGAATGTCTACAGGGAAGGAGAAAACGTCGAAATCACCAACGATGCCATTCTCGCATCCGACGACGGTCTGACCTTCCCCAAAAACACTCTTGCATCTAGTTTGGATGAAGTAAATGCAAAATGGCAGAACACCTTCAGGATTCTGCGCAATGCCTGAGCAATACACTGACGAGTGGTGGCATATCCAAGCGCCGCCACTCGTTTTTCCATCTGATGATTTCGCAGAAGCAATGACACAAGCAATCGTCCGAGTACACAGGAAGCAACTTGACGACATCGGCGGATTTACCGTGGAAAGAGACAATGACGCCGATTCCGTAAGTGGCGTTGTAGATTCGACATTTCTGCCGGTATTCGGTCAATCGCCGAAAGAACGATTCGAAGATTTGTTTCGACAAATGGCGCATTTTACCTTTCACCTAGCCAAAAATCATTATTTCGCTGATGGCAACAAGCGCACCGCAATGGCCATATCCTTGGCCATCCTGAAAATGGAAAGAATTGATTTGGATATCGATGATGATCCAGAGCCAGAACGAAATACCCTATATAAACTCATTTCCAGACTGGTGACAGAAGAAATCACGGAAGAACAATTTGCCGCAAGCCTGAGGAGAAGTGGACGTTTAATCGATGAATGATGACGGGCTGCCGCCTGTCCGCTACAGCACAAGATCGACCGGCCCATGCGAGTGCTCGGCTACCTCACGACCGTCGAGCCATTCGCCGACGAACTGCCAGACCTACAAGCCTGACGAAGGCGTTGCACCTGCAAATGAACAACGGGTGGCATCCATACATCATGATGAACGAGTAGGGTTGACGGGGAGGGGAAACCACATGAACCATAGGCATGCGCACGCAACGACACCATCGACGCGAGCAACCATCATGGCCGACCGCAATACCGACCGTTCCTGCAATTTCTGACAACGCAGGAACGCAGCGTCATTTGGCTGCTGCTGTCCATCCCGGGATGGCTGAAGTTCGGCATCCACCTCAACGCCGCGTTCATGAGCATCACCGGATTGCTGGGCGTGCTCGCCACTTTGGGGGCGATCGCCCTTGCGTTCGACATCAAACGCATTCCGTGGCGTACGCCATTGCGGATTCTCATCGCATCATACTGGGTTTCCTTCGGAGTGGGCGTGGTGCAATGGCTGTCCATCCGTCTGCACGCCAAACCGTTGACCGACTATTTCTCGCACCTCATGTACCGGCAATACATCAGCGACAACTCGGTGTGGGGCGGCGGCCGTCCGCAGTTCCTGTTCGCCGAGCCCAGCTATATCGGCATGCACCTGTTCGGCATACTGCTTCCGCTCATGTGGCTCATGCGCGGGCGCGACCGCATCTACGCCAAACGGCTGCGTGACCTCATCGTTGTGTATGCGATTGGCTCTGTGCTGATGCAGGCCGGCACCCGGATCGTTCTTCGCGCGGATCTACCAAAGCCTCGATCCGATATGCGGATTGCTCACCCATCCGTGGACGCTGCTTACCGGATATGGCGCCGGCAACATCATCAACGCGGTATGGGCCGGCGCGAAGCATGCGGGACGATTGTTGAATGGCCATGGGCATGAATGGAAGTGCTGCGGTGGGATTCGCGGCTGACATTAGCAATCATTTGGGTAGGTATGTTCGACTGTTCAGTTTTTTGAGCCTTGCCGCTCTGGAGCTGCCATAAGCGAAATGAGACGTGTTTCGTTGCTTAGGGTGCAGTGGTCACGGCCTGTTCGGACCGCAGCTCCTCGATACTTATATGCAAGACGGCAGTCGATGGCCGTCTATGTTGGGTGAAGTGATCTGAAGTGATTACAAGCTGCGGATTTGCGAGCCGAACGGCCATAGCGCTAATTTGGCCATCTTGAACGACTGAATGACGAACGGAATACCAATGATGGTGACGCAGTTCAGCAGGCCAGCAAGTATGTAGCCAATCGCCATCCATATGCCAGCCAACACAAACCATACGATATTGGCCAGCACCGATCCCACACCGCCGCCATACACCACGGTTTTGCCGAACGGGGTCAGCGTTAAACCCGCCATCTTGAACGCCTGCACTCCCAATGGAATGCCGATGATGGTGACGCACAGCACCAGGCCGATAATCGCCCAACTGGTGGCAAGCAGCAGCCCGCCCAAAATCAGCCACAGAATATTGCCAATAAGTCGCATACGCACATGATACTGACGTGCCGTGCCGCTACCGACAAGTGGCAACGGATAACAACAAAAAAGATACAAAAAGCAGCAAAGCCATGTGGGAAGGATGCATTTTGACTCGCCATAAGCAAAAATGGTGAGGTAGATTTATCGAACCTTAATCGAACCGAATTTTAATACGGTTGCATTGCTTGGCGATGCCTCCGAATATATTGGCCACAACTTTTACTTTGCTTTCCGAAGTGTTGCTGGCAGCAACGTATTGAATGGATTCTTGCAGTCACTTAATTGATGCGGCTGCAAAAAGCGATCGGTATTTTCTGGCTGAATTCTTTGAGTGTGGAGCGGCAAAAAACAAAAAATCTTTGATAAGTGCCATGTAAAACTGCTCAATATCTGTTTGATTGAAAGCCCGCTACAAATCTGCCATACATAACGCAGATAGACCGGTTGAAATGGGGAAAATGCGCAGAGTGAGGGGCGTTCGCCTTTAGGAACGGACGCCCCACACTTGTTGTATGGGAATTTATAGCATTCCGATCAGCCCGTGATCATGGCCGTCGCGCGCGAAGGCTGGAATCGTGTCTATTCCGGCGTCGACAGTGATTTTCTGCCCACCTCCATACACTTTGCCAGTGCGTAGATCCGTCCATGTGATGCTAGCGTTTCCGGGAAGCGTCACCTCACGCAATCTGGCTCCGGCCTCAACTACGGGGGCCACTAGGATATCAGGACCGAACATGTATTCATCGGCGATATCAGACACCGACTTGTCTTGAGGGAACTCGTAGAAGAGTCCGCGGACCAAAGGCTGGCCATCGGTATGTGCTGATTCGAACAATTCCCGAGTGTAAGGGCGCATTTTCTCGCGAATGGCAATGAACTTTCGGAAGATTTGCTCCATCTCGGGGCCATAGCTCCAAGGCTCATTGTCGGCGCCACTTGGCGAACGGTGGTCTCCGGCCGAATTGGTGATGGTCTCCTTGCCGGTTGCCGTATGCAGGCTACGGTCGCCATGGTTGCGCATGACCGGCAGGAAGCATGAGAACGCGCACCAGCGGGCCAACAACTCCTTGAAATCGTCCGAATCAATTATCCCATCATGGAAACCGCCCATATCGGTGTTGAACCAAGGGATACCGGCCATGCCCATGTGGATGGCGCAGGTAATCTGGGCACGAAGGTCGGCGAAGGTCGAACCAACGTCTCCAGACCAAACAAGAGAACCATAGCGTTGCGAACCAGCCCAAGCGCAACGGGTGAGGTTGACGATGTCACCATCCCTTCCTATGGTTTGTTGTCCCTCGTAGAAGCCTTTGTTATAGTCTCTTGGGTAGATGTTTGCCACCTGCTGGTTTGGGCCGGCGTAATATCGATAGTTGTCGAAATCGTACGTTCCGTATTCAGGTTCCGCTTCATCGAGCCAGAATGCATCAACCCCAAGCTCGGCATAATTTGTTCGGCACTTCTCCCAAACATATTCGCGAGCTTTTGGATTGGTGGCGTCATAGAACTGGCTGGGACCTTCGAACATCATGCCGACGTCTTCACCCTTATCTGCGCGCACGAGAAGGTTCTTTGACTTCATCTCAACATAATTCTCTGAGGCGAGCGCGACCTGGGGCCACACAGATACCATGAGTTTCACTCCCATGCTGTGCAGCTCGTCCGCCATAGCTTTGGGATCTGGCCAGAATTCATTCTCAAAACGGAAGTCACCCATATGCGGCCAGTGGAAGAAATCTACAACGATGAGATCCAATGGAATATTACGCTGTTTAAACCCATGAGCGACGTCTAGGAGCTGACGTTGATTCCAATATCTAAGCTTGCACTGCCAGAATCCCAGTCCCCATTCAGGCATGTGAGGAGCGTGCCCTGTGGCGTCGGCATAATGCTTCATTATCGAAGAAGGTGTATCGCCTGTGGTAATCCAGTAGTCAATCTGCTTGGCTGATTCAGCTCGCCATTCCGTACGGTTCTTGCCGAACGTAACGTTTCCAAGTGCCGGATTATTCCACAGGAAGCCATATCCGGCGCTGGAAACCACGAAAGAATAGATGCCTGTGTTGCGATGCGCGAGTTCGAGGGTACAACCTTTCAGATTGAGGATGTTCTGTTGGTACTCGCCCATACCATATAGTTTCTCATTTTCCGGTGTGGTAAAGGAAGCAACGATGGAATAGTCGCCTCCGGTGATCGGTTTGAACCATCGCGCTCGAAGATTTAGTGATCCGCCAGATGGTATTTCCTGAATGAGCGGTGTGCCGTCTGCCTTATAGAAGCTTAGTAAACAGCGTGGCTCTTCATATCCTGATCCGGAGTACAGGCCGCAGGATGCTTTCGCTTGAACTACAATATCGCCATTGCGTAATTCGGCGGTTCTATTGGGCTTGTCAATGGTGATACCATAGTTGTGGCTGTCTGAGGCCTGATTGTTTTGTGGTAGCAGAGCTCCTTCTTGTTCTTGTATCTCATGCATTTTTCGAGGCGCGGACGCGGACTGAATTCTTTCCCCATGGTTCGATGCGAAGGTATTCGCCGTCCCAGTCCACAACAGTGCATCTCCATCGATAGCAAAAGTTAGTTCACTCATAGTTGGTCCCTTGTAATTATGTACTTAAGGGTTGGATTAGTCTTTCACCGCTCCGGCTGTTACGCCGGCGGCAACGTATTTCTGTGCGAAAATTAGTAATAGCGCTGTTGGTACTGAGGCCAATACTGCGGTGGCCATCATTGGCCCCCATTCTTGGTTCTGTGAACCGATAAAGTCATATAGACCCATGGTGATTGGCCTCATCTTGCCGCCACCGGAATCGAGGGTCGAAGCAAACATGAAATCTGACCATGCCCAGAGGAAAGCGAACAGCGAAGTCGTGACAATGGTATTACGGGAGAGTGGAATCACGATTTTGGTAAAAACACCCCACTGCGATGCTCCGTCGATTTGCGCTGCCTCCACCAACGAGCGTGGCATACCGGACATAAATCCCGTCATCAGAATCACTGCGAACGGTACCGACAAAGTAGAGTCGGCAACGATAAGTCCCGGAATACTGTCGAGAAGACCGATGTCATCGTAGATCTGGTAGAAGCCTAGAGACATAACGACCGCGGGAATCATCTGAGCAACAATCAACAGGAAGTTCATGGACTTTGAGCCTTTGAACTCCAAGAAAACAATGGCGTATGACGAAGGTAATGCAATTGCTAGGGTCAGGATCACGCATCCTATGGCAACTAGCAATGACGTTCCTAGGTAGGGGAGCTGTGAACTTAACGCAGAGGCATAATTGTCAAGCGTGAAATCTTTCGGGAACAGGTCACCTGAACGGATGGAGCGACGTTGCGTGAATGATATGTTGATCATCCAGTATACGGGGAAGAGCATAATCAGCGTCAAAATGATGCCTATAAGTGTTTTCCACCATGATGAACGATGTTTCATTTTAGTTACCTCTTCTCTTCATTCCGCTGGGCCCACAGGTAAATCAGAGCGAAAATCAGTGCTACGACAATGAGAATCGTGCCCACAACGGATGCTTCCGAATACCGGATGGTTGCTGATGTGCCCTTTCCGAAAGCCATCTCATAAGCCCAAGTTGCCAAGGTTCTCGAAGATCCAGTGCCCTTGGTCATAATCCAGATGATGTCTACTGTTCGTAACGTGTAGACGAAACCTAGCAGGAGCGTGATCATCGATACCGGCTTGAGCAACGGGAAAGTAATCTTCCAGAAGCGCTGCCAAGCATTGCAGCCATCAACGCGGCGGCTTCATACAAGTCGCCATTGATGTTTTGCAAGCCCGAATACAGAATTACGAGGTTGAAAGGAATACCAAGCCAAATATTGGCAATGATAACCGCCCACAAGGAATGATCGGCTTGCAGCCACCAAACCGGGTCCAAACCAAATAGTTTGAGGAAATTATTAATAACACCGCTGTCGGCGTCCATCATCCATTGCCAGATCGTACCGGAAATCATTGGCGGAAGTAGCCATGGTACAAGGAATGCGCCGCGCAAAGCCGCGGAAAGTTTGAAATTCTGATTGAAGAAAACCGCTAATGCCAAGCCGATAGAGTATTGGAAAACGATAGAAGCGAAGACGAAAATCAAAGTCTGTCCGAGAATGGTCCAGAACTGTTGATTGCTTAATATTTCCTTATAGATATCGAATCCAGACCAAGGGGCATCGCCGGTCACAAAAGTGCGACGTGTGTAGCGGTGCATACTCATGGAAATATTCTGAATCAGAGGCCAAACGTAGAAGATAAGCATGTAAATAATCAGCGGGGCCGCGAAACCAATGGCGGCCAATGTGGTTGGCTTGATTCGCCTTGGTTTATCTGCGGTGATTGTTTGAGACATAGTTCACCTGCCTGTTGATGGAAAAGATGGAATGGGGCGTCTGAATATCGCAATGAATGGCGGGCAGATGCCCCAGAAAAATATGAGACCGCGAATCAGCCCTTATTCAAGGCAGCCTGTAGATCTTCAGAAAGCTGTGCAGAAATGTCTTCGTATTCCAGACCAACGTCAGTGGTACGGCCTTCAGCATTTTCTACGGCGTCAACCCAAGGTGCCCAGGCACTGTTCTCTTCCACCTGCTGCTTGCGGACGTCACTTTTGGCGGCAAGATAAACCATCTCATCATTGGTCTTCTTGAGATTATCTCCGTCAATGAGGCACTGAATGACCTCCGCGGTTGCCTTCATCTTGTCACTGTCTTTGGTTTTCTGGGTTGGAATGGTAATGAACTCGCCACCGCTTGGAACCGGGGCTACTCCGCCATCTTTGGCTGGAATGGAAATCATCTTGTAGCCTTTCTCGACGGCCGACTCCATCTGCCATGAACCATTTTCAGAGAAGCCGTAATCGCCGCCAAGGAACAGATCCCACGCAGCAGATTGGTTGTCCGTTGCGACCGATTTCGGAGCCCAACCTTTTGGACCCAGCCGGATACCAGATTAAGCGCATCCTGCTCGGCACTGGAACCTGAAGCGTCCTTCAATTGACCGCCGGCTCCCCAGAACCAGGGAAGGAACTGGAATGTTCCTTCTTCGCCGGAAATGCCGGAGAATGTGATGCCCTTATATCCTGCGCTTACTACTTTTTCGATGGCACTGTTAAGCGAATCCCAATCGGTGATCGATTCTGGGTCGACGCCGGCCTTATTGAGGACATCGGGGTTGTAATACAAGCCCAATGCGTTAGTGCCGTAAGAAACCCCATATTGTACGCCGTCGATGATGCCGGGACCTTCGATATTCTTGTCGAAACCTGAAACGTCGACTCCCGCTGCTTCGATATCCGTAACAAGTCCTGCGTCGACAGCGGTAGGCATCTTTGGGTTATCAATCAGGGCGATCTGGGGTGCGTTGCCGGCCTTGACGGCTGTTGTGAGATTGTTTAATAGGTCTGACTGCGCATAGCCGATGCGTTTTACGTTATACCCCTCAGGAGCGCAATTGGTAACGTATTTCGCCCATGTGCTGCTATCGTTCTTCTGAGGGTATGGATCCCAGAATTCGATTGTTTTGGAATCTTGACTTGAGTTGCTACCGCAAGCGGCGAGACTGACTGCCGCGGCACTTGCGGCGATTAAAGCTATCACGCGCTTCATATTTGAACCGATCATTTGGTATTTCCTTTCATTAACAGCGCACCTATGCGCCGAATGATTAATTTATTGCGTTTGAGAAGTTTTTAATCCCAAACTGTTGAACCGGTTAAACAAGTTAAATGATAACCTGATCTTTGAAAAGTCAAATCGACGAACTTAACCAATGTAGAATCCCGTGGTTGTTTTCTGCGCGTAATCTACGTAGCTGCGATGTTACTCGGGTTCTTGGGTTAGTGGATAATCAAGATAGCGGGTGACCGTCGGGGCTTTCGGATTGTTTATTCGACGCAAAAAGGGTTCCCACGGCGACTTCTGATAGTTGCGTAATGTCCGGACGCACTGCAGAGAACGATATCTTCATTGATGTTGCTAGCTGTTTCGGGAAAACGGTTACGACCTGCAAGTTATCCGGTGTTCGGAGATTCCTGCGTGCCAAAACCTGAGGGGCAACGATTGTTGCCGGCTCGTTGTGAAGTATCAGAGCGGTCGCTTTGGTGTGCGTATCTAGTGCATGCTCAATGAGGGGCGAAGGATCCGAATCGTCGTCTTTCGGATATTCGACATGCATTTTCAGGTCAAGACGTTTGGCGGTCTCTATCGCTGAATCCAGAAAGCGCCAAGCGTAGCCAAGACCCTGATCAAATATTGTGTGTGACCATGGAATAAGAATCACCTCTTTATGCCCTTCAGAGGCTAGGAAATTCAAGATTGATGATGCGGCCTTGGCGAAATCGGAATCCACTGCATCCAAACCGTGTGAGTTCTTTGGCGAGCCGAATGCAACGGTCGGAATGTGCTCTTTTGCGGCATAGCTGACTCGTGGATCCTCATCTTTGACGTCCATCAGGATGAACCCATCCACTTTCTTTGACGACCATGCTTCATGCATTGCCTCGAAGTCGTCGTTCTCGCCAATGAGTAGGGTGTCGTATCCTCTCTTTGTCGCTTCTTCGGATAGCAGGTACACGTACAGTCCAAAGAGGGCTGACAGATAGTTGCCGTGAAAGGCGGGGGAGACCACACCTATTGTTTTGGTTTTCTTACGGATAGTGCGCGGGCTGCATGGTTCACCGTATAGCCTAATTCGTCAATCGCATGTTGCACCTTAAGTGTTGTAGCTTGGGTGATTCGAGGATCTCCCGATAGTACATACGAGACTGTTGCCTTGGAAACACCGGCTGCGTGCGCCACGTCAGAAATTGTTACCATATATCACCTGCTCTTGCTTCGTCGCTTCGCTAGGTTAAGCAAATAATCAACATGAGACAAGTTTAGCGTTATCTGTTTGCGCGCGTCGTCATGATGGTCGACAAAAGGCAATGGCTCTATTCCACGTTTTCCTCTCGTCCAATGGAGGTGTGGACGGCTATGCGCGCGAGTATCTACCAAACTACTGATGTTGGCGGTTTGGATTAAGTCGCGTTGCTGTCTTGGCGTATGCCGTTGACGGTGCGAACATTGGTGAGTTTGATTCGCATCGGTGCTTGAGGCGATTAAACGTACATGCGTGTGAAGAAAAGCACATTGAACGCCGTAAGAAAAGCACATTGAACGCCGGGGTAAGACGAAGAAGCTTGTCTGCGGCTCGCATCTCGTCTATGTATGGCAGATTCGGAGGCCTGACCGGTGACATCTCGCTTACATATGGCAGACACATGCGGCGAAAACCTCAAAAAACGTACCCCGAAGTGGCTGTTTTCGCAGGCGACGTGCCATATATAAGCGAGATGTTTCCGTACGAAAAGCAAAATCTGCCATACATAACGCAGATAGACCGGTTGGCGTGGGGTATTACGCGAAGTGATTTCACGCGAGTACACGCTGCGGCCTACAGCAGGGGAGCGGTGCGTGGTTTTGCGGTTGAGTTTCGTACTTGCAACTGCACGGGGAATGTCTCGAATGGTTCCTCGATGGGTTGTCCTTCGATGAGCGCCAGAGCCTTTTGTGCCGCATCGACGGCAATGTCGTATGGGCGCTGTCGAACGGTGGTTAGCTCAGCTTCTTTGGCGAAGGTGCTGTCGTCAAATCCGGTTACGGAAATATCTCCAGGCACGGAAAGGCCGCTGCGTTGAAGGCGGAAGAACAATGGAATTGCCTGTGAGTCCTGATGGAAACACAATGCGGTGGGTGGGTTGTCTTGCGCCATGATCTCGGAAATTGCCGCATCTAGAATGCTGTCGTCTTTTTGCACTGCCAGTGTGCGGGCGGTCAGTCCGTCAACTGCATCGCAGGCTTCTTGGAATCCGGAAATACGGTTAAATGAGCTGAATCCCAATGTGGAGGAAAAGCTTTCATATAAATACAGCAGGTTACGATGTCCCAGCTTGGCGAGATGCCGAACGATGAGTTTGATGCCTTCTTTGTCGTTGATACCGACAGTTGCATCGAATCCTTCGCTGGTGGTATTGATGCCGATAATCGGAATTTTGCGGTTCCGAGACGTTTGACTTCGTCGGGGCTGATGCCGAATGAGGAAACGAATACGGCATCCGCGTTGCTGCGTACGGAAGTTCCTCGAAGAATGCGTCACGCGCCTCCGACCCCTCGATGGGGTAGATAACCAGATCGTACCCGGCGTCACGCAAAACATCGTTAAGTCCGGCAATGATTTCGGCGGTGAACCATTCGATGACGCCGCTGCCGACCAATAATGCTATGCGATAGGTTCTACCGGATTTAAGAATTCCTGCCGATCTGGAAACGCTGAAATTCAACGCATCGGCTGCGGCCTGCACTTTCAACCGTGTTGCCTCTGACACCTGTTCAGGGTGTGCGAAAGTGCGTGAGACTGTAGCGTTCGACACGCCTGCCTTCAGTGCCACATCGCCGATGCTCGCTTTCATGGTGCCTCCGAAAGTTTTTCACTGTCTGTTTCAGCCTATCATCATTACCGTCCTCATGGCTACAGAGTTGAAAGATGAATGAAAAGGGTTGCGATACGACACGCCGTATGAAAAATAATGTATGTGCGCTCGCAGTGGTGAGATGAAACGGGTTTCAAATGAAACCGGTTACATTTCAAAAAACTTTGAATTGCCAATATGAAACCCTTGTCGTATGCTATTGCTTGTCCGCAAGGGGCGGATGAAGGCTTACGAGGACGTAAGGAGAGATATGAAAATCCAGAAGCAGTTCATTGCAGGTATTGCGACGGGCAGTGGCAAGTAAGGCAGGAGTAGTATGGCAAACAACGCATTAGATAACGCAACCGGCACGGTATTCGTCGACTATGTGCGCAAGGCACGTCCGAAAATGCGAGAATCGTCGGTTTTACAAGGGGATCATTGAGGATTGGCATTCTAACGGAATCGCTGATCCGTTTCGAATGGTCTGATTCCGGCGAATTTGAGGACAATCTTACGCAGATGGTGGTCAACCGCGATTTCGGTGCCGATACGCAGTTCACGGTGTCGCATCGCGACGGACTGCTCATTGTTGACACCCCCGCGCTGTATGTGACGTACGATGGCAAGCCATTCAGCAAAGAAGGCTTGAGCGTAGTCGTCAAGGGCGTGGCCGACACCCAGTTCAATACGTGGCATTACGGCGACGAGCCGAAGCATAATCTCAAAGGCACCGCGCGCACGCTCGACGAGGCGAATGGTGCGATTCCGCTCGGCGACGGTGTGATTTCGCGAGACGGATGGGCGGTACTCGACGATTCCGCCGCGAACGTGATCGTGGAAGCATACGAAGTGAACGGCAAACCGAATCCGCTGGGGGCTTGGGTTATGCCACGCGATCACGCGGAAACCGACTTCTACTTCTTCGGCTATGGCCGCCGCTACACCGAAGCGGTGCAAGACTTCTACAAGCTGGCCGGACCAACGCCTCTGCTGCCGCGCTTCGCACTCGGCAACTGGTGGAGCCGCTACTACCGCTACACGCAAGACGAATACCTGCAGCTCATGGACCGGTTCAAGCGCGAAGGCATTCCGTTCACCACATCCGTGATCGACATGGATTGGCACCGCGTGGACGATGTCGATTCGAAATACGGTTCCGGTTGGACCGGCTATTCGTGGGATAAGCAGCTGTTTCCGGACCATAAGGCGTTCTTGCGCGACTTGCACGAGCGCGGCCTGAAAGCCACGTTGAACGTGCATCCGCGAGACGGCGTGCGCGCGTTCGAAGACGACTATGAGGCGGTGGCCAAGCGCGTCGGCATCGATCCCGCAACCGAAGAGGCAGTGGAATTCGACCTCACGAATCCGGATTTCGTAAGCGCCTACTTCGACATGCATCATCGTATGGAAGCCGAAGGCGTTGACTTCTGGTGGCTCGACTGGCAGCAGGGCGGCGTGACCCGCCAGCCGGGACTCGACCCGCTGTGGGTGCTCAACCACTTGCACTACCTGGATTCCGGGCGCTACGAGACTTCTTCCGAACGCAATGTAAATGAGAACTGCGAATGCGAAAAGTGCGCCGAGCCGGGCGCTCGCGATGAGCATGAAATGCATGTTGAGCAATCCGAACGCAACGTGAGTTGCACGGAACGCAACAACCGTTGGCCGCTCACCTTCTCGCGGTATGCTGGCCCGGGTTCGCACCGCTACCCGGTCGGCTTCTCGGGAGACACCATTGTTACGTGGGAATCCTTGCAGTTCCAGCCGTATTTCACTGCTACCGCGTCGAATATCGGCTACGGATGGTGGAGTCACGATATTGGCGGTCACATGTGCGGCTACCGCAACGAACATCTGGAAGCCCGCTGGTATCAGCTTGGCGCGTTCAGCCCGATCAATCGCCTGCATTCCAGCAATTCGCAGTTCATGGGCAAGGAACCGTGGAATTTCTCTGCGGAAGTGCGCGACGCCATGGTGGGTTCGCTGCGACTGCGCCATATGATGCTGCCGTACCTGTACACCATGAACTATCGCGCCGCGTTCGAGGGCATGCCATTGGTGGAGCCGATGTATTGGGCGGATCCGAACAATCCGCAGGCGTACGAGGTGCCGGATGAATTCCGTTTCGGTACTGAGCTGCTGGTTGCACCAATTGTTTCTGACAATGACGATTCCGCGCAGCTGGGTAGCACGGAAGCATGGCTGCCGCAAGGTGAATGGTATGACTTCTTCGATGGTCGCCGTTACGTTTCGTCAGGGAAGTCAGGGCGTCGTTTGGAAGTGTGGCGTGCGATCGACCGTATGCCGGTGTTTGCCAAGGCTGGCGGTATCGTGCCGTTGCAGCAGCTTGGCGAGGGTAATAAGGTGAATGATCTTGGCAATCCGGAGTCCCTGCAGGTGCTGGTGTTCCCCGGTGCGAACGGTTCGTTCACACTCAAGGAAGACGACGGTTCTGTGGCCTCTGCTGCTTCCGGCTCTGCATCTGCCGAGTCTCGCGATGGCCAAACTCATGTTGCCGATACGCGCATGAGCCTTGACTGGAAGAATACGGACAATGCCACGCAGTTCACCATCAGTCCGGTGGAAGGCTGTGCTGAAGCCATTCCGGCACAGCGTAACTGGGAGATTGTGTTCCGTGGAGTTGCACAGCCAGACACGCAGAACGTTCGTATCGAAATTGGCGGTAAAGCTTGCAATACTGCAGAAATTACATACGATCAGCAGACGTTGAGTCTGTCGGTCGTTGTGCGCGACGTGCCGTCTACTGCATGCTTGAACGTTACGATTGCAGACGGACTGCAGATTGCTGAGAATTCAGTCGAACAGGACGTGCTTGACGTGCTCTTGCATGCGCAAATGCCGTACATTTCCAAAGAGCATGCGATGCAGGCGATTCGTGAGCAAGGAGTGCGTGCGCTCGGGGCTCTGCGCACCTTCGATACCGCGCCCCGTTTCAGCAACGAGCTGTTTGTCACCTCCGGCATGCCCGATGCGGTGATCGGCGCCCTGGAGGAAATCCTCCTCCGCAGCTGATGCGAAGTTGCGGGCCAGCCGGCTGAAGGCAAAAAAAATTTGGGCATGGAAAAGGGGTTGCAGCGAATCTTGACGATTTGCTGCATCCCCTTTTCGGTTACTTAGACTGGTTTCCGACTCGCGATAGAGGGGCGGAAACCCTGAAGCCCAGCAGCCTAGTTGTGCTTGGACTTCTTGCGGCTGTTCTTATGAGCGTGCTTGCTCTTCTTGCCATCCTCGTCGTAATAGTAGTAATAGTAGTAATTGCCGTTCGTGGAAGACTTGCGTTCCTTTTCGAGGTTGAATACGAAGCCCACCACCGGCACATTGAGGTTGTCAAGCTGCACGGCGATGTCTTTCAGATCGCGCTTCATGGTCACGTCGCGACCGGAAACGAGCACGATACCGTCGCTCTTCGAGCCGAAGACAGTGGCATCATTGGCCACCACCATCGGGGAAGTGTCGATGATCACGTAATCGTAAGTCTGCAAAGCCGCGTCGAGCAATTCGGTCATGGTCTTCGAGTTCAGCAGCATGGAAGCGTTCGGCGGCTTCGGACCAGCCGGCAGAATATGCAGGTTCGGCTTCCAATAGCGCTGCACCACATCCTTCACGGTGGCCTGGCCGGAAAGCACGTGCGTTAGGCCGGCGCCGCCTTCCAGGCTAAGTCGTTCGGCTACGGACGGGTGACGCAAATCGGCGTCGATCAGCAGCACTTTGGCGCCGTTTTCGGCAAGGGCGGCCGCCACGTTCACGGAAACAGTGGTCTTACCTTCGGAAGGTCCGACGGAGGAGATGACGATCATGCGCGCATCGCTGCCTTCAACCTTCGATGTGAAGGAAAGGTTGGTGCGAATACGGCGGAATTCCTCAGCGATACGGCCGGCCGGGTTCGACACGATGATCGGCTTGTTGCTCTGCAGGCTTTCGTCGGTGGGGATGCGGCCCATGATCGGCGCGTTGATAATGTCTTGCAGATCGCTGGCTTCCTCCACGCGGGTTGCCATAAGATCGCGGATCAGGGTAGCGAACACGCCGAGAATCAGGCCTGCCACCAAGCCGACGGCCAAGTACAATGCCACCTTCGGGGAGCTGGGAGATCGGCTCCGCAGCGCGCTGCACCACGGAAAGCTTCACCGGCGACTCCTTGCCGGAGGCATACAGCGACTTCTCCACCACATTGCTCAGGGATTCCGCCACGCTGTTGGCAATGTCGGAAGCCTGCTTCGCGTCTCCCGTTTCGGCGGTGATGTTCACGAACGCGGTGTTCGTCGGGTTCGTGACGGTCAGCTGCCCGGCCAGATTCGCGACGGTGGTGTCGAGGCCAAGATCGTCGATAACCGGCTTCAGCACGGATTCCGTGGTGGCCAGCGTCGGATACGACTGAATCTGGTTGGTGATATACGTGCTGGCGCTGTTGATGTTGGAAATATTGTTGTCTTGCACCGACGAATCACTGTAGGTGGCGAACACCTGCGCGGTCGCGGAATACTTCGGGGGTCTTAAGGAATGTGTATGCGCACACCGCTGCGAAAACCACCACGAACGTGATGATGCCCACCAGAAGATGCTTATGGACTATACGGAACAAATCCATCAAGGTGATGCCGTCGTCTTCCGTATCATTGGATTCGACGACCACCTGATTGGTTGCTGGCACGTTGCTTTCTGCTGCAGCCATGTTTCCCCTCGACATTTGTCACATCATATTGATCAGGTTCCATACTAGCAAAGAGCACCCCCATGGAGGGAGGTGGGCACCCTTTCTAGCTTGGTTCGTTGATATTTCAACGTTTTCAGGCAGTGGCGCTTGCTATGGTCTGCAAAGCCTTGCAGATTTCGTTGTACGCTGCCTGATATACGGCGAAGTCCTTGCCGATCGGATCCTCCACATTGTTGGTATCGGGGATCATCGGTCGGATCATGCTTGCGTTGTCGATTACCGATTCGAGTTTTTCCTGCCGGGTATTACCCCCCATGTACCCCTGTTCCTTGCAGTAGACGCACATGTTGGCGAAATCGTTGATGAGGAAGGTTTTGCGGGCCGCGGTTGGTGCAATCACCGCGATTTCCTTGCGCTGCTCGTGTTCGAAGCAGAGGATGAGATCGCTGCCCTGCGCGATTTGCGGGGTGACTCGTTTCGCGCGGAAGCTGCTGGAATCGATGCCATGCTGGTCGAGCAGCCTTTTGCTGTTCGGTGCGATTTCGTGCGAAACGAGCCCGCGTGTGCCCGCACTGTCGGATTCAAGATCGGGCATGAATTGGGGGAGGAGCAGTTCTCCCATAGGAGAGCGGCAGATATTACCGGTGCAGATAAACAGGACTTTCATGATCTCTTCCTGAAAAAAAGAAAACAATCGGTTTTACGATGCTTGTTTTCGAATAAATGAAGGGACTTGGGAAAACCCAAGCCCCTTCATGAAACATAGATATGGTGTGTATCTACTTGGTTATTGTTCAGCGAGCAGAGCTCTTGCGAACGGCAACGGGGGAGATGCCAGCGGCAGCCAGCAGCACGACGGCCACAACGTACGGAGCGATAGCAGCACCGGTGGAAGCGGTCTCGTTCTTCTTGGCGGTGCCTTCGCCGGTAGCGGCGACGGTCACGGAAGCGGTGGCAACAGGATTTCCAACTGCATTGGTGCCGTCAGCCTCGTAGATGGCGGAATTGATGGTGCCCGCAAAACCTTCCTTGAAGGTGTAGGTAGCGGTCAGAACACCGTTGGTGGGCTGTGCAGGGTTGGAGTAAATGACCTTGGCCAGCTTAATGCCGGTGAGATTGCCATTCTGATCATCGCTGGAGACGATATAGGTCTTGGAATTATCGAGATTCTTAAAAGTAAAGACTGCGGTATTGCCGGAAACTTTACCTGCGCCAGTCGGACCGTAGTCGACAGCCATAGCGGTGTTTGCAGCGAAGCCAAAGCCGAACACGGCGGCGATGGTGGCGAGAATTGCAACGATCTTCTTCTTCATAATCGTGATTCCTCTCTAAATAAAACGTACATTTCAGCGGTTTGCCGTAGTGGTTTCCCGCTACGACCTTGACTATACGCCCCCGTTGAGAACCGCGCTCTCGGGGATGTGAGGTGAATCGCACATATGTGACGGCGTTGTCACACCATGTGACGACGTTCGCACATGCCCCCGAATATGAAAAATGGCGATTTTTCGTTGGAAAATCGCCATTTTGATAAGGATTTACAAACGCAACACGCCGAAGCGTCACTCTTCGTCGTCAAAACTGAACAGGTCTTCAACCGTGGTATCAAGCGCTTTCGCAAGGTCCATGGCAAGGCGTAGCGACGGGCAATACTGCCCCTGTTCGAGGCGTCCTATCGTCTCGCGGCGCACGTTCACCAAGTCGGCAAGATCGGCCTGTTTCAAGCCGCGTTCCATACGTTTGAACTTCAAACTAGTCTTCATCGGTGTCCCCGCCCTCATGCTCGAGCCACAGGTAGCGGGCGTCGGCGATGGCCAGCGCCAGCATGCCCAACGTCGGCAACGCCATGGCGGGAACGGTGAACGGCACGTGCCTGAACAGTGTGACGATCATGCCCGCGAAGCCCAACACCACCAGCGCCACCACAAGCACGAAGAACGTGAAACGGATGGCCGTCGCCTGATGCTCGTCGGACAGCTCGTCGCGGCGGGGGTGCGCGCGGTTGTACACCGTGCTCAGCCAGATCTCGCCTATGGCCCACACCAGCGCGAACACGCCCATGGTGATGATGCCCGGCCACGTGTGATGCTGGAACATTTGGATGGCGCAGGCGATGGCTCCCACAAATTCAACGACCATACGGAAGAGGATGTAGCGGTTGAAGGTCACGGGTCTGTCCTTTCCTACCGTGTTTCTTCGTGTTTTCCGACGATTTCGTATTGTACCCGTTGTCCTGAAGAGGGGTGAAGAAGCGGGGGAGATGTTGACGGTGCATGCGGTGAAACGATTTTCAGAAACGTTTGCATGTGGCTATTTCGGGGGCATGTCGTATATCGGGGGTCGAAGGATGGGGACAACCTTGCTGAAAGCGTTTGTAAAAAGCAGAAAAACCAATCATTTTTCATCGTCGATTTCATTAAAATCACTCATTTTTCACCAAAAAATTTGTGATATTTTAAAGATTACGTTCGCTAAGGAGCAAACGTTTTCAAAGGAAAGATGCAAGGAAGCAGGAGGTCAAAGTGCGAATAAGTTCGCGTACGTTCGCAGGTATTGCGCACGTATTCACTAAGCAACAGCCCCCGCAAGACGGGGTCCATCCGAACCGATGACCCGCGTCGAGCGCAGGCAGGCGGCCCGCAAGGCCCGCACCATCAAAACGTGGAAGAAAGCCGCCGCCGGAGTCGCGGCCGTCGCCACCATGCTGGGCGGCATGGGCGTGGCCTCCACCGCACTCGCCTCGGACCGTGACAGCTACCAGGATACGGTCGGCAATGCCACGTTCGAGCAGGCCCGCGAACAGTACGGCCTGACCGAGAGCATGAAGAACGGCGCCATCCTGCATGCGTGGATGTGGTCGTTCAAAACCATCACCGAACATATGCCTGAAATCGCCGCGGCCGGCTACACCTCCGTGCAAACCGAGCCGATGAGCAAAATCAAGGAAGTCGCCGCCAACGGCAAGAAGTTCACCGAAAACTGGTATTACGTGTACCAGCCGGCGAACACCTCCATCGGCAACTTCGTGGTCGGCAGCGAAGACGATCTGAAGGAAATGACCGCCACTGCACACAAGTACGGCGTGCGCGTAATCGTAGACGTGGTAGCCAACCACTTCACCTCCGACTGGAGCGCCATCGACTCCGATTGGCAGAACAAAGACTACTTCCACTCCCGTTCCAACTGCGGCGGTAACGACGGCGACCAGATCAACTATTCCAGCCGCCGCGATGTGACCCAGTGCCACCTGCTTGGCCTGTGGGACCTGAACACGCAGAACCAGTATGTGGCCGACCGCATGCAGGACTTCCTGAAGACCGCAGTCGCGGACGGCGTTGACGGCTTCCGCTTCGATGCCGCCAAGCACGTCGAACTGCCGACCGAAGTGTTCGACAACAAGACCTCCAACTATTGGAACACCATTTTGAACAATGGTTCGCAGTTCCAGTACGGCGAAGTGCTGCAGGGCGATTCCGGCCTCGACTACAAGGCCTATGCGGACCTGTTCGCCAACAATTCCTCCGACGGCGGCGGCAACACCGCATCCAACTATGGCAAGTCCGTGCGCGCGGCCATCAGCTCAGGCAATCTGAGCACCAAGATGGTGCAGAACATCGATACCGGCGGCGCCAAGGAAGACCAGCTCGTCACTTGGGTGGAGTCGCATGACAACTACGCCAATGGCGACAAGGAATCCACGTATCTGACCAATGATCAGATCGTATTCGGCTGGGCGATCGTGGGCTCCCGCAAGGCCGGCGCACCGCTGTACTTCAACCGTCCGGTCGGCTCTGGCGGAACCAATGCACAATTCGCCGAGCAGTCCCAGCTGGGTGATGCGGGCGACGACATGTGGAAGAACAAGTCGGTCGTGGCCGTCAACCACTTCCGTAACGCCATGGACGGCAAGAGCGAATATCTGCAGAACTGCGGCGCCGATCGGAACAACGCCAACAAGTCCTGCCTGATGATCGAACGCTTCACCAAGGACGGCACCGCCAACGATGGCGTGGTAATCGCCAATATGGGTGGCGACCAGAGCCTCGTCGGCATGAGCACCAACCTTGACGACGGCGTGTATCCGGATGAAGTCAACGGCGGAAGCATCACCGTTTCCGGCGGCAAGATCACCTCCGGCACCGCCAAGGGCAACGCGGTCAGCGCCTACTATCTGAAGGCCGAAGCCAAGCCGTACGTTTCCGCAGAACCGTCTTCCGTAACATTCAGCGGAAGCAGCGTTGACGTGACCCTGCGCGCAAGCATGGCCGAAAACCTCAAGTACACGACCTCCGAAGGCAAGTCCGGCACCTTCAAGAACGGTGACGTCATCACTGTGGGCAGCTCCATCTCCGTGGGCGAGTCCGTAACCGTGACCGTGACCGGCACAAGCACGGAAGACGGATCCAAACTCACCGGAAAAACCACGGTGACCAAGACGGAAGTCGCCAAACAGAACCTCGCCTCGCGATATGGCACGAACAAAGTCGGCTTCGGCGTGAAGAAAACCATCAACTTCAATGCCGGAAAAGACGCGAGCATCTCCGATTGGGACAGCTCCATGCTGATCGCACAGGGCGCAGCCAACGACGATCCGCGCGTCTACCGACCGAATTCCATGTATGAGGTGCCGATCGATCTGTATGCACTGTATGGTGCCTACGATGACGACAATCTGTACCTCATGTGGGAAATGACCAACGTGCAAGACGTGGTCGACACCGGCGACGATTATCCGCTCAGCCAAGGCCACCTGTGGCAGACGCAGAATCTGCCGTTCCACATCGCCATCGACACGAAGGACGAAAGCACCCGAGTGGGCAAGGACGGCGGACTTTCCACCGGCGGAACCCTGTGGGCTTCCGGCATCAAGTGGAGCGGTGAGCAGAACGTCAACAAGGTCGTGACGATTTCCACCAACGGTTCCAACGGTCCGTGGATCTACAAGGGCGACGCTACAGGTCTTGATTCCAACGCCGAATATGGTCCGGCAGCCAACGCCAAGACCAACACCAAGGCTTCCGGCGTCAAGTTCGGTTACGGCAACGGCATCCTGAGCAGCCAGGTGATCGGCATCAACGGCGGCTGGGGTGAAAGCAACGGTCGAGTGGTCGGCGACATGAGCGCCGACAAGGAAGGCTCCGCACAGTGGGTCAACTTCAACGATCTGGGCCACAACTCCGCAGGCATGGACGATCACTACGAGATCGCCATTCCGCTGAGCGAACTCGGCACCACCGCGGACCATATCGAAAAGTACGGTCTCGGCGTTGAACTGGCAGCCACCTTCGGCCTTTCCGCAATGGATTCGCTGCCGTATGACATGGCGATGAACGACAATGCCGATCTGCCGGACACCTCCTCTCAGGTCAACAACTCCTACGAGAAGTCCGACGAAGACACGTTCACCGTTGCCATGGCCAACATCGGTGGCCATGAAGATCCGACTCCGGTGACCAGCGTGAAGATCAACGGTGGCAGCTACACCACTGATCTTTCCAATGGCGCCGTTGCGAAAAAGCTGACCGCCACCACCGATCCGGCTGGTTCGTCCGTGAGCTGGAGCTCCTCCAACACGGCCGTCGCCACGGTTTCCGCCAACGGTACGGTCACGCCGAAGAAGGCCGGTACCACGACCATCACCGCAAAGTCCGGTTCCCAGAGCGATTCGATCACCGTTACGGTGACCGGCACGCTTCCGACACCGCCGGTGGCGAAGAACACCATCTATGCGACCAAGCCTTCCGGCTGGAGCAAGATGTACGCGTATGTGTACACCGGCGACGGAGCGACCGCGAAGAACAACGCGGCCTGGCCGGGCGTCGAGATGGTGGCTGCCGACAACTGCGACCAGACCGGTTACAAGTACGAGGTGCCTGATTCGCTCGCGTCCGGTGCGAAGGTGATTTTCAACGACGGTGGCAGCCAGCAGTATCCGGGCTCCCGGCAGCCGGGCATCGACTACAACGGCGGCACCGTAACGTGGGATGGTTCGTCTGCTTCGTTGAAGGCCGTGGATTGCACCGTGGTGGTGCCTCCTGACGACGACAAGAACGTGCAGATCACGTTCAAGGCGACCGGCGTTGACCTGAAGTCCGGCGAGAAGGCCTACGTGGTCGGTGACTGGGGCCAAGACGAGGCAAGACCTATGGAACCGTGCCGGTGGCGTCGAGCTCACTACCGTGGGCGGCGAACTGACCGGAACCGCGACCGTGGCCAAGGGCCAGTCCATGACCATGCGCCTGATCAAGGTTTCCGCTGACGGCAAGACCACGTGGGATCCGTCCACCGATCGCAAGGCCACCGCCGACAAGGCCAAGACCCTCACCCTCAAGTGGGATGAGCGCCAGGTTTCGCAAAACGTGAACGTGACCATCAACGCGGCCGCCAACTTGAAGAGCGGCGAAAGCCTGTACGCGGTAGGCGACTGGGGTCAGGGCGGCAAGACCTGGACCCGCGCCTCCGGCATCCGCCTGACCGCCACGGGAACCGACGGCGTCTACTCCGGCACCGCGAACGTGAAGACCGGAAAGTCTATGACCTTCCGCCTGATCAAGGTCGACGCGAACGGCAAGACCACGTGGGATCCGACCACCGACCGCAAGACCACCGCCGACAAGACCAAGACCGTCGGCGTGGCCTGGGATGTGAGCACCGTGAACGAGGACGGCACCGTGCCGGTAACGTTCGCAATCACCGGTGACGGCGTCTCGAACGGCAAGCTCACCATCCAGAAGGGCCAGCTCGCGAACCTCTCCGTGAAGGGCGCCGCGGGTGATCCCTGACGTGGTGGAGCGACGGCGCGGCAGTGGCGGTTTCTGGAACCGGTGTCGTGTACGGCGTCGAGACGGGAACCGTAAAGGTGAATGTGAAGGTCGCGGGCAAGACCGCAACCATCACCATCACCGTCAAATAAGGAATCAAACGGATTTCATAAAGCCATACATCCACCGGTCTGACCGGTAGATCTCAGGGGCGTGCGATTTCAATATGTGATATTGGAGTCGTGCGCCCCGTTTTTTCATAATCGTTTGCAATGATCTGCAAACGTTTTTTTTTCTTGTAATCCCAACATGATGGCAGCGAAACGCCGAAGTAGCAATGAAACAGTTGTGACGAGATTTTCAATATTTAGGAAAGAGACGATCCCGAAATTGCCGTATCGGGGGGTGTTGGGTGTTGATGGTGTGTGATTAAAGCTTTAAATCAGTTCGTTTTCATGTCGTGTATGCAAACGTCTGCAATCTCTTGCAAAACATGATAATTTGTAGAATAATCTTGAAAAGCTTGAAAAAATGGGGTTTGTAAAACGGGAGTGTCTGACGTTTGGTGAAATCTAGATGAACTGTTGAGATAAAATGAAAACGTATGCTGTACCCTCCAGACAAGGGGGAAGGGTGAAGTATAAGGGCGTGCTTTGGCAGTAGTGCGCGTCCGGTATAGAAAGGATGGCAGTGATGGCGGACTCCGACATCACGGTGGCCGTGGCCACGCATAAGTCGTACCGTATGCCGATCGACGGCGTATATATGCCGTTGCAGGTCGGTAGGGCGTTGCATCCGAACGTCGATTTGGGTATGACGTGCGACAACACCGGCGATAATATTTCGCAGTTGAACGCACAATACCCGAACTGACCGGACTGTATTGATGTGGAAAAACTGCGATGCCGACTATCAGGATTGGTGCACTACCGCCGTCATTTCGCCAAAAATGACAGTGCGAAACGTCATGGAGACGAAAACGAACGCTTCAGCTGCATCGCAGGAAAACAAGACTATGCGCGTCTGCTCGATACGTGCGAAATCATTGTGCCGGAACGACGCAACTACTATATCGAAACCGTATATTCACATTACGAGCACACCATGCAGGAAGGCCAGCTCGACGCGACACGAAGCATTATCGCGCAAACCAATTCCGACTACCTCGACGCATTCGACGCGCAAATGAACAAAACCTCGGCGCACCTGTTCAACATGTTCGTGATGCGCAAAGACCTCATCAACGAATACTGCTCGTGGATGTTTCCCATCATCGGAGAACTGGTCAAGCATATCGATTCAAGCTCATACAGCGTCTTCGAAATGCGATTTCCCGGACGCATCAGCGAAATCCTCTTCGATGTATGGCTGGAAACCAACCATTACCCGTACGTCGAAATGCCTATCATCAGCCCCGAACCAGTGGACTGGATCAAAAAGGGGTCCGGTTTCCTTATGGCGAAATTCGTAGGCAAAAAGTACGTGAAAAGCTGCTGAAAACAGGTCTTATGGCAGTTTCGACCCAACCCCTCATCAGCGTGATAGTGCCGGTCTACAACGTGGAACGGTACCTCGACCAATGCGTGGAAAGTCTTATCGGGCAAACCTACGAACGATTGGAAATCATACTGATCGACGACGGATCCACCGATTCCTCCGGCGAACAGTGCAATGCTTGGGCGAATCGTGACAACCGCATTCGTGCGGTGCACCAATGCAATGCCGGCTTGGCGTCGGCCCGCAACACCGGGCTCGACTTGCCAAAGGCGAATACATCGGATTCGTGGATTCCGACGATTACGTGCTTCCCGATATGTTCGGCACGTTGCTGCACAATCTGCAGGAATCCGACGCCGACCTGTCGATCATCTCGTACGAACGGGAAAACCCCTGACGGCAGCAACCTACTGCAACGCTTTTCCCGACAAGAAAATCGTCATGACCTCGCAGGAAGCATTCGCCTATGTGAATCAGCATGGCTACTTTATGGACCGCGGGACAAACTCGCCCAAAAAAGAACTCTTCGATAACCTGCGCTACCCGCTCGACGCCGTCTATGCGGGAAGATTCGCCGGTCACCTACCAGCTGCTCGACAAGGCGGATCGCATCGTATACGATTCCACGCCGCTGTACCGTTACAGAATGTCGGAAAACAGCCAATCGCATGGCATCACCGACAAATTCGCACAATCCACCGGAGCCATGCTCGACTTGGTGCGAACCAAATATCCGCATGTTGAAGCATATGCCGCATATGGGCATCTCGAATCCATTGTTGGTACCTGCAATCGCATCATGCTCGCGCATCAACGCAAGCAATGGGCGCAATTGAACGGTATGCGCGTACGGAATTGCGCGAATTGCTGCCAATGGTGGAACGCAAAGGGAATCATTGGGAAAAGTCAACTGCTGCAATGGAAACTTCCTGGCCACCTTTCCGACGCTGTACGGCATGATGTACGCGCTGTACAAGCGACGGCATCCG
>VOFB01000195.1_pt1 | contig 174000 bp, 145 predicted proteins | sample 5384141 | NCBI WGS metagenome assembly VOFB01 (sample SAMN12384721, study PRJNA508395) | human gut metagenome | isolation source: healthy gut A | host: Homo sapiens
ACTTCCTACGGTGCTAATTATTATGGAAATGTGGGTTCGTATACCCAAGTAAAAGAAATTGCTGATCCAGATGGAGTGTTCATGTCTGAGATTAACACTGTGACTAATAATTATGGAACATTCAACAATTTCTCTTGTGGTGGATTAGCATTGTCTAAATGGAATTACCGTACCAATCCATCTTCTGCCGAAGGAATTACGATTACCGGTGATACCATACCGAGTGATTGGTGGTATTCCTATAACAATCAAATGAGTGTTTATGATACGACTTCTGTTAATGGCTCTAACGAAGGTGCAGGTCATAGCGGAAATAATTTTGCTGTTGTTTATGGTTATTCTGATGAATATAATACCGAATGGATGGCTCAACCCGAATTCTATTTAACAGGCGAATATACTCTAAAAGGTTTATGGTTCTGTAATTCATCATATACCTATGGTGTAATCATGCATGGTAATAAATTCGGCGCATCCGGTGTAGCTACTCCGCTGTCAGCACAAGTCGATGCAGGCGGAAACCATATTGGGTATTTCCAAGTTGAACTTGAATGTTATGATTTTGCTGGTAATAAGTTAGCTACATACACCAAGGTATTAGCCGATTATAGAAATGGGAAGAACGAAAATCCCGTTACTACATGGACATATTGGCCTATTAATCAAGCTGGAGTAGGATTTGTGAAATTTAACTTTTCAGGTTCCGACACAGGAGAGTATGGCTTAAATACCCCTGCATACCTCTGTATTGATGATATTGTTTTTGAAAACTAATTTTATAACCACCCCTTTCAAGGAAATTTAAACTTGGAAGTGGTGGTTGTCTTTTAATCTAACCAGCTTGTATTCATGGTAATCAAAAATTTATTTTTTTTTACACTCGCTGTATTATTCATATCCTGCAATCGGGATGAGGTTGTCGTTGCAGAATCCGGACAAGCCCCAGTGATTGAACTCGATAGTGAAGACGGTATCTATGCAGTCAAGATTGGCCGGGAACTGGTCATCGCACCGACTTACCGGTACGCAGACCATGCCTTGTTTGCCTGGACCATAGAGGGGAAACTGATTTCCACAGACCCGACCCTGAAATACACGTGGGATGAATCGGGGGAGGTCTTTATTACGCTGCGGGTGGACAACGAAAACGGTCATGCCGAAGAAGAGGTGAAAGTGGAAGTGAGGGATTTGTTGCCCCCGGCCATCAATCTGTATGTGCCGGCCAAAGGATTGAAAGTACAAAAAGGCATAGAGAATACCCTGACTGCCGTGATTGCCCATCGCGACCTTGCCGGTTTCAAGGTGGAATGGGTACGTGCAGGGGTTGTGGTATCCACCGATACGACCTATACGTTTAAGGAAAATCAGGTGGGAGTTTTTCCGATTACCATAACAGCATCCAACGAGGATGGTGAAACCAAGAAAGAGTTGGAGATAGAGGTGGTCGAGAATATGCCTTATGAGGTTGTTTTCCCTGCCCCGTCTTATGAGCAGTCTGTTTCCACACGCTATACGTTTGCCGGGCGACCAGTGTTCTTGCGTCCATTGCTGGACTATTTCGAGAATCCGCAATACCGCTGGAGCATAGACGGTAAGCCCGTGGAAGGTGAAACCGGTCGGGTGTATAAGTTCACCCCTTCGTCCGCCGGAGAATACCGGATAACCGTCTCTGTCACCGAAATGCAAAATAGCATATCCGTGGAATCCGCCGTCACCGTAGTTTGCGTGAACGGGTCGGAATCTTCCGGATATCGTGCTGCTTCAGGTGCGAGTTCGGCCTATTCCAACAGAGTGTATGAATATACGCCGGCTCCCGGACAATTCATCAACGAAACCAATACTGGTGGTTTTACCGGTAGCGAATCGACCCGAGAAGCGGCCGTCGAATATGCTTCCAAGCGTATTGCCAAGCAAAGTTATGTATCTCTCGGCTCCTTTGGCGGTTACATCATAGTAGGGTTTGACCACAGCATTCAGAATAAGGGTGGATATGATTTTGCTATTCAGGGCAATGCCTTTGATTCTTCCAATGAACCGGGGATAGTGTGGGTGATGCAGGATGTCAACGGCAATGGACTTCCCGATGATGAGTGGTACGAACTGCGGGGCAGCGAAACAGGGAAACCCACCACCATTCAAGATTATGAGGTGACCTATTTCCGACCGGCCTCGGATGGTTCACACACTTATTGGATTGACAATTTGGGAAACACTGGCTGGGTCGATTTCAATGCCTACCACACGCAACCTTACTATTATCCGTTGTGGATTACGGCCGACTCCTACACTTTGTACGGTACTCGACTATTGCCACGCAATTCACAAAGTCCATCCACAGGTTACTGGAGTAACTCTCCTTATGACTGGGGGTATGTGGATAATTGCGGTTCCGATATGTTGGCTGGTGATTCGTATGACGGTTCTGGACAGAAAAACGGATTCAAAATATCTAATGCCATGTATCACGACGGCTCTCCGGTAAATCTCCAATACATCGACTTCATAAAAGTTCAGAATGGAGCCTTGGCTAAAAGCGGCGTTTTAGGAGAAATCTCTACCGAAGTATTTTCGTTCCAAGATTTAAACATAAAGTAAAAAACAATAATAACATATTACAAATGAAACCAATCAATTTTAACTTGCTGTTCGGCCTTTTCTTCGGTATTTTGGCTGTCGGCTGTTCCGATAAGAACGAAATTCCAGTTGATGCTGATGATAATTTCATCACATCCGTGGTACTGAGTGTGAATGATAAGACATATGATGCTGTCATTGAGAACAACACAATTACGATGACTGTACCATACACAGTTTCTCTTGATGGAGCAAAGGCATCTTTCATTTACACACCTTCTGCAAAGATATTCCCTGATCCAACATCCATAACTGATTGGAACACTGAACGTACTTTCCGTGTTACTTCTTTTAATGGAGCTACCAATGACTATACTTATGTTGTTGTGAAGGATGAGATAAGAAGTGAGGGTGATGTAGAACTGAAAAAAAACTCAGAAGTAGCTGCTTTTATTGAATCTGGCGTTACAATCATAAAAGGTAATCTTATTATTGGTTCGGACGCAGAAAATGCAGAAAATATCAGTGATATTTCTGGACTTAGTATTATTAAAGAAGTCGAAGGAACCATCACAATAAAGAACAGCTATACCGGTGGAACGCTGACCGGTTTGGACAACATTACCAAAATCGGCGGTTTGTCGATTGGTTCGGAGGAAAACCCGGCTGCGAACGAAACGCTGGAGATGGTCTCCATGACCAAATTGAACGAGGTAACGGGCAATATCCATGTGTACAACAATGGTGTAAAATTCGTTCAGTTTGATCTGCTAAAAGCTATTGAGGGTGATTTTGTTATCAGTTCGTCCACATTGACAACGCTTCAAATACCCGAACTGATAAACGTCGGAGGGGCATTAAACATTTTCGGTATGGGTAAAGGTGCAATTAGCACATTGGTATTTCCCAAAGTACAGACTGTTAAAAATTCGTTAAGCATTAATGAGATTTCGACTTTAAAATCTATCTCTTTCCCTGAGCTTATTGAAACAGGAAGTATTAATTTTTCATCTTTGCCTATCGAGTTTGAAAAATTATCAATGCCCAAACTTTCTGTTGTTAATGGAGATTGTTTTATTATTTCGAACTATATTCAAGGAGATTTGTTTTCCACTACAGGAAATGTTTCTCTTACTAATCTTGATGAAATGTCGAATCTGGCAACCGTAACAGGCCTTCTTTCAATTTGTTATTTCTATGAACTTTCATCATTATCAAATCTTAAAAACTTAAAAAGAATAGGATCGTTAAAATTAGAGAAGCTAATAAGTTGTTCTTCTCCTATAGACATTAGTGATGCTGTTTTTTCTAATGAAGATTCAGAGGAATCCATTATACGCATCTCGGAATGTAAGAAACTACAAAAACTTATAACGAAAGATGATCTTTCGAATGTTTCTATTTATATTGATGCCTGGGCGAATAACTATGTTGATTTCAATTTTAAAAAGGTAAAGAATTTATCATACATAACACCAGACAAAAAAGTTTTTACCCTTCCAATTGAAGAGGTACACGGCGACTTTTATTTTGGTGCAGGGATGAAATCTGGCATCGTTGCAAATAATCTCAAATTTGTTGACGGCTATATGCATCTCAAAATTAATATGATGGCATCAAACTTAGAATTTTCAAAACTTGAAAAAATTGGCGGTCAATTTTTTATGGAGGGGGCACTTAATACTCCTAAAATGGTTCATAATTTTAGTAATTTAAAATCGATTTGTTGCAATTCAAATCCATCATATGCAAAGAAGGTAAGTGGTCAACCAACGACCTTCCATATGGAGGATTAGATATCCGTTCTACAACCACTTATGAGCTTTTTCCTGTGCTTGAAAAAGTTGGAGGAGCGGGAATAACGATTCATGGATTTTCCGCTTTCTCATGCCCTGAATTAGTCTCTATAGCTGGATCTTTAAGTGCAGATGCTGCTTCCAAATTAACATCTTTTGATATGCCGAAGCTTAAAAGTTTATCAGGAGTGAATTTCGTTAAGCTTACTTCTTTTTCTGATTTTTCTATATTTGAGCCTTTTATCAAGGATAATCAAATTACTGAACCAAATTGGATTGTAAGTGGCTGCAAATACAACCCCACCTACCAAGACATGATAGACGGGAAGTACAAGCCCGCTGAATAGATAACCAAACAATAAATTTTCTGCCAATCCTCGGTATGCTTGCCGTAAGGTAAGACTACCGGGGATTAACTATAAAAACAACGGTATGACCCATCACCAATTGAAATATCTGCTATGGAGCGTAGTTGTCGGAGCGACACTATCCTTAACCGCCTGCATGAAGTGGGACTACGGCGATGCCGTGGAGGATTTCAACGCCACGGGAGCCGGACTGTTCATTACCAACGAGGGCAACTTCCAGTACGGCAACGCCTCGCTGAGCTACTACGACCCAGAGACCAAACAGGTGCAGAACGAGGTCTTCTTCCGTGCCAACGGCATGAAGCTCGGCGACGTGGCACAGTCGATGACCATCTACGACAACAAGGGCTGGGTCGTGGTGAACAACTCCCACGTGATTTTCGCCATCGACCTGAACACCTTCAAGGAGGTGGGACGCATCGAGAATCTGACCTCCCCGCGCTATATCCATTTCCTGAGCGACGAGAAAGCCTATGTCACCCAACTGTGGGACAACCGCATCTTCATCATCAACCCGAAGAAATATGAAATCACCGGGTATATCCAAGTGCCGGACATGACGATGGAAAGCGGCTCGACGGAGCAGATGGTGCAGTACGGCAAATACGTCTATTGCAACTGTTGGAGTTACCAGAACCGTATCATCAAAATCGACACCGAGACCGACCAAGTAGTCGATGAACTGAAAGTCGGCATCCAGCCCACATCGTTGGTCATGGACAAGTACAACAAAATGTGGACGGTGACCGACGGCGGTTATGAGGGCAGCCCCTACGGTTACGAAGCCCCGTCGCTCTACCGCATCGACGCCGAGACCTTCACTGTGGAGAATCGTCCGTGTTTGTCAAAAGCTACGGCCGCGCCACGCTCTCGACCGTTGCCTTCCGCGGCACGTCGCCCAGCCATACGCAGGTGACGTGGAACGGGATGCGCATCAACAACCCCATGCTCGGCATGACCGACTTTTCTACTATCCCGTCCTACTTCATCGACCAAGCGTCGCTGCTGCACGGCACTTCGTCGGTGAACGAAACGGGCGGCGGACTGGGCGGTTTAGTCAAGCTCGGCACGGCTCCGAAGTCGCCGAAGGGTTCAACGCCCAGTACGTGCAGGGCATCGGCTCGTTCAAGACCTTCGACGAGTTCGCTCGCTTCACCTACGGAAGCAAGCGGTGGCACGGCTCTACCCGTGCGGTCTATTCTTCCTCGCCTAACGATTACAAGTACACCAACCACGACAAGAAGATAAATATCTACGACGAGGACAAGAACATCATCGGGCAGTATCACCCCGTAGAGCGCAACCGAAGCGGTGCGTTCAAGGACCTGCACCTGCTTCAAGAAGTCTATTACAACACCCGGAAAGGCGACCGTTTCGGGCTGAACGCATGGTATATCAACTCCAACCGGGAACTTCCGATGTTGACGACCGACTACGGAGATGCAACCGACTTCGAGAACCGCCAGCGGGAACAGACTTTCCGCAGTGTCCTTTCGTGGGATCATATCAAAAGCAATTGGAAACTTGGCGTGAAAGGCGGTTACATACACACATGGATGGCCTACGACTACAAGCGTGAGGTCGCACCTGACAACTGGGCGTCGATGACCCGCTCCCGCAGCAAGGTAAACACGTTTTACGGTCAGGCGGAGGGAGAGTATTCTTTGGATAAAAAATGGTTTTTCACCGCCAATGTATCGGCACACCAGCATTTGGTACGGAGCGAGGACAAGAACATCATCTTGCAGGACGGTGGCAAGGCCATCGTGGGCTATGACAAGGGGCGCGTGGAACTCTCCGGCTCCGTATCCGCCAAGTGGCAGCCGATAGACCGCTTGGGTATGTCGGTGGTACTGCGGGAAGAGATGTATGGTTCCGATTGGATTCCACTCATTCCGGCTTTCTTCATTGACGGTATCATTTCCCCGAAAGGAAATGTGATGCTGAAAGCATCCATATCGCGTAACTACCGTTTCCCAACTCTGAACGACCTATACTTTTTGCCGGGAGGTAATCCCAACCTGAAAAACGAACAAGGTTTCAGTTATGATGCCGGGGTGAGTTTCGATGTCGGCAAGAAAGGCATTTACAAGTTGAGCGGCGGTGCGAACTGGTTCGACTCCTACATCGACGACTGGATTATCTGGCTGCCCACCACCAAGGGCTTCTTCTCGCCCCGCAACGTGAAGAAGGTACACGCCTACGGCATCGAGGTCAAAGCGAACCTGGCCGTGCAGCCGGCAAAGGATTGGCTCATCGACCTGAACGGCTCTTATTCGTGGACACCCTCTATCAACGAGGGCGAGAAAATGTCACCTGCTGACCAGTCGGTGGGCAAACAGCTGCCCTACGTGCCGGAGCATTCCGCCTCGCTGACAGGACGGTTGTCGTGGCGGTCGTGGGCGTTCCTTTACAAGTGGGCGTTCTACTCGGAGCGTTTCACCATGTCAAGCAACGACTACACGCTGACAGGACACCTGCCCGAATATTTCATGAGCAACGTCTCCTTGGAGAAAAACCTGTTTTTCAAACCGGTGGACGTTCAATTGAAATTTGCAGTCAATAATCTCTTCAACGAGGACTACCTTTCGGTGCTCTCGCGCCCCATGCCCGGTATCAACTTCGAACTGTTCATCGGCATCACCCCGAAGTTCGGAAAAAATAAGAGAAGTCCGAAAATACAAATATGTAACGATATGAAAGCATTAAAGAATTTAAGCCTGCTGTTGCTACTTGTATTGGCATTCACAGGCTGCCACAATAAAAGTTCAAAACTCGCCGATTTCAACCGAACGGTCTATACACCTGAATACGCTTCGGGGTTTGACATAAAAGGTGCAGACGGCAAAAAGAGCGTATTGGTTACCGTCACGAACCCTTGGCAGGGCGCCGACAGCATCACTACGAACCTGTTCATTGCCCGTGATGACGAAGAGGTTCCGGCGGATTTCACCGGTCAGATGCTCAAGGGGGATGCCGAGCGCATCGTCTGCATGTCCTCGACCCATATCGCCATGCTCGACGCAATCGGCGAAACGGGACGCGTAGTCGGCGTGTCAGGTATCGACTACATTTCCAATCCCGATATTCAGGCACGACGCGACAGCGTCGGCGACGTGGGCTATGAGGGGAACATTAACTATGAGCTGCTGCTCTCGCTCGATCCCGACCTCGTACTGCTTTACGGCGTGAACGGGGCCAGCTCGATGGAAGGGAAACTGAAAGAACTGAACATCCCGTTCATGTATGTCGGCGATTACCTGGAAGAGTCGCCGCTGGGCAAAGCCGAATGGCTGGTGGCACTTTCGGAGGTTATCGGAAAACGGGCGGAGGGCGAAAAAGTATTCGCGGAAATCCCCGTCAGATACAATGTCCTGAAAAAGAAAGTAGCGGACAATATCCTCGACGCTCCGTCAGTGATGCTCAACACGCCTTACGGCGACAATTGGTTCATGCCCTCGACCGAAAGCTATGTCGCCCGGTTGATCAAAGATGCCGGAGGCGATTACATCTACAAGAAGAACACGGGAAACGCTTCCGCGCCCATCGACCTCGAAGAGGCGTATCTGCTGGCCTCGCAAGTCGATATGTGGCTGCATGTGGGTATGGCGAACACGCTCGACGAACTGCGAGCCGCCTGCCCGAAGTTCACCGACACCCGGTGCTTCCGCAACGGATACGTCTATAACAACAACGCCCGCACGAATGCCGCCGGCGGCAACGACTACTACGAGTCGGCCGTGGTGAATCCCGACCTCGTGCTACGAGACCTCGTAAAGATATTCCACCCCGAACTGGTCGCAGAAGATTTCGTCTATTACAAGCAATTGAAATAAATGCGCTCCCGTTCCGTCCTATTATTTACCGCACTGGCTGCCCTCACCCTCTTCCTGTTTCTGCTGGATTTGGCGGTGGGGGCTGTCGCCGTGCCGCTCGGCGATGTTTGGGCGGCCCTGACGGGTGGCGATTGTCCGCGAGCGACGGCGAAAATCATACTGAATATCCGACTGATTAAGGCGGTGGTCGCGTTGCTGGCCGGAGCCGCCCTGTCGGTCAGCGGTCTTCAGATGCAGACCCTCTTCCGCAATCCCCTTGCCGGGCCTTACGTGCTCGGTATCAGTTCGGGCGCGAGCCTCGGCGTGGCACTCGTCGTACTTGCCGGTGTCGGCTCGTCGATAGGCATCGCTGGGGCGGCATGGCTCGGAGCGGCAATCGTGTTGGTTGTCATCGCCGCCGTCGGACACCGCATCAAGATATCATGGTAATTCTGATTCTCGGCATGATGTTCTCGTCGGGAGTCGGCGCGATTGTACAGATATTGCAATATCTCAGCAAGGAAGAATCCCTGAAAGCCTTTGTCATCTGGACGATGGGATCGCTCGGCGACGTGACCTTCAATCAGCTTGCGGTACTCATCCCGTCGATTATCGCCGGATTGTTGTTGGCCGTAATCACCATCAAGCCGCTCAACCTGCTGCTGTTCGGCGAGGAGTATGCCGTGACGATGGGGCTGAACGTCCGACGCTCACGCGGACTGCTGTTCCTCTCCACGACGCTGCTGGCCGGCACGGTGACCGCCTTTTGCGGTCCGATAGGTTTCATCGGGCTGGCCATGCCCCACGTCACGCGGATGCTGTTCCGCAACAGTGACCATCGGGTGCTCGTGCCGGGCACCGTTCTTTCGGGTGCTTCCGTGCTGCTGCTTTGCGACCTCGTTTCCAAACTGTTCACCCTGCCGATCAACGCCATCACCGCGCTGCTGGGAATCCCCATCGTGGTGTGGGTGGTCTTGCGCAATAAATCCGTTACGGCATGATAGAATTACACGATTTTATCCATAGGCTACGGGGATCGAACCTTGCTCAGCGAGGTAGAAGCCACAATCGAAAAGGGCAAACTGACAGCCCTAATCGGCCGCAACGGTACGGGCAAATCGACGCTGCTTCGAGCCATCGCCGGGCTGAACCGCCGTTATTCCGGTCGAATCCTGCTCGACGGACGCCCCGCCGCCGATACGCGAACCGCAGAGATGGCCCGAACGCTGGCGTTCGTCACGACCGAGCGCACACGCATCGCCAACCTCAAATGCGAGGACGTCGTGGCTATCGGCCGCGCACCCTATACCAATTGGATAGGAAAGATGCAGAAGGCCGACAAGGAGATCGTCATGCGGTCGCTCGCCTCGGTAGGCATGGAGGACTATGCGGAACGCACGATGGACAGGATGTCGGACGGCGAGTGCCAGCGCATCATGATCGCACGGGCGTTGGCGCAGGATACACCGATTATTCTGCTCGTGGACGTTCAGTTGTCGACGCTCGACCTCGGGAGCGGCGAGTCCGCAACCCGTGTGGTGGCAATCCCGTCGCTCCCCATCAGTTTCGAGCGGAACTCTGATTTGAGTGCCTTGAGCTGGGACGCATTGGACGAGGGCCTCTCGCTCGACGAAATCCGCAGCCGTTACCGGACGCTGGTTGACAAACCGCGCATGGACCCGATCTTCACGCTCGTGTTCGTCGGACTGGCCAACGCCTCGTTCTGCAAGCTCTTCGGCGGCGACTGGACGGCCGTGGGCATCGTCTTCACGGCGACACTCGTGGGCTTCGCCGTCAAACAGCGCATGCAGGCTCACGCAGTCAATCACTTTCTCGTCTTCGCCTGCTCGGCTTTCGTCGCGTCACTCTGCGCCACGGCCGCCTTGCGTTTCGACTGCACAGCCGAGATCACTTTGGCCACCAGTCCGCTGTTTCTCGTGCCGGGCGTGCCGCTCATCAACGGGGTCATCGACATCATGGAAGGACACGTCCTTATGGGTGTCAGCCGGCTGGTCAACGCCATGCTGCTGATCGTCTGCATCGCCGTCGGTTTGTCGGCCACTTTGTTAATGGTTAAAGATTCGCTGCTATGATCGTGACGGATATTCTGCTCGACGGACTCTTCGCCGCTGTCGCCGCCATCGGATTCGGGGCCATCTCCGATCCGCCGATGCGAGCCTTTCCACGCATCGCCCTGCTTGCCGCCATAGGCCACGCCTTGCGTTTCACGCTGATGCACTGTTCCGCACTGGATATCGCCACCGCATCGCTTTTCGCGGCCTTTGCAATCGGTATGGGCAGCCTATGGCTCGGCCGCGGTGTCCGCTGCCCGATGACCTGTCTCTACATCCCGGCTCTGCTGCCGATGGTGCCGGGCATCTACGCCTACAAGACGGTTTTCTCGCTCATCATGTTCCTCCAGTCGCTCGATCGGGCTGACGAAGGGATGCGCTACATGCAGCAGTTTTTTCTCAATGCCACCGTATCGCTGAGTGTCATTGCGCTGCTTGCCGCCGGTGCCACGCTGCCGATATTCATCTTCAAGCGCCGGGCCTTCTCTATGACCCCGACGCACACGAAAAAATAGTTAGGTTATGGAAATTTTTTGGAACACGATCGCGGCCTACAATGCCGCAACCTGGCCTGCGCAGATTGTCTTTACGGGCATTGCAACCCTGCTGCTTCTGTTGCTCTGCCTGCGGCCGACAAACACTGTGCGCATCGCCATGAAGAGTTTCATGGCGATGCTCAACTTTTGGATTGCCGGAGTCTATTACATGATCTATTGCCGACCGCGCGAATATCACGGCATGTTAGCACTCTTCTGGGCCATCATGGGTGGAATCTGGATTTATGACCTGCTGGTGAAACACGCCTCGCTCGAACGCACCGGCCAGCACAACGCATTCGCTGTCCTGCTCCTTGCCATGCCGTTGATATATCCCCTCTGCTCGCTGGCGCTGGGCCACGAATTCCCCATGATGACCTCGCCCGTCATGCCCTGTTCGGTGGCGGTTTTCACCATTGGACTGATGCTCGCCTTCTCGGAGCAGGTCAATATCGTGCTGGCCATGTTCCTCTGCCACTGGGCGCTGATCGGGCTGTCGAAGGTCTACTTCTTCGGCATCCCCGAAGACTACCTGCTGGCGTGCAGTACCGTACCTGCACTCTACATCTTCTTTCGGGAGTATGTCCGAAGCAACGCCGACCGGCCGACGAAACCCTCGGCCCACGTACTCGATGCACTGCTCATTGCGCTGAGTCTGGTCGTCGGCATCTTCTTTACCGTCACGCTCCTGCACCAACTCGACCTATTCACCCAAATCATCTGATTTATACGCGCATGCTCAAACAAATATTTTACCATTGCAATGGACTCGAGCCGATAAACCGGCACATAACTCGATATTACCTTTATAGCCCTTTTCTCGATTTACCGGTTCTGCTGACGAAGGAGATGCGCCTGAGCGGCTGCATCGAGCGGCTGTTCCGAAATAATTGTGTGACGTTCGACACTACAATAGGATTCATTAAAGTGAAGCAATGACTGAAAAATATATCATAGAGAATTTCACGGCAGGCATCGGCGTGGATGAATATATTTCACGTTTCCGGGATGAGAAACGGTTTGTCGAGTTTTGCAGGCAATGCCCTAATTACGGTAACAGTTGGGGATGTCCGCCGTTTGATTTCGATACCGGAGAATTTCTGCGCCAGTACAAGTATGCCTATCTTATGGCTACCAAAATTATTCCTATCGAAAAAGGCATCCCGATAGACAAATCACAAGAGTTAATCAGACCAGAACGAATCAGGATAGAAAAAGAGTTGCTGGAACTGGAGCACAGATACGGAGGCAGGGCATTCGCCTATGTAGGAAAATGCCTATACTGTCCAGATTCCGAATGCGCCCGCAAATGCAACCGTCCTTGCCTGCATCCGGACAAAGTACGTCCCTCGCTTGAAGCATTCGGGTTCGATATGACACGAACACTCTCGGAACTTTTCGGGATAGAGCTGCTTTGGGGAAAGGATGGTATTCTACCGGAATATCTTGTGATTGTAAGCGGATTATTTCATAATTCGGCAGAAAATATTATCAGTCATACGAAGCGTAATCAGGATTCAGGAAACCTATAATCTTATTACCCTCATTGATAACAAAAGTCCCTGCAATCCGGATTATAGATTGAGGGACTTGATGAAAGTTAATGTAAAAACTAAAAGAATAACTCCACTTTCGTATGCCTGTTGGCTTCGACCGGCACATGGTCAGCTATGCCGCCCCTGCTTACCTTGACGATGCGTTCGATCGGTATGCCACGCTTTTCTAATTCTGCAACGATATGATCCGCTCTCAATGTGCTTAATGAACCATTAAGCACGGGAGTTCCAGTCGAACTGTCGGCCGCGCCGGTCACTTTCACGGATAATCCGTATTTCTTGGCCACGCGAGCCAGTTCATCAAGGTTAAGCATTTGGGAAGCATCCGTCAGGTGCGCCGTATTGAGGTTAAAAAAGAAATAGACAGGCGACCCGATGCAATTTCCGGCTTGTATGAGTTCCGTCTTTTCAGAAACGATTATGCCCGGTTGTTCGGAATCATCTCCGTTGTTGCCATATCCAATACTTGCAGAATCAAGCGGCGAGATTCCATCCCAATGCCGGTTTTTCAATCTTGCCCGTAGTGAGTTCAATCCGCTGTAATTATTTCTGGGATAACCTTGACGGCGGTCGGTCTCATCGTCATTAACCAGATGACCGTACTTGTCAAGCAAGCCTTCTATTTCCAGAATTTTCAACAATTCTGCGAGCGTCCGTCGGTTGCGGTCGTACCAGTCTTTATAACGCTTGTTTTCTCCGGACAAGACATTGGCATAATCCACGAGCCACTCATTCTGACGAATGTAAGGTGTTGCATCAACCGCGCGTTTCCAACCGACCTTTCCGAGATGAAACGTGAAACCGGCGGTCAGCGATACCATGTGGTCGCCGAGGCGGTTCGGGCGTCCGTAACCATCGAAGTCCTGAAAGGTGGTCGTGCCGGAGAGTTCCAACATGGCACTTACTCGTTTGGAAATCCGATATTCTCCCTGTACGCCATACGAAACAGCAAAGGGATTATTCCCGTTAGAAGCATTGTGCAACAGGCCGACACCGGCAAAGGGAGCAAGATTCCAGCGTACCTGTTCTTGCCGGGCATATCTGCAGCCAAGGACATTCCACAGCAGATCCGCATGGATATGGTGGTATTCCTGATTGGACAATGTTCCATCTTTGAACTGCACACCGCTGTAATTGATACGTGCACCGACGGACGGAGTGAACCATTTTCCGACTGCGAAACTGTACGAGGGTTTCAAGCGTCCGAAGAGGTCTTCGCAGCCGAGAGGTGTGCCGAGAAAGGCGGACGTACCCCCGGCAATGCTGACAAACCAGTTGCCAGTCCGGGATGCCGGAAGTACCACTCCGTCAAGATAGACGGGCTGTATCGGTTGCCGTTCCTCCGAGACATTATAGTACGGTGTATGTTGTACAGTATCCACCTGTACGGGTTGTATACTTGCCTGTGCCTGCAACGTGCAAAGCACGGCCAATATAAAAAAGATTTGTTTCGTCATATTCCAATGATATTATTCGTTATACTTTTTGATTTGTAATAAGGCGTACGCCACTTACCGTTTGGGTTTCTTGCCAATGGCCGGGCGCATCATGCGGCTCGCCATCCTCATGCAGCGGAGTGCCCATGCACGGTTGTCCTCGTCCTCGTCGCGTCCCCATTTCAGGTCGCTGCCGCCACCTCCGCCGCCACGAGTTTCGGCAAAAGTGGTGGCATCATCGACCATACCGAGAAACAGCATCGTCGCGCAGTGCATCACGTCTGTACCTTGTTCCGCTATGGACTGGACGAGCGAGCCGTCGAACAGTTGCCGTTCCGCCACGTCCATCTGTGCCGATACGTTCCTATACTCGCCGACCACATTTTCCAGCAGGACATCCTTGAGCAACGTGTCCACTTTGGAATGTACATCATGGGAGTATTTGTAGGCTTCCTCCTTGAGTTCCCCGGTACGTTCCTCAATGGCATCCATGTTCTCTTTCAGCTCGGCAAGCTGCCGGTCAGCCGTCTGTAACTTCTCCTGCTTGTCTGCCAGTTGCCTGTTGATGCCTGCCAGCTCTTTCTCCAGACTTTTAACTTGTGCGGCTAATTGTTCCGCATCGCCCTTGTTCGCTTTCAAATCCTGTTCGGCTGCCGATAGCAGAGCCTCTTTTTCGGCTTTCGACTTCTCAAGGTTATCGACCATTGTCGTAAGCCCCTTGACCCTGCGCTCTGCCAGACGGATGTCCGATTGAAGGGTTGCCAGCACCTTTTGGTGGCGGTCTATATTTTCCTCGATGGTCGTACATTCTTCCGATAGCATACGGCGGTATTCTTCGGTAGTCCTGTGCCGTGCGCCTGTTTCGGATATGCTTGTTCCTCTCGACATTCCCCACCTTGTATTGACTTCGGCGAAAAAGTCGGTATGAAGCTGTTTCATCCTTGCGCTGTATTCAAACTTGTCCTTTCCGGCGAATATTTCCTTGTACGCAAAGCGGCCGTCTTTGATTGGCAACAAAGTACAATGCACATGAGGGTTCAATTCGTCAAGGTGTACGATGAATGCGGCGATGTTCTGCTCGCCATATTTGCCACTCACGAATGAATAGACGTCTTTCGCCCAGCGTTCAATATCGCTCATTCTTTTGATACGGGTATTGTTCGCACCTTCATCAAAATCCACTTTCTGCGTGCCGAATGCGAGTTCGTGCATCCGCTTACGGGAACCGCCGAAAATGAAGTTCACCACCGTGCGGTACTTCGGTTCTGCCAGTCCTTCGTTGGGGTCTTTGATTCCACGCCTCTCCAATATGTCCGCCATCCGTTCGGGAATGTTGCGGCTCGTGTCGATGGGACGTACCTTGCCTCCGGGTGCAATCTCGAAGTTCAGGTGTTTGCGTGTGGGGTCGTAATTCCCCTTATTCATAGCGTACTTTTCCGCCCTTTCACTGCGATCACGCAAGTGTTCGTTACTTTGGGCTGTGGTGATGCCTTTCGACACCTTCACATCAAGTACCTGTTTTTGATCTGCCATACTCTTTTCGTGTTGTTTCGGACAATCCGTCCTGTCCCAGCTTGCTGCTTGCCCGGACAGCCTCCCGACGGTCGAGAGACGGTCGGGGTATTAGGCTCCCCCTTCCCTTTGTTTCGTGGCAGACGGGCAAGCCCGTGTGCCTCCTATAACCGGCAGGATGACCGTTAAGGGATGGAGGCGGATTGTTCGCGTTATACAATCTGTTTTCGACTCCCGGTTCAATCCACCATCGCCTGTGCCTTCGCCAGAAGCGATAAAAAGGGTTTGCGAAGCGATTTGAGGCGTTCTTGGTCTTCGTCCATGTCGAAGTCCGTCACTGATGCCTCGGTGTCGAGAATCAGCCCGGCGAGGTCTTTGGCGGACTCGATGAAAGCTGCCCATTCTTCACCGAGGTCAAACCGGAAGAAATCCACAAGCGGCGAACTGTCATCGAATCTCGACTTGTGCAGGATTTTTTGCAGGGCGGCGTGGGCGATGCAGCACAAGGCTGTTTCACGATGTTCCGTGACCAAAGTGCCGGAATGTGCGGAGGTCGTGATGGAATGGGTGTCCGAACAGTGTCCGGCGTCACGGTCGGCAATTTCAGCCTTTGCCAGACTTACGAGTTGTCCACACATTACGCCAGTTTCGGCAGCGGTCGTTTTGCCGATTACCCAATCGGACAATACCTCACGGAGCTGTCTGGCAAAGTCCGGCTGCTCCTGTGCATTGCGGGGCTGTGCTGCCTGACCGGATTGTACGGTCATGGTAATGACCACGCTTTTGGGAAGCTGGATGCGGGTCAGCAAGCCGAATGCCTCCATTGCACTCAAAAAAGAACGGACGGTAGCCCTGTGCCAATGCCACTCCGATGCGAGGTCGGAAACGGTCAGGTAGCACTGGTTGGGTTGCAGCACGTAGGCCTTCTTTCTTAAAAACGGGAGAAACGAAACCTGCCAGTGATTTGTCCAACAGGTCACAGTACGCTTCGGTGCGTGTCTTGCGTTCATCCCCTTTCTCCTTGAGATATTCGAATACCTCCCTGTCTGCCAATATGGAAACAGGTATCTTTTGGTTATTTTTCATTTTCATTCGGTTTTAATGATTCATATTGTGCGGATATGTCAGTGTTGCCGCTGTCCGCTTCATGCGGCAGATTTGCGTGATGATTCTCGTGATAGGATTCTGACAGCATTCCGGGATGCTTTGCCCATCCGGAAAGTGTCCCCGTGTCCTTGCATTCGGACATGACCCGAACGGAGGGATAGAACAGGGCTGCCAGAAGAAGATAGGTAATGGTTATCGCCAAGGTGTACAGATGCGGCACAAAGCCGATGACCAGTGCGACCGATGCGAGTGTGACAAATGCACCGGGCGGTCAAGCAACCTGCGTAACCAGTTGTCCGTCCGTCGGAACGAAAACATTGCGGCACAGACACCGGTAGAGAGTAGGATTCCAAACTCACCCATATGTCCACAGGCATATACATAATGGAAAAGAAGCAGGCATATCAGCCATACTTGCACATACAGTTTACGGGCGTTGCCGCTTCGTGCCATTGCCATGTAAAAGGGTGTCATGAACCGCTTGTTGTTCTTGTACAATGACATTGATACCCCGAAAGGTATCGCGCAGAAAATGAGTAGCAGGATATTCAGTAACATAAGTAATAGGGCTTTTCGGGTATGGGAGTGGGGCGCACAATGAGTTCCAACTGGACAATACCGTATGTCGCCAGTCGGATAAGGGTTTCGGCATCCTTGGGCGAAAAGTACATGGCCGCTTTCTTGATGCGCTGCTTGAATGTACTGTCTTGCTTTCGGTAGATGGCCAAAGCCTTGTCCAGTTCGTGTTCGGGAATAGTCCATGTCGTACCCTCGGCGTGTATGCCGTTCGTCTTGAAGGCACGCAGCACCAATGTACGGGAAACGAGGTAATCGGTGCGGTCGGTTCTTGAGATGATATGCTCCTTGTAGAGATTGTCATCGGCAACCTCTATCCACGTCCGGTAGGTGTTGATGCAATAGACCATCTGTCGGTATAACTTTCTCTCATATGAAATTCATCAGCACGTCGGACTTGTCTTTCTTGTATTTCAGGAACCCGCTTTTGGAGTGAAGTTCCAAATCGAGGCATAGGTCCCCGTACATCTGCTCCAAAGAATCATAGATGGTAACAAGGATGCTGTTTACATTACCCTCCGTATCAGTCTTGGCGTTCATCTTGAACATCTGTCCGAAAGCGGGATTCGAGTATGCACAAGTGCTATGACCGAATTTTTCCGTCCGCATCGGGATATGGTGGTAAAGCGTGATCAACTCCATGTCGTCCTCGAACATATCCATTACTTCGTCCAGTTCGTAAGGGGTGCGCAACGGAAACGTAAGCAGCACATAGTCGCCGTAGAACTGCGGTTCTTCCATCGTCGTCACATCGAGCAACTGCGGAAGTTGCAGGGGGACGAATGCCATGAAGTCATTATAAAAATGTCGTAACATATTCATATATTTTTCTGTTGTTATATTTTACAGCGTGTGTATGAATGCTTCCATCAGCATTCCGGGCAGCTCGTCCAAGCGGTTGTCTCCTGGGTGCAGCATCCTGCCCAACTCTCTGAAAGCGTCGGGTGTCTGCGAGGCAAGCATATCGAGTTGCTCTCTTTCTTCGGCTGAAAGCAACGCCAAGCAGAAACCGTCCAACGACGAATAAGGCTGGAGAAGCATCCAGATGTAGGCTTGTGCCTGTGCCGGTGTCTTGACTTTTTGATTGCAGATGTCGTCGATACAGGTTCGGACATTCTGAATCAGCCTGCGGTTGGTGCGCATGGCCAAATAAATCATGGCATTGCGATAGGTGATGTCGTTCCGTTCGGCGGCAAGAAATACCTGTGCGCAGCATCGTTCCGTGTCATGCGTGATGTCGGAAAGATTCTCGCCGTCGAAATCAGGCAGACGTGAAAGGAATGCCCGGTACACAGCATCCTCCTTTTCGATAAAGGTCGTCAGGTCTGCCATACAATGAATACCGTAATCAATCGTTTCAGCAAGGGTAGCTCGATAAGTGGCAAGAATATGTTGTCGGTTTCTCTGACTGACGGGCTGGTTATCCAATGAGGCAAAGAACGGCCGGATTGTTTCAGCCACACGATGCAACTCTTTGTCTTCAAGATGCGGCGAGATTTGTTCTTTTACCCACAGTATATCCTTATAAGTGCGTGTTTGAGACAGCACCATCCGTGAAAATTCCATGCGGATGGAATCATGTATCTGTTCACACTCTTCTCTTACAGTGGAATGAAGCCGGCCAAGCGTATCACATTCGAGATACAGGAATACGGAATCCCTCAATGTTTGCCATTGCTTGAGGTGTCCGGTCAATTCTTTAATGGAGAGTCTTTTCTGCCTGCGTATGTCAGACAGGTATTCCCTGTATGTTCCGGCAGGGTCATTCTTGGCTTTCGCCAATCGTTTGCCATTGCCGTTGTCGCATGACGCGCATAGGAATACGGCAATCGAAACGGCAATTATTTTGGCAAAGATTATCGGCTGTTTTAAGTTCGATTTTGATGTTTTCATACTATATTATTTCGTACTATTTAGTGCAAAACTATATATTATTTTTGATACTTCGCATCCGAAAAACCGTATTTTGCGCATTTTTTAATATCGTACTTAATAGTATGATTACCAATGAAAACAAGTGAAGATAAAAACATGAAAAATGTACGATTTTCGTTTTTTAATATAGTATGATTCAGATACTCGAATAAAACTTGTATATTTGCACTTGTTATCATGAATATTGTATATTGATATGGCAAAAGTCGGTTATATATTCGAGGCTAATTCCTACGATGCGTTTGATGCGGATAAGGAATGGATGCGCCAATATGGGTGTGTACAGGTGGTTGAAGAATCGGTCGGACACGAGACGCTTAGGCCGAGATGGAAACAACTGATGTCGAATCTTGAAAGAGGAGACGAATTGGTGATGTCAAAATTCAGCAATGCCGTTCGTGGTTTACGGGAACTATCGGCATTGATTGAGCTATGCCGCATCAAGGTCGTGCGTATTATCTCCATTCACGATAAAATTGACACCGACAACAAATTGTTTCCGGACACGACACCGGCGGAAGTATTGGCCATGTTCGGGGCATTACCGGAGGAAGTGGCTGTTTTGCGGAAGTCGTCGGATAAAATTATACGCCTGCAGCAGAGTATCAGTATTCCGATTTCCAAAAAAAGTATGAGTAAAACTGAACGGGACAAAAAAATCGTGGATATGTATAACAATGGGTATTCAATCCGTGATATTTGGAAAGAAAGCGGTGTCCAAAGTAAAAGCACCGTGTACAGCATTCTCAATAAATACAAGGTTCAGCTTAACCGAACACCGGGACGAGTGCCGGGCATCCGGAAATAGAACTTATAAATCAATATGGATATTGAAAATCAATAGATTGCTTGCGTAATTCATCGTTTTTTCGTATCTTTAAGTTGGATATAACTATATAAAAACAAGACCTATGGGAGATATTATAATTTTATTGCTGGTGTTCTTGGTAGTGGGCAGGCTTTTGAGGGGCGTGTTCGGAGGATTCAGCAAAAGCAGTTTTCGGGATGACAAATAACTCCGGATTGTTGTAACTGGCAGATATTTGTTAATTTTGCACCGTATTCATAAAAATCAAGAACAATATGACAAAAGCGGAAATTGTCGCTCAGATCTCACGGCAGAGCGGAATAGAGAAAACGGTGGTGATGACTGTGATAGAATCATTCATGGAAAATGTAAAAGAGTCGATGGTTGCGGGAAACGAGGTGTTCTTGCGCGGGTTCGGTAGCTTTATCATCAAACGGAGAGCTGAAAAGACGGCCCGGAACATTTCGAAGAATACGACAATTAAAATTCCCGCTCACAATATCCCTGCATTCAAACCTGCCAAAGCATTTCTGAATGCGGTAAAAGAGAACAAGTAGAGTATAAAAGTACAGATGGTGCAACAACACCGTAATGAGTAAAACAAAAGCGACCCGAAGGCCGCTTTTGTCGTGATAAGGCAAGGATTATTTCTTGCCTTTTTTCGCTGGTTTGGCCGGCTTTTCAGGAGTTTCCTCCTTCTCGACGGGCGGATAGAACTTGACGGCGACCATCACGATACGGTTGTGTTTCACACCGCTTTGGTCGCTCCATTCTTCGGGCTTGAAATACCCCTCGACGGTCAGCATCGTACCCTTGGTCAGTTGGTCGAACGACCCGGTGTTCTCGTTTTTACGCCACGCCTCAAAATTCATAAAGGCGGAAACGCGTTTGGATTCCTCGCCATTATTCTCCAATCGGCTTACTGCCAGAGGGAAACGTGCTACACTTGCGTTGGTGAACTGACGGATTTCTGCATCCTTTCCTACGAAACCGGTTACTACGAAATTGTTTTCAATCTTTTTCATAATGAATTGTTTTTAGAAGTTATTAAATCAATTTTACGCTGCCTCAAAAAGTAGGTGCAGTTAAGGGGATGCACCAAGGCCGGACGCATCAATACTCTTTATTTTTGTCCGTAGGCAAAACCGGAAGGCTCGATAAAGGAAGATTGTACGGCTGCGCCATTGGTCAAGACTTCCAAAGTCGTTCCCGTCTGCATACTATCTTTGCATCGGAAAATGATGATGACTTCGGCGGAAAACTATTCTGAAAATGAGCGGAAAACCGTAGTTGCAGGGGAAGTGAAAGTGCAATCCGTCCACCGGCACAATGGTGCGCGTTTCGGCTGTAAGTCCGCAGAATCGGCAGGTATTTTCGTGTAATTCGGTCGGACTGAATTGAGGTGGCTACAAACAGAACACTGAACTGACAACAGGTTGCGGTACCGCAGAAGGGAATATCAACGAAGTGGCGACAAAAGGCGGAACGGGATATCGGTACTGCCATGTTCCCGTCCGGCAGAAAGAAAAGGGGACAAAAGGGAAAAAGGAAAGAACCCTGCTTTTCGGAAAAGCGGACGGAGCTTTTCACGAATGGCTGTTTTTTACAAAAGGATATGGCGCAGCCAAAAGAGAGAGATAGATGTAAAAAAGGGAATGCGGCGTGGCAGGAATGGAAGATTATCCCGTTCCTGCCTGTATCATCAAAATTCTGCCATGATTACCCGATGCTCGAAAATCTTTTTTTGATTACTGGGACGTCTTTGGCAAACCCATAGGTGATGCTTGCCATAGCCGAAGACGAAATAATCATCAAGGCGTGTTTTTTCTTGTAGGCGTTCCATGCCGGTACGCAGTTCCGCTTCATCGGTTGAGAAAAGAATCGTGTTGATGATACGGAAGTAGAGTTCTGTTACCTCGTCACAATAAGGACAAAAGCTATGCTCAATCGTTGCTTTCATGTTTCTTTGATTTTAATTCTACTTCTACTATGTCTTCTATTCGACCATACAGGACAGAGCGCAACGCTGTTTTGTCAATGGCGTAATACTCGGCGATATGTCCGTGCTGTTTTACGAAATATCGTTTGAGAACATCGGAGAAATCAAAGAAGTAGCCCATCAATGCGATACCTCTTTTGAAATGGATGCACTCTTTCACGTTTCGGGTAATCCAGTTCTTGTCTTCACGGCTCAACTTGTCTCCGTTATCAAGTTGTTCCCGTAACTGGTAAACCCTGCAGCCTTTCAGCTTTTCTAATTCGGGTACGTCCCATTGGACGAATTTCATTGCTACCTGCTGCATCGCTCTTGGATTTAATCGTAAATAATCACTTCATCACGGTACTCGACCACCTCTTTGCCACTGCTAAGACGTACCACTATTTTATTGCCGAAGTCGCCGACAACTGTTCCCTCGGAGTAGCCTTTATAGGGGGTAAGCAGGGTGCAGTGCGCACCTATAATTTCGCTATCTTCTTCGTATTCGTACATAGTCTTGTCATTTTAGGGTTACAACTTGATATCCCATTTACCCTGTGAGAAGATTCTGAAGCTCACGTATTCGTCTGCAAATTCGTAGGACAGAATTTTGATATAAGTTTTGTCTTTGGCTTCCAACGAAGCTATCAGCCTGTCGATTTCTTCTTCCGGATAAACCCAACGAGAGGTAAACTCCGCATCCACGCTATCGCTGTGTCTATTGACAAAGCCGTCAAAAGTGTCATCCAAGAATGCCTCTATCTTGTCGAGGTCTGCTTTGTTTTCCGTCCTTGCGTAGAAAATGTTTGTTGCATAGTTTGCCATAATCCTAAGTTTTAAGTTTTTTATTTTCCCTCTTTTAGCATTTCAGCTACTTTCGGGCTTGATTGAAAATTATGTCGCCTCAAAAGGTGTTATGGCTCTTTATGCAGGGTTTCACGACCAAATACGACCTCTGCAAAGCGGAGCGTGGAGATTTTGTCGGGAACCGTCAGGCTGTGACCTTGAATACAAGAAAGACATGACAAGTACCTTTGCGACACAATTCTCATCAGGCAGACCGAAAGTTGGGATGCGAGGATAAAATGCCTATGGCAGAAGTTACGATAAAAGGAACTTCCGTAAAATTGGGATGCAGCGAAAAAAGAAAATATCGGTGCGATTATCTTCTCTTTTGACTGTGAATATAAAAGTAAGGGGGAGAACTTCGGTAAAGGTTTAGTTTAGTCTATTAGCTTATATATATGCTAAACTAAAGTAAACTAAATATAGGCAGATATATTGGACTGCCTGTATAGGTGTTTTGAGGGAAATGGTTACCTTTGCAAAAAACAATGTTCCTTGAAAGAAACAGAGATTTGTCCTTTTTTCTTTTGGCTGTAGTTATTCATCCATAGATGACTGCAACAATCACTCTTGGCGAGAGGATGAAAATCGTGTGAAATGACTTGGAAAAATACTCAAAGTACGAACAAGTGAAGAGAAAGAAAGGTAGTGCAAATAAAAAAAACAAGAAAATATGATAATTCGTGTTTCTGTTCCTAATTTGTTCCTTCTTGATAAAAACACATCACAATATAAAACACCCAGATTAATCGCAACGCTCTTTTCCCAAGCCAAATCCGGATTAGCATTACTAGAGGGAGCATAGCCCGTTACCCAACGCCCGTCAAAGAGATAACTACCATTGGTATTGTAAGTAGAAAGTGATTTATAAGCATCAAAATCCGAACGACCGGTAATTCCGAAAGAAACACGCGGTTTCAAACTGGTCAACACTTTCCGGGTATTCTTCATAAAGCCCATCTCCATCATTTCCCAAGCCAAAGAAGCTGCTGGGAAGTACCCCCACTTTTGGTTAGCACCAAATTTGGAAGAGCCTTCATAGCGCAACGAAGCCGATGCAAAAAGCATATCCTTCCAATTATAGTTCAACCGACCAAAGAAGCCAATAAGTGTCGATTCAGAGCGACCGCTATATAAACTTGCCAAACCATCCTTCAGATAAGAGCCACTGCCCAAATCCCAATATTTCGTATTATCAAAAGAGAAGTCGTTGTTACTACCACCAATCTGTTCCCAGATAGACTTCTCATAAGTATAGCCCACTACAGCCTTAATATTGTGGTCGCCCAAGTTCAGTGCATAATTTCCCAACCACTCCAATCGATTGGTGTACCATTTCTGATACTTCATTTCCGCACGTCCTTTATAACCATTCCAATAGGACTCCGAACCGGCAGACGAAGCATAATATTGTTGCTTCATGTCATTGTAATGCAATGAGTAACTTAATGTTGTATTCAACAAAAGCTTTTCTGTCTGCAAAATATTCAGTTTAGCCTCAGCCGTACCCAACAAATACATACGCTGGCCGTTGTTATCTCTCAAAGCAAGCTCCGCAACCGGATTGGTTGCACCCGTAGGAGAAGTAGGCTGATAATACGAACCGTCTGCATTATATACCGGCATTGTAGGATTCATTGTGAGTGCCCTATCGAAGAAACCATCATTTCCCCAGGTTTCATTTACACGACGTGCACTCAACGAACCGTTGAATTGTAAGCGATTCTCCAGTACACGCTGTTCCATAGAAAAACGACCTCCAAATTCTTCACGACCACTCACGATGTCAAGTCCATTGGCACTTTTGTAATTGAAGGAAGCACCATAGAAACCATTCTTTGTGCTACCATCAATAGATATATATTGGTTTGTGTCGTATGCTACATCACGAGTAATCAGTCCATACCAGTCAGTGTCGGCTCCATAGTCTGTACCTCGTCTCGAACGACGGAATTCATCAGCCGACAGAATATCCGGAGAGGGCTTGGCTACATTAAAAGCGATGTAACTGTCATATGTGACTACCGTTTTTCCAGCTTCACCCGAGCCACGTTTCGTTGTAACTAAAATCACACCATTAGCACCTCGCGTTCCGTAAATAGCAGCTGAACCCGCATCTTTCAATACCGTAATAGATTCAATATCCTGTGCAGCGATGTTACGGATATCGCCACCTGCCACACCATCTATGACAATCAAAGGACTATTACTTGCAGAAACAGATGTTGCACCACGTACTTGTAATGAAGAACTGGAGTTAGGATTGGCAGCTGCCTGCGTATTGACATTCAAGCCCGCGACTTTTCCCGATACCATTTCCATCGGGTTATTCATAGCCCCCAAATTAAAATTTTTCTTATCCACTTGTACAATGGAACTGGAAACTTCTTTTTTACTCAATGAACCGTAACCCACTACTACAACTTCTTCCAACACCTGCTGGTCATCATGCAAGACAACATCAATCTTGTTTCTACCGGATACGTTCAGTTCCTGCGTTTGGTAACCTACATAAGAAAAAATAAGTATTGCATCAGGATTGACATTCAATAACACATAGTTACCGTCAATGTCAGTTATCACCCCCGAAGTTGTACCCTTTACCAATACACTTGCACCGATAAGACCTTCACCCGTTGCATCGGTCACCTTTCCTTGTACCTGAAGTTGTTGCGCAACAGCAACACCAGTCATCATAAGAAAACCCAGTAAAAGGATCATGCGCTTTTTAAGGCATCTCTTTAGACTTTTCTTTTTCATCTTATTAGAAATTAGTTAAACAATAAATAGATTGATGCAAATGTATTATCAAAACAAACGCACGATTTGGGCTGAGATAAAAATCTAAAGTCCTACAACAGGCAATCAACTATAATACAACGCATTACGAAAATGCTATTGCTACTAATTTCTAAATCATTTCTAGACTTTTTAAGGCAGAAGAAAGCCTCAAAAGGAGGATAAAATCAAAAAGAAGTTATTTTCATCACTCGTTCTTCAAAGTCCTCTTTACAAAGAGACTTGTTTTTTAGCTTGGAACGATAAGTATAGATGGTAGTTATGGAATAACGCAAAAATTCTGCAATACGCGCACTGTCTGTAATACCTAAACGAATCAGTGCAAATATGCGCAGTTCGGTAACAAGCAATTCTTCATTTTTAGGATGCAATTGTTCTTCAACTGGCAACAAACGATTAAATTCTTCTACAAAGTTAGGGAATATCTTAAGAAAAGATACATCGAAATTGTGATAGAACTCTTTCAACTCTTGATTTATGAAACGGTCGGACTTCAATGTACGATATAACTCCTCAAGTTTACCGGCAGCAGCCTGCTTGTTCAATATGCGGCGATATTCTTCCATCTTACTTATATAAGAGGAACTTAAACTGAGGAAACGTCCCAAATACTCTTCCTTAATATGATTGGCTTCCGTAAGAGTCTGATTAGTATGCAATAATCGTTCATTAGCCTCATGTTGAGACTTGTTCAGCTTCTTCAATTCACTATTCAATATACTCAATTGGGAATTGGCAGCAACAACTTTTTTACGGGCATAAGACAATTTTTTCATTTGCCATAGCACACACAGTACTGTCAATAGAAGGAAAACAGAAAGGATACATATGCCTGTAATAAACATTCTCTGCCGCTGTTGCTGTATTTCCTTTTCTTGCTGATAAGCACGATCTATGAGCGGAAGCATCTTGGAATTCTGCGAACTACGCAACCGAGTAGTATAATAATTAGCATCTTCCATACTAATCTTGATATAGTGATTAGCACGTTCCAAATCGCCCATTCCATAAAGTAATTCCGCTAATGCGCACAAAGAATAATTTTCTTTCACCACTGCCCTAATGTCAGCAATGGCACTGCTAATACGTGCTTCCATTTCTTTCTGCTTGTTCCCCACGACATGATAAGCAAAAGCCAGAATTGAAGTAGCTACTGCATACTCACGCGTATTGGATTTCAACCGAGGTAAAAAATTCTTCAATAAACATATAGCCTCCTGACTTTTTCCCTGGTCAATGAGCTGAGGTGCATGCACGACTACATATCTATAAGTATCTTCCGGTACTAGGCTGATTATAGAATCCCTATACAAATTTGCTATCCGAAGATAATTGTTCACGTAGTTCCGATCAGTGGCGTACTCTGCCTGATAGAGATATAGGTTTTCAAAACATACATAATAGTCCACTATATTTTCACCCTCCAACGTGTTACGAGGAAGCGATTTCAGCAATTCCATTGCTTCAACAAAAAGGCCCGAAGTATTTAGAATATGTACTTTATTTAATATAGAACTATTTATCCATTGCCTATTATTTAGCCGTGTGGCAATAAGAATATTTTCATTTATATAATGTAATGCAGAATCACTAATATAAGAATTATATTCGGCAAAAAGACGATTTTGTATCAGATAACGCTCCATGTCAGTAAGCCTCCCTTGCTTCAACTCATCCTTTATCAAAGAAATATACCGTTCTTTTTCTTCCTCGTATTGTCTACGCATTACGATAGTCTTATCCAGAACAGACAAAAGGCTATCTATTGCAGATGCATACATACCAAGCGAACATGGCAACAGCATTATTATTAAAATCAAGATACGCATCATAGGTTAACATTGTGACATAACTTCGCAAAGTTACAATTTTCTTCTGTTATGAAAATACGATTTTAGTATTTTCTTTGGCATTATAAGTCGTACATCATAGGGATTATACATCTACCGAAATTCATATTTCCTCTACTTCGGATAGCTTTTAAAGCTTTTATGGCAGTTTTCAAACCTCCTTCTGCCTAATAATGGCTAACATTGCAACCGAAACCAAAGGTTGACATCAACATGAGAAAGACATTATTATTTTTATACCTTTTATCTCTCGGCAGTATTGCCGCATACGGTCAGACACGTCTGACCCAAGACCCCAAACTGGAACGACAACTCCACGAAAGCGGACTGATACATCAACCCCTCCCCCTGGATATTGAAAACTCTTTCGAAACCAACGGATGGAAAAAGGAGGTCTTGCAAAGCGCTCCTCTCACCCGCTCGGCAGGTACAGAGGGATGGAGTCATTCCGGCGCAGGAAGCATGTCCTTCAGTACGGAAAAGACCGTTTCCGGCAAAGGCAGCATCAAACTGCAATTCCCCACATTCACCGGGAAAAGGGCGACCGGCTCTCCTTCCGACCCAGACTATGCCACCTACGGAAACAGCAGTGTTACCTATCATCTAGACGGCGCCAATCTGGAGAAGTACAACCGCATCGTATTCTCCATCTATCCCGATTGCGACGGCGCGCGCATCGTCAACATGAACCTCACGTTTCGCAATGCAGATACTCCTGCCAAGAAAGGATATAATCAGCCTTCGGGTTCACACCTCATTAACCTTATTAATAAGGAGTGGAACCAATGCTTCCTCGAAATAGACGAGTATCAGCGCGACAAGGTGATGTCCATCACCTTCAGCACAGCCCTCAAAGGCAAAGACCGGACTACAGGAGATTCAGCTATCTACTACCTGGACAATCTACAACTGCAAACGGTGAAAGCCCCTGAGAAAGTCAGCGGATGGATACCTGCCGATGGAAAAATCTCCTACTCGACAACCGGCTATGCCGTCAACCACCCCAAAACCGCCCTCATCAACACAAACCTCACCATAGACGCCGGAAAGCGCTTCCAACTGCTTACCCCAACCGGAGAAATAGCTTACGAAGGAGACATCCGAAAAGAGAAAACCACTCTCGGAGAATTTGGCCTTATTGATTTCACCTCCTTCAATAATCCCGGAGAGTATCAGCTGAAGGTCGGAACATCGCTAACTCCCACCTTCCGGATTGGAGAAAGACTTTGGGAAGATTCACAATGGAAAGTGCTGAACTTCATCTTCTGCCAGCGCTGTGGACATCCGGTTCCCGGCAAGCATTCCACCTGCCACGTAGACCTCATGTCCCGACATGACGGACGCAGCATCTCCTACTCCGGCGGATGGCACGATGCAGGAGACTTGTCCCAGCAAACCTTGCAGACGGGAGACGTGACCTTTGCTCTGCTCGAAGCCTATAATAAACAAAGAAATATCAACCCAGCCCTCGCCGCCCGCCTGCGTGAAGAGGCGGAATGGGGAGTAGAGTTCATCCTAAAGAACCGCTACGGCGATGGTTACCGCGCCAGCAGCATGGGATTGCTTATCTGGCAAGACGGTGTGTTCAATACATTGGACGACATATCTTCCGTACGTGTACAGAACATGGCATTTGACAACTTTCTCTATGCCGGATACGAAGCTTACGCCTCCATGACGCTGGACAACGACCCGATGCTGCAGGAATACCTATTGCGCGTGGCCGAAGAAGATTTCGCTTTTGCTATGGAGAAGTTCAAAAAAGATGGCTTCGACCAGTTCGTCCAGCCTTACGAACACAGTTACAACACTTCGAAAAGTCAGTATATGGCTACCATCTCCTGGTCGGCAAGCCAATTATACAAGCTGACCGGAAAACCTTCTTATGCGGACATCGCCGCCGAATACATCCGCTACACCCTCGACTGCCAGCGCACGGAACCGCTGAAAGACAAAGACGGGACACGCGGATTCTTCTACCGGGACAAATCCCGCAAATCCATCGTACATTACATACACCAGTCGCGCGAGCAGGTCTATATGCAGGCTATGGTGATGCTTTGCGAAACCCAGAAGGAGCACCCCGATTACCCTAAATGGGTGAATTCCATACAACTATATGGAGACTATCTGAAAGGAATGATGAAGTATACCCATCCCTACGGTATGATTCCAAGCGGTGTTTACCATGCAGAGGAATATAAGGATACCACCAACTTCTACGCCCTCCATCTGTTTCCCCCTGCCAATGCCAAGGAACTGTACACGGAACAGATTAAACGAGGAGTACAACTGGACAAAGAGCACTACATGAAACGTTTCCCCGTGTGGTTCAACATTTTCAACGGCAATACCGCCATCCATCTTTCCAACGGAAAGTCCGCCGCCATCTGCGGAAACTTCCTGAAGGACAAGGAACTGCTCAACATCGGTCTGGAACAGTTGTACTGGACCGTAGGCAAGAATCCTTTCGGACAATCCTTGATTTATGGAGAAGGACACAACTATCCGCAACTGAATACCTTCTCTTCGGGAGAAATGACAGGAGAGATGCCCGTTGGTATCCGTACCCTGGGTAACGACGATGTCCCCTATTGGCCGCAAACCAACAATGCCTGTTATAAAGAGGTATGGATTACCTCGGCAGGCAAATGGCTGTCTCTGATTGCGGAATATTAGATAATGGAGAATTAATAACTTATAAATTATAAATTACAAATTATGAAACATCTGTTTATTTTATTGTTTACGGCTTGCACCCTGCTGACGTACGCACAAGTCCCCGAAGGTTATCCGGCAAACTATGCCAAAGCTCCTCGCTTCAAGGCCTTGATTTATTACACGCAACATGCGGAAGAAGCACACGTACAATTTGCAGAACAAGCAACCACTTTCTTCAAGAAGCTCAATTACGGTGACGGCTTTGTTCTGGATATTACTACCGATTTTTCAAAATACCCATACGAGAAACTGAAAGAATACAATGTCATTATCATGCTTAACACATCCCCCAACACCAAGGCCGAACGCGATGCTTTTGAGCAATACATGGAAAACGGAGGCGGTTGGGTAGGTTTCCACGCAGCAGCCTACAACGACAAAAACACGCATTGGCCCTGGTTCGTTAAGTTTCTTGGTGGTGGGGTGTTCTATTGCAACAACTGGCCTCCCCAGCCGGTATTGGTCGAAGTCGACAACGAAGAACATCCCGTTACCAAGAATCTGCCTGCATCATTCGTGGCTCCCGCCAGCGAATGGTACCAATGGACTCCCAGCCCCCGCCAGAACAAGGACGTAGAGGTACTCTTGTCCCTATCTCCCAAGAACTATCCACTGGGTATCAAGGATGTAGTGAATTTTGGCGACTTCCCCATCGTATGGTCCAACAAGAATTACAGAATGATTTACCTGAATATGGGGCATGGTGACGAAGAGTTTATCGACGGTACACAGAACCTGCTATTGGTTAATGCTTTCCGCTGGGTAGTGAGCAAAGACAAAAGCGGCAACCCGTTCCTCAAATAAAACGGTTTCCATAACAGCAATCAAGAGAATAAATAGGGGATAATTCCCCTATTTCCTATGTTAACACTACGTTTTTATGCCGAAACAGATACTTTTCCTTCGAAAAGTATCTGTTTCGGTCGTTTTATATAGATACCCTTGCCGGTTCCCAACGGGCCGGAATGACAGTTTCATATCGTTGAAACCAAAAGTTTCACTTGCTGAAACTTTTAGTTTTACGAAAGGAAACTAAAGGTTTCCCTTAATGAAACCAATTATTTTCCCAATCAAAACTTCTCGTATTTAGTCTCAAAACTAAAAGTTTCATGTTGAGAACTAAGATAATAGCCACTTTTACGATTCACCCAATAAATAGGAGGCATCATCTTTTAGAAAGATTGGAAAGCGTGATAGATGGTTGTAACGTTTTTTATCTGTCACGGGTATCTATCACGCTTTAATTGATTTATAATCAAAACAATACACCCATTTGCGTGATAGCATGACAGATGTTTTGCCAAAACAAACTTTGTGAAGGAACAAAAAATCCCCGGTATTATTCACAAGGAAATACCGGGGACTCTTCAGAAAAAAACAATCAAAACTTATAACCAGCCAGGGTTCTGTGTCAAGCCACCTTTAGCTCTATCCATTTCCGACTGGTCAATTGGAAAGTATCTGAACTTCTCCGTCCAACCTTTGTTACCTAAAATCTCTGTTCCTTTATCGAAACGCAGAATATCAAACCAACGCTGCATTTCATCCATAAACTCATACCCACGCTCTTCAAAAAGAATATCCAACAGCTCCTGCTTGCTCTTTCCGGCCAAGTTGATACGATGCTCTTTGTCTTTGAAAGCGCGGTCTCTGACCTGGTCGAACCAGCCTTGCGCATCGGCACTGGCAGTTCCGTTGATGCGTACATCAAGCTCCACAGCCAGCAGCAAAACATCGGCATAACGGTAAATACGCCAAGAGTTATAATAGTTATCCGTAGGATTCACCGTAGACGTCGTCTCCTTTCTCGGATGAATCTTATAGTGCCCCAGACCCTCGTAATTTTCCTGCTGGTCACTGACTTGGAAAGCACTTCCTGCCGGTAGTTCACCTTTGGCCACCATTTCTGCCACTTTTTTAGCCTCGTCCGCATAGACAATGACTGTTCCCTCACGGCGCGTATCACCTTCCTTAAACATGTTGTAAACAGTACTCGGCATGGTATTCTGCCCATAACCTTCGCCCAAGCCGCCCTGCTCGGCACTTCTCGGGTCAACAATGTTACGACCACCCAAAGAACGTGCAAGACCAAACCCTTCACCGGAGTTATTGCCGGCATAACATACCTCAAAGATAGATTCCGCACACCATTCTCCGTCTTTCACCCATAAGTTTTGATAATCAGGGTTCAACCGGTATCTTCCACTGGTGATTATTTCTTTCATGTCATTCAATGCCACCTGATATTTAGTCTCATCACGATGGAACAAAATAATTTTGGCACGAAGCAGCTTGGCAGCATCCCGGCAAACGCGTCCCTGCTGTGTAGCACTGCGCTGGGGCAGATACTTAGTCACTTCGTCATCCAAGTCACCCATCATAAACTCATAAATTTCTTCACGGGTTCCTTTGGCAACGCTATACATTTCACTGGCTGCCAGATAATGTTTGATAAGCGGGAATTGCTCATACCCCATAAACAGATGGTAATAGAAAATGGCACGGTAAAAGCGCGCTTCGGCAGAAATGGAATTGACAAAGTCTGCACTGAGGTTGCATCCGGCCAATTTGTCAATCAACAGATTGGCAGCAATGACTCCATTGAACAAGCCAAAATCCCACTCATTCCACCAAGAACCATATCCCCATGCACCGAAACAAGAAGTCGCGTCATAGGTAAAAGTATCCCATTTCGTCTTGTAAGACCCCTCACCGATACCACCACCGGTTTCGGACTCATCACCCAGCAAAGAAGAGTAAGACCAAACCTCCGGCATACGGGTCTGCATTTCATTCATCACGGCATACAAGCCCTTCATCATATCGTCTTCCGTCTTATAGAATTCGGTTTCTGACACCTGAGTTCTCGGATTCACTTCCAGAAAATCTGAACAAGCTGTGGTCGACAAAGCCATCGCACCCAAAGCCAATACCTTTAATATCTTATTCATTGTATCTAATTTTTAGGTTAATCAAAATGTAATATTCGCACCGATAGTATAAGTACGTGCTTGCGGATATGTTCCCCCGTCAAATCCATCACGTGTTCCCACTTCAGGATCATAACCGCTGTAGTTGGTAATTGTAAACAGATTTTCGCCCTGCACAAAGAAACGCAGCCCCTTGACGCCGACACGCTGCAACATCTGTCCGGGCAGACTATAGCCAATCTGCAACACTTTCAAACGCATATACGAACCATCTTCCACAAAAAAGTTTGAAACCTGATAGTTATTGTTGTCACCATCTATCACACGTGGCACCCAATTGGAAGTGCCTTCACCATGCCAACGGTTCAGCCAAGATTTGTCGTAGTTACCAAAAGTCACATTGGAACGTCTGTACAGTTTATAAATGTCGTTTCCGATACTTCCCTGGAAGAATGCACTGAAATCAACTCCTTTCCAATCGGCAGAAAGAGTGAATCCATATGTCCAGTCAGGGTTCGGCTTGCCTATCATGGTACGGTCATCACCATTCAACCCATTTTCACCATCCAAATCTTTAAAACGAATATCTCCAGGCTTGGCATTCGGCTGTATCAGCTGAGTCTTTCCGTTAGAATCTACGTAGGTATAGCTATCTATCTCCTGCTGATTCTGGAAAATACCATCATGCAAGTAACCGTAGAAGAAGCCGTACGGACGCCCGTTCTCTCTCCAACTGACCTGGCCGCCCATACCACCGCCGATATTATTGAGACCGACACGGTCGGGGCCCTGGTCTGTTACGGTATTCTTCACATAAGAAGCATTTCCATTGATACCCAGATTCACTTCACCCACCTTAAAGCGATAGGACGCTTCGAACTCGATACCTTCGTTCTTCACTGTACCCGAATTGACCGTCATACTGCCATAACTGGTATAAAGAGGAATCGGCATGGAAAGCAGCATGTCCTTCGTCTTCTTCACGAAATAGTCGGCAGAGAATGTCAATGCACTGTTGAAGAAACGCAAGTCAATACCCAAGTCGGTCTGTTCGGAGGTCTCCCATTTCAAATCAGCATTGGCATAGCCACTGGGCAGCATGCCCGTATATACCTTTCCATTTATGACTGCATTCTTACCCTGACTCATCATACTTGTATAGGCAAAGGAGCCAATACGTTCGTTACCATTCTGTCCCCAGCTTAGACGTATCTTGGCAAAATCCAACCAGGAAGGTCTGTTTTCCATGAACTTCTCACGAGTCAACACCCAACCCAAAGAAACCGAAGGGAATGTAGCATATTGGTGCTCGCGACTGAAGTTTGACGAACCGTCCCGTCTCACTACCGCTTCGAACAAATACTTTTCATCATAATTATAATTGATACGTCCGAATATGGATGCAATGCGGTGATCTTCCGCCCCACCCCATACTTTGGACTGTTCTTCGGGCGCTGTGGCCGTGTCTATATATCCCTTGTCTATATCCACCACCAGCAGATTATAATCTTCCGCTTCCAAATTGGAGTAATGGTAGGAAGACATACTTGTACCGAACAGTGCACCTATATTATGACGGCCGAAAGACTTTGTATACGACAGTACATTTTCCCACTGCCAATAGGAAGACTCCCTTTTCTTATCCTCTACCTTGGAAGTGGCATTCTTACTGGTAGCATTTAGCTCGTAGACTGGAGTTACATTCTTAATGGAATTGAACACCCATTCCGCACCATAGGTAGTCTTGAACTTCAAGCCTGGCAACAAGTCGACATCAAGGTTAAAGTTCGCACCGAAATTCTGAGGCATAGTCCTCTGGTTATGACTGACCTGCATGGCTGCCAGCGGATTGGTTATTTCACGCATCTCGATGATATTGTATGCCAGGCCGTTGGGAGCAATGACATGATTTGGATAAGTTACGGCATATTGCTCCAGTATAGCAGGGTCGGTCTGATAAACCGGCTCGGTAGGAGGCAACATATTCATGGAAGTAATCAAGCCTGCAGCTTCACTATTGCCAATAGTATTACCAGTCTGGATTGACTTGGAATAGCTTGCAATTGCACCAAAACTAATCTTATTCAACCAATTTCGTGATTTCGTGTCCAGTAATACATTATTGTAATTCAAGCGTACATTGTAGCGTTCATAATCAGCATGTCCTTTGGCATAAATACCTTCTTGCTTTACATAACCGAAAGAAGCATAATAGGTAGAGTTGTCCGTACCTCCACTCAACGAAACCTTGTGGTTCATAATAGGAGCATTCTTGTTCTGCAGTTCCTTTTGCCAGTCGGTATTGACGCTGGAAACAGTCGGGAAATAAGGGTCCTTACCTGCGTTGGCAGCCATTTCATTCATCAACATCTGATAATCCGCACTACCCAGCAAATCCACCTTCTTGGAAGGATTCTGAATACCGTACGTAAATTCATAGTTCAAAGTAGCCTTCCCTTTAGTACCCTTCTTCGTAGTTATTAGCACAACACCGTTAGCACCACGGGCTCCGTAAATAGCGGCGGAAGCTGCGTCTTTCAACACTTCAATAGACTCAATATCAGAAGGATTCAAATGACTGATACCACTTTCAGACGGCATGCCGTCTACTATATAAAGCGGATCGGAGTTGTTGACCGTACCGGTACCCCGAATACGAATCTTTGATTCCGCACCGGGCTGACCTGAATTAGAGATAATCTGTACACCGGAAACTTTACCTTTCAAAGCATTCTGAATATTTGTAGGATTACCTTTATCCAACTCTTCACTGGTAACACGGCTCACAGCAGACGAAAGTACACTCTTCTTTTGTACACCATAGCCTACTACAACTACCTCGTCCAGCAACTCAGAAGAATCAGTAAAACGGACTTTCAGATTTGTATCTGCAGCAGTCAGTTTATACTCAATAGGCTCATAACCGATAAAGGTGAAGACCAACACATCACCCACAGAAGCTTTCAGACTGAAATTCCCATCAATATCCGTCACAGTACCCACAGCCGGATTACTTTTCATACTGACATTAGCACCCGGAACCGTTTCTCCAGAAGGATCATAAACGATACCCTGCACATTAATTTGTTGTGCGAAGAGCTGCAAAGTGCAACTGAGAATGCAAAGCAGCAAAAGGACTCTTTTTCTTTTCATGATAATAGTATTAGTTTATAAAATAGAAAGTTATTCATATTGTATTGATACAAATTCCAATACTTCGATAAGCGAAATTACGTACTAAACAAGAAATGGAAGTTGAATATTTCTCATAAGGAGTTCATTTACTAACACATCCATAAAAAACGTTTTATTTTAAACTTAAAGTGATAAAGTTTAAACCCATAAAAAAACGGATACGTTTCTGTACGTACCCGTTTTCTTCCAAATCCATTGATTATAAAAAGTATTACCTTTCTAAAGTCCAGTTAATGGCATTTCTGAACATGGTCGTAAACCCTTCCGTTTCGTACAACTTACTACTATGCCCTATCTGGAAATAAACATTGCGCGCTTTTTTACCTTCGTTCACCCATACCACAGGATGATCGCCCATCTTGATATCCGAAGCAGGCGTGTAGCTCGATTCGTCTACATTGGCTAATACATGTACATTAGGGCGCGGACTCTTGTCATAAGTATACCACTCGTCATCGGGCACCACGAAAGAGGCCGGAACATCCTTCATTACCGGATGCTGTTTATCTTCCACAATCAGCGTACCGTTGGCCAGCGGAGCTATGTAGTTCTTGAAACGTACACCACCCATGAAATCAGAGAACCATTGCCACATGGGATAACCGTCAAACTCGCCCAGCAAAGTAGCATGATGGAAACCTATCCAGCCGCCACGGCCTTCTTCTATATACTTGACGAACGCATCTTCCGCTTCCTTCGGCCAAGTATAAGGTGGGAAATCCAATTGAATAACCAGGCTGAACTGCGACAAGTAAGCCTCCGTTATGTTCCTGGCATTGTTTATCTCGGTAATACTGAAATTCCCCTTTGCACCTTCGGCCGCCAACCACTTCAAACCGGCATCCGTAAATCCTCCGTGCTGTCCGCCACGTTCCGTCAACACCAGTACCTTCGCCTTGTGCGGCTTGCCCAATAGGTTTTCTGCTACCGTACGGCGCAAATCACCCTGCTCATTGTCTCCGCTATAATCCCAATACATGCCTCCCAGCAAATCTTTATCCAGAATATACTGACACTTGATGGCAAGTGAACGGGGATTCTCAAAACCAAATACCAACGTATCATTCTTATCGGCCAGATAAGGCACTTGAGCCACCTCATCCCACTTTTCAGTATATTGGGTATCCGTATTCCCTACCTTATTATAGTCTTGGAAGCTGGGATAACCGTCACCTCCACGACCATAGAAGGGCATACCCATCACCAGCTTGGAAGGCGGTACGCCCGCTTTCAAGTGTGCAGTAACGGCACCGTCCGAAGTAATGTCACCGCTATGTCCTGACGGATAAAGCGCCGAATGGTGCTTGGGAGCAGAAGCCATGTCATAAGCCATGATATTCACAAAATCGACGGAAGGCAAGATAGCCTTGAAGTCAATGTAACGGGCAGAAGCTACGGTGGCAAGTGTCAGTTCCTTTTCATTGCCGATGGCAGCTCTGATATCCTGCATCAGAAGTGTAAAATTCTCCGTATCGTCCGGTGACGAGGATATATTTGCCATAGAGCTGGTGGGATATTCCCAATCGATGTCAATGCCATCCAAAGCGAACTCCTTCACCACACGGTCACAGTCCGCGGCAAAAGCACAGCGATATTCATCATTGGCAGCCATTTCACTGAAACGTCCACTCCCCCAGCCGCCGATGGAAAGCAGCACTTTCAGTTCCGGCTTCTGTTTCCTCAAATCAACAATCTGTCTCAAACGTTCCTCATTATCAATCTTGACACCGTTAAAGCTCTCGTTTACATGACCGAACGCATAGTTGATATGCGTCATGTACTGCGGGTCGGGCATCACCTCACTCCACGAAGTGACATAAGCAACCACAACCTTTGAATCGCGGGAAGCCGCAACGACCTCTTCTCCCGACTTAACGCTACCGCATGAAACCAATACGCCCAAAGCGGCAGCCATCATCATTTTAATTTTTTTCATAAGTACTATCTTTAATTACAAATTATCGCAGGTCTGACGGACACGTGAACCTATCAATGCATAATACAGCATAAACGCTTCTCCAAAAAGAACGATGAGCCATGACCATCTCCAGCCTCCAAGAACATCGGCAAGCACTCCTTGCAACAAGGGCAATATGGCACCGCCTACCACTCCAATCATGAACACACCCGAAGCCACCGAAGTGTATTTTCCCAAATGGGCAACGGACAAGGTAAAGATAGCTCCCCACATGATGGAATGGAACAGACCTACTGCCGTGAGCAGCCACGGATTATTCAGAAGAATGGCCAGTAGGGCGAGTAGTCCTGCCGATACCGTAGTAACCGTCAGCTGCACGCGGGGAGAAATTCTGCTCAGGCTGCTCCCCACCAGGCGGCCCACAAGCATACCACCCCAATAGAGCGTAGCCATCAGTGCCGGAGAAGCATAATCCATCTCGATGGCGTACAGATTGATATTGGCCCCGATACAGACTTCCACTCCTACATAAAAGAAGATAGCCACCACGCCCAATGTCAGATGACGGAAGGACCATACACTTTTTTCCAGCTTTTCTCCCTTCTCTACCCTGGTTCCTTGGATATCGGGCAAAGACAATTTCATCAACAACAATACAATCAAAGAAATAACAGCCATCAATGCCAGGAACGGAACCATCAGCTGGTCAATCTGAATGTCCTCCATAGACAGACCGCCGAACACGACACCGGTCACGAAATAAGGAGCAAGCGTAGTTCCCACAGAATTGGCGGAACCGCCTATAGCCAAACGCTGAATGGACTGGGTACCCTTGACATGGCAAGCCGTCAGATAAGGATTTATAACCACTTGCAGAATGGTGGCCGAAGCCCCTACCACGAAAGAACCCAGTAAGAAAATCAAGAACCCTCCAGGGATAACATTATTTCCTGCATGCCAATTCGCTTCAGGAAAGTGTACTGTGAAATAGGAAGAGGCAAAGAACAAACCAAGTCCCACAATCATCACCAGCAATCCACGCATCAATGTTCCTTTATATCCGTATTTGCTAATCCACGACGAGCCTACCCCTCCACAAACCGGATAAGCAAGGAACCAGGAGAAAGTAATCAAAGTAGCAAAAGTATTTTTCAACCCACCCACTTCCGAAAGAAAAGTTTCTTTCAGAGGACCCTGAAACTGAGTATTGGCAGTCGTAAGGAAACCTACAATAAAGAACAAGAACACCATCGTGATGAAGGGCCCCATATAGTTTATTTGTTTTTCTTGTTGTGTCATAGTATTTTGATTATTAATTCAAATAATTAGTTATCAGCCGCCTGCAAGGCGACTTAGCAGTTAAGCATGCTTGCCGCCGCCTCATCCAGCAGAAATTCACAGTTGGGATGAAGCTGAAGGATGGAAGCAGGAACATCTGTTGTCACAGGCCCTTCAAGCATCCGCTTGACAATATCCGCTTTATTAGTCCCTTTGGCAACCAGTACAATCCGGCGTGCCTGCATAATGTTCTTTATTCCCAAAGTAGCCCCTCCCAACTCTTTATCGGGAGGAGTACCCGTTTCTCTACGGATGCGTTCTTCCAGTTCCACATTCATCCGGGTCACCCATGCTTCACCGCCAAAGGGAGATTCCGGCTGGTTGAATCCCAGGTGTCCGTTCTCACCCAACCCTAAAATCAGCAAATCAATGCCGCCACGGTTCGCAATTTCTTGCTGGAAATCCCTGCATGACTGTTCAAAATCACCAGAAATGGTAGGCAGCATCAAAAAATTCTCTTCCTTGATGCCCAATGTATCCATCAACTCCGTTTTCAGCATCGTGTAGCATGCTCCGGCATATTCGCGCGGCACATTCGTTACCTCATCCAATCCGAAGAAAGTAACGGTATCCACCTTAAACGGATATTTAGTATAGATTTCTCCCACCAACCGATGAAGATTGCCGGTAGTACGTCCCGTCGAAAGTCCTATCACACTCTCCGGTTCATTCAACATCTGCCCGATGATGCGCCATGCAGCCGTGCAGTCAAACTCCTTTTCATTCTTTGTTATTGTTATTTTCATATTCTTAATCATTAATTCCTAATCACATATTCATCGCCACCGCACCGGCCCCCAGAAGCCCGATAAATCCGGGATTCAGTTTCGTAATGACAACCCCGTTGCTGACAAAACGCATGGTCGTAGGATGAAGTTTCTCCAGAATCTTCTCGTGCATATACCCGTCGGCCACAATACCTCCACCCAACACCACCGTGTCCGGGTCAATCACACGTACCAGATTCATGATAAGATTGGCAAGCGCCTCAGCTGCATTCTCCACCAGCACCGTACAGAGAGGGTCACCTTTCTGACTAAGTGCAAACACCTCACTCACAATCACCCGTTCCCCTTTTTCAGCCGGAATATGCAGGCCGGTCTCATACTGGTTGCGGAGCAGACGGGCACAATTGTCAAAACCTATGCCGGCAGCAATCGCCTCCACACAGTCCATCCGTCCACAACCGCATTTAATGCCTATGTTCACACCTACACGCACGTGTCCCACTTCGCCGGCATTGAAATGGCTGCCACGGATTTGTCTCCCATTTATCACCGTACCCACGGCAATGCCTGTACCTACATTTACGTATATGAAGTTTTTGGAAATTTGTCCGAATCCCCAGACACGTTCGGCTCTTGTAGCGCTCTTCACATCATTGTCTATATGGCAAGGCATGCCATATATATCCGACAGTTCCTTTGCCAACTCAATCCGCTGTGTCCTGCTCGGGTCAATCTGCAGCCAGACACCTTCGTTGGGATCTACACGCCCTATCAGCCCGACTCCCATACCGACAGGTTTCTGGTCACACCAACCCACCGTACGGATATAATCATCGAGTGACGACTTTATGATTTCCGAAGCTGCTTGCTGGTTAAAATATCCGGAGTCATATTTCTTATACCTTAAAATGTTGCCACGGCTATCCATTTCGCCAATCAGCAACTTCGTGCCTCCTAAATCAAGACCTAAATAAGTTTCCATTCTTTATTGCGTTTTTAATATTGTTTACTGTCCACAATATTACACACTATCAGGGAGACAAGGGTTTATTCTCTGACAAAAAAGGTTTAATACTTGTCAGCGGTGGTTCAAAAGCAGTCTTCATGGCTCTAAATTTTGCTGGGACTGGTACCAAACTGCTTTTTGAAGCATGTACTGAAATATTTCGGGTCAGAAAATCCGACCATATTCGCCACTTCCCCTATCGAATATTTCCGGGAAACCAGCAGCTCTTTTGCCTTGTTCAAACGGACAATGCGGATGAAGTCATTCGGTCCCTGCCCGGTCAGCGTCTTTATCTTATTGTAGACAGAAGTGCGGCTCATGCCCAGCATCCGGCAGAAGTCATTGATGGAGAATTCCGAATCGGACAACTCCTCCTCAATCACCTTCATAACCTTGTCCAGGAACTCCTTGTCCAACTGGCTGGTATAGTCTGTCTCTTCGGGCTGCGCATCCATCGCCAAAACGGTTTCGCGCAAATGCTGCCTATTCTGAAGAATATTCCTGATACGCACTTTCAGCACAGACAAGTCGAAAGGCTTGATGATGTAGTCATTGGCACCGGCCTCCAGTCCGAAGATGATATTTTCCCTCTCACTCAGTGCGGTCAGTAATATAATAGGTATATGGCTTGTATCTACCGATGACTTCAGAATCCGGCACAATTCATCACCTTCCAGTACCGGCATCACAATGTCCGAGATTATGATATCAGGATTGATTTCCCTTGCCGTCTCCAATGCCTTTCCGCCGTCGGGCACGGCAACTACCTTATATTCGGAAGACAAGCTGTCCACCAGATACTCCCTCATATCCGCATCGTCCTCCGCCAGAAGAAGGACATTCTTCCCGGCACGTTCCGTTTCTTCATGCACAGCCCCAGTAGCGGCCTGAGGTTCTTCCTGGCCGTCTGCCTTCGCTTCCACCACCACGTTCGCCTTTATCCTCTGCGGGAAAGTTACCGTAAACGTAGTTCCCTGTCCTTCCACGCTACTGAAAGAGATGGTGCCGTGATGCTGTTTCACAATGCGGCGCGTAATCATCAGACCGATGCCCGAACCGGTTTCCCCAAAGTTCATGGCATTCTGGGCTCTATAATATTCGTGGAAAATATTGCCCTGCTCCTCTTTCGGAATGCCGATGCCCGTATCCTTCACTTCAATAGTCCATTTCTTTCTTGCAGTCTTCACCAGTATATGGATGACTCCCTTCTCTGTATACTTCAAGGCATTGGAGAGCAGATTGTCTATGATATGATCCATCTTCTCCCGGTCAATCCAAACCTTGGGCATATCCGGCTCCACCTCCAACTCTATCCCGACGCTCTTCTGCATGGCAGCTAAGTGAAACTCCGCCATTTTTTCCTCCAGATAAGCCTTAATGTCGTATGGAGAAACCTTCAGACACTCGGCATGCAGTTCCGTTTTCTGCAACTCAAGCAGTTGAGTAATCATTCCCATCAGTTTTTCCACATTCTTCATAGCCACCGCAACGGTTTTCTTACCCTGCTCCGGAAGTCCTTCCTGCGCTTCGAGCTCGCTCAGCGGAGCCTTTATTAAAGTAACCGGTGTACGGATATCATGGGCTATACTGATAAAGGAACGTATCTTGTCCCTTATACGCCCCTCGTTCACCTTATGCCTCCTATACTGCACAAACATGTAGACAAAGACAGACAACAAAATGAAATAGATGAACAGCGCCCACCACGAAACCCAGTAAGGGTTATGAATGACAATATCCAGACTTCTTTCTCCCACCTGCTGCCCGGTGTATTTATCAAATGCCCGCAAGCGGAATACATACTTACCGGACGAGAGATTCATATAGCTCACGTTCCGCACTGAATTGGAGTGTTCCCACTCTTCATTGTGATTTTCGAGCCTATACTCATACCTGATACGATGCGGGACTGCAAAGTTGATGGCAGAGAAGGAAATAGAGAAGGAGTTTTGATTATACTTCAAATCTATTTTCCGGGTATCATTGATATTCGTTTGCAAAAGAGAGCCTTTCATTCCCGCTTTGACCGATTCATAAAGCAGTTTAAAGTCTGTCAGAATCAGCTCAACGGGGGCATGAGTCCCCAAGTCCAAAGACGGGAGAAAGGAAAGAATCCCTTCTGCGGTGCCGAAAGCAAGACATCCATTCTTCAACTTAAGGGCAGCATTCGGATTGTAATATCCCCAGCTGACATCCAAAAAATCATTGGCACTGATGATAATATCCCGGGAGCAGTCCAAGCAATACAATTCCTTCTCCGTACTGAACCAGATACGCCCTTCGTTATCCTCCAGCAGGCTGTTGATGGAATTGGAAACCAGATTGTCATCTACGGTATATGCATGCACCTCTTTCCCATCCGGACCAACACGTATAAGGCCTTCCCCGTCTGTCGCCAGCCAAATATCACCGGATGAGGACTGCATCAGGCAACGGATAGGATAATGCAGAGAGATGTCTCCAAACGTCTGATGCCACTGCGTGTCTCCCGACTTCTTATCAAAGACGGCCAACCCGCTGCAACCGGCAATCAGTAATGAGCCCCCCTTACCCGGCTTTATGTCACCTATGCAATCAATCGGGTAATATGTATAAGTATCCGTCCGTATATCGTAACGGGTAAACTCTCCTTCAATACCACCGAACCAGACATAATCCCCTTCCGCATAAATGGCATAAACATAGTCGGTGGCCATTCCCTTCTCCGGATGTGCATTTCTTTTCTCTTTCTTCTGTACCCGTCCGGTCTGTTTATGAATACAATAGACACCGATACCATAGCCACCTACCCAGATGTTTCCCCCGGAGTCTTCGGCAAGCGCCAATACCACTTTGCCACTATATTCCGTACCGTCCAGATAGTGGGTCCATTTGCGTGACCGAGGTTGATAGAGGCTGACGCCGTTGTTTGTACCATACCAATAATCTCCCTCCGAGTCCTGAAACATCACATTTACATGGTCCGACTTCAGGGAATTATCATTATTGCGTTCGTGCCTGATTCTATAGACATCCGGCATCTCCGGATCCAGATAGCTGATGCCATTCGTAGAAGTGCCAATCCATACAACTCCGGATTCATCCACACAAATATCGGATACCGTATTACCACTCAAGCTTTTGTCATCATCCCCGTTATTCATATAATGGTTCAAAAGTTCTCCAGTAGCGACATCCATGCAAAAAACACCTGCACCGTCGGCTCCCACCAGCAGCAAATTATCCTTTGTCCTTGCAAACGAACGGATAGGTACATGAGGAATCCGGTCATTCAAGGAATGTATTTGCCCTTCGGGACCGTCAAGCACAAATACGCCGTTTGAAAAGGTACCGATGAACAGCTTCGCTCCGAAGACATAGAGCGATTCCACATGCATCTCTGTATGCAGGTCAACCGGCCTCGTCTCAAAAGACGAAGAACCTGCCGCTCCTGCCTTCGTCAGCCGGAAGACACCCTTGTCGGTGCCTGCAAAAAACACTTCATCTTCCATTTGGACCATGCAACGGACAGATTGCCCCTTCAATCCGGCAAAAGACAGTCCTGCACTTTCTTCCCAAGAATAAAGCCCCTTCGACATACACAACCACAAACGGTTTTCGTCATCAAACAGCATATTATACAATACCGGAGAAGGCAGGTAATCAGCCAAGTCCACACGCAATTGGAAAGAGTCCGTCAGTTTGTTGTATGCATAGATTTTTCCATTCTTCAATGCAACCCAGACAATACCCTCCTTATCACACATCATGGTAGTGGAAGACTGGATATTGTCCCTGGAATCAACCATTCCGTCCAGCTTGTAATGCTTGATTTCATTCCCGTCATAACGATCTATCCCGACATGAGTATACACCCAGACAAATCCGGCTGAATCCTTGTTTATCTGGAATACTTGCCGACTGCCCAATCCCTCCTTGATACCCAAGGTGCGGAATGAACCGGCAAACAAGTCAGCGAACAAAAAAACGAACACCCATAACAGCAAAAATGTACATGCAACGGATTTATATGGAAACGGATATGGAGCAGACATAGGTCATATATTGTTTTTCGGATGCAATATTACGCATAAATATAAAAAAAACGGTCGAAAAACTATCCGAATAGGTTCGATTTCTATTACTTTTGCCTTCCGAAACCAACAAATCATGAGAAGCCATGCTCAGCAAGCTTAAATTAAACCAGCTCTATTTCAAAGACACGCAGTTCGCTAACCTGATGACGCGACGCATCTTCAACGTCCTTCTGATAGCCAATCCTTATGATGCTTTCATGCTGGAAGATGACGGCCGCATCGACGAAAAGATATTCAATGAATACACTTCGCTCTCCTTGCGCTACCCTCCCCGTTTCACGCAGGTTTCCACTTGCGAGGAGGCGCTGACACAGCTGTCCTCCATCTCTTTCGACCTCATCATCTGCATGCCGGGCACGGGAGACAACGACAGCTTCGACGTGGCACGATACATCAAAAACCTGTATGAACAGATTCCGATGGTGATACTTACCCCTTTCAGCCACGGCATCACCAAGCGTATTGCCAATGAAGACCTCAGTCCCTTTGAGTATGTGTTCTGCTGGCTGGGAAACACCGACTTGCTGGTTTCCATCATCAAGCTGATAGAGGACAAGATGAACCTGGAGCACGACGTCAACGAAGTGGGTGTGCAGCTCATCCTGCTGGTGGAAGACGGCATCCGCTTTTACTCCTCCATCCTGCCCAATCTGTATAAATTCGTATTGAAGCAGAGCCAGGAATTCTCTACTGAAGCACTGAATGCCCACCAGCGCACACTGCGCATGAGGGGACGTCCCAAAATTGTACTGGCACGTACCTATGAAGAAGCCTTTGGCATCTACCAAAAATATAAGAATAATATATTAGGTGTCATCACCGACGTACGCTTCCCCCGCGTAGAACGGGGCGAGAAGGACGGACTGGCCGGTATCAAGCTCTGTGCCGCCATCCGCAAGGAAGACCCGTTTGTACCCCTTATCATACAGTCCAGCGAATCGGACAACGTAGCGTATGCAGCCAAATACGATGCCGCCTTTATCGATAAGAATTCCAAGAAGATGGACGTAGACCTGCGCCGCATCGTATCGGACAATTTCGGTTTCGGCGACTTTATCTTCCGCAATCCCGACACACTGGAAGAGATAGCCCGTGTAAAGAATCTCAAAGAGCTGCAGAACATTCTTTTTGCTGTTCCGGCAGAATCATTCCTTTACCACATCAGCCGCAACCACGTCAGCCGCTGGCTCTACTCGCGTGCCATGTTTCCCGTGGCAGAGTTCCTGCGGCCCATCACCTGGAATAGCTTGCAAGACGTGGATGCCCACCGTAAAATTATCTTCGAGGCTATCGTGAAATACCGCAAGATGAAAAACCAGGGAGTAGTGGCAGTCTTCAGGCGCGACCGCTTTGACCGATACTCCAACTTTGCCCGTATTGGCGACGGTTCGCTGGGAGGCAAGGGGCGCGGACTGGCTTTCATCGACAACCTGGTGAAGCATCACCCCGAGTTCGAAGAGTTTGAGAATGCCCGTGTCGCCATCCCCAAGACCATCGTGCTCTGTACCGATGTGTTCGACGAGTTTATGGATACCAACAATCTGTATCAGATAGCCTTGTCCGATGCCGACGATGACGTCATCCTGCGCTACTTCCTCAAAGCAAAGCTGCCCGACCGCCTGGTGGAGGACTTCTTCACCTTCTTCGACGTGGTGAAGTCGCCGCTTGCCATCCGTTCGTCCTCGTTGTTGGAAGACTCGCACTACCAACCCTTCGCCGGCATCTACAACACCTACATGATTCCCTATCTGGACGACAAGTACGAGATGCTGCGCATGCTGAGCGATGCCATCAAGGGAGTATATGCTTCGGTCTACTTCCGCGACAGTAAAGCATATATGCAGGCCACAAGCAATGTCATCGATCAGGAAAAGATGGCGGTCATTCTGCAAGAGGTAGTCGGCAACCAGTATGGTGACCGCTACTACCCCAGCATGTCCGGCGTGGCACGTTCGCTCAACTACTACCCCATCGGCGACGAGAAGGCAGAAGAAGGTATCGTCAATCTGGCGCTCGGTTTAGGTAAATACATCGTGGACGGTGGCATGACGCTCCGCTTCTCGCCCTATCACCCCAACCAGGTGCTGCAAACCAGCGAAATGGAGATTGCCCTCAAAGAGACTCAGACCCGCTTCTATGCCCTCGACCTGCGCAATGCCGGACACGATTTCTCTCCATGGACGACGGCTTCAACCTGTTGAAACTGCACGTGAAAGAGGCGGAAAAGGACGGAGCACTGAATTATATAGCCTCTACCTACGATCCCTACGACCAGATTATTCGCGACGGTCTATATCCCGGCGGACGCAAAGTCATCACCTTCGCCAATATCCTGCAACACGACGTTTTCCCGTTGGCACGCATACTGCAACTGGTACTGAAATACGGAGAGCAGGAGATGCGCCGTCCCGTAGAGATAGAGTTTGCCGCCACCATGAGCCGCGAGAAGGACAAAACCGGCACCTTCTACCTGCTGCAAATCCGCCCGATAGTCGACACCAAGGAGATGCTGGATGAAGACCTTACCGCCATTCCGGACGACCAGGTACTGCTCCGTTCCAACAACTCATTGGGACATGGCATCATGAACGAGATACATGACATTATCTATGTGAAGACAGACGACTATAGTGCCTCCCACAACCAGGAGATTGCCTGGGAGATAGAGAAGCTGAACCAGCAGTTCCTGGACGAAGGCCGCAACTATGTCCTTGTAGGTCCCGGACGCTGGGGTAGCAGTGACACCTGGCTCGGCATCCCCGTGAAGTGGCCGCACATCAGCGCCGCCCGCGTGATAGTGGAAGCCGGACTGACCAACTACCGGGTAGACCCCAGCCAGGGAACCCACTTCTTCCAGAACCTGACCTCCTTTGGAGTGGGATACTTTACCATCAACGCCTTTATGAATGACGGCGTATACAACCAGGAATTCCTGAATACACAGCCTGCCGTACACGAGACGAAGTACCTGCGGCATGTACATTTCCACCAGCCGATGGTGGTAAAGATGGATGGCAAGAAGAAACTGGGAGTGGTGCTGATGCCCGAAGAATAAATCAGTCCGTCAGCCGGTGCAGCACAATCATCACCACCTCTGCGGGAGCAAACATGCGGATGGCTTTCTGCGAAGTGCCGATGCCGTTGGTGACAATCATCGGGATGTTCTTTGAGTTGTACTTCAGCCCGGAGAGGAACCGCTGCCCGTAGTGCGAGGGGACTATCGGTGCATAAAGCCCGAACAGCGTCACCTGCCCGCCATGCGTGTGTCCGGCCAGGATGAGATCGGAGTTTGTCACCGGGACGTCCTCGGCATAGTCTGGCGTATGCGTCAGCAGGATTACGAAATCGTCGGGCGAAAGGCCGAGTGTGGGCGATGTGCCGTTCTTGCCCAAGTCGAAAGGATTGCGCACGCCCGCCACAAGAATCCGCTCACCGCCACGCCGCAGGGTGTCCACCTTATGCTCCAGCAGATGCATGCCATAATGCCTCATTTCGCGCACGATGTCGTCATAGCAAGCCTCGTAGTCATTGTTGCCAAGCACGGCATAGGTGCCCAACGGCGTCTTCACTTGCGCCAGGGCAGCCATGACGGGCGGCACGTACTGGCAGCCTTCGTGAAAGTCACCGCCAATCAGCAGCACGTCGGCCTTCTGGTCTATGAGCAGGCGAACCAGGTCCTTCAATCCCTCCTCCTTCAGCAGGCTTTTGTAGTGCAGGTCGGAGACAAAGGCGATGCGGAAGCCCTCGAAGGCGGCAGGCACGTCGCGATGCGTGAAGTCGTACGTCTTAATGCGGCTGACGCCCTTATAGGCCGAGCCTACGTGGGTGGTTTTCGATGTGATTCTTGTACCTCGCTGCACAATTACCTTTTGTACCGGTGCCGTTTTCTTTATCTGCTGTTTCTTTACCTCGCCCTTCGCCGGCTGGCGGCGGACATTACGCAAATCAGACTGGTCAAAGGTGAACATCGGCGAAAGGCGGGCAGGCAACCCGATAGTATCGCCAAGCTGCGTGCTGTCTGCCTGCATGACTGGCTGCGGCAACGACACGGTAATCATCCGCTTGGAACGGCAGGAAGACAAGAGCAGCAGAGAAAGAATGGATATGTAGACTAACTTCTTCATCATAAGTGGGTACAAATATAGGGATTTTCAGTATTTTTGCTGGCAGATGCCGAACTAAATTGGAACTACGATGAACGAGATTAAACAGAATTCACCCTACGCATGGTTTCTCGCCGCCCGCCCCAAGACGTTGACGGGAGCCATCATCCCGGTATTGCTGGGCAGTGCCCTTGCCTTCAGCGACGGACAGTTCAAGACCGCACCCGCCCTGCTGTGCGCCCTCTTTGCCTGCGGCATGCAGATTGCCGCCAACTTTATCAACGACCTCTTCGACTTCCAGAAAGGGACCGACCGTCGGGAAGACCGGCTGGGGCCGCAGCGCGCCTGCGCCGAAGGTTGGATTACGCCGGCAGCCATGAAAACCGGCATCGGCATCGCACTGACACTGTCGTGCCTGGCAGGGCTGGCAGTGCTGTTCACCGTCTGGGGGCAGCTGCCCCACGGAGGCTGGGAACTGGTGGTGCTGGGCGTGGTGTGCATACTGTTTGCTTTCCTCTATACCACGCTGCTCTCCTATCGGGGCTGGGGCGACGTACTGGTGCTGGTGTTCTTCGGCTTCGTGCCCGTATGCGGCACCTACTACGTGCAGGCCTATACGCTGAATATGGATGTGGTGGTGCTGTCGCTCGTCAGTGGCCTCGCCATAGACACCTTGCTGATGATGAACAACTATCGCGACCGCGAGCAGGATGCCGTAAGCGGCAAGTGTACGCTGGTGGTACGCTACGGCAAGAAGTTCGGTGAGAATATGTATCTGGCACTGGGCATCGCCGCCGTGCTGCTCTGCTTCTGGTTTGTCTACACGGGCAAGCTGACTCCGCTGGAATTTATCTGGGCTCCCTGCGTCTATCTCTATATGCACGCACTGACGTGGCGCAAAATGATACAGATAGGTAGCGGTAAAAAGCTGAACAGCATACTGGGCGAGACGTCGCGCAATATGCTGTTCTTAGGATTACTGTTAGCGGTGGCGCTGAATTGAGAGGTTAGGGGTTAAGGATTAGCGGTTAGACCCTAATCCCTAAACCTTAACCCCTACCTCCATACATCTGTTCGTAATACTTCTGATAGTCACCGCTGGTCACTTCTTCCACCCACGGCTGGTTGTTCAGGTACCATTCAATGGTCTTGACGATGCCGACCTCGAACTTCGTCTCCGGATACCAGCCCAGGGCATTGGTAATCTTTGTGGGGTCGATGGCATAACGCTGGTCGTGACCTAGGCGGTCTTTGACGAAGGTGATAAGGTCTTCGTTTATCCAGCTGATGTCAATCGTGCCGTCGGCGGCTTTTACTTGTTTCTTCAGCACTGCACGGTAACGGGGTTCTTCCTCCATCAAGCGGCGGACGGTGGCAATAGTCAGCTTCACGATTTCAAGATTGGTCTTTTCGTTGTGACCGCCTACGTTGTAGACTTCGCCTTCCACACCCTCGCGGACAACCAGGTCGATAGCTTTGCAGTGGTCTTCCACGTAGAGCCAGTCACGCACGTTACTGCCGTCGCCATAGACGGGGAGGTTCTTGCCTTCGAGAATATTCTTGATGATAAGCGGAATCAGCTTTTCGGGGAAGTGATAAGGACCGTAGTTGTTGGAACAGCGGGTGATAGTGACGGGCATCTTATAGGTATCGTGATAGGCCATCACTACCATATCGGCACTCGTCTTGCTGGCGCTGTAAGGGCTGTGCGGGCAGAGCGGGGTTTGCTCTGTGAAGTAGCCTTCGGCACCAAGTGAGCCGTAAACTTCGTCGGTAGACACTTGATGGTAACGAACGCCTTTGCGCCAAGTGGGATAACCGGACTCGTCCTTACCCGTGACCCAGGCACGGCGGGCGGCATCGAGCAAGTTTTGTGTACCCAGGATGTTGGTCATCAGGAAAAGCTGGGGATTCTCTATGCTACGGTCTACGTGGCTCTCGGCAGCAAAATTCACTACGTAATCGAATTTATACTTGGCAAACAGTTCGTCGGCAAGCACGCGGTCGCAGATGTCACCTTTTACAAAAAAGCAACGTTCATCGTCAATGTCATTGGCAATGGTGCCCAGATTGCCTGCGTAGGTCAAGGCATCCAGTATCACCACTTTAATATCATTATGTTTTGCCAGGATATATTTAATATAGTTGGCGCCGATAAAACCGGCGGCACCGGTTACGAGATAAGTCTTCATGAGAATTAAAAATTATAAATTAAAAATTAAAGTCAGCGGGCCTTTATAGGAGAACTATTCTCCTTCTCTTTTTGGGGAACAAAGAGTTCATCGCTTCGATTCAGCCAGTTCCATCAGGTATTTGCCATATTCGGTCTTGCCAAGCTGTTCACCCAAGCGATACAGCTGGTCTACATCTATCCAGCCCTTGCGCCAGGCAATCTCTTCGATACAGCTCACGCGGAAGCCTTGACGGTTCTGGATGGTGGCGACAAAATTGCTGGCTTCCAGCAGGCTGTCGCAATTGCCGGTGTCGAGCCAGGCAAAGCCACGGCCGAAGAGCTCCACTTTCAGCGTGCCCTCGTCCAGATAGAGACGGTTGAGGTCGGTAATTTCGTATTCGCCGCGAGCAGAGGGCTTCAAGGAGGCGGCTTTCTCTGTCACGGTGGAGTCGTAGAAGTACAGTCCGGGGACGGCATAGTTGCTTTTAGGATTGGCAGGCTTTTCTTCCAGCGAGACGGCTTTGCCGTTGGCATCAAACTCCACTACACCGTAGGCACGGGGGTCCTTGACGTAATAACCAAAGATGCAGGCACCCTTGTCTATGGAAGCGGCACGCTTCAGCATGGCGGAGAAGCCTTGACCGTAGAACATGTTGTCGCCCAGAATAAGGCAGCCCGGTCCGCCGTCCAAGAACTCTGCACCCAGCACAAAGGCTTGTGCCAGTCCGTTGGGATTCTCTTGTATCTTATAGGAAAAGGACATACCGAGTTCTTCACCGGTTCCCAGCAGCTCGCGGAACATGGGTAAGTCACGTGGAGTAGAGATAATAAGCACTTCGCGAATTCCCGCCAACATCAGTGTAGAGAGCGGGTAGTATATCATCGGCTTGTCGTAGACGGGCATTATCTGCTTGGAGATAGCCTTGGACAACGGATAGAGACGAGTGGCACTGCCACCTGCAAGAATAATTCCTTTCATATTTCAGTTCTTTTTCGGTGATACTTCAAAATGGAGAATAAAATAAGAAGGAGGACGATGCCCCACGGCTCTACTTGCTATTCGGGTACAAAGATAATGGAAAAATTCGATTAAGTGAAGGCTTGGTTTCATCTTTTTACTTCATTGCTTTGCTTACTCCGGTACATTGTTTTGCTTACTTCAGTGCGTAACGGCCGTCACCCCTTGATGAAACGGTCTTCACTGTAACGACCTTTACCAAATAGTGTAACGGCCTTTACCCAATAGCGTAACGACCTTTACATTAGCATGTAACGGCTTTTACACTACAGCGTAAACAATCGGTAAATACAATCCATTGAAAATAAACAAACTACATCATCGGTCAGCAAGTTCTATCACCTCCAAATCTTTAAACGTTCCCCCATCAACCGCAAAGCGTACCATCGTACGCACCTTATGGAAACCTTGAATGCCCGCAGCGCCCGGATTGATGTGGAGTACATCCAACGTCTTGTCATACTTCACCTTCAGTATATGCGAGTGCCCGCTGATGAACAGCTTTGGGGGACGCACCAGAATGCTACCCTTGATGGAAGGGTCGTAGTTGCCGGGATAACCGCCGATATGCTTCATCAGCACCTCCGCCCCATCCACCGTGAAACGGAGAATCTGCGGATAGAGCTGCCGTATCTCCTGCCCGTCAATATTGCCATACACGGCACGGAAGGGACGGAAAGCCGCCAGCTTCTGTGCCACTTCCAGCGAACCGATGTCACCGGCATGCCATATTTCGTCACAGCCCTCAAAATATTGCAGGTACTTTTCATCCCAGTAGCCATGCGTATCCGATAATAAACCAACTTTTGTCATCTTTCCTTTGTTTATTAAGACAAAGGTAATTATATTTGGGAAGAATACAATGTGGTAATGTGCTAATATGCCACATTAACACCTTAACACCATGGACAACAGATATTTCAAACGTGACATCAGCTGGCTTTCCTTCAACTACCGCGTACTGCTGGAAGCGGAAGACGAGACATTGCCGCTATACGAACGCATCAACTTTATTTCTATATACTCTTCCAATCTGGAAGAATTCTACAAGATACGCGTAGCCGACCATAAGGCCATAGCCACCGGAGCCTCGCAAAGCGATGAAGAGACTATGCAGTCTGCCGCCGAACTGGTAGATGAAATCAACCAAGAAGTCAACCGCCAACTGGAGGAACGTATCCGCATCTACGAACAGAAGATACTGCCCGCCCTGCGGAAACATCACATCATATTCTATCAAAGCCGCAACGTAGAACCGTTTCACCGCGACTTTGTGCGCAACTTCTTCCGCGAAGAGATATTCCCTTATCTGGCCCCGGTGCCCGTAAGCAAGGACAAGGTGATTTCATTCCTGCGCGACAACCGTCTCTATCTGGCCGTACGGCTTCATCTGAAAGGAGCTCCCGCCAGTTCTCCAAACTGCATCCAGTATTTCGTGATGAAACTGCCGTACAGCAAAGTGCCGCGCTTCATCCAGCTGCCCAAGGTGGGGAAAGACTATTATCTGATGTTCATTGAAGACATCATCAAGGCCAATCTGGATACCATCTTCCCCGGCTATGATGTGGAAAGCAGTTATTGCATTAAGATTTCTCGCGATGCGGATATACTGATAGACGATGCCGCCAACACTTCCGAAATCATCGAACAGGTAAAGACTAAAGTAAAGAAACGCAAGATAGGCGCCGTGTGCCGTTTTGTATACGACCGCGCCATGCCCCAGGACTTCCTCGACTTTCTGGTAGATGCCTACCGCATAGACCGCCGGGAGCTGGTGCCGGGAGACAAGCACCTCAACATGGAGGATTTGCGGCATCTGCCCAATCCCAACCAAAGCGTACGTCCCATCAAGAAACCCCAGCCCATGAAGCTGACCTGCCTGGACGAACGCGAATCCATCTTCCGCTATGTGGAGAAGAAGGACCTGCTGCTGCATTATCCCTACCACTCCTTCGACCACTTCATCCATTTTCTATATGAAGCCGTCCACGAACCCACCGTGCGTGAAATCATGGTGACCCAGTATCGCGTGGCAGAGAACTCCACCGTCATCAACACCCTGATAGCCGCCGCACAGAACGGAAAGAAAGTCACCGTCTTTGTGGAACTGAAAGCCCGCTTCGACGAAGAAAACAACCTCGCCACCGCCGAGATGATGAAAGCTGCCGGCATCAACATCATTTTCAGCATACCAGGACTAAAGGTACATGCCAAAGTAGCCCTCGTGCTACGCCGCGACAAAGAAGGGCGCAAACTGACAAGCTACGCCTACATCAGCACCGGCAACTTCAACGAAAAGACCGCCACCCTCTATGCGGACAGCGGACTATTCACCTGCAACCCGGTGATTGTAAACGACCTGCACAACTTGTTCCGTACTCTGCAGGGAAAGGAAAATCCGGTGTTCCACCGCCTGCTTGTGGCCCGCTTCAACCTGATTCCTGAACTGAACCGCCTCATCAATCACGAAATAGAACTGGCTCGGCAAGGCAAGCAAGGACGGATTATCCTAAAAATGAATGCCCTGCAAGACCCTGCCATGATAGACCGCCTCTACGAAGCCTCGCAAGCCGGTGTAGAGATAGACCTCATTGTCCGCGGCATCTGCTGCCTCATCCCCGGGCAGGAGTACAGCCACAACATCCGCGTGACACGCATCGTGGATACCTTTCTGGAACATGCCCGTGTGTGGTACTTCGGCAACGGCGGCGCACCCAAGCTCTTCCTCGGCTCGCCGGACTGGATGCGGCGTAACTTGTACCGCCGTATCGAAGCCGTCACCCCCATTCTGGACCCAGACTTGAAGCAAGAGCTCATCGATATGCTATCCATACAACTGTCGGACAAACGGAAAGCCTGCTTTGTGGACGACCGGTTGCGAAACCGCTGGAAGTCGTCGCGACCGCAAAAGGAGAAGGTACGGTCGCAATATAGCTTTTACGAATACTTGAGAGAGAAAATATAAACAACTCTGCCCCAATATACCTCCGGCTCAACAGTCTTTTATAGGACACAGACGTACGGCAGTTCCTCCACTACGTGCTTGCCGAATGGTGAGGGTATCACTATAAGTCACTTCGCGCTCTTCTATAAGTATAGCAGCAGGACATGTCTCATAATCGGACTCAGGAGCATCACGATAAATAGTAGCCAGATAGCTTTTATCTGTATCGAGAAAAGACAGACTGATATTAGCCGTTCGTTCCTCATCTCCCGTGATACTGCCTATATACCAGCATCCCTCTCCTTTATCACAACGGGCAATAGTAACATAACTGCCAATGCATGCTTCCGGCACCACTGTTCTGCTCCAATCTGTAGGACAAGATACTATAAAATTAAAAGGTTCCGGATTAGCCTCGTAATTCTCTATTTCATCCGAAGCCATTTGTAACGGTGAATAGAGCACCACAAACAGCGCCAATTGTTTGGCCAGTGTGGTATGTACACGTGTCTGTGGCATTACATCGTTAACAAACCGAAACGTCACCGGTGTAAAGTCCATCGGGCCTGCCAACCCACGAGTGAAAGGCAATATTACGGTATGAGAGGGAGGATTTCCACCATCTACATCCCAAGCGTCCCATTCTTGTCCACGTACTCCCTCTTGTGTCATCAGATTAGGAAAAGTACGCTGCAAACCTGTAGGAATCACCGGTTCATGATTATCAATACAGATACGGTGACGGGCAGCAGCCTCTATTACCTTGCGATAATGAAGTACACCAAACTGACTGCTATGATATTCTTTCCCATCAAGCAAATCGCCCACATAACCCGTTTTTACTTGATGCACACCATATTTCTCATAGAACTTGAAACCATCTTCCATCTGATTTTCATAATTGGAAACATTACCGCCAGTTTCATGATGTCCTATCAAAGCTACTCCTTTGCTACGCCCATAATCAGTAATACGTTGTATATCAAAATCGGTATAAGGTTTTGTGAAACTAAACTTCCAAGTAGCCCAGTCTTCATTCCACCCTTCCACCAGTACACCTCCCAGGTTATTGGCAGCAGCAAAATCGATGTGACGCATTGTATTCTCTGTTGTGGCCCCATGATGGGGACCGGCATGCCAGGTGTTATGCTTCATGTGATAAGTCCACCAAATTCCAATATAGCGCATAGGTTGTATCCAGGAAGTATCGGTTATACGACAAGGTTCATTAAGATTTAACATGAGACGGGAAAGAAGCAAATCACCGGCAGATTCAGCCACTATCATTGTACGCCAAGGAGATACACGGGTATCGGTAACACGTACTTTCTCACCTGTACTCCAAGGTGTAAGAGCCGCACGTAATGTAACCGTTTTATTATCTTCAAGTTGTTCAACCGGCTTCAAGTTCATGGCAGCATAATCTGTAAGATTTGCTTCATGAATAGCCAAATAAAGGCTATCTGTTGTCTCAATCGTCACCGGAGTGCTTACCCATCCCATCTTACTAAGAGTTTTTTTCTCAAATAAGGCCTCGTAAAAACGAACTCCTTTCACTGGAATACTCCAAGCATCATAATCTGCAGGAAAAACGAATTCAGTCACTTCGTCATCAATAAGAAACTCTTGTAGCTGTTGCTGGCGCGGGAACTCATACCGGAATCCCATCCCATCATCAAAAAGACGAAAAATAATATTCAGTTCCCGCTCCAACGATGTTTCTTCCTTGAGGCATACCCTCAATTCATTATAATGATTTACAATTTCAGCCTCTTCCCCCCATACTGGTTGCCACACATCATTATGCGAATCATGCTTAACCTCTTTTAGAACGAAACCAGTCAAAAGATCTGGCGCATCCTTCAAAACCAATCCCAGACGTGAAGGAAGTAAAATATTCTTCCCCGCATGTCTTAAACAATATCGGGGAGCACCTTCTTCATCAAGTGTAAACTCTAAAGAAAGTTTTCCATTTGGAGAGGTCAACTTGATATGTTCCTGCTGGCATGAAATCATCCATAGGCCTAAACATAAAGCAAGTATAATCTGTAGCGTTTTTTTTAGTTTCATAGTCATTACCGAATTTAATTTTATATATCCAATTCTTATTTTATAAGTCTACTGACAAACAGTCCCTTTCCTTCCTCAGCCGGAATAACACAGAAGTTTACGAAACCACAGACAGACTCCGGTTCAAGCAACGTGGCAACCAAATTTCCTAAAGGTTGTGCCAAAGGTACCAACCAACTACCTATTGGAAGTTCTACATTATCTTCATAGACATCCGTTTCTACATTTACCGGATGAATCCCCTCCCATTCCTTCTCTGCACGATACAGACGGGTTACTTTGTAACGCTCAACTTTTGCTTTTTGTACACGGGTAACTTGCTCAATGTGTACACCCAACGCTCGAAGCTTACATACTGCTTCTGTACAGGGAGCATCGAGCAGATAAGCCTTAGGGCGAGTACGCATCAATTGAGGTGTTGCCTGCATGGCATCAAGGGTTGGCAGTTCAGTCTTAAACAGTTCATTGGCCTTATAATCGATAAAAGAGACTACATGACGTACAGTATCCGAAGTGAAAGTAACATATATCGGTTCAGTAGCTTTCAAGGTGCGCTTCCTGGCTTGTTCTATCTTACGTTTAATTGAAGCACGATGTTGCGCAGCAGTAACCAACGTTTGCCGTGCCACCAAGAAACCGCACTCACTACGACGTGCAAAACACTCCGGTCCCAATCCAATACCTCTTATTTCGACAAAAAGCGATACAGCTCCCGTCAATGCTTGAAAAGTAGAACTGGACTGCGGACTTTTGGCACCTTTTACAAGAACAAGGGAACCATCTGCCACACGAGGAGTAAAGTAGAAACCGGAAGCATAACCGGCACTATTTAAAACGACCTCTGCCTCACGACGAAAAAGTTCTTCAGACAGCGTACGTAAAGCTAAAGGCGCATTAAGATGTCCTGTAGGTAAAAAAAGTACATCAGCAGCATTTGCTGTCGGCACTCCACGTAATAAGTTAAACTCACGACGTAAAGGTGTATATTCATGAATATCAAGAGCTACGTCCGGATTCCATTGCTGATAGGACTGCTTCAACAGCAAAGTGACAGCATCCTCTAATTTGCTCTGATCGCGATTCAAATCGTAACCATCGGCCGAACGACGTTGCTGAATGGCATAACCATCAACATTGGCTATAGGAACCAAAGCCACAGCTATATGATTCAGCAATTCACGTCCTTCTTTTTCACAAAGTAAGTAACGGACAAGCATGCATACAGCCTCAGCACCTGCCGGCTCGTTACCATGCAGTGCCGCTTGAATCCATACCCTTACCTTCTTCTTGTCGGGAGTACCCAAATAAAGTACCGGAATGGTACGTCCTTGTTTGGTAACACCAATATTCTCCATATATGCCAAACCCGGAGAACGTACAACCAATTGTTGTAAATAGTCCTTTATCTCATCAACCGATGCCAATCCGCTACCGTAAGGTTTACTTAGAGTAGGTGTCTCACGGTCAAATTTGGGGTCAGGATAGAAACTTGCAGTTACTCCGGCAGGTTGCTTCGACTGATTTCTATTCCATAACACAAGATTAGCTAATACCACTTCTTGTGCTATCCTCTGTAAATAAAGAGCCGTTTCAGACGGTAGACCTGCATAATAATCGCTGCTAAAAGGCTCACCAAAAAAAATTGCATAAAAGACACAAGCCGCCAAATAACTGCCTGCAGGACTAGGATGGCTGCCATCAGAATTATACAACTGCAAACTTGGACACTCTCTACGTACACGTCTCCATGCCTCACCCACAGGAGCACAATAAGCATCAAGGACATCAGCCATTTCCAAATAGTTTTCCGTAAGTTGCTGCTGCATTCCTTCATAAGTATCATTATTACGCCCCCATGTCATATAACAGACACTTTTTCCTTTTGGGGCATAAAGACGGCGTAAACTATCTAACTGCGCCGCAGGATGGAATACATTCTTCTTTACCCATTCCTTTTCACGAGTAGGTGCCTTGCTCTGTTCCTGCATCACCATATAATCCCATCCTCCTTCACGAATCGCCTCTAATGTTTGCGTATTGGCTGCATGCTGTCTCAAGTACCAACCAGGGTTAGCAACCTGGCGCACTGATATTTTTTTTCCACATGAGGATGCTAACGATTGGACTTGCCATGGCAAACGATTAAAAAAAGTATAGCTGTTACCTATAAAAAGTACCCGTAAAGAATCTGTCGTCAATAATGGCACAGCTTGTTTCCCCATAGGGACAGCCTCATGCCCGATGCCGCACTCTTCTATCTTGCGCCAATGGCATTCCCAACCACGGGATGCAGCCAACTGGTGAATATAAAGCCAGAAACTACGCCCACGCTCCATACGGTTTCGTCCTTGTCGTTCAGCTTCAGGAGTCTTGCGTAGAAAAGACTCACGTATCGTATCTCCCAAAGCCAGCTGTAGTATGATAGGTTTTGACAAGTATTTTTTTATCTGTTCAGATGAAATATAGGGGATACCAGCCGTACCATAAGGATATGTCTGGGCCAAATCAGGAAAAGTATACCAACCGGGAGAACTTATAATAGCTTTTTCCACATAAGGACTATCGTGAAAAAGCATGAAACGCTGTACGAATTGCCCACCAGCAGAATGACCATAAATCATATATCCTTTGCGCATGCTTCCCGTAAATTGACGCACATATTCAAATAGTTTATCAACCAACACTGGTGTAATTTTTTCGGGAGCATTAGCTACTGTATGGGCAGCATTCATCACCCCCACCTCCTGATAGTCTGCCAAAGGATAAGATTTCAAATCAAAGTGAGGTATAAAAAGCATAAAACCCTTTCTCTCCGCTTCTTCTTTCCAACCGTCCAAAAGATAACGATAGCCGCGGTCTCCTCCTTCAAAGACAAATACAATAGGCATTTGTTTAATATCCCCCTGGGAAGGTATATAATAATGTACATCTACCGGGCGATCGGCAAAAGGAGGGTATTGACTATAAGTGAAGAAATGTTCACCTCTTGGCCTTTCCAAAGTCTGTTTCGCTATTGCAGATAAACAAATACAGAGGAATCCAATATAAAATATAATCAGCTTCTTCATAATTCGTACCTTCCCTTCTTTACTATTGTACCATCTTGCATTACAAATTTACCACGGGCAATGACATCTGTAAGCTGCAAATCTTCCGCCAAAAAACACAAGTCTGCATCTGCTCCTTGTGCCACAATACCTTTAGCTCGTAATTTCAGATTACGAGCCGGATTGGATGTTATCAATGTAATCGCCTGTTCCAATGGTACCCCCTCCTCATTGACTAATGCAACTACCTCCTTGAAATTTAAATTCAAAGGAGCAGGACGATAAGTTATTTCTCCAGTTTCAGGATTCACTCTGCGTACGCCACCATGGCCATCACTAGAAAAAGTAATGCGATCAAGGGGGACACCAGCTCGCAATGCACGTATCACACAACGATGGGGAGTATCAAACTTTGAGCCACCAGTCGAAAAATCAATCATTCCACCTAATTTACCAAATTCTACAGCCTGCATAAAAAGAGCTTCAGTACGTATCAGATGAGTAGGAGACAGATAAGATATCAGTGTAGGATAGTGACGAGCAATATTGAGTAAGGGCTCAATACCTTCCGGAAGTGCTCCCAAATGAATGTGGAGAATTCCTCCTTTACCAGATGTAAATCCCCCTAAACGTACCTGATGTATAATACGTAATATCTCTTGCTCTGTCGGAAACGGACTACGGTCATCACTCATCGCCAGCTTACAGCCAATAACTTTATCTATGAAGATAAGATCGTCAGCCACACTATTCATCAATGTTTTGGTAGGCAATCCGTAATAACTTGTCAGCATATAAGCCGACAATCCGTCATCGTCAATAGCTTTGGCCTTGGCATAAAGCGTAGTAAGTTCTTTGGCAAATCCATCAGTACCAAGCATACCCAATACAGTAGTAGTACCACATGCCACCAGTTCGCTCATAGTCACCTCGGGGACTAATGAGGCATAACCTTGTTGCCCTCCTCCACCAGTAATATGTACATGCTGATCTATAAATCCCGGAGTAACAATTTTACCTTGCACGTCAATAGTATGGCAAAATGATTCATTCAGTTCAATTGTCTTTGAAATATGCGCAATCTTTTCTCCGCATAGCAAAATGTCTGTTTTACCAAGATAGGCAGGAGCATATAAATTTGCATTCTTTATCAATGTAAACATAGCTGTCGATTAATTTTAGAAAGTGATAAGATGATAAAGTATCAAGAAAACAATTCCTCCTATTAAAGGAAATGTATTACGCCTTGCCAACTCCACTGATGACACACCGGCTACCCCGGCAATGGCAACAATGACTCCGGCAATAGGAGATGCGGCACGTCCCATGCTTGCCGCCAACTGCAAAGGAAGTATCAATGAAAAAACCGGCAAACCAAGCTGAGTGGCTATACCCGGCAATAAAGGACCAAATGAAAAAAAGGCTGCATTGCCACTTCCCATCAGCATGGCAGCTCCAAAAATAATGAGAGTAAAGATTGCGGCAATAGCTAATCCCGAAAGTCCGATATGAGAGGAATAACCCACCAATGAATCAATAAATCCCAAACCAATCAGTCCTTTAGAGAAAACTTCTGAAGCTACAATCAATGTTACAACTGAAGTAAACACATTTCCCATGCCTTTCCAAAAACTTGCAAAAACGTTAAAAGTAGTACGCACACTACGAGTATGAAACAACACAAATACCAATGATAAGAACAGAGAAAAAAGCATAGCAGTAGTGGTACCCAATGTTACAGTAGGCTGAAACAGTCCCACAAAAGGTGAAAAGAAAATGAGAAGAGCCAAAGGTAATACCGGGAGTAGCGCAAAAGCCAATGGAACATCCGGTTTTTCTACTAATGAGGTTGCAGTCACATTTGACACCTGCAATATGCCATCCTGCTGTTTCTTTGCATCTTTTTTATCAAAATAACGGTTATTGAAATAGAAGAGTACCATTACAACCAAGGAAGTAGGAATTACTAAAGGAAGTTGATGAGTGATGAAATATTCCACATTGGATTGTCCTATCAATTCGGCAGCCATAGCAGTATTTGCCGACCCCGGTCCCTGATCAAATAGAGTAGCAGCGGCAATGACTGACAATGCTGTAAGTTGACTTACTCCCAAACTAATTAAAACAGGATAAACCGAAGCCACAAGCAACAATCCTAATCCGGCAGCTGAAGGAGTAGTAATAAAAAGTAATTGTCCAATAGGAATAACTATAGTAGCCGCCAAATAAGGATAACGTCGAAAAAGACCTAATGGCTTCATGGAAATATAGACCAATGCATTAGTAGCCTTTATGTTATTCATGAAAGCTACATAACCGCCAATTGTCATTATCATAAACCCTGCACGCGCCAAATTAGAAAGAAAAACTTCCTCTATCATCCTTACCAAATCAAACACCACCATTCCCGTAGCTTTACTAGGTACTACCGAATGCACTTGCATGAAAAAAGCAGCTGTAAGCATTAATAAACCGGAAAGCATCAAAAGACCTTGAGGATTGAGCTTACGATAAAGACCTACCGCTGTAATCCCTACCATAAGAAGACTAAAAATGAAAGCCAATTCGGACATGATGTATCAAGATATTAAGTTTTTGTTTTCTTTTGAATATATGAATCTAAATCAGATATAAACACCGATATATACAAAGCCGTTTATATGCGGTATTTATATCTGACTATTATCTATCAATACCCCGGATTATTTTCCAAAGGATTACCAGTATTGGCATCAATGAATGATTGCGGCAGCGGGAAAAGGACAGGAGTTTCATATTCATCCATACCACGTCCTGCAATACCAGCTATCTCATTGAGTTCACGCATGCGACGTTTGAAATAGTTATTGGTATCACGTTCGTCACCACCATTTTCTTGGCAAACACGTACCAATGTATGACGACGTTCTTCCTCCGTAAGCAGTTCACGGCTGCGTTCATCAAGAATGAAATCCATACCACCGATTCTAAGATCATCTTCAGTAATACTTACAGCATTGGAACGATTACGTACTTTATTTATCCATTTAATGGCCTCGCCTACTTGATTACTCTTGTAAAGAGCCTCTGCATAAAGTAAATATGTATCTGCCAAACGTAAATAAACAATGTCCGCATAGTGTCCATCATTAGCTGCATTAGCCAAAATAGGTGGAGTATAATCCCATTTACGAGTAGTAGGCCAATCATATTTTTTAATGGAAGTAGAAGTTAGCATGGCTGCATTAACCGTAGTATCAATAAGTGCAGTACCACCTAAATCAAATACCTTGGTTACATTGCCGGCAGCATCTACATCATTAATACTCCATACGATAGCATTGGCAGATACACGGTCATCTTGTTCTCCCATTCCTTTATAATTGTACAAACGAAGTGCTCCTCTGGAAGGAACTACACGTCCGGCTCCCTTACCACCATTAGCTTGCCAAAAGACTTGTGCAAATGAACCTTCACCACCGTTATTGATATAGTCCGGATTATGCTGGTTTGTCTTTTTACAATCGCCATCATTAGCATAATAGTTCTTATAAGTTGTAGTCATATAGACATTTGCAGTACCATAGGCACTATTCTCCTCTTCTGTGTTAATGAAAGCCAGTAACACCTCCGTATTTCCATCAGCATACATAGGAGTATAAAATACGTCAATAAAAGGACATCCATCATTGGAAGCATTACTACCAAAGCGTTGATTTATAAGGGAATATTCTCCACTTTCCACTAATGGTTTCAGTACTGAAACTGCTTTTTCAGCATTACCTTCTGCCAAATAAAGTTCACCCAAATAGTGACGTGCCACAGCACCAGAGACTTTACTATTATTAGAAGTACGCAAAGGAAGGTTATCGACTGCAAACTGGAAATCTTCTGCCATCACTTCGCGAATACTACTCAAGGAAGCACGGTCCCAATCATCACGATAATTCAATCCTGTAATTTCTTGTGTTGAAAGGGGCACTGCACCAAATGAATAGGTAAGGTGACGGTAAGCCCAAGCACGGAAAAAGCGAGCTTCGGCCAACACCTCATTTTTACGATTTTCAGCATCAGCACCACTTCCCCAGTTAATGCCATCATTGTCAGCTCTTGAGATAACCATATTGGCAGTGTTGATGATACGATATCCCCACTGGAAAATATTATTCCAAATAGCAAGATCAGTGTAAGTTATCTCTTTGGGATTGTAGAGGAACTTCATTTCCGCATGACTATTATTGGCCCATGAATTATCTACCCCTCCACCCCAGGCAGAATGCAGACAGAGCGCAATACTTCCTCCCATTGCATCAGCACGGCGATACTCTGCACGCATAAGACCATAAAGAGGCGTTATCATCGATTTAAATCCATTGTAATCTACAAGTAAATTTTCAGGATAAAGTGCATCACGAGGATCTTCCTTAAGAAACTTATCCTCATTACAGCCGCCCATAGTGAGCAATAATACTGTAAACACTAAGACATTGAAATATGTTATTTTTTTCATATGTGCAATTTCATTTTAGCTTTTTATGATATATTACTCTCATCAAATATCTAACTTTAGTCCAAAAGTGAACGAACGTACTGGAGGAGCAGCCAATTGATCATTGAGAAATTCCGGATCCATACCTGTCCAGCCAGTTATTGTAGCCAAATTCTTAATGTTCATGTAAAGATTGAGCCGTTTGATGAAAGTACGACGCAACCATTGTTGTGGGAAATTATAACCCAATGTAACGTCGGAAATACGTAAGAAATCTGTCTTTTCATAGAAACTGGCTCCCTCTGGATTCACATCACTATTCAAACTATTTTTCGGATAGCTATTCGTAGGATTCTCTGGAGTCCAAAAATCCACCAAAAAGCGGTTCTGGCGATATGAATTATGGCTTGTATCATACAAGGCATTCAGATGGGTTTGTCCTAACTGAGCCGTTAAGAACACACTCAGAGTGAAGTTTTTGTACTCAAAAGTGTTCATCAAACTCATATTTACTTTAGGAATAGCCGACCCTATAATAGTCTTATCAGCCGTTGTAATATCGTTACCATCTACATCAAGGTATTTCACATATCCAGGATACGAATTACGATAGTTAGGATCTTGCTGCCCTGTCGGGTTAGACGGATCAGCAATCTGCCATACACCGATAATTTTATAATCATAGTTCACATTGATAGGTTCACCAATAAACCACTTGGAAGCCACATCATCAACCGGCTTTCCATTAGCATCATACAAACCAACATCTACAATCTCCGAACGATAGTGTGAGAGGTTGAAAGAGGTGCTCCAGCTAAAACTCTTATGTGTAATGTTATTAGAAGTTATCTGGAATTCAAAACCACGATTACGGGTCTGTCCACGATTCTCAGTAATAGAGCCAGTACCATTAATGGTAGGAATAGAACGGGAAAGCAGCAAATCTTTGGTTTTAGACCAATAAATATCAAATGAACTCTGAATACGTCCATTCCAAAGTGCAATATCAAAGCCAGTATTAATAGATGTAGTAGTTTCCCAACCTAAACCGGGCGAAGCTAACTTCGACGGATAGAAACCAAACTGTGCAGTATGATCATCATTCAGATAATTGTAAGTTGAAAGATTAGGTAGTGTACTATAAGCACTGATAGCCTCATTGCCATTTTTACCCCATGACAAGCGATATTTCAGATTGCTAATGGTTTCACTTATAGGCTTGTCTTTAAAAAAAGATTCATTGGAAATATTCCATCCAATAGCGGCTGAAGGAAAAACGCCGAATTTAGAACTTTCACCAAAAGCGGAGTAACCATCACGACGAGCAGTAAGAGTTAACAAGTAACGATCATCATAAGTATAATTCAAACGCCCCATTTGTGAAATATGATTTTCTTTATAATAATTGGAATTACCAGACATTGTGGCAGCTTTAGAAATCTGGTAATAATACATCACATCATTGGGAAAATTCTTACCTTCCATTGTATTCTGTTCATATTCCTTGCTTTGAGCAGAATATAATCCTGTGAAAAATATACGATGTTTGCCAAATTCACGTTGATAAGAAATAATATTCTCCAAAATCCATTCTTCTGAATGCCAGTCATCAGTATTCAATACGCCATTAGCACTAGCTCCTTCGTAGGTATCCAAACCTTGATAATTCTTATAGGAGCTGTTTTGGTAAGTGAAGCCTGTATTCAATTTATAGCTCAGCCCTTTAATAAAGGGAAACTTTACCTCAAGCACATTATTAGTGATAACCTTTGCACGAATATCTTTTGTCTTATTATTAAGAGATCCCAACGGATTAATGCTGAAAGCTGAAGAGGAGTCCTCAGTAGCAGAAAGTGTAAGTGAACCATCCTCGTTATAAGCACGTCCCAACGGAACTTGTTTTATAGCCCGCCAAAAAGAAGCACTGCTACCACTACGATCGTAGCGACCTAACTGTGTAGTAGTAGAAAATTTCAACCAACTATTAAACTCCTGATCAAGATTGAAACGTACATTATAACGCTTGAACTCATTGCCTACCGCAGTTCCTTTCACATCCGTATAGTTCAATGAAATGAAATAGCTGGTTTTGTTAGCTCCACCACGGAAAGAAAGGTTATGCTGTTGTTTTATACCGGTCTGTGTTGCCAACTTCATCCAATCAGTACTCTGACCGGCAGCATACATAGCTAATTCAGTAGGAGTAAAGTTATCTAACCAAGGTTCAGGATTCTCTTCTGTAGGAGGAGTAGTATTGGTAGCCTTGAAAGCTTCAGATTTATACTTATAGAATTCTTTGCCATTCATCATACGAGGTAAATTGATAGGCTGGTCAATAGTAACATAAGTATCGTATGATACCGTCAATCTGTCTTTCTTACCGCGCTTAGAAGTAATAAGGATTACACCGTTAGAACCGCGAGCACCATAAATGGCTGCTGAAGAGGCATCCTTCAATACTTCTATACTCTCTACATCATTGGGATTGATTTCCGACCATGGACCATCAAAAGGTATTCCATCAAGAATAACAAGAGGTTTATTATCGGCCGTAATGGAGTTGTTACCACGAATACGTGTAGTAGTAGACGAACCTTCAGCATTACTACCCGTCACACTAATATTCAATCCTGGAACTGCTCCTTGCAAAGATTGAATCAAATTAGCTTGTGGGCGACTTTCAAGTACATCCGAGTTAACTGAAGCAACCGAACCTGTAAGATCACTTTTGCGCTGTACACCATAACCTACTACTACCACCTCATCCAGTGCCTGGTTATCTTCTTTCAGTACAATCTTTAACGATGATGCGTCTTTCACCTGCAATGTCTTGGATATATACCCAATGAAACTTATCTCCATTACCGCCCCCTTAGTCACTGAAGCGAGTTTAAAGTTTCCTTCTACATCGGTAATGGTGCCCGTACCCGTACCTTGTATCACTACATTGGCACCGATTATCGGTTCTCCTTGTTCATCTGTCACATTTCCGTTAATATTCCATGTCTGTGCATGAAGTGAGCTTGAAAGTGACAGCATCCACATAAGACAGACAAGCAAAATACCACTTGCGTCTCTCGATTTTTGTCTGGTTTTCATAAATTACATTTTTAAGTTAATAGGAACTTGTGTGTAAAAAATCTCGAGAGCAAAATTAGACAATGTAACAACCGATTATATTCACTGGTAGAGGATTTGGTAAATTCACAAAGTTATATATTACTGATTATCTTTCAATTACAGACAGACTCAATAGATTTTCAGTAGTGATTTAAATTAAATCGGTAATCAAAAACATGTATATAGATAATTGCCATTCGATAGTATTAAGCTATTGAATGGCAATTATCTATATACATGTGGGTAAAAAATGAGAGAAACGCTCAGTCTTCAAATTACTTTTTACAAACCTCTTTCACAGCTCGAAGAAATTCCTCCTTACTGAGCGAAGATTTATTTAAAGTTATAGAACGATTATTATATACGGTTTGCAGTGAACAGTGCAAAAATTCTGCAATCTTCTCACTATCCGTTACCCCCATTCGTATCAAAGCATGAATACGAAGTTCTGTATTAAGCCGCCCAGACTTCACTTCAATATGTTCTTCGGGACGTAGCAAACTATTGAAGTGCTCTACAAAATCAGGGTATAAATGTAGAATAATGGAATCAAATTTCTCATAAAAATCCTTCATTTCATCGCTCATGGTAGAAGTAGAACTAATCATCTTCTTTAAATCTTCAAGTTGCCCAGCCTTTAATTTACGGTTTAACTTTTTACGATACTCCTCCATACGGCAAATATAGGATGAACAAAGTTTGAATACCTGACCAATATACTCCTCCTTAATATAATTTGTGTCACGTAGAACCAAATTGAGCTTTTGCAGTTCACTATTAAGACTCTTCAATCTACCATTGGCCACATGTAGCTCAACCAAAGCTTTCCTACGTCTTCTTGTTTGCCTTCTCAAAAAGAAAAGAGCTATCAGCAATACAATAGTGAGAAAACTAATAAATAAAAGGAATAGCTTTAGCTGCTTCTGTTGCATATGATCACGTTCAATGTAGCTTTGATGTATCCTTCTCTGCAACTTCTGCTGATGAAGCAGTCGTACACGGCTCTTAAAAGTTATACCGATATCAGAACAATAAGTACTATAACGATAGGCTCGGTCCAACTGACCTTGTTCATATAAATAGGAAGCCAATGCATACAACGAACCAATATCACGATTCACAGCATATACATCAGCAATACCTGAGAGAATCATATTTTCCAGCCACTTGGTATGGTTGTGTTCTTTTTCATAAAGTAGAGCCAAGTTATAAGCTAAAATAGAATAATTACGACTATTAGGTAGAAGACGTTGTTTTTCCTTTTCCAACTCATCCCTAATGGCAATACGTTGTGCACCGGGAACATCTTGATATTTCCACACACGGCTATAAAGGTAGCGTGGCTCGTCAGGAGTGGCCGTCTGCAATACTGAATCTGAATATAACGCATAAAGTTGACCATAATGCTCATGTAATGCATCATCACCTAATGAATAGAGTTGCAACCGCGAGCAGAGAGTACGCATCTGACCATAATAACGCGAACGTAAGTAGCGAGGCATACTGGAAGAACAGAGTGAATGCATTACTTCAGAGGCTTGACTAAGCAAGCCATTAGCCGTATAAACAAAACCAATACCTAATAAAGATTCAATCTCACGATTCTTATCATGATATTGTCGTGCTAAATCAAGGCTTTGTGTAGTATACTTCATAGCCGAATCTGCATCATACACGCGATATTCTTGATAAATAGCCTGATTAAGTTCATACTGTTTCTCAAATGCCTTAGATTGTCTTAGTGAATGCTTCAACGCCTCTATTCGCTCCTCTTTCTGCAAAATAAGTTTATCAGAATTATCTATCAGACTATCTAATTGAGTAAACAATGCCTCATTTACCTTAGCAGCACTATCTGAGATATGCTGCTTGCATCCAGCACAAAAAAACAAATATAGTAAGAAGAATAGGTTTAAACAAAAATGGTTTTTCATATTTCTATACTCGTTGGTAGAATTCATTTATTTAATAAATGAATTAAAAAAGTTACATACATCTTTGATTTTTAATATCAAAGTTCTAATTACAATCAATTCTACACACAACTTGTATGCAATATTCGCAAGAATTCTCGACATCTGCAAACAATTAACTAGTAATTTGGCTGCTTAACATAGAAATAACCAAATACGAAACACAAAAGCATCCACTCTTCTATTATACTTATATTGTTACTCTTAAATGCTTAACATTAATGATTATTGGGAGAATAAGAGCAATCGCTCTTAGCACAATACCATTCTATTCCAAAACATTTGTAACATTTCTGTAACATGTATGACATTTCCCTGCAACACCAAACTCTTTCCTTTGCAGCCGGAAATAAAATACATGTCTATGGAAACAATTTATCTGGGTATCGTCATCTTTCTGTTCGTACTCGCGATTTTCGACCTCGTGGTAGGTGTCAGTAATGATGCGGTCAATTTTCTTCAGTCGGCTGTCGGAGCAAAGGCAGCATCTTTCAAAACCATACTGTTCATTGCAGGCATTGGCGTCTTCATCGGTGCGGCACTCAGCAATGGCATGATGGACATTGCACGACACGGCATCTATCAACCGGAGCACTTCTACTTTGCCGAAATCATGTGCATTCTGCTTGCCGTCATGTTGACGGACGTCGTGCTACTAGACGTCTTCAACACTATGGGAATGCCTACCTCCACCACTGTATCCATGGTGTTCGAACTGCTGGGAGGTACGTTCGCACTGGCGCTCATCAAGGTCTATAACAGCGATACATTGGGACTGGGCGACCTCATCAATACAGACAAAGCACTATCCGTCATCATGGCCATCTTCGTTTCTGTCGCTATCGCTTTCTTCTTCGGTATGCTGGTACAATGGCTGGCACGCGTGGTGTTCACTTTCAACTACAAGAAGAAAATGAAATACAGCATCGCGCTGTTCGGTGGTATAGCTGCCACCAGCATCATCTATTTCATGCTGATAAAAGGTTTAAAGGACAGCTCATTCATGACCCCCGAAAACAAACAATGGATACACGACAATACCGCATTGCTGATAACCGGTTTCTTTGTATTCTTCACCATACTGATGCAGATACTGCATTGGTGCAAGATAAATGTCTTCAAAGTAGTGGTTCTGATGGGTACTTTCGCCCTCGCTCTTGCCTTTGCCGGCAATGACTTGGTGAACTTTATCGGTGTCCCCCTCGCAGGATATTCCTCATTTATTGACTATACAGCCAATGGTACGGCCGCCGGCCCCGACGGATTCCTGATGTCCTCACTCCTCGGTGCAGCCAAAACCCCGTGGTATTTCCTTATCGGTGCAGGCGCCATTATGGTTTATGCACTCTGCACATCCAAGAAAGCCCACAACGTTATCAAGACTTCCGTCGACCTTGCCCGCCAGGATGAAGGAGAAGAGAACTTCGGAAGCACCCCGATAGCCCGTACGCTGGTACGCTTCAGCATGACTCTGGCTAACGGAATATCCAAAACGATGCCTGAAAGCAGCAAGCGGTGGATGAACACACGCTTCCAGAAGGATGAAGCCATCATAGCCGACGGCGCCGCTTTTGACTTGGTTCGCGCCTCCGTCAATCTCGTATTGGCTGGTCTGCTCATCGCCTTGGGAACTTCCTTGAAACTTCCCCTTTCCACCACTTACGTCACCTTTATGGTAGCCATGGGTACATCGCTTGCCGACCGTGCCTGGGGACGTGATTCGGCGGTATTCCGCATTACGGGTGTGCTCAGCGTTATCGGCGGTTGGTTCATCACTGCCGGAGCAGCGTTCACCATCTGTTTCTTCGTAGCACTGATTATCCATTTCGGCGGTACGGTTGCCATCCTGGCACTGATTGGTCTGGCAGTCTTCATGCTGATTCGTAGCCAAGTGATGTACAAAAAGCGCAAGGAGAAAGAAAAAGGCAACGAGACCCTGAAACAGTTGATGAAGAGTACGGACAACAATGAAGTCATCGAATTGCTCCGCAAGCATACCCGTGAAGAACTGGTGAAGATTATGGAATTCACAGAAGAGAATTTTGAACGTACCGTCACTTCCTTCCTACACGAGAATCTACGCGGACTGCGTCGTGCCATGGGCTCAGTAAAATTCGAAAAACAACTCATCAAGCAGATGAAGCGTACCGGAACACTTGCCATGTGCCGTCTCGACAACAATACCGTACTGGAAAAAGGACTCTATTACTATCAAGGCAACGACTTTGCCAGCGAACTGGTGTACAGCGTAGGCCGTCTTTGCGAACCTTGCTTAGAGCACATAGACAATAACTTCAATCCGCTGGATGCCATTCAGAAAGGAGAATTTACAGACGTAGCCGAAGACATCTGCTATCTGTTACAAGTATGCCGCCACAAGCTGGAAACGAACAATTATGATGAACTGGAAACAGAGATTCGCAAAGCCAACGACCTCAACGGACAGTTGTCTCACCTGAAACGCGAAGAGCTGCAACGCATCCAAAGCCAGAGCGGCAGCATCAAAGTCAGCATGGTATACCTGACTATGATACAAGAAGCCCAGAACGTAGTGACCTACACCATCAACCTGATGAAAGTAAGCCGCAAGTTCCAAGTAGAAAAAGAAGAGTTATAAGTTATGAGTTATAACGCATGGTACATAACATGCAACTTATAACTCATAACTCCTTAAGCCCCATCTTCTCCGCCCGTTGCAACATAAATGCACGGGCGGCTTCGTATTCATTGGGAATGATGCCGTCCAAAATGGCATCCTTAATGGCACTCTTCAAGGCACCTACCTGCTGGCAAGGAGAAAGGCCGAAAGTCTTCATGATTTCTTCACCACTGACCGGAGGCTGGAAATTACGGATACGGTCGCGTTCCTCCAAATCCTTCAGCTTCTGGCGTACCAACTGAAAATTATTAAGGAAGCGTTTCTTACGCTCCATATTCTTGGAAGTAATGTCGGCTTCGCACAGTGTCATCAGGTCGTCTATATCATCACCTGCCTCAAACAAGAGACGACGCACTGCCGAGTCGGTCACTACATCATCCGCTATCACAATGGGACGCATGTGCAGGCTCACCATTTTCTGCACATATTTCATCTTCTCATTCATAGGGAGCTTCATCTTGCGGAAAATATCGGGTATCATCTTCTCGCCAATGAAATTATGGTTATGGAACGTCCAGCCCGCACGGGGTTCCCAACGCTTGGTGGCAGGCTTGGCTATATCATGCAGAAGAGCTGCCCAGCGTAGCCAAAGGTTGTCGGTCTTCTTGCTGATGTTGTCGAGTACTTCGAGCGTATGGTAGAAATTGTCCTTATGGGCGCGTCCATTGCGCGTCTCCACGCCTTGCAGCCTGACAAGTTCCGGGAATATCAGTTCCAGCAGACCACAGCGGTCCAGCTCAATGAATCCCTTAGACGGAATAGGTGACAAGATGATTTTGTTCAGTTCGTCTGCAATGCGTTCTTTGGAGATGATGGAGATGCGTTCGCGATTACGCTCCAGAGAATCGAATGTCTCATCGTCAATATAGAATCCCAGCTGGGTGGCAAAACGGACACAGCGCATCATGCGCAAAGGGTCATCACTGAAAGTTATATCAGGGTCGAGGGGAGTCCGGATGGTCTTTTCCTTCAAGTCTCCAATACCGCCAAAGGGGTCGACCAACTCGCCATAACGCACCCGGTTCAGGCAAACAGCCAGTGCATTGATGGTAAAATCACGGCGGTTCTGGTCATCCTCCAATGTACCGTCCTCTACAATAGGCTTGCGGGAATCGTGTGTATACGATTCTTTTCTTGCACCCACAAACTCAACTTCCGTACCATAGTACTTCAATTGTGCCGTACCGAAATTCTTGAAGACGGAAACATGCGCCCCACGCCCCAGACGCTTACCCAGCGCCTCGGCCATGGCAATGCCACTGCCTACCACCACCACATCAATATCCTTGGAAGGACGTTGCAGGAAAATATCACGTACATATCCACCGACCACGTAACATTCCAATCCCAATTCATCTGCCGTCTCGGATATCCGTTTAAATATGTCGTCACTAAAATGTTGTTTCAGTTCTTCTGCCGTCAAATCTATCATAAATAATGCGCTAATGTAATGAATACGCAAATGTGTTAATGGTCTATTAGCACATTTGCACATTAAAATGCTGCAAAGATAAAGATATTATTTCTATTTTTGTGGACTCTAACTCCAAGAACAACAAATATGAAAAAAGTAATACTCCTTGCATGCCTATGCTGTACACTCTTCTCTTGCGAAGATGTGGAGAAGAAGGCTGGTGAAAAACTACAAGCTGCCCGCGAAGCGTTTGAACTCGGCAACTACAATGAAGCGAAGATTCTGATTGACAGCATCAAGATGCTCTATCCCAAAGCGTTTGAAACTCGCCGTGCAGGCATCGGCCTGATGCAGGAAGTGGAACTGAAAGAGCAGGAAAAGAGCCTGGTCTATCTGGACAGTATGCTTCAAGCCAAGCAAAAGGATTTCGATGCAATCAAAGGGAAATACACCTTTGAAAAAGATGCCGAATACCAGAATATCGGCAATTACCTTCATCCTTCCCAAGTGATAGAAAAAAATCTGCATCGCTCTTTCCTTCGCTTCCAGGTAGACGAAAACGGAGTCATGAGCATGACTTCCATTTATTGCGGAGCCCATAATATCCACCATGTGGCCGTCAAAGTCACTGCTCCCGACGGTAGTTTTGCCGAAACACCCGCCGCCAAAGACAGCTACGAAACCACTGACCTCGGTGAAAAGATTGAAAAGGCAGACTTCAAACTGGGAGAAGACGGAAACGTCATGGGGTTCCTTTATCTGAACAAGGACAAGAATATCAAAGTCAACTATCAAGGGGAACGCCCCTATTCCATCACCATGACTGCCGCCGACCGCCAGGCCCTTGCCAGCATCTACGAACTGGCACAACTGCTGTCATCCATGACGGAAATAAAGAAGAATATGGAAGAAGCCAATCTCAAAATCGAATTTGTAAAAAAGAAGATGGAAGAGAGAAAAGACAATGCACAAGAATAAAAAGAAGGAAACCGGATGATATATTCATTACTTAGTCATCCGGTTCCCTTTTTATTATCAGTAAAGCCTTACCAAACCAATTTGGGTAAATAACGGCTCAGACATGTACGCAAAGCAGACAGAGTGATGGGTTTTACCAACACTTCCGAGGCTCCGCACTCCAAGGCTTTTTCGCGGTCGGCAGTAAAGGCGTAAGCGGTCTGCATGATGATGGGAAGTTCTTTATCCTTCTTGCGAATAATCACCGTAGCATCCAGCCCGTTCATAATAGGCATTTTTATATCCATCAGAATAGCTTCCGCCTTGTCGCGATTCTCTTCGAACAAATTTACAATATCCTCACCATTCTTTGCCCATAGTATCTCGCATTTCTTGCCGATAATAGCCTTTATCAGTTTAAAGTTACTATCATCATCTTCCGCAACCAGAATAAGCGGACGGTAATCTCCTGACACTTTTTCTATTTCCATGACCTATGCGTTTTGTTTATATAGGGGCAAAGATATAAAAAATAATAGATTTGCACTATCTTTGCAGCTCATTAAAAAAATATATAATGATTTCAATAGACGGACTGGCCGTAGAATTCGGCGGCACCACCTTATTCAGTGACGTTTCCTTCGTTATTAATGAAAAAGACCGTATCGCCCTGATGGGTAAAAATGGAGCGGGGAAAAGTACATTGTTGAAAATCCTGGCAGGTGTAAGACAACCTACCCGTGGAAAAATCTCAGCCCCCAAGGACAGTGTCATAGCTTACCTTCCACAGCACCTTATGACGGAAGACGGACGTACCGTATTCCAGGAAGCGGCGCAAGCCTTTGCCCACCTGCATGAAATGGAAGCTGAAATAGAGCGCCTCAACAAGGAACTGGAAACGCGTACCGACTACGAAAGCGACAGCTACATGGAACTTATCGAGAATGTCTCCGCCTTAAGCGAAAAGTTCTATGCCATCGACTCCACCAATTACGAGGAGGATGTGGAAAAAGCACTGCTCGGACTGGGCTTTGTACGCGAAGACTTCAACCGCCAGACCAGTGACTTCAGCGGCGGATGGCGCATGCGCATCGAGCTTGCCAAGCTGTTGCTGCAAAAGCCTGACGTGCTGTTGCTAGACGAGCCTACCAACCATCTGGACATAGAATCCATACAATGGCTGGAAGATTTCCTTATCAGCAATGGAAAGGCTGTCATCGTCATCAGCCACGACCGTAAATTCGTAGACAACATCACCACCCGTACCATTGAAGTGACCATGGGACGGATATACGATTACAAAGTAAACTACTCCAAATACCTGGAACTCCGCAAGGAACGTCGTGAACAACAACAAAAGGCTTACGACGAACAACAGAAGTTCATTGCCGAAACCAAAGAATTCATTGAACGCTTCAAAGGCACTTACTCCAAAACCCTGCAAGTGCAAAGCCGCGTAAAAATGCTGGAGAAGCTGGAACTGCTGGAAGTGGATGAAGAAGACACTTCAGCGTTACGCCTCAAATTCCCTCCTTCTCCCCGCTCAGGCAATTATCCCGTCATCATGGAGGGAGTAGGGAAAAGTTACGGTGACCATGTGGTCTTCAAGAATGCCAACCTCACCATAGAACGGGGAGACAAGGTTGCTTTCGTTGGTAAGAACGGGGAAGGAAAGTCAACGTTAGTGAAGTGCATCATGAAGGAAATAGAACATGAAGGCACCCTCACGATAGGACACAACGTGCAGATTGGATATTTCGCACAAAACCAGGCCTCATTGTTGGATGAGAACCTGACCGTATTCCAGACCATCGACGATGTGGCAAAAGGGGAAATCCGCAACAAGATACGCGACCTGCTGGGTGCCTTCATGTTCGGTGGCCCCGAAGAGTCCATGAAGAAGGTCAAGGTGCTTTCCGGTGGAGAGCGCACACGCCTCGCCATGATAAAGCTTTTGCTCGAACCGGTGAATCTGCTGATACTGGACGAACCGACCAACCATCTGGACATGAAAACCAAAGATATCCTGAAGCAAGCGTTACTGGATTTTGACGGTACCCTTATCCTCGTCAGCCACGACCGTGACTTCCTGGACGGACTGGTAAGCAAGGTATATGAATTCGGCAACAAACAAGTGAAAGAGCACTTGAGCGGCATCTACGAATTCCTTGAAAAGAAGAAAATGGACTCCCTCCGCGAACTGGAACGATAAGCATCTGCTAAACCCGGCGTCCGAACAAATGGCCGATACATATTGTTTTCATTTTACTAAACACTTAACTAAGAGATATTAAAATGAAACAATATGATGCCATCATAATAGGATTCGGCAAGGGCGGCAAGTTATTGGCCGCCGAACTGGCCGAACGGAATTGGAAAGTAGCCATCGTGGAACGTTCCCCTCAGATGTACGGAGGAACATGTGTAAACGTAGGATGTATCCCTACCAAAACTCTGATTCACGAATCGGAATATGCGGAAAAAAGATACTATGACGATTATAAGAACCAGTCCAAACTGTATGCACTTGCCGTGGCGCGGAAAGACAAGCTTGTATCCTTCCTGCGTGAGAAAAATTATGAAAATGTAAAAAACAAGCCTAATATAACCCTCTATGACGGAACTGCTTCTTTCTTGTCCGAAAATACAATCCGTATAGTCTCCGGCAAGGACGAAACGATTCTTGAGGGAAAAGAGATATTCATCAACACCGGGTCCACCCCTATCCTGCCTGCCATCGACGGACTCAAGGAGAGCAAGTACGTATATACCAGTGAGACCTTGCTGCAATCGAACAAACTGCCCGCACACCTGCTCGTCATCGGCGGCGGTGCTGTCGGATTGGAGTTTGCCACTATGTATGCAGGCTTTGGAAGCCATGTCACACTGCTGGAAGCGGGAAACCGCTTTCTGCCTAAAGTGGACCGCGACATTGCCGCCTCCATGCTGGAAGCATTGAACCGAAAGCGTATCAATGTCCGGTTGAACGCCCGTGTCCAATCCGTGTACGACACAGCCGAAGGAATAACTCTGACCTATACGGACAGTGCAAACGGCACTCCCTACTACCTGAAAGGAGATGCCTTGCTGGTAGCCATCGGCCGCAAGCCTATGACTGCAGAGCTGAATCTGGAAAAAGCGGGTATACAAACAGACAAGCGGGGAGCCATCGTTGTCGACAACCAATTACGGACTACAGCCCCACACGTATGGGCCCTGGGGGACGTAAAAGGAGACGAACAGTTCGACTACTTGTCCATCGATGATTTCCGTATCATCCGTAATCAACTCTTTGAAAACAAAAAAAGGAGTACAAAAGACCGGTATCCAATCCCCTTTGCCATTTTCACCGACCCACCGCTGGCACATATAGGACTGACGGAAGAGGAAGCGATGAAGAACGGTTATTCCATACATGTGGCACGTATCCCTGCTGCCATGATTCCACGTGCCCGTACGCTACACAGCATAGACGGTATGCTCAAAGCTATTGTAGACATCCATACCGGACGGATTCTGGGTTGTACCCTACTTTGTGCCGATGCACCAGAAGTAATCAATACCGTAGCATCAATCATGAAAACGGGACAGCGTTACCATTTCCTGCGGGACTTCATTTTCACCCACCCCAGCATGAATGAGGGATTGAATATGTTATTCAAACCTTAGCATTTTCTATTTGGTAATTAAGTCCTTAACCTCTATCTTTGCATCCGTCCAAAGATAGAGGAATGAAAAAGAAACAGTACATAACCTATATTCTTTTTTTCATCAGCTTGATAATGCTGGTGATACCCGTCATTCCCCACCATCATCATGCCGACGGAATGATATGCATGAAGAATGATATCACCGCCGATTGCTGCGGACACCGTCATAGCCCGGGCAACGAGCACTGCTGTTGCGACACGGGATGCATGACAACCCACTTTGTACAACAGACGCCCAGCTCTTCCAATGATGTGTGTTCACATCCGGATGCCTTGTGGGCAGTTACCCTACTCATTGAACCTTTTTCCAAGTTACTCATCCTACCCGAGTTTGACATAAGCAGGCAGGAGTGTATCTATCTGGAATCTCTTCATAGCACATTTATCATATGTGCTACGGGACTTCGTGCCCCTCCGTCTCTTCTTGCTTAACTGTTACCGGAACATCACCGGGACAGATTTCTATCCGGCATAAGGAACAATGCAATTTGGTTGCACGCCCTATGCCCTAACTTTGTATTCAAAATCAAAAAGTAAGAACAAATATCATCATGAAAAAAGTTATTTTCATGGGAGTCTTGGGATTATTCCTTTTAGGCTCCTGTAACAGCAAGTCCGGAGACAGCCACGAAGGACATAATCACGAAACAGAAGAGCACAATCATGACGGACATGACCACGAGGGACATGACCACGAACATGAGGAACACAACCATGAGCACGAAGAGCAGGAAAACCATGCCGGAGGAAGCGATGAAATCATCCTGCCACCAGCAAAGGCGCAAGCTGCCGGCGTAGCAGTCAGCACTGTTGAACCGGGTAGTTTCCATCAAGTCATCAAGACCAGCGGCCAGGTGATGGCAGCCCAGGGAGACGAGAGCGTAGCCGTAGCTACAGTAGCAGGCGTGGTTTCCTTCAAGGGAAAAGTTATCGAAGGAATGAGTGTCAGCAAAGGTACTCCTTTGGTGGTATTGTCATCCAAAAACATGGCCGACGGAGACCCGGTGCAGAAAGCCCGGATAGCCTACGAGGTTTCCAAAAAAGAATACGAGCGTATGAAAGCGCTTGTAGGCAACAAAATCGTATCTGAAAAGGAATTCGCGCAAGCCGAACAGATTTACGAAAATGCCCGTATCAGTTACGAGGCAGTCGCAAAGAACCATTCGGCAAGCGGCCAGGCTGTTGTTTCTCCCATCAGCGGTTATGTGAAGAATCTGTTGGTGAAAGAAGGGGACTACGTCAGCGTCGGCCAGCCGTTGGTAAGCGTCACCCAGAACCGCAAGCTTTTCCTGCGTGCGGATGTATCCGAAAAGTACTATCCTTACCTAAACAGCATCGGTTCTGCCAACTTCTGTACTCCTTATAATAATAAGGTATATACATTGAAAGAACTGGGCGGGCGCATGCTTTCTTATGGAAAGGCTTCGGGTGAGAACGGATATTATGTACCCGTAACTTTTGAATTCGACAATAAGGGAGACGTTATTCCCGGCTCGTTTGTAGAAGTATTCCTATTATCCTCACCAATGGAGAACGTGTTGTCTCTTCCTCACAGTGCGCTGACCGAGGAACAAGGCAGCTTCTTTGTCTACCTGCAACTGGATGAAGAGGGCTACAAAAAACAGCTTGTCACCCTGGGTGCCGACAATGGCGAAAGTGTACAAATCCTTTCCGGCATAAAAGCAGGCGATCGCGTCGTAACCCAAGGAGCCTATCAAGTGAAGCTGGCATCGGCAACGAATGCTATTCCGGCACATAGCCATGAACACTAATCTCATGTACAATTTGACAATTTACAAAGTACCATTTCGCTATGCAGTATAAGGGTTACGTGACGAATGGGGAGTGTAAAGTCAGATAAACAAGAAATATTAGATAAAACAGCAAGTGCGGCTGACATTGCGCAGCCCAATTGTACATTGTAAATAGTAAATAAAAAGATGTTAAACAAAATAATTGGTTTTTCTCTTCAGAACCGCATCCTGGTGCTGGTAGCATCGGTGCTGTTGCTGATTGGCGGTACTTATACCGCCATGCATACGGAAGTGGATGTGTTCCCTGACCTCAATGCGCCGACCGTGGTCATCATGACCGAAGCAAATGGTATGGCAGCAGAGGAAGTGGAACAGCTGGTCACTTTTCCCGTAGAAACGGCTGTAAACGGTGCAACGGGTGTGCGCCGTGTACGCTCTTCCTCAACGAACGGTTTTTCTGTAGTCTGGGTAGAATTCGACTGGGATACAGATATCTATCTTGCCCGGCAGATTGTCAGTGAGAAGCTGGCAGTCGTCAGCGAATCCTTACCGGCCAACGTAGGCAAGCCGACACTAGGCCCACAATCGTCCATTTTGGGCGAGATGTTGATTGTAGGTCTGACAGCAGATTCGACCTCTATGCTGGATTTGCGTACCATTGCCGACTGGACCATCCGGCCCCGCCTGCTCTCTACGGGCGGTGTGGCACAAGTTGCCGTACTGGGTGGCGACATCAAGGAATATCAAGTGCAGCTGGACCCGGAACGGATGCGCCATTACGGCGTAACATTGAGCGAAGTGATGAACATCACCCGCGAAATGAACCTGAATGCCAATGGTGGAGTGCTCTATGAATATGGCAATGAATATATCGTACGCGGCGTACTTTCTACCGACAAGGTAGACCAGATAGCCAAGGCCGTGGTGCGGAGCAACGGAGTCTCCGGCGCCCCTATCCTGCTGGAAGATATTGCCGACGTTCAAGTCGGAGCCAAACTTCCTAAACTGGGTACCGCCTCGGAACGCGGTAAGCATGCCGTACTGCTGACAGTCACCAAGCAACCCGCCACAAGCACGCTGGAGCTTACAGACAAACTGGAAGCTTCCCTGCAAGACCTGCAGAAGAATCTACCGGCGGACGTAAAGGTTTCCACAGACATCTTCCGTCAAAGCCGTTTCATCGAAAGTTCCATCGGAAACGTTCAGAAGTCGTTGTTGGAGGGAGGTATTTTCGTTGTCATCGTGCTTTTCCTGTTCCTTACCAACATACGTACCACAGTCATCTCGCTGGTGACACTGCCGTTGTCACTGATTGCCTCCATCCTTGCCCTGCACTATATGGGCTTTACGATAAATACCATGAGCCTGGGAGGTATGGCTATCGCCATCGGTTCGCTGGTGGATGATGCCATCGTGGACGTGGAGAATGTCTACAAGCGTTTGCACGAAAACCGACTGAAACCTGCCGGCGAGCAACTTCCTATTCTGGAAGTAGTATTCAACGCATCGAAAGAAGTACGTATGCCTATTCTGAATTCTACGCTGATTATCGTAGTCAGTTTCGTACCACTGTTCTTCCTCACCGGTATGGAAGGCCGCATGCTGGTTCCACTGGGTATTGCATTCATTGTGGCATTGGCGGCTTCAACTGTTGTGGCACTGACCGTAACGCCGGTACTTTGCTCCTATCTATTGGGAAAAGAGAAAACGAAAAAACAAAACAACGAAAACAGCGATTCTGCCGTAGCACGCAAGATGAAGCAATGGTATGGTTCTGCACTGACTTTCGTATTGGGGCATAAGAAAGGGGTACTGGGAGGTACTATCGGACTATTTGTAGTAGCGCTCGGCTGTTTCTTCACCCTGGGCCGCTCGTTCCTGCCGCCTTTCAATGAAGGTTCGTTCACCATCAATATCTCCTCGCTTCCAGGCATTTCCCTGGAAGAAAGCGACAAGATGGGGCACCGTGCCGAGGAGCTGCTGCTTTCCATCCCCGAAATACAGACCGTGGCCCGTAAAACGGGACGTGCAGAGCTGGACGAACACGCTCTGGGAGTAAACGTCTCTGAGATCGAGGCACCGTTTGAGTTGAAAGACCGCTCGCGCAGCGAGCTCGTGGCAGAAGTCCGCGAAAAACTGGGTACCATTGTAGGGGCAAACGTGGAAATAGGCCAGCCTATCAGCCACCGTATAGACGCCATGCTATCCGGTACAAAGGCGAACATCGCCATCAAACTGTTCGGCGACGACCTGAACCGCATGTTCACTCTGGGCAATGAAATCAAGAGTGCCATCCAGGGGATTCCCGGTATTGCCGACCTGAACGTGGAACAGCAGATTGAGCGTCCGCAACTTGTCATTTCACCCAAACGGGAAATGCTTGCCAAATACGGCATTTCACTGCCCGAATTTTCGGAGTTTGTCAATGTCTGCCTGGCCGGTGAAGCCGTTTCCCAAGTTTACGAAAAGGGAAAGAGCTTCGACCTGACCGTACGCGTGAAAGACAACCTACGCGACGAAATGGAAAAAATACGCAACTTGATGATTGATACGGGCGACGGACAGAAAATTCCACTGAACTATGTAGCGGAAATCCGCTCGGCCATGGGTCCGAACACCATCAGCCGCGAGAATGTAAAGCGTAAAATCGTCATCTCCGCCAACGTGGCCGACCGCGACCTGCGAAGTGTAGTCAATGATATACAAGCCCAGGTAGACGCACAAATCAAACTGCCGGAAGGATACCACATCGAATACGGCGGACAATTCGAAAGCGAGCAGGCAGCAAGCCGCACGCTGGCACTTACTTCGTTCATGTCCATCGTGGTGATATTCCTGCTCCTCTACCATGAATTCCGCAGTGTGAAGGAGAGTGCCATCATCCTTATCAATCTGCCGCTGGCATTGATAGGCGGTGTATTCGCCCTGCTCATCACAACGGGAGAAGTGAGTATCCCCGCCATCATCGGTTTCATCTCACTGTTCGGTATCGCCACCCGAAACGGAATGCTGCTCATCAGCCATTACAACCACTTGCAGCAGGAAGAAGGCTATGGCGTCTACGACAGCGTTATCCGCGGTTCGCTCGACCGTCTGAATCCAATCCTGATGACCGCCCTATCCAGTGCACTGGCACTTATCCCGCTGGCTCTCAGTGGCGACCTGCCGGGCAACGAGATACAAAGCCCGATGGCAAAGGTTATCTTGGGCGGCCTTTTAACATCCACGTTCCTGAACGGTTTCATCATTCCGATTGTTTACCTGATGATGCACCATAACCAACAACCTAAAACGTCAGACAATGAATAAAAGATTTTTCATATTCAGCGCCGCCATCCTCGCTTTTGCGGGGATGAGCGCACAAACGTCCGGCATTGATGCCGTGCTCCAGCAGATAGAGGCCAACAACAAGGAATTGCAGGCTAACTCCCACCTCATTTCCTCACAAAAACTGGAGAACAAGACAAACAACAACCTCCCCGACCCTACACTGTCATACGCCCACCTTTGGGACTCCAAGAACAGTGACGAGACAGTCGGCGAAATGGTCATCTCGCAAAGCTTCGACTTCCCCACGCTTTACGCCACCCGAGGGAAGATGAACCGACTCAAGACAAATGCACTGGATGCACAAGCCACCGCCTTCCGCCAGCAGATATTGTTGCAAGCGAAGGAAGTATGCTTGGACATCATCATGCTGCAACGCCAGCAAGCCCTGCTCGACGAACGGTTGAAGAATGCGGAGGAACTGTCGGCCATGTACACCCGGCGTTTGGAAACGGGAGATGCCAATGCACTGGAAACCAACAAGATTAATCTGGAGTTGCTGAATGTACGCACGGAAGCCCGCATGAACCAGACGGCACTTAACAATAAACTGAAAGAGCTGCTTGTCCTCAACGGAAACCAGCCGCTCACACCGGGACGTCCCAGACCCGATACCACACCCGACGCCCAAACACTCGGATTGACAGAATACCCGGCAGTGCCGTTGCCGGCCGACTTCCACCCGCTGGCCGACGAACTGCTGGCTTCAGACCCCACCCTGCAATCCTTGCAGGGTGAAAGTTCTGCCGCCCGGAAACAGATTTCGGCAAGCAAGCAAGGCTGGCTGCCCAAACTGGAACTGGGTTACCGTAGAAATACCGAATCGGGGCATCCGCTAAACGGTGTAGTAGTAGGCTTCTCTTTCCCGCTTTTCGAAAACCGCAATAAGGTCAAGATAGCCAAGACACAAGCGCTCAACATTGACTACCAAAAGGAGAACGCCGCACTGCAAGCCAGCTCTGCCTTGTGGCAACTCTATGAAGAGGCCAAGAACCTGCACGCTTCCATGGAGGAATACGAGCGCACCTTCCATCAACAGCAAGACCTTTCTTTACTGAAACAAGCACTTATGGGAGGACAAATCAGTATGATTGAATACTTCGTTGAAATATCGGTTGTCTATCAAAGCAAGACAAACCTCCTGCAACTGGAAAACCAGTATCAGAAGGCAATGGCACAGATATACAAGAGCCGGTTATAAATAGAAAGAGCTGTCTGCGGTTGACAGACAGCTCTTTCTATTTCAATATATTGTAGTTATAGTTTTGTGACTTTACCCATAAACAGAATAACTCCCGTACTCTTCTCCTTTATCAGGAAGATGAAAGGACGGTCCACATAGAACGGAATTACCATACTTGGTCCGGGAGCGGCCACGTCCATTCCTCCGACAGTTACAGCCGCAGCTTCCGTCCCCTCTTCATTCACTTTCACATAAGTGAACTGTTGCAGCAAACTGATAAACAAATCCTCATCCGCCATTCCGGAAAAATCGGCCGATGGAGTAAAAGCCTCTTGCATTCCCATTACCATCATATCGTCAATGAGTTCTTTATCATATTCCATTTCAAACCGGGGTAACTTAAGGTTCAAGGCAGAGCTTGATAAACTACTGTTCCATTCCCCCCAGCGCTCGTCATTCAGCTGCGGCAGGCACTCATCCAACGATTTTCCCTCTGCCGGCAAGAGCACCACCATACTGAAAGCCTCATTGCCGTAAGGCAACTCTGCCATTGAGAAATACTCATTCTCGGCATAGTTGAATCTCTCGTCACGAAGATTCATCATGTGTACAGTCGATTTGCTTCCGTCAGCATTCGTAAAAGCCTCTTCTGCCGTATCCGATTTTTTGAATTGATTCTTCCAAATCCCCTTGAAATAAAGCGCATTCAACAGATAAAGACGCGCCGTCTCCGGAATCTCATTCAAGACTTTGGGGATGCAATTATTCGTTTTCCCGGCACACCAGCCGTTTATAATGTCCGGAGCCTTGGGAGAGGCAAAATCCAGCTCCTGCACTTGCGCGTCATACATCTTTTTGTTTACGCTTACAAAGTCGTCATGAACACCGAACCCTTTCTTTATCCAGATGGAATTGGCAATTCCCAACTGTGTGGTATTGTCCAAATCGAGCAACGCCTCCACCAGCTTCTTATTATAGTTGTTCATTTCTTCCAACGAATAGCCCGAAAAGCCCAGGACATCTGTCATCTCAGATAGTGTGTTTCCCAACGCTCCATTGGCAATCATAGACAGACAGAGCGAAGCGCTCAAAGGAGAGATGAACAGATTGGGCTTTTCCACCTCAGTTTTACAAACCTGATTAAAGAAACGGAAAGCGAAATCCGTTCCTAAATCCATCATCTCCTGCTCGGCACGGGTCAAGGCAATGTCTTTGCGAGGCTTGGGTTGTGGTGAAGAGTTGTCGTCACTCTGGCAGGCTGCAAGGATACAAAGTAGGCTTAAGGCAGTAATCGTTTTTTTAAGCATAAGCAAATAGTATTAGTTTTAAAACAGTTATCTATATAGAAAATGCTTGAACAAACAAAATACTGCATTGAAGAAACAATAAAAAATAGTACATTCCTACTCTATTATTATACTGCAAAGTTCTGCATATTTTTTGCAGTCGCACTGCATATGTGTTGCAGCACCACTGCATATGTGTTGCAGTCGCGCTGCATATATATTTGCAGTGTCACTGCAACAGCTCTGCAGTGCTACTGCAAAATATATACAGCAGCTTTGCAGTAACGTGATTGATTTCACCCGGTTATTGTTGCCAATTCCAGCACCCCTTCCGGCAAATATCCGCTGCGTATGCGCCATTCCTGGGGATAAAGATTATTGGCACGGTTACCTATATTCTTGACAAATCCTAGAGGTATCTGTTTGTAGGTGAGCAAGACAATGCCGCGCGGAGCAGTCTCCGAAAGGACAACAGCCTCCTTGCGCAGATAGCTGATGGCCTGCTCGCGGCCTATCTCTTCATGGGCAAAGGCATCCGGATTCAGTGCTATACTCATGGCGAGCCCATGAGCAGGCATCCAGTCTTTTCCTTTCAACTCGGCAACATCTACCCCAGCCTGCACGATACGGAGTGACGAACGCAAAGCCGACAGTTCGGAGAGATACGCTTTAGGGAAAGCGCTGACGTTGTTGCCATTGACGATAAATTCGTAATTATCCGGAACCGCAAACCACTCATGCAGTGCCGAAAGCTGTTCTTTGGAAACACCCGGAGTTTTCGCTCCTTTTCCTTGAGGTTTTCTTCCTTTTTCCCAGGATTTCACCTGCCCGGCCCAGGTATTCCCATCGCTCACGCCCGGTTTGCGGAGAACTGCCAAAAAGAATCCTTCCCCCTTCGTCCGATGGGGCAGGAAACGATAGGCGGGAAAGTCCTCTCCCGACAATAGATTACCCGTAATATTCCAGTCAGTAGAAATTTCCAACGGCAATACCTCCGCCCCGAATTCATCCCGTATCCAACGGATGTTCTCTTCGTTTTCCTTTGTATTATAGGTACAAGTACTGTAGATGAGAATGCCTCCGGACTTCAAGCAAGGCCAGATATCCGTAACGATGCGACGCTGGCGCTGCCAGCAGATTTCCACATTCTCCCCACTCCACTCACTTACCGCAACGGGGTCTTTACGGAACATCCCCTCGCCAGAGCAGGGGACATCCGTCAATATGACGTCGAAGAAGTCCGTCAAGGAAGAAAAATCTGCCGGGTCATTATTAGTGACCACCACACCGGAATGCCCCCACTTCGTAAGATTCTCCGCCAATACCTGCGAGCGGTTGCGGATTACCTCATTGGCCACCAGCAGACTGCCTGCGGGCAACACGCTACGGGCATGCGTGGATTTCCCGCCGGGAGCCGCACAGAGGTCAAGCATCACCACCGGTCCTTCGCCCACATACCGCCTCAAAGCCTGCTCCACAAACATAGACGAAGCCTCCTGCACATAGTAGCAGCCTGCATGAAACAGCGGGTCAAAAGTGAATGTCAGCCGCTTGTCCAGATAGTATCCGGCAGTAGACCAAGGGACATGCCTAAAAGAGGAACGAAAAAGACTGAATGAAGATTCCGGTAATTTATCTTCATTCAGTCGGATACTGACCGGCTGCTCCCCTTCCAGGGCGGCAGCCAGCTTTTCATATTCTTCCACACCCAAGAGGGCGCGTGTATAATCGGTGAAAGATGAGGGTAGCTTCATGCTTTGAACTGTTTTATGGCAGCAAAGATAGTGCAAAATACGTTTCACCAATCTACGGGGCTAAACAAAAAGCACGGTTCAATACTCTTTTTAAAAACTGAGTTTCACCCCTGCAAAATAGGAACGCGGTGCACCCGGTCCGTAGATATAACCGGAATCGCGGCTCGCTCCTTTATCAAAATCTTTCTGATAAGAATTGAATATATTCTGTACACCGGCATTGAGCTGCAAACAGAACCCTTGAAAATCAAAGTCGTAAGCTATCTTTGTTCCAAGCTCAAAGAAGTCCGGACTCTTTACCAATACATCCGCCTCACCGTTCACCTCCGAAAGCAAATGGGGAACGTACATCCGCCCGGTATAATTGCCGTTCAAAGCTATTGAGAAGGCTTTAACCGGCATATAGGTAGCTGTAAAGTAGCCGTAGACGTCGGGAGTACGCAGTATCTTGTCGCTGTAACGTTCTTTCTCCGACAAGTGCTCCTCATCCGCACTCCATTCTTCGGGAGAGTCATAGATACTTCGTTGAAGCGTCAGCCCTGCCTGCAACTGAACCTTATCCTTATAGGCAACCTTTCCTTCCAATGTGCCGCCATACACTTTAGCTCCCGAACCATTGATACGGGTCTGTATCAGATAAGCGCTACCATCCGGGTCTTTCACCGGAGGCGTCAGGACAAACGGGGCGGAAAGTTTCGTGTAGAAGCCTTCCACCAGTAGGTTTGCCTGGAAATCTCCGAAATAGTGGTACCAATCTACCGAAGCATTGAAGCTGCGCGAACGCTCTTCCTTCAATCCTTTGGCGCGGACAATGGAAACCAACTCTCCACCCACATTACTGATATGCAGATCTTCATCAAACGCTTGTGGAGCACGGAATCCCTCAGCATAACTGAAACGGATATTCACATCCTGAGTAGGATTGTAACGGATATTGGCACGGGGACTGAAAACAGCCTTGTCCATGATGCTGTTTTTATCTACGCGCCCGCCAATCAGGAAACTCCACTGTTCGTTCTTCCACTCATTCTGGGCATAGACGCTTGCTATATTCACCACTTGGTTCAACGGGGCGGGGGTATATTTCTCAATCAGTTGTTGCAAGCGGTCACCCGTTGCCGTAGGATCTTCGGCCAAAGCAGCATCACGATACTTCTGTACGTCCGTTGCCTTGTCATGCAGATTGTCGTGATTGAACTCAATGCCTCCGGTCAAATCGGCAGGCATAAACAGACACTTGTCAAAATGATAAATATACTGGGCACCCAGCACACCGGTAAAGTCCGTAGTCATTCCATAAGCGCTGTAATAACTATTGCGCACGATGTGCTGAGCCGAAGCATAGGTACTGAACGTATGTTTCTGGTTTTTGGAGAAAGCCGTGAACTTGAGCCCACCCGTGTTGATGGAATGTTTCAGCTGTTCCACCAGTCCGGGCGCCCCGGTACCGTTCAATCCGGCATCCTCGGCTATATGAGGGGGAAGGCTGAAGCCACTTCCACCACGGCGGAATTCCTCCATATGATGGTATTCAAGGCTCAGCTTGGAATAGGCACTTGTCCGGTAGTAAGCATTCAGACCGACAGTCTGGTTCTTCAGCTTCGGTAATTCGGAAAAACCGTCTCCGTTGGAGTCCCATGCCGAACGATGCCTGCTCTGGCCGTACACATAAGCCCCCATCTTACTGTCCGAAGAAACCAAGGAAAGATTCAGGGTCGTGTTGTTGTCGAACGAGCCGGAACCGTCGAAATTGGAAATGGTATGCGAGAAAGAACCGGAATTGCGAATCGGTTCCTTCGTAATGATATTCACTGTTCCGGCAATGGCCGAAGAGCCGAAAAGAGCCGAACCGCCTCCACGTACCACTTCCACACGCTCTATCATATTAGCGGGAATCAGTTCCAACCCATACACACCGGCCAGAGAGGAAAAGATGGGACGTGAGTCTATCAATATTTGGGTATATTTCCCATCCAGCCCGTTGATGCGCACTTGTGAATAACCGCAATTCTGGCAATCGGTCTCCACCCGCACACCTGGCTGAAAGGCCAGTCCTTGCGACAAAGTATGCGAGTTTGTCTGCTCAAACAGTTTAGGAGTGACCACTTTGACCAAAGTGGGTGCCAAGCGCCGGGCAGTCTCATTGCGGTTGGCTGTGACTACCACCCCGTCCAGTGCCACCATGTCTTCTTCCAACTCAAAGTTCTCTTCCAAGGTCTTACCACGTTTCAGAACGACTTTGCGCTCCTGCGACTTATAACCTACGGCACTGACGGACAACGTGAACTCACCTTCAGGCAGATTCTTTAGGAAATAGTGACCGGTGGCATCGGTCATGGTCCCGATGGTGGTGCCTTTCAGCGAAACTGTCATATAAGGCAAATGTTCCCTTGTACTTTTTTCTATTACATGACCGACAATATTGGCATCGGTACTCTTCAAATCTTCGGCATAAACGGTTGATGAGAGTAACAGACATACTGCTCCCACCACAAAAAATATATATTTTTTCATGTACTTCTAAAATAATATGTTAATCAATGAGGTTGACGCAATCCCACAACGGAATTGCCTTAATCTATCGGATTTGAAAAAAAGAAGGGGGAGCACGCAGGCAAATACCGCCACGAAGCTTTACACACTTGATGCATTCCGTGGTAAGAATGCTCAGTACACACAACAAAACAAGGAAAACCGTCGCGGCAACCGGAAGCAACGGAAGGGAAGAAGAGACGAAAGAGGCTAGATAGAAAATGGTTTCCAACTGCACCTCTGTATGCTCATGCTGGCCCTTGAATGGATGGGAATGCACAATGATAACACCATTCACCACATGCGAGTGGGTAAACAGCGTAATTCCTCCCAGATAGGCAATGAACAGCAGAGGGAGGAAACACTTCATTATATTCCTCAACTTCATCAAGACTTCCCAATAAAAACAGATGCGCAAAGATAACAGTATTTACAATAAGAAACAACCCGGTTTGTATATTTACCTCTATTTACAGTCGCAAATACCTACTTCTTGTTATTCCGGAAAAAAGACAATAAGACATTTTCACGGAAAAATATCGCCTTATTTCCGGTTTTCTAAAAAAAATATCTTCTCTTTGCAACTTTATAAAGGTGATGACACGTCTAACCAACAAAGAAACAAATTAAAAGACCATAGATTATGAAACGTATCATTTTTGGATTAATGCTCGCCATGATGTTCTGCACACTGGTGCAAGGCGCAAACAGAACCGTAACAGAGAACGACGGTCAGGGGAACAAGAAAAGAGTCATCGAATTGAGAGACACTGTCATCAATGGAGAAACCGTAACAGACACACTCAGCATCATGACTTATGAAAACGGTACCGGCAGTAGCGATGCTCCGGAAAAATGGAGAACCCACCACAGCAGTATGGACTGGAACGGGTTCGACCTCGGGAGCAAGACCTCGGAGACCGTGATTGCCGTAACAGCCATCGTCTTTGTATTCGGACTGCCGCTACTCATCATATTCGTAGTATTCTTCTTCCGCTATAAAAACCGGAAAGCCAAGTACCGCCTGGCGGAACAGGCCCTGGCCAGCGGACAGCAACTGCCTGAAAACTTCTTCAAAGAAGCCGCAGCAACGGATATCCGCAGCAAAGGCATCAACAACATATTCGTCGGCATCGGCCTGTTCATCTTCCTTTGGGCCATTACCGGAGAATTCGGTCTCGGATGTATCGGCTTGCTCGTCATGTTCACCGGCTTCGGACAATTGGTGATTTTCTACAGCCAACAGAAGAAGAACGAAGAAAAATGAGTCAGATGGGTGACATATCGTTAGTCGCACAGGTCGTGGTGTTTCGCAACACCAGGGCCTTCGACCAGTTGGTGAAAGAAGTACCAGTCGCCCGTGCGACGGTTCTTCCTCAACCTGACTTGCGGCGACAACGAGTTGAGTGACGACCTGGCGCAGGACACGTTTATCAAAGCCTACACCAACCTGGCTTCATTCAAAAACCTGTCCAATTTCTCCACCTGGCTCTACCGTATTGCATATAATGTATTTTATGATTATCTTCGCAGTCGGAAAGAAACGGACGATTTGGATACGTACCGAGTGGACGCTCAATGCAGCACACTGCAGCAGGACGTGGGACAGCACATGGACATTTACCGTGCCCTGGCCACACTGAAGGAAATGGAACGAACCTGCATCACGCTCTTCTACATGGAAGATCAAAGCATCGAAAAGATTGCAGGTATCACCGGATGTCCGGCGGGAACGGTAAAAAGCCACCTCTCGCGGGCGAAAGACAAAATGGCTTCCTACTTAAAACAAAATGGTTATGATGGAAAATGATGATAAACTCCTGACTTCATTCTTTGCCGAACACCGGCAGGAAATAGCCGATAACGGGTTCAGCCGCCGCGTACTGCGACATCTGCCCGACCGTAGCCGCCACTTGGCGCAGATATGGACAGCATTCTGCTTTACTCTGGCCCTCGTACTGTTCGTCTCCCTCGACGGAGTGCAGCTGATACTGGACACCTTGCGCGAAACCTTCGATACTGCCATCCGGAGCGGAGCTTCGGAGCTTGACCCCAAGTCGTTAATCATTGCCGGAGTGGTATTGCTCTATTTCGGTTACCGCAAGATTTCATCTATGGCATAGTTGTTTTTCAATGATAAATCGTATCTTTGTCCCCTCATAAAACTAACTAAGAGGAGAAAGTTTTGAGAAAGATTCTATTCATCATATTATTCGTTTTTTCTATTGGGAATGCCGGGGCGCAAGCAACAAGCGATTCCATTGTCATGAATTACTTGAAGGAAATGGGCGCCCCCGTCACTTATAACAATGAAGTGAAATTGCTGATGACCGGCCATGACAAGTTCGTCGATCTCTTCGAGAATATCCGCCATGCCCGGCATCATATCCATTTGGAATACTTCAACTTCCGCAACGACTCCATAGCCAATGCCTTGTTCAGCCTTCTGGCAGAGAAAGTCAAGGAGGGAGTTGAAGTCCGCGCCATGTTCGATGCCTTCGGCAACTGGTCCAACAACCAACCATTGAAAGAACGCCATCTGAAATCCATCCGCGCCCAAGGCATCGAAATCGTTAAGTTCGATCCTATCACTTTTCCCTGGGTGAATCATGCCATACACCGCGACCATCGGAAAATAGTAGTGATTGACGGAAAGATAGGTTATACCGGCGGCATGAACATTGCCGACTACTACATCAACGGATTGCCTAAAATCGGTAAATGGCACGACATGCACATGCGTATCGAAGGAGATGCCGTGCGCTATCTGCAAGGTATTTTCCTGACCATGTGGAACCGGGAAACGGGACAACACGTAGGTGGACCTGCCTACTTCCCGGATACTCAGCAACTGCCCGACAGTATTGCCGAAGAAATAGCCATCGTGGACCGCACGCCACGCGAAACACCACGCTCCATCAGCCATGCCTATGCAGCTTCCATACAAGCCGCACAGAAGAGCATCCGAATCGTGAATCCTTATTTCGTTCCGACCAAATCAATCCGCAAGGCAATCAAGAACGCACTGAAAAAAGGTACTGAAGTGGAAATCATGATACCTGCCGTGTCGGACATAGCCTTTACTCCGGATGCCTCATTCTACATAGCACACAAGCTGATGAAGAAAGGAGCCAAGATATATCTCTTCAACGGCGGCTTCCACCATTCCAAGATAATGATGGTAGACAGCACTTTCTGCACGGTGGGTACTGCCAATCTCAACAGCCGCAGCCTGCGCTATGACTACGAGACAAACGCTTTCATCTTCGACCCCAAGATCACCAATGAGCTGAATGCCATGTTCGAACGGGACGTGCAAAACAGTACACTGCTCACTCCCGAAGTCTGGAAAAAGCGTTCCGGATGGAAGAAATTCGTAGGCTGGGTGGGGAACTTGATGACCCCCTTCCTCTAATTTTTAATTATTAATTATTAATTATTAATTAATTCCCCTACCTTTGCGTTCGGATAAAAACAGAGCTACATCATGAAACAATATTTAGACCTGCTGAACCGCGTACTGACCGAAGGCGTAGAGAAAAGCGACCGTACGGGTACCGGCACCATCAGCGTATTCGGCCACCAGATGCGTTTCAACATGGATGAAGGCTTCCCCTGCCTTACTACCAAGAAGTTGCATCTGAAATCAATCATATACGAACTGCTATGGTTCCTCCAAGGAGACACCAATGTGAAATATCTTCAGGACAACGGTGTACGCATCTGGAACGAATGGGCGGACGAAAACGGTGACCTGGGACATATCTACGGGTATCAATGGCGCTCCTGGCCGAACTATAAAGGTGGATTCATCGACCAAATCAGCGAAGCTGTAGAAACCATCAAGCACAATCCCGACTCACGCCGGATTATAGTCAGCGCATGGAATGTAGGCGATTTGGACAACATGAACCTCCCTCCCTGCCACGCTTTCTTCCAGTTCTATGTCGCCAACGGACGGCTGAGCCTGCAACTGTACCAGCGTAGTGCGGACATTTTTTTAGGAGTGCCCTTCAACATTGCTTCCTATGCCCTGCTCCTGCAGATGATGGCGCAAGTTACCGGACTGAAAGCCGGAGATTTCATCCATACCTTAGGAGACGCCCACATCTATCTGAACCATCTGGAGCAGGTAAAGCTCCAACTATCTCGTGAACCGCGGGATTTGCCGCAGATGAGAATCAATCCGGATGTGAAAAACATCTTCGATTTCAAGTTCGAGGATTTTGAGTTGGTCAACTATAACCCGCATCCGCATATTGCAGGAAAAGTGTCGGTATAAATCCTACAATAAAAAGATAGAAAGAGAAAAGAATTTTACACACATATGATTAGTATTATCGCCGCAGTAGATAGAAAGAGAGGTATCGGTTATCAGAACCGGTTGTTATTCTGGCTTCCCAATGATTTGAAGCGTTTCAAAGCCCTCACCACGGGAAATACCATCATCATGGGCCGAAAGACCTTTGAATCTCTCCCCAAAGGCGCGCTTCCCAACCGCCGCAACGTTGTTCTGTCCACTCAAAAAGATTTGATCTGTCCCGGTACAGAAGTTTTTCCCTCATTGGAAGAAGCACTAAGCAGTTGCCAGCCCGACGAACACGTCTACATCATCGGCGGTGCAAGCGTTTATCGCCAGGCACTCCCCTTTGCAGATACCCTCTGCCTGACCGAAGTGGATGCAGAAGCCCCTCAGGTGGACGCCTACTTTCCCGAAGTCGCTCCGACTGTATGGCAAGAAAAAAGCAGGGAGTCCCATCCCGCAGATGAGAAGCATCCCTGCCCTTATGCATTCGTCGATTATATCCACCGGTAAAATTAATCTTCCTCTTCTTCTACCGTTATAGGCATCTGCCGCTTGATGGCTTCGTGGAAAGAAATCAAGGTTTCCGTACGCGCCAGTCCCAGCGGCTGCAACTTATCATGTATGATGCTCAGCAAATGATGGTTGTTGCGGGCATAAAGCTTTATGAACATATCATACTTGCCCGTTGTAAAATGGCATTCCACAATCTCGGGAATAGCTTCCAATGCTCTCGTTACAGCATCAAAAGAAGCAGGATCCTTTAGATAGATACCGATATAGGCGCATGTTTCATATCCTATCTTCTCCGGATCAATCACATATTCAGAACCTTTCAATATACCTAAGTTTGTCAGCTTTTGAATGCGCTGATGAATGGCTGCTCCCGATACATTACAAGCTCTGGCCACTTCAAGAAAAGGAATGCGTGCATTATCGGCTATAAGTTTTAAAATCTGTTCGTCTAAAGTATCCAATTGATGATGTCCCATTTCAAATTTAATGATTAATAAATTACTATATCTCCCGCATATCTATACGGCAACATGCAAAGTTAGCTATTTTTTCGCCAATAAAAATACGGTTTATAACTTTTCTTGCAAAAAAAAGAATAATACCGCATATCAGGCATTTCAAAGTGCATATGCAAAATTCCATCTCGCATGACCGGAAAATTGCAGATGAGCTTTAAAGATATTATCTTTGTAGTAGCAATAATAATGAACCGTTATGAAAAAGTATTCCTTATTCCTATTATGCCTGATGGCAGCAATATCCTTGCATGCCCAAAGTTTTGCCGATTATTTTGCAGATAAAACCCTGCGTGTCGACTATATCTTTACCGGAAATGCAGCCAAACAAGAGATATGCCTGGACGGATTGTCTTGTCTCCCCTCTTGGGCAGGAAGGAAGCATCATTTACCTGAGTTGCCCCTGCAAGGAAACGGACAAATCATTATGCGAGATGCAGCCAATGGCAGCGTAATCTACAAAACATCCTTTTCTTCGCTCTTCCAGGAGTGGCTGGAAACGGATGAAGCCAAAGCGGTGACCAAAGGATTCGAAAACACCTTTCTCCTTCCCTATCCCCTCCGTCCTGCAGAAATAGAAATAACACTTCTCGACCCGCGTAGAAATGTACGGGCAAGCATGAAACATACGGTCAGTCCCGACGACATCCTGATACATCAGAAAGGTACTGCCCACATCACACCACATAAATATCTGCTGCAAAGCGGCAATACGGCCAAATGCATCGACGTAGCCATCCTTGCAGAAGGATATACTCCCGAAGAGATGCCGGTATTCTACGAAGACGCAGCCATTGCCTGCGAAAGTCTGTTTGCCCACGAACCCTTCCGGTCCATGAAAAAGCACTTCAACATTGTAGCAGTGGCTAGCCCCTCCGAAGACAGCGGAGTAAGCGTACCACGCCTCGGAGAATGGAAACGGACAGCATTCAGCTCTCATTTCAGCACATTCTATTCAGACCGGTATCTGACCACCTCCCGTGTCAAATCCATACACGATGCGCTGGCGGGAATACCGTATGAACACATCATCATCCTTGCCAATACGGAAGAATACGGCGGCGGTGGAATCTATAATTCCTATACCCTTACTACCGCCCACCATCCAATGTTCCGCCCCGTTGTGGTACATGAGTTCGGGCATAGCTTTGGCGGACTGGCCGATGAATACTTCTACGACAATGACGTGATGACAGATACCTATCCACTAGATGTGGAACCCTGGGAACAGAACATCAGCACAAGAATCGATTTCATTTCCAAATGGGAAGATATGCTTGCTCAAGGAACTCCCGTTCCTACTCCCTCTTCTGAAAGTGGAACATATCCCGTAGGTGTATATGAAGGAGCTGGCTATTCTGCCAAAGGCATATTCCGTCCCGCTGATAACTGCCGCATGCGCACCAATGAATACCCTACTTTCTGCCCGGTCTGCCAACGGGCCATCCGCCGCGTCATTGAATTTTATACTGAATAAAAACAAACTAAACTAAAAGAACTTATGATCAGACTTCAACGTATTACAACAGCTGACACAGACTTGTACAGCTACATGGAGAAATTAATGACCCAATCGTTCCCTTCAGAGGAGTACCGGGAACTGGAGGAATTGCGCAAGTATACAGATACCAAAACGCACTTCTATAACAATATCATCTTCCATAACAACACCCCGGTAGGTCTCATCACTTACTGGGATTTCGGACATTTTTACTATATAGAGCATTTTGCCATTGACCCCGCACAGCGTAACGGCGGATATGGAAAGAGCGTACTAAACCATTTATGCCAACTCTTAAAACATCCCATCGTCTTGGAAGTGGAAATACCCGAAGAAGAAATGGCTAAACGCCGCATTAACTTCTATCAACGGCAAGGATTCTCCTTATGGGAAAAGCCCTACCAACAACCACCCTATAAAACAGGCGACAACTACCTGCCTATGCTCATCATGGCCTATGGAGATATAGAATGTGGAAAGGATTTTGACTCTGTAAAGGAACACATCTACCGCGAAGTATATAATGTGAAATCTTAAAAAACCCAATATACTTAAAACAATAAAGGTCGTTTCAACAAATGAAACGACCTTTATTATATCATTAAACTAACTTTTACTGACGCGGTTGCGCAGAATAGTTAATCTTCAAAGCATAAGCCTTACGAAGAGCTTCTTTGATATCTGTTACGATACCCATTTTCGTATCTTGGTCCACTTTTAAAGAAACAGTCATCTGCGGTTGATCTTCTTCCTTCATACTGGCACGTTCACCAATAATATAATCTTGGATTTCAGCAACTTCAGCATAGCTGTCGTTCAATTGGATACGGCTCTCATTACCCACTTCTTACGGAACTCAGCTGTAGGCTTTCCTACATAGATAAACGTAACCAAAGATTTCTTTTCCAGTTTCTCCAACTCAGTAGCTTGCGGAACCTTAAACTCAACCTTTAATGTTACCTCACGCATTGTTGTTACAATCATAAAGAAGAACAACAAAGTAAAGATAAGGTCAGGCAGAGAAGAAGTATTCAACGCAGGCATTTCGCGTTTACCAGTCTTATTAAATTTTCCCATTACTTCTTTTCTCCGTACTTTTTAGGTTCTGCCTCAGAGATCTTCTGAGGATAAATATCACGAATTGCATCTTGTTGTTCTTGATCCAACTCCATATAATTCTTCTGCCACTTTTCCTGAGCCAATTCATCTCTCAACTCATTGTAAGCAGCTACCAGCTCATTCTGAACAGCTAAGTATGCTTTATAGGAAGAACCACGGTCACAACGCAAAGAAACCACATGGCCTTCCGTCACTTGTACTGTACCGAAGAAAGGAACATTCTTAGAAATCTTTTCCGGTTTTGTATCTTCGTTATACGGATTGGCAATAAATTCTTTTGCTTTTGCACGCAATTGGTCAACAGTAATATAATCATTCCCGCACATTAACTGGTCCTGCATGTTCAAGAAGACTTGCAATACGTTGCGTTCCTTCTTCTTTGCATCGTCCAACTTCTGGTCCTTTTCCGGTGGAGGCGGCAAACGTCTTGCCAAACCACGGTCCGTATCCATAGAAGTCGTAATCAAGAAGAAGATCAGCAACAGGAAAGCGATATCCGCTGTAGAACTTGAGTTTATTTCAGGAACTTCTCTTTTCTTTTTAGCCATTGTAATTATATCTTTAAATTGAGTTACCTCAATTGATTATGATAATTTTTTCTTAATGCTACTAAAAATGATTGCCAAGACTGTACCAGCAAACAAGATATAGATAGAATAAAGGAACATGTCAGTAAGCTTCAACCAGAAAGGTACGTTCTCAGTTCCGCTATAACCCGGAATAACAAGTGGTTCTTCACTACCCATAGTCCAAGAAATAACAACAACTGCAACCAATATAACCAAACCAATCAAAGATTTCAACGCTGCTCCCGGATTGTCTTTCAGTGCAGCTCCAAATTGGAACAAAACACCAACCACGGTAGCAATAATAGCTACAAAGAACAGAATGTACATCAAATAAATCAATGCGTCTGTATGAGCCGGTTGCCACATTTCTGCGTCAACGCTTGCCAACACTGCATCGCCCTGAGCATCTCCACCGAAGTAGAATATGCCCAATACTACCAAGATGATAGCGAACAAAACATACAGTACGTAATATGATACTCTATATGATAATTTAGCCATTTCTCTTATTTTTTGTATTTCAAGTTATATTTGATAACCATATCCAACAGAGTGATAGAAGAATCTTCCATTTCGCTGGTCAAAGCTTCGATCTTAGACAGGATATAGTTGTAGAATACCTGCAGAATCAAAGCAACGATCAAACCGAAGATAGTTGTAATCAAGGCAACTTTCATACCACCTGCTACAACCGTCGGAGAGATATCACCTACTTGTTGGATCTTATCAAATGCCTGCACCATACCGATTACAGTACCCAAGAATCCCAAAGACGGAGCCATTGCGATGAACAGCGTAATCCAAGAGCAACCTTTTTCCAAGTAACCAGCTTGTACACCACCGTAAGATACTACAGACTTCTCAACTACGTCAATACCTTGATCGATTCTCATCAAACCTTGGTAGTAGATAGAAGCGATAGGACCTCTTGTACTACGTGCGATGTCTTTAGCAGCTTCTACGTCGCCTTTTTCCAAAGCAGCTTCAATAGCAGCCAAGAACTTCTTTGTGTTGATTTCAGCTAAGCTCAAATAAATGATACGTTCAATACAGAATGCAAGACCGATAACCAAAGCAATAGCAACCAAACTCATGAAAGATGCAGTACCTTCAATAAACTTAGTTTTAATTTCCTTGTGAATACCACCTTCTGTAGCTTCCATAGCGGCAGGAGCAGCAGCGTCAGCAGCAGGTGCTACAGCTGCTTGTTCAGTTTGTTCTGCTGCAGGAGCATCTTGAGCCTGAGCAAGTTGAATTGAGCCAAATGTTAAGGCTCCCATCACAGCAACAATTGCAAATAACTTTTTCATTGTGTGTCTAATTTTTAAGATTAATTAATTAATTTGTTTATTATAATTTGTTGTTTTATCTCTTTTATCCTGCGGAGAGACGGGGATTCGAACCCCGGATACCCTTTAGAGGTATACACGCTTTCCAGGCGTGCCTCTTCAACCACTCGAGCATCTCTCCAATAGAGGCCTCTTTCAAAAACGGCTGCAAATTACAAAAAAAATGCGAACCACAAGCGTTTTCAGCTACAAATGTATTCTTTTTTCGTTCTTGCCCTTCATTCTCCCCGTTTTATCTTTAATAAAATCTCAAAATTAATAAACTTTAAAATCTTACCGAGGTTATTTGAGCATTCCGAACACTTTTAAAGCGTTATCAGAAGTAACCTGGGCCACCTTTTCAGGAGAGTTCCCATAGATTCCGGCCACCTTTACCAAAGTATCCTTAACATATGCGCTTTCGTTCCTCTTGCCTCGATTGGGAACCGGAGTCAGATAAGGGGAATCGGTTTCCAGCACGATGCGTTCCAAAGGAATATTCTTCAAGACTTCGGGCAAAGTTGATTTCTTGAAAGTCACCACACCATTTATTCCTATCATGAAATCCGCAAATTCCATAATCCTGCAGGCCTCTTCCGAGGTTCCCGTAAAACTATGGAAAATTCCTTTCAAAGGAGTCTGCTGATAGGGTTTCAACACATTATATATATGGTCAAACGCTTCCCTACAATGCAGCACTACCGGCAAACCGTATTCCAAAGCCCACTCAATCTGCTTGTCCAACACCCTTTGCTGCTCTCTAAGAAAAGTCTTATCCCAATACAAGTCCATACCAATCTCGCCAACCGCAACAAATTCATTCGGTGAAGCCAGCTCCCGGGCCACTATTTCCAACTCCTTTTCATAATCCGCACCCACAGAGGTAGGGTGCAATCCAATCATCGGATAGCAATACCCTTTATATTCACGGCACACCCGAAGCATAGGTCCTATGGTGGTACTATCGATATTGGGCATAAAAATATGCGTGACTCCTGCCTCACGGGCACGAGCCATCACTTGAGGCAAATCCTCTGCAAACTCTTCTAAAAAAAGATGGGAATGTGAATCAATCAATCTCATTCTTCAACTTACTCTTTGCGTTTCTCACCGGTACGGTAATAATAGATTATTCCATAATCACGGCATAAATCCAAACGTTTCTCATTGGGAGTGACCTCCTCGAATTTCTTTTCAACCTGGTTCCATATATCCAAAATCAAACCATCCGCCTCTGCACGCATCGAAGCCAAGGTGTCCAAACTGCGGGCTGTCAAAGATTGAAGATTCTTTTGCTTCTCATAACTATCCATGAAAATATCATAATGCACCCTCACTTTTGCAATCGTAGGGTTATAAATGGGAATTCCTCCCTGGGATATACGTTTGTTTTCCCCATCCACGATTTTACGCCCCCACTCTGCCAAGGCAGGCTCTGTCGATAAATCAGGCACATTATTGTTGCTTGTGTCCAAACCGTAATATTCCTTATGAGCAATACGCACTTCAGAACGGATGACAGCTAAATTCAACACCTGGATAAAATGAGAAATATACAGACGGGCAGTCTTTACATTAGCCTGATGCTTACGTCCCGCCCGAGCCTGCCGCTCAAAACAGTCGGCATAATAAGCTTGCGCAGCTTCAAACTTTGTAAGAAAATTCCGCGCATCAGTCAACGCCTTCAAAGATACGGCCAAATCATACACATTACATATATCACCCTTGACGACCACTGCTTTCAGCGCCCGTATTCTCGCTTGATCTGTATTAGGCAATCTTCTATAAGGCATTTTCTCCCGGATTTAAAGTTATACTTCCCGATGCATCAGGTTAGCCATCAGGTTCTTCAATTCCTCTTTCTTTTCATCTGCCACCTTCACCGCCAACAGACTTTCCATTGCGCGTTCACAATACTCTTCCATCTTTTTCTCACACAGTTCCTTGACGCCAATCCGGTTATACAGTTCCGTCACCGCAGCAACTTTCTCCTCCGGGTTGAATGCAACAGCATCCACCCAAGCATTCAAGCGGGTCAACTGCTCCTCATCCGCATGTTCAAAAGCCTTTATCAGCATGTAGGTCTTTTTATTGCACAGAATATCACCTCCAATATTCTTTCCAAAGACGGCAGCATCGCCATAAACATCCAGGAAATCATCTTTCAACTGAAAAGCGACACCCAAGTTCATGCCAAAATCATACAACTGCTCCGCATCTTCAGAAGAAGCCCCTCCCAAAAGAGCGCCAATCTTCAAGCTTGCAGCCAACAATACCGAAGTTTTCAGACGAATCATTTCCAGATACTCCTCTGCCTTCACATCCTTCCGATGTTCAAACTCCATATCCAGCTGCTGTCCTTCACAGATTTCCAGTGCAGTCAGGCTAAATATATCCATCACCTCTTTCAGGTGTTCAACCGGGCATTGAGCCATAAACTGATAAGCTAATACAAGCATTGCATCCCCCGAAAGGATGGCAGCATTGTCATCCCAAACTTTATGTACCGTCTCCTTACCACGGCGACGGTCTGCACGGTCCATCAAGTCGTCATGCAAAAGAGTATAATTATGATACACTTCAATCCCCGTTGCAGGGTTAAAAATACGGGTAATATCCTCCTGATACAGATTGTAGGCCATCAACATCAATACCGGACGGATTCTTTTCCGCCCATGGACAACACATAGGTAACGGGAGCATATAAACCTTGAGGAGTACGGGTAAACTGCAATTCTGCAATATGAGAATTTATTCTTTCTAAAAGCTCGGAAGCTGTAAACATGGCATTTTCAGAATTTAGGGAATAGCGGATAATGAAAAGAGGCTGCATTCCGGCAGCCTCTCCCACTTATAGATATTTTATTACTGCAATCTAAACATTACAGGCACCGTATATTTAACGCGTACCGGTTTACCACGCTGCATACCGGGTTTCCACTTCGGCATGCCCATAATCACGCGGACAGCTTCTTTGTCCAAATACGGGTCAACGCCTCTCAGAACTTTAGCATCTACGATACTACCGTCCTTGTTAACAACGAACTGTACTGTTACACGACCTTGAGTTCCGTTTTCCTGGGCGATAGTCGGATATTTGATGTTCTTGCTCAAGAATTGCATCAAACCAGCCATACCACCATTCGGGAATTCAGGCATTTGTTCTACCACCTCGAAAATAGTCTGTTCTTCCGGTTCTTCCTCTTCCACTGCTACGGGAACATATTTGATTTCCACTGCCTGGTTCAATTCTTCAGAAGATACAATGGCCGTTTCTTCCACGTCAGCATCGTCTTCAACGATAGTCAACGTCTCTGCAATTGAAGGGGCTTCGGGAGGCGGAGGAGTAACCTGCTCCGGCTGTTCTGTAATAGGGATGATTTCCTCTTCAAAAAATACGTCGGTAATAGCCTGGCTCGTGTCAATCTTGATGTCACGCTTTGTCCACTCGAACGCAACAAACATGAAAGCGAGCACGATTACATAACCGACAAGCAGCCAAGTCGACTTCTTACTCTCCAGGTCTGCCTTAGGTGATTTCTTAATTTCCATAATTATAATATAATTTTAACGTGTTTCTCATTTGGGGCAAATATAGCACTTTTCCCAAGAATGTTCACGCTCTGCTGTTTTTTTTTACACAATAGGCGCTCCATTTTCATTTTTTTAATCCTTCAAAAACCTCCATGTGCTTTTGTGCCACAAATGTAACGAGATATTTTAAAAATACCGTATCTTTGGCAAGAATTTTAAATGAAATATTGAAATTTTCTGTTTTGCAGGTGTTATACCTATATAACTATAGCATAAAAGTCATGAAAAAGATAACAATAGCAATCGACGGTTTTTCCTCTTGCGGGAAAAGCACTATGGCCAAAGACCTCGCCCGCGAAATCGGTTACATATATATAGATAGTGGTGCCATGTATCGGGCAGTAACATTATATAGTATAGAGAATGGTATTTTCCAGGGTGACCGCATAGATGCCGAAAAACTGAAAAGTCTAATAAAGGATATACATATTTCTTTCCGCCTGAACCCCGAAACCGGACGCCCAGATACCTACCTGAACGGAGTAAATGTAGAAAATAAAATCCGCAGCATGGAAGTTTCTTCACGTGTTAGCCCCATTGCAACATTGGATTTCGTACGCGAAGCAATGGTAGCACAGCAACAAGAGATGGGCAAGGCCAAGGGTATCGTTATGGATGGGCGCGACATCGGCACTACCGTTTTTCCGGATGCCGAGCTGAAAATTTTTGTAACCGCCACCCCCGAGATACGGGCACAACGCCGCTATGACGAACTAAAGGCCAAAAGGGAAGAAGCCAGCTTTGACGAAATTCTGGAAAATGTGAAACAACGGGACTATATTGACCAAAACCGGGATGTAAGTCCGCTGCGCAAAGCTTCTGACGCTTTATTGTTGGACAACAGCCACCTGAGCATTTCCCAACAAAAGGAATGGCTGGCGGAACAATTCGAACGGGTTATAAAGGAGAAGAACTGAACCGGATATGGCAAAAGTAGAAATAGACGAAGGCTCCGGCTTCTGTTTCGGAGTTGTCACCGCAATAAACAAGGCAGAAGAGGAACTGGCGAAAGGAGGAACCCTCTATTGTCTGGGAGACATCGTGCACAACAGCCGTGAAGTGGAACGCCTGAAGGCAATGGGGCTGATTACCATCAACCATGAGGAATTCAACCACCTCCACAACGCCAAAGTGCTGCTGCGTGCTCATGGAGAGCCCCCTGAAACTTATGACATTGCCCGCCGCAACAATATAGAAATCATTGACGCAACCTGCCCGGTCGTACTCCGCCTGCAAAAGAAGATTAAGCAAGAGTACGTCCAGGAAGACAACCGCGACAAGCAAATTGTCATCTATGGCAAAAATGGACACGCCGAAGTACTGGGTCTGGTAGGACAAACCACCGGAAAGGCCATCGTCATCGAAAAGCAGGAAGAGGCAAGGAAACTGGATTTCAGCAAAGACATCCGTCTCTACTCCCAGACCACAAAGTCTCTGGACGGATTTCAAAACATTGTGAAATACATAGAGGGACATATCTCACCGAAAGTCACTTTCGAGTCCTATGACACTATCTGCCGACAAGTAGCAAACCGGATACCTAATATCCGGAAATTTGCAGCTTCCCATGATTTAATATTCTTTGTCAGCGGCAAAAAAAGCTCTAACGGCAAGATGCTGTTCAGTGAGTGTAAAAAAGTCAATGCCAATTCACATTTGATAGACAGTGCCGAAGAAATAGATAGTTCTCTGTTAGCCGGTGCCAATTCCATCGGTGTCTGCGGAGCCACTTCCACCCCCAAATGGCTGATGGAAGAAATTTCAGAAGCCATAAAGTCAAAACTTAAATAACAGTTTGTCATCCTTTTGGAACAGCAAATTAACGTAATTTATTAGTCACCGCCTCAGCTTTTTACTATCTTTGCGGCATGAAAAAATAGTCCAAATCTATTTTTCATCATGATTATTAATACTAAACAAAAAGATTGTTATGGGAACAGTTAAGTGCATTGGTATTTTGACATCAGGAGGTGATGCTCCGGGAATGAACGCAGCTATACGTGCGGTGACACGTTCGGCTATTTACAACGGACTTTCAGTTAAAGGTATATATAGAGGTTACAAAGGTCTGGTAACCGGTGAAATCAAAGAATTCAAAAGCCAAAATGTCAGCAACATCATCCAGCTGGGTGGTACAATCCTGAAGACAGCCCGCTGCAAAGAGTTCACGACTCCCGAGGGCCGCCAGATTGCTTACGACAACATGAAGAAAGAAGGCATTGACGCCTTAGTGATTATCGGAGGCGACGGTTCGCTGACCGGTGCTCGTATCTTTGCACAAGAGTTTGATGTTCCTTGTATCGGGCTGCCGGGAACTATCGACAATGACCTTTATGGAACAGATACCACTATCGGCTACGACACCGCGCTGAACACGATCCTGGATGCTGTGGACAAAATCCGTGATACAGCCACTTCCCATGAGCGCTTGTTTTTCGTAGAAGTCATGGGACGCGATGCCGGTTTCCTCGCTCTGAACGGCGCCATCGCCTCCGGAGCAGAAGCAGCCATTATCCCGGAATTCAGTACGGAAGTCGACCAACTGGAAGAATTCATCAAGAACGGTTTCCGCAAATCCAAGAACAGCAGTATCGTACTGGTAGCCGAGAGTGAACTGACCGGCGGTGCAATGCACTATGCAGAGCGTGTAAAGAACGAATACCCCCAATATGACGTACGCGTAACCATCCTCGGTCACTTGCAACGCGGTGGTAGCCCTACGGCACACGACCGTATCCTTGCCAGCCGTCTGGGCGCAGCCGCCATCGACGCCATCATGGAAGGACAGCGCAATGTCATGATAGGCATTGACCACGATGAAGTGGTATACGTTCCCTTCACGAAGGCCATCAAGAATGACAAACCCATCAAGAAAGACCTTGTAAATGTATTGAGAGAACTGTCTATCTAATGACAGACTGTTCAGATACCCCATAAACAGAGAAGGCGACATATGCGCCTTCTCTGTTTTTTACAACCATTTTTTCACTATACTTTCCGTCCTCTCCCACAGTTCTTCCATCTGTACATGCCGGGTGTACTTCTCCGAAAGAGACTTGGGACGGCAACTGGCATTCAATGTCCCCGTACGTTTACCGGCATCCTCATCCAGCAATAAGCCGACAGCCGTTGCAGCTCCCTTACGGGGAGTACGGATAAAAGGCCTGAAAAGTATATCTGTCAGCGGGTCAAACCACATATGCATGGTGATGATATTGGTAGACACAATCCCCGGGTCAGCCGCATTCACAACAATACCTTTGTGTTTGACGCGACTGGCCAAGTCGATGGTGAACAGAGTCAATGCCAGCTTCGTGTTGCTATATATAGGAATGCGCCAAAAGCCACCCTTCCTTCCCCGGAGGAAAAAATCCGGAAAGTCAAGATGACCGATGGCATACGTACAAGATACCATATTCACAATACGGCTCCCCTCTCCCATCAATGGCAGCAGCTTGCGGGTCAGCAGGTAAGGCCCTACATAATTGACACTCACCGTCCGTTCCAGTCCGTCTTCGGTAATGCGGCGTTCCGTTTCCATGGTTCCGGCATTGTTCATCAGCAACGCCAACGGCTCTCCCCGCTTCAACAGATGCTCTGCAAATGCGGCCACTGAAGCCAGAGATGCCAAATCAATGGGAGCAGTCTCAATACGCGGATTACCGGTTTCACGCATCAGCAGTTGCCGCTTGGGTTCGGCAGCTTGGGGGTCACGGCATGCCATGATGACCTGATAGCCGGCAGTTGCCACTGCGCGGGTAATTTCCATGCCCATGCCACCGTCTGCCCCGGTTATAACAGCTAAATTCACTTTAATAATTAAAAATTGAAAATTAAAAACTAAAAATCAGCCTTTCGCTTCGATTTTCTCTATCTCCCTTTTCAGACAAGGTGGAAGCTCCTCCTTCAAATGCTGATGGCATGCCATCTCGATGGAATACATCCGGGCAATGCAATAATTACTATGCCGGCAGTTGCAACGTGCATTCTCTTCAGCACGCATGCGGTTGACAAACCCCGGCTCATTGAGCAGAGCGCGCGCCATTTGCACAGCCTCGAAGCCGTCATCCAGCACCTCATCTATCTTGTCCCTGGAAACCAGGCCACCCACATAAACCAACGGTATCTTCAAGGCGGCACGGAATTTCAAGGCATCTTCCAGGAAATAAGCTTCCTTAAACGGTACGCTCGGTATCATCCATTTGCCTACCATGCGTACACCGTATTTCAACCACCAGCAGGTCATGTAATGCGTCATGCTGCGGATAGGCATTTCGCCCCGCATGACATACATAGGCGCCTTACTGACGAACCCACCGCTCAAGACCAGCGCATGTGCTCCCGACTGCTCCAGCCTCCGGGCCACCTGCATCGTCTCGTCCAGCTCCATCCCTCCACGGAAACCGTCGCGCATGTTCATCTTCACCAGCACAGCCATATCACTGCCGGCAGCCTTCATCACTTCTTCCATCACCATATCCATAAAACGCATACGGTTCTGCAACGAGCCTCCGAACTCGTCTTTCCGATGGTTGGTGGACGGGGACAAGAACTGGCTGATGAGATAGCCATGCCCTGCATGAATCTCTACAGAATCAAATCCGGCCTCCCGTGCCAGATTCACCGAACGCCCATAAGCACGCGCCATCTCCGGCAGCTCATCGGCACGCAGTCCGCGCACAAAGGTAGGAGAGTAAAGATTGAAACCGGAAGATGCGCCGACGGGCATACAACCGCAAATGCTCTTATGGGACATGTTGCCACAGTGTCCCAACTGGATGCCTGCCGCAGCCCCCTCCGCATGTATGGCATCAGTCAGCCTACGGAGTCCGGGGATAATTTCAGGACGCATCCACAACTGGCGGTCAAAAGACAAACCGCTCTGAGTAACTGCCGCATAGGCAACAGTAGTCATACCTATACCTCCCGCCGCTACCGACCGATGATAGTCGAGCAACATGTCCGACGGAGCGTTTCCGGGACACATGCTCTCGAAAGCAGCCGAACGAATGGTACGGTTACGCAAGGTCAACGGTCCGAAAGTGACAGGGGTGAATAACTTGGATTCCATCGTTATGAGTTATGAGTTATAAGTTATAAGTTATGAATTATTCATTTTCCATTTTCAACTCTCCATTTTCCATTAATAAAGAAATGGAATGATGCGTTTGCGCTTTCCTACCGCCTCATCACCAAACTCCTCCCGATAACGGCGGTGAATGGCATCGGCACGGGGAACAAGGTTGGCAAACGTCCACCAGACGAACACCCAGGCAGCGGGAGAGGCTGTGAGTATGGCAAACCCCGTCCATTCCACCAGCTCACCGAAGTAATTGGCAGAAGTGACGTATCGGTAAAGCCCTTTTCCGGGAAGATAATGCTTCGTATCACCCGGCCTGCGCAGATGACGTATCACATAGTCAGAATGCAAATTGACGAACATACCCGCAAAAAACAGAATGATTCCCAACAAGGCATGAGGTTTCAGCAAATAGGCCCAGCCATCGGCATACAAGCCTTCGGGAGCGAAATAGAACAAACCGCCCGCCTGCATCATCCCGTTCAAAAGGTTGAAGACGATACCCATCGCCATAATAGCTACCGGCATCCGGCTTTTACCTTTCAGCAGGAACGGAAAAATAAAGGCCCGCTGAAGATAGTGCAACTGAAACAGCAGGAAGAAGAAATATACCGGCACGGCAAATCCCGCTCCACTCTTCCCCCACAACCCAAACATGACGATGAATACCGGCGCTTCCATAAGCACCCACGCCAGTTTATTATTGATGGAGATTCCCCACGAGGCAGTACGGAACATGCCATAACCCGCTTTGACAAAATAGAGCGCAATAAAGACAACCAATGCCACAGCACTCATTACCCACAGAAATATCTGAAAAGTTTCCTGATTCATAGTTCTTTATTTATGCGAAGCAAAGATAAAGAAAACTCACAACAAACAAATCGTTTTCCCCGGATAATTGTTTTTTCATACAAAAACCAGTGTTTTTTACTGAGAAGATTAAGCAGTAGAGATACGAAAATCTAATCGTTCCATCATGGAGTAAATTTCATTCCACCATGGAGAAAAAATCGTTCCACCATGGTGGAACGATTTTTTCTCCGTGATGGAACGATTTAAAAGATACAAGTCTAATCCTTACCGTTTCTTAATGGGCACATAAGTCACCTCATCCAAAACATTCTTATAGGCAGGACGGATAATACGCTTACCTTCAAAGTTCAATTCTTCATTGCGATGTGCACACCAACCGACAATACGTGCCATAGCAAACAAAGGCGTGAAGATTTCCTGCGGCAGTCCAATCATCTCGTAGACAAAGCCCGAATAGAAATCCACATTACTCGAAACCGTCTTGCCATTATTCTTCACACGGCCAAACACATCAATGGCGCGCTCCTCGAGCAGTTCAAGGAAAGCGAACTCGCGTTCTTTCCCTTTTTCGCGGGCAAGGTCGCGGGCAAGCTCTTTCAGCAGAATGGCGCGCGGGTCGGAAATGGTATAGACGGCATGTCCGATACCATATATCAAGCCGGTCTTGTTATAGGCTTCCTTGTTGAGCATGCGGGTGAAGTAAGTATCAATCTCATCCACATTCGTCCAGTCCTGAATGTTTTCCTGCAGATGGTGGAACATATCGGCAACCTGGATATTGGCACCTCCATGAAGCGGCCCTTTCAAGGAACCGATACCTGCCGCTATCGAAGAGTAAGTATCCGTCCCGGTAGAAGAAGTGACACGTACGGTAAAAGTGGAGTTGTTACCACCACCGTGCTCGGCCTGAAGAACCAGCAGCAGGTCGAGCGTGCGGGCATCCAGCTCCGTGTAGTCCTTCTTCAGCATATAGAGGAAATTCTCGGCAATGGAAAGGTTTTCCTGCGGATGGCGGATATGCAGTGAACGGCCATGGGTGGCATGGCGAAGCATGTTATAGGCATACGCAATGATGGTTGGGAATTTCGAAATAAGCTCAATGCTCTGCCGCATCAGATTATCGCGGGAAGTGTCATCGGCATCCGGGTCAAAACGATACATCTCGAGCACGCTGCGCGCCAGGATGTTCATAATGTTGTTTCCTTCAAGTTCAATGATATTCATCTTGGTCTTCTGCTCCAGCGGCATGTTATCGTTGATGAGTTCACGGAAAGAAGAGAGTTCTTCCTTGTCGGGCAGGCGGCCGGAAAGCAGCAAGTAGGCAATTTCCTCAAAACCGAAACGCTTCTCTTTGATGATGGCGTGTGCCAAGTCATCCACATCATAACCGCGGTAGAACAATTTGCCGGGAATAGGCTTCAGCCCTCCACCGGGGATGCGTTCATAGCCAACCACATTGCCTATTTTGGTCAACCCCACCAAGACTCCCGTGCCGTCCTCATTACGCAAACCGCGCTTCACATCAAACTTCCTGAACAGTTCATTCTCAATCCGGGTAGCTTCCTTCAAATCTTCGGAAAGCTTGTAAATCAGATACTCCTTCTTCATAATCGTTTCGTTTTATTCGTTATTCCCATTTTCTATTCTCCTTACAATCTCCCGGGTGAAAGCCGAAGTGGACAGCGAGACGCCACCCGGCATAAAACGGGCCAAGTCGGCAGTAGCACGGGCTTCTGTGAAACTTTGCTCCAAGGCGTTCTCTATAAGAGAGGCTGCTTCCTTCCAACCCAGATATTCAAGCATCATCACAGCGGAAAGGATGATGGAACAGGGATTCACAATGTCTTTCCCGGCAATGTTCGGAGCCGTCCCGTGAGTAGCCTCAAAAATGGCATGCCCCGTTTTATAGTTGATATTCGCACCCGGTGCAATGCCGATGCCGCCTACCATGGCAGCCAGTTGGTCGGACACATAATCGCCGTTCAGATTCAACGTGGCAATCACGGAATATTCTTCGGGGATAAGCAACGTGTTCTGCAAGAATGCATCGGCAATGCAGTCCTTGATGACCAGACGCCCTTCTGCCAGCTCTTTACCAAACTCACATTCTGCCAGCTCGTACCCCCACTTCTTGAAACCGCCTTCCGTAAATTTCATGATGTTTCCTTTGTGTACCAAGGTCACGGAAGGCAGATGATGCTCAAGCGCGTATTGGCAGGCGGCACGCACCAAGCGCTCTGTTCCTTCTCTTGAAACGGGCTTCACGCCAAACGAGGAGGTTTCGGGAAAACGGACTTTTGTCACCCCCATGTCATCATGGAGAAAACGATAGAACTTTTCAGCCTCCGGAGTTCCGGCTTCCCATTCGATGCCTGCATAAATATCCTCGGTATTCTCACGGAATACGCACATATCCACCTTCTGCGGCTCTTTGAGTGGAGAAACAATACCCTTATACCAACGTACCGGACGTTGGCAGACATACAAATCAAGCGTCTGACGCAATGCCACGTTCAACGAACGGATACCTCCGCCGACAGGTGTTGTCAAAGGACCTTTGATGCCCACCTTATAAGTGCGGAAGGCTTCCATCGTTTCATCCGGCAGCCAGGAGCCGGTTTCGTGGAAAGCACGTTCTCCTGCCAGCACTTCTTTCCATTCAATGCCACGCCGGTCACCATAGGATTTCCTGACAGCGGCATTCACGACAGCCTGCATGGATGGGGTCACTTCTGCTCCCACTCCATCGCCGGAAATAAAAGGTACAGTAATTTTTTCCATATTCTATCTTGCATTAAGTGCAGAACCGGCCCGGAACCAGGCTATCTGCTGTTCGTTATACGTATGTTGTACTTCAAAACTTTCTTTACTCCCGTCCTCGTGATGAAGAACCACCTTCAACGTACGTCCCGAAGCAAAATCTTTCAACCCCATGACAGAAATCAGGTCGCGTTCCCGAATCTTGTCATAATCGGCCTTATCCGTAAAGGTCAGTGCCAACATGCCTTGTTTCTTTAAATTCGTCTCATGGATACGGGCAAAGCTTTTCGCCAAAATGACGCGTACATTCAAGAAGCGTGGTTCCATGGCAGCATGCTCACGGCTGGACCCTTCACCATAATTCTCTTCGGCAACGACAATGGAAGGGATGCCTTCTGATTTATACAGCTTCGCAGTGCCTGACACTGTTCCATAGGTATTGGTGGAGCGGTTCCAAACCTTGTTCGTCTCTCCATTGAAAGCATTGACAGCCCCCATCAGCATATTGTCCGAAATATTCTCCAAATGTCCCCGGAAACGGAGCCATGGCCCCGCCATAGAGATGTGGTCGGTGGTACATTTCCCTTGCACTTTAATCAATAAAGGCATATTCAGCAAGTCCATGCCATCCCAGGCAGGGAAGGGAGTCAGCAGTTGCAAGCGCTGTGAATGAGGATTGACCGTAATTTCCGTCTGTCCTTTGCCTGGAGCAATGTATCCTTCCTTTCCTCCTATAAACCCGTGTGCCGGCAGTTCTTCACCGACCGGTTCGGACAGTTTCACAACCTCTCCTTTGGCATTGACCAGCGTATCCCTCAACGGGTCGAAACAAAGGTCACCGGCAATGGTCAGCGCCATCGTTATCTCCGGGGAAGCGACGTAAGCAAAAGTGTTGGGATTTCCATCGGCACGTTTGGCAAAATTACGGTTAAAAGAGGTGACGATGGAATTTTTGCGTTCGGGGTCATCAGTATGGCGCTTCCACTGGCCAATACAAGGTCCGCAGGCATTCGCCATTATCGTTGCGCCAATATCTTCGAAAGCGGCAATCATGCCGTCGCGTTCAGCAGTGGCACGTATCTGCTCCGAACCGGGGTTGACAATCAGCGGAGAAGCAACCTTCAAATTCTTTTCCTTTACCTGCCGGGCAAGGGAGGCTGCGCGGCTCAAATCCTGATAGGACGAATTGGTGCACGACCCTATCAGGCCGACTTCCATCCGGCGGGGATAGTTATTGGTTATCACTACCTCGGCAAATTTCGATATCGGTGTTGCTGCATCCGGCGTAAAGGGCCCATTGATATACGGTTCCAACAGCGAGAGGTCTATTTCAATGATGCGGTCGTAATATTTTTCCGGATTTGCCAGCACTTCGTCGTCGGCGCGAAGGTCGGCAGCTACGGAAGCAGCCATTTTTACCACTTCTTCACGTCCGGTAGCCTTCAAATAAGTACCCATGCGCTCATCGTAAGGGAAAAGGGAGGTAGTCGCCCCCACCTCTGCCCCCATATTGCAGATGGTAGCCTTTCCAGTGGCAGACAATGAAGCGGTTCCCGGTCCAAAATATTCAATGATGGCATTGGTTCCCCCTTTTACAGTAAGAATACCCGCCAACTTCAGAATAACATCTTTGGGAGCTACCCAGCCACTCAATTTACCCTTCAAGTGTACGCCTATCAGACGCGGCATTTTTAGTTCCCATTCCATGCCGGTCATCACATCCACCGCATCGGCACCACCCACACCAATGGCCACCATGCCCAAACCTCCGGCATTGGGCGTATGAGAGTCCGTGCCTACCATCATTCCACCCGGAAATGCGTAGTTCTCCAATACCACCTGGTGAATAATGCCTGCTCCCGGCTGCCAAAAACCTATGCCATAGCGGGAGGAAACATCACGGAGAAAATTATAGACCTCCTCGTTGGTCTTCGTAGCAGTCACGATATCTTCTTTTGCACCTTTATATGCTTGAATCAAATGGTCACAGTGCACAGTGGAAGGCACGGCAACCTGCTCACGGCCTGCATTCATAAATTGCAATAAGGCCATTTGAGCCGTTGCATCCTGCATGGCCACACGGTCGGGACGGAAATTCACATAGTCTTCTCCCCGTCTGTAGTTCTTCACTTTATCCCCATCATACAAATGAGCATACAAATTTTTCTCTGCTAAAGTCATCGGACGCCGCAGTACGTTCCGTACGCGTTCTATCTTCTCCGAATAAGCGGCATAAAACGTTTTGAGCATCGTTAAATCATATACCATAACCACTATTTTTTAGTTTTTCATTATTGTAAAGATTACAAATTAATATCATAAACAAATAAAAAGGCTGAATAGTTTAACAAAATAAAGCATTTTTTCCGTCGGAAGCGAAGAATGATTACCTTTGCAACCATGAAGGAACAAGATTCAAATAGTCCTATTATTCACCTCCAACAGCAGCAACTTTTGCTGCGCATGGAATACGAATACGAAAAAGAGGAATTCAAACGCCAAACCGAAAACATGGGGGTTGCCCGGAAAGTGAAACGGGGACTTTGCTGGTATCCTGCCACTCCGGGACGAAGTTACTATAATTCACTGAATCAATTAGTAATAGAAATTACACATACGGAAGATACTGATATAGAACATAATTTTGAATTCGGGCGTCCCGTCTGTTTTTTCCGCCAGTCTGCCGATGGAAAAATAACCTATATGAACTTCACCGCTACCGTAAGCTATGCCGACGAGACACGGATGGTAGCGATAATGCCCGGAGCCGGTGCCGTGATGGAAGTGCAGGAAACGGACAACCTCGGCGTGCAACTTTATTTCGACGAAACATCCTATCGGACCATGTTCGAAGCCTTGGAAGATACGTTACGCTCCAAAGGCAACCGCCTGGCCGAATTGCGGGACATATTGCTGGGAACCTCGAAAGCCGGTTTCCGAGAGCTCTATCCCGTACGGTTTCCCTGGCTGAACTCCACGCAGGAAACAGCTGTAAACAAAGTGCTGTGTGCTCGCGACGTGGCCATTGTACATGGTCCTCCAGGAACCGGAAAAACGACCACCTTAGTGGAAGCCATCTACGAAACCCTGCATCGGGAACCGCAGGTACTGGTATGTGCCCAAAGCAATACTGCCGTCGACTGGATTTCGGAAAAACTTGTGGACCGTGGCGTCAATGTCCTGCGTATCGGCAATCCGACCCGTGTCAACGACAAGATGCTTTCCTTTACCTACGAGCGTCGTTTCGAGAACCATCCGCTTTATCCGGAGCTGTGGAGCATCCGGAAAAATCTCCGTGAACTGGGCAGCCGTGCCCGCCGTGGCAGCTATGACGAACGCGAAGGAGTACGCAGCCGTATGAGCCGCCTGCGCGACCGCGCCACCGCATTGGAAATACAAATCAATGCAGAGCTTTTTGATGGGGCACATGTCATAGCCTCCACGCTAGTAAGCAGCAATCACCGGCTGCTGAACGGACGCCGTTTCGGCACCCTTTTCATTGATGAAGCAGCCCAGGCCTTAGAAGCTGCCTGCTGGATAGCTATCCGAAAAGCAGACCGCGTGGTATTGGCGGGTGACCACTGCCAACTTCCGCCCACCATAAAATGCTACGAAGCTGCCCGTGGAGGTCTGGAACGAACATTGATGGAGAAAGTGGTGTCCAACAAACCTGCCGTTGTCTCTTTGCTGAAAGTACAATACCGCATGCACGAGGAAATCATGAAATTTCCTTCCCAATGGTTTTATAATGGCGAGTTGGAAGCCGCTCCCGAAGTGCGTTACCGGGGCATCCTGGACTGGGATACCCCCATCCACTGGATTGACACCTCCGAAATGGATTTCAAAGAAGAATTTGTGGGAGAGACTTTCGGACGCATTAATAAGGCGGAAGCGGACCTGCTCCTATCAGAACTGAAAATCTACATCAACCGTATCGGTGGCAACCGCATTCTGGAAGAAAAAATAGACATCGGCATCATCTCCCCTTACAAGGCACAAGTGCAATATCTCCGCAGCAAGATAAAGGCAGACGCTTCACTCAAGCCTTATCGCAGCTTGTTCACTGTAAATACGGTGGATGGCTTCCAAGGGCAAGAGCGCGATGTTATCTTCATCAGCCTTGTCCGTACCAACGAAGAAGGACAGATAGGATTCCTGAATGATTTAAGGAGAATGAATGTAGCCATCACCCGGGCACGTATGAAGCTGGTGATATTGGGAGAGGCAGAGACGCTGAAACATCACGGTTTTTACCGGAGGCTATTGGAGTTTATTCAAAATATAGGGAATCAATAATAAAGAAATACCCCCTCCGGTAACACCGAAGAGGGTATTTCACCTATTTATATAAAGCTGATTAATTGTTTTCCGGACGAAGTTTACGAACCGTAACAGCAGTCTGCCACATTTCGCTTTCACGCAAGGCTTTCAATTCTGCATTCAGTTTCTCACGATAATCGGGTTGAGAATTGCTGTCGATAGAAATCTGAGCCTCATTACCAGACTTAACGCTTGCATACAATTTCTGTACTACCGGCTTGATAGCATCGTGGAACGGAGTCATCCAGTCCAGAGCACCACGTTGTGCAGTAGTTGAGCAGTTAGCATACATCCAGTCCATACCATTCTTTGCGAACAACGGCATCAATGACTGGGTCAATTCTTCTACAGTTTCATTGAATGCTTCAGAAGGACTATGACCGTTTTCGCGCAATACTTCATACTGAGCCAACAACAATCCTTGGATAGCCCCCATTAAAGAACCACGTTCACCAGTCAAGTCAGAAGTTGCTTCACGCTGGAAAGTCGTCTCGAACAAATATCCCGAACCAATACCGATACCCAGTGCAATCGTCTTGTCAAAAGCCTTACCCGTAGCATCCTGATAGACGGCATATGATGAGTTCAAGCCACGCCCTTCGAGGAACATGGTACGAAGTGAAGTACCGGAACCTTTGGGAGCAACCATAATAACATCAATATCTTTAGGAGGAACCACGCCGGTACGGTCGTTCCAGGTAATAGCAAAACCATGAGAGAAGTAAAGAGCCTTTCCTGGAGTCAGGTAAGGTTTGATAGTAGGCCATACAGACATAACTGCTGCATCAGACAACAGACACATTACGATAGTACCTTTCTCACAAGCCTCTTCAATGCCAAACAGAGTTTCACCCGGAACCCATCCGTCAGCTACTGCTTTATCATATGTTTTTCCCGGACGCTGACCTACAATCACATTGAAACCGTTATCACGCAGGTTGCAAGCCTGGCCCGGGCCTTGTACGCCATAACCAATTACTGCAATTGTTTCATCTTTCAAAATCTCACGTGCTTTTTCCAAAGGAAATTCTTCGCGGGTCATTACATTCTCAATAACACCGCCAAAATTCAATTGTGCCATTTTTTGTTTTAATTTTTATTTGTGGCTTACGCCAACGTTGATAAATTTATTTATTTCTCTGTAAATATCACTTTAGAGCGACAGACCACTTCGCTGCCATTCTTTTTCACCTCCACATCGTAAACGCCCTCACCGGCATCATCCATGAACAAAGTCAACTCATCCCCATAATAGCTTTCGGCTACATATGCCATCTCAAAACGACGGATGCGCTTCTCCTTATACATCTCTATCGGGAACAAATCAAGGATATGCTCGATGTAACGGATGCTGTTCACATGCCCGTTAATGTCAATATCACTGTATTTGGCTACCAAAGTAGCAACCGGTTCCTTTGAGGCCACCTTTATCCGCGAAGGTTTTTCTATCGGGCAAGGTTCATCGCAAACATAATCTACAATGCTGCCACTATGAAGAGCCAGCAAATCTGCCGGCTTACGGGTATTCATGCTAATCATCGCCCAAACGGAACGTGCGTACCCAATCTTCTTGCCCTCTTTATCGATGATAGCGAAATTACGGTCTGTAAAAAGGCGATAGACATTCTCCACCCAAGTCTGAATGGAGAAATCTTCGTACTGATAAGGCATTTCATCCAGTTCGACAGCCAGACGGGACAATACCCAAGTATAATTGTCCTCGTTTAGAGTCGCGATGCCAAAACCGCGGTCGCTGGCATGGAAACCCGCACAATTCAACAAATGGTTGCCCAATACTCCCATGGTCAGCCGTCCGGTAAAGTCGACATGAAACGGTTCGGCAACAAACTTGTAGGTACCTATCTTATTGTTTTCGCTCATCATAATTCCTGGTGTTTACTTTGACGATATTTTGCTTCACGGTCCGCCAGATATTCATTGACACGCTCAAAGCAGCTGGTCGTAATGGCTACGCGACCCGAACGGACGAACTGAAGTACGCAATCCAACTGGCGCAACTCCTCATAAAGATTGGTGATTTCCTCACTCATACCATTCTTCTCAACAATGGCAAACACAGCATTCACCTCTACGATACGTGCATTATACTTGCGGATTACTTTCGATACCTCCGGTTTTTCTTCCAGTATCGGGGTTGTTATCTTATACAATGCAATTTCGTGCTGATAGATCTCATCATCCGTGAAGTAGTGCGCTTGAAGCACATCTATCTTCTTGGTGATTTGCTTGGTCACTTTCTCAATGGTGTCTTTATCCGTCCATGCGGTAATGGTATATTTATGTACACCCTTGATGGAGGAAGCCGAAACATTCAAACTCTCGATGTTTATCTGCCGGCGGGTAAACACAGCCGTCACCTGATTCAGCAAACCGGCAAAGTTTTCCGAATGAACAATGATTGTATATAGTTTTTTATCCATAGATAGAGTAAATTCTTTAATTTCGCATGACTTCAGCATTCCAACAACATCTGGTTTACCGAACCACCCGGAGGTGTCATCGGCAATACATTGCCTTCTTCCTCCACACAAGCTTCGAGCAGGAATGGTCCGTCAGTCGCTATCATCTCGTCAATCGCTTTTGCCAGCTCCTCGCGGGTCATTACCCTGCGTGCAGGAATATCATATGCCGAAGCAATCTTCATATAATCCGGATTCAGCATCGGAGTGAACGAATAGCGACGATTGAAGAACATCGCTTGCCACTGGCGTACATTACCCAGGAAGTTATTATTCAGCAAGATCATCTTAACGGGAGCCTTTTGTTCCATGATGGTACCCAGTTCCTGCAGGTTCATCTGCAAGCCGCCGTCTCCCATGAATACGCATACCGTGCGGTCCGGACGTCCAAAAGTGGCACCGATAGCTGCCGGAAGGCCGAAGCCCATAGTACCCAGGCCACCGGAAGTAACAATGCTACGTTCCTTGCTGTATTTGAAATAACGGGCGGACATCATCTGATTCTGGCCGACATCAGTCACCAATATCGCCTCGTTATGGGTAGCCTCACTCACAGCACGCACCACCTCACCCATGCTTAGCGCTTTTCCTGCCGGATGTAATTCCGGACGGATTACCTTTTCCTCTTCCACTTCCTCGTATTGCCGGAAACTGTCAATCCATTCCTGATGGTTGGCGGGTTCCAGCAATTGGGTAACGGCAGCCAGTGTCTCTTTGCAATCTCCCAGGACAGCAACATCGGTCTTTACATTCTTATCTATTTCGGCAGGGTCAATATCAAAGTGGATAATCTTCGCCTGCTTGGCATATGTTTCCAATTTACCCGTCACACGGTCATCAAAGCGCATGCCTACGGCGATAAGGACATCACATTTATTGGTATTGATATTGGGCCCCAGGTTACCGTGCATACCAAGCATTCCTTTGTTCAACGGATGGTTCGTAGGTAATGCGGAAAGTCCCAATAAAGTGCATCCGGCAGGCATTCCGGCTTTCTCAATGAAAGCACGAAGCTCTTGCTGGGCTTCTCCCAGCTCCACGCCTTGTCCTACCAGCACCAAAGGCCGTTCCGCACCATTTATTAATTCAGCAGCCTGCCGTATGGCCTCCGGCTCCATTTCGGGAACGGGAAGATAGCTACGGACATAGTCCACCTTAGTAGGCGCATATTCTGTTTTCTCCACTTGGGCGTTTTTAGCAAAATCCAGCACGACCGGTCCCGGACGTCCGCTCTTTGCCACATAGAAAGCACGTGCCACTGCCCAGGCCACATCTTCTGCACGACGAATCTGGTAACTCCATTTCGTGATAGGCTGAGTAATGCCTACCAAGTCCACTTCCTGAAATGCATCCGTACCCAAGAAGTTCGTCCCTACCTGGCCGGCAATGACAACGATAGGCGTACTGTCAATCATGGCATCTGCAATGCCCGTGATAGTATTGGTAGCACCCGGTCCACTGGTAACCAGACAAACGCCAACCTCGCCTGATACACGTGCAAAGCCTTGTGCCGCATGGGTTGCTCCTTGTTCATGGCGAACCAAGATGTGGTTCAATTCCTTCCGGTGGTCGTATAAGGCATCGAATACCGGCATGATGCTCCCTCCCGGATAACCGAAAATAGTCTTTACTCCCTGATGCTCCAGAGAGCGCATCAATGCTTCTGCGCCTGTTATTAGAGCCTCACCCCGACCCTCTCCTTGGGAGAGGGAGGAAAAGTTACTCTTTTTATTATTATCAGCCATACTTTATCTATTCATTATATTTAAAAGCTCAATAGTAGCTTGAAAAATTTGTTTCATTCTCTCCTCCCCCTCGCTTTCGGAAAGGGGGGCTTTTAATCAATCAGCCTCACAGCCCCTTTGTCAGCGGAACTCACCATACTGGCATATGCTTTCAATGCTTTGGAGACTTCACGGTTGCGGGTTACCGGAGTCATAGGGCGTGCTGCAAGCTCTTCATCCGTCAACTTCACATTGATAGAACGGTTCGGTATATCAATTTCGATAATGTCACCATCCTGAATCTTACCGATATTACCTCCGGCAGCCGCTTCGGGAGAAATATGTCCGATACTCAATCCTGACGTACCGCCACTGAAACGACCGTCCGTAATCAGTGCACATTCCTTGCCCAGATGGCGGGATTTGATATAAGAAGTAGGATAAAGCATCTCTTGCATACCCGGTCCACCTTTCGGCCCTTCGTGAGTGATGACGACGACGTCTCCACTGACCACCTTTCCACCCAGAATACCGTCGCAAGCCGCATCTTGTGAGTCGAAGACTTTCGCCGGCCCCGTAAATTTCCAGATACTCTCGTCTACACCGGCAGTCTTGACAACGCAACCGTCCTGAGCTATATTTCCCTTCAAAACCGCCAGACCGCCATCCTTGCTGTATGCATGTTCCAAATCACGGATACAACCGGTCGCACGGTCCGTATCGAGTTCCTGATAAGACGCATTTTGTGAGCCAAGTACCAGATTGAACTTTCCGGCTGCCGCACTGGAGTATTTCTTGATTGCCTCTTTACATACATCAGGGCTGGTAATACTATACCGGTCGATTGCCTCTGCCAACGTCATTCCATCCACACGGCGGACATTCGTATCGACCAATCCGCCCTTGGCTAGCTCATCCATGATGGCAATGATGCCACCGGCACGGTTAACGTCTTGTACATGATACTTTTGGGTATTGGGAGCCACCTTGCATAAGCAGGGGGTCTTGCGGGAGAGCATGTCAATGTCATCCATCTTAAAATCCGCTCCGGCTTCGTGAGCCACAGCCAACAAATGAAGTACTGTATTAGTAGAACCGCCCATCGCAATATCCAGCGTCATGGCATTCAAAAATGCCTCGCGGGTAGCAATACTGCGCGGGAGTACACTCTCATCCCCTTCTTCATAATATCTAAAGGCATTCTCTACAATCAACCTGGCTGCATCCTCAAATAGTTTCTTGCGATTTTCGTGAGTGGCTACAATCGTGCCGTTACCGGGCAGTGCCAATCCAATCGCTTCATTCAAGCAATTCATGGAATTAGCGGTAAACATGCCTGAGCAGCATCCGCAAGTGGGGCAGGCATGTTGCTCAATCTGTGCCACCTCTTTATCGCCCACACTTTCATCAGCAGATTTAATCATGGCATCAATCAAATCCAAATGCTGTCCGTTCCATTCGCCGGCTTCCATCGGTCCGCCTGAAACAAATACAGTCGGTATATTCAGCCGCATTGCTGCCATCAACATACCCGGAGTAATCTTGTCGCAGTTACTGATGCAAACCATCGCATCCGCTTTATGCGCATTCACCATATACTCTACGCTGTCGGCAATGATGTCACGTGAAGGAAGCGAATAAAGCATTCCATCGTGTCCCATCGCAATACCGTCGTCAATGGCAATCGTATTGAACTCCGCAGCAAAACACCCCAGTTTTTCAATCTCTTCCTTTACAAACTGGCCTATTTCGTGCAGATGTACATGTCCGGGAACGAATTGTGTAAATGAATTGACTATAGCGATAATGGGCTTACCTATCTGTTCCTTCTTCATACCATTCGCCGTCCACAATGCACGGGCTCCCGCCATGCGGCGACCTTGTGTGCTGAACGAACTGCGTAACTGATGCTTCATTTTCAAATCTCCTTTAATGAAAAAGCCTCTCCCACTATAGTGAGAAAGGCTTAATAAATTATCTTCTAACGTACGAATACATACATAACCTTTCTCACGCTCTTGATGCCACCACCACGACGCGAATAATATGCAGGACTGCCAGGTTAATAGATGTATGTAAATTCATAACTTAATTCTTCCTACTGTTTTCGTTAATCGTGCTGCAAAGGTAAGGGCTTTTTTATAAACTCCAAACAATTTGAAGAAAAAAATAAGATTAATATGAATAATCGTAAGAAAATATCGCCCTAAAATCCTATTTTATCACTTAACAGTTCTAAATAGAACCATTCAGACAGCCAATATAAATGTATTGCCAATCATTGAAACCATTTAATAATCTGAAAATTACCAAAGGCTCTCTACATCCCGAAACAAATAATTCGTATCTTTGTCTCTTCAAATACTCAAAAAAACAGTATTTACTAATTAAATAAAGATAGAAAATTAATGGAAACAGTAGAAAACAAGTACATCACCGTAGCATATAAGCTGTACTCAATCGAAAACGGAGAAAAAGATTTCGAAGAAGAAGCACCCGTAGAGCATCCTTTCCAGTTTATCTCAGGTCTGGGAATGACACTCGAACCCTTTGAAGCCCAGATAAAAGACTTGCAGATAGGCGATAAATTCGACTTTACCATTCCGGCATCAGAAGCTTATGGTGAATATGACGACGACCATGTCATTGACCTCCCCAAAGAAATCTTCATGATAGAAGGAGAATTCGACAGCGACCGTGTAGTGGAAGGCGCCGTCATCCCCTTGATGACTTCTGAAGGTCAACGCATCAATGGAAGTGTAGTAGAAGTAAAGGAAGACGTAGTTGTAATGGACATGAATCATCCACTCGCAGGTTGTGATTTGAACTTTACCGGAGAAGTAGTGGAAAGCCGCCCGGCTACGAACGAAGAGCTTGCTGAAGTTGCCCGTATGATGGGTGGCGGTTGCGGCAGCTGCGGTTGTGGTGACTGTGGCAACGGATGCGGCGACCATGAATGTGGAGGCGGATGCTGCCACTAAAGAATTAAAAATTAAAGAATTAAAAATTAAAGAATCAGACTACACAGTATTAAGCATGCCGCATGGTAATTCTTTAATTTTTAATTCTTTAATTTTTAATTTCTATATTATTTACTTGTCATTATCTCCAGCACCAATTTATCCGTCTCATTCATTCCTTTCGACCCTATCTTGGTCAGATTACGGATACTTTGATCCACGTCTTCATCAATAATACCTTCTACAGAAGTTACACAACGGTTTTCCATAGCCATGATGGCAGAAAGAACAGCGGTAGATACACCTGTTGTTACTTTCAACGCACAGCTGGGCTTCGCACCGTCACAAATCATACCCGTAAGGTTGGCAATCATGTTCTGCACAGCATAAGCCACTTGTTCATAAGTTCCTCCCATTAGCCAGGTTATACCGCAACTGGAACCCGTGGCAGCAACCACACAACCGCATAAGGCAGATAAGCGTCCCAAACTCTGCTTGATATAGATTACTGTTAAATGGCTCAACATCAAGGCACGAATCAATTCTTCTTCCGATTTTCCATTTTCTTCGGCATAGACCAGTACGGGAAGGGTAGCGGATATCCCTTGATTGCCACTGCCGGAATTGCTCATCACCGGAATCATGGCACCGGCCATACGGGCATCACATGCTCCCGAAGTGTAAGAAAGGATATGAGAGAAGACACTGTCGCCCATAATCCGGTGTTCGTAAGTGCCACGTAGGATTTTACCCAGTCCATGACCGTATTCCCCTTCGAAGGAACGTTCGGCGGCAGTCTTGTTCAGTCGTGCCGTATCAAGAATAAAACGGATATCGTCTAATGAGGTTGTCATGGCGAAGTCATACACTTTGCGTAAAGTCAAGTCCAATACATCCTCCTCCTCTTCGATACAAGAAGTGGTTTGTTTGTCCAGCAGGATGTCTCCGTTGTGCATTATATAAGTAAAGCAAGTATGTCCGCCGGCAATAATGGCGGTTGCCTTGTCCGTATCGGCTTCACAGCAGACTTCTATATAAAGTTTCTCTTCTATATCGTCTTTTAAGGATATATTGATGCGCTTTTCTTCTATGAAACGCTTTCCTGCCTCCACTGCATCAGGGGTACTGTCTTTCAAAACCTCCAATTGATATGCCGACTTGCCTATTAAAGCGCCAAGCGCCACAGCAATCGGTAATCCAATCATCCCCGTACCGGGAATACCCACTCCCATTGCATTCTTCAGAATATTGGCACTCAGCAATACGGTTATCTTCTCGGGACGCTTATTCAACACTTCCGCAGCCTTTGCTACACACAATGCCACAGCTATAGGTTCTGTACAACCAATGGCAGGAATTACTTCAGATTTAACCAAAGCAATAATCTGTCGTCTTTCCGTTTCTGTCATATCATTTCTACAATTTGATTATTTATCATGCAAATGTAGGAAAAAACAAACAAAAATCCCTCCTCTATAACCTGAAAATCAGGAGACAAAGGAGGGAAAATTCCATATCGAAAAAAAAGTTATTTAGCGGCAGTCAAGTTCAAACCAACTTCCAAACGAGTTGTTTCATTAATTATTTCAGGTAAACCCTTCAACATACCTTCTGCCATACCGGCCATACTTCCAAAATCAGGATCAGCTTTCATTGCTTCGATAAGCATATTTACAAACTCCTCATCCGAGAATAAAGGAGCAACTATATTTTTCATCAAAGGCAATAACAAATCCGTATTCAAATAAACCTTTAATTTACCTTCGTTCTTTTCGTAAGTCAAAGGCACACCGTCAGTTACCAAAGGAAGCAAAGACGTAACAGCCTGAGACAAAATTTCACTCATATCTATAGCCTTGGTAGAACTGCCCAGACGTTTTACATTGGCAATGATGGCATCCAGATTCAAATATACCTTCATTTGGGTATCACTGAGAACTACATATTGTGCAACATTCGCAGGAGTCTTAACAACAGAGGTACCTCCCTGAGCGGCATCAACATAAGAAGCTGAAATATTACCGTCAACACCCAAAGTAATATCATGCAACACACTACACAACATATCCTCTACATTCACTTTATCATCACCACCTGCGTCAATTAAAGGCATACGAAGAGCTAACGTCAAAATTGTTTGAATCGGTAGCTCCCAGCCAGGCATTACCTCTACATTCTTATTGGATTCCCAAATCAAATGAATCGGTTCTTCCGTATAATCAGAATTAAGGGGTGTAGGAACCCAAGTTGTTCCGGATAAAGCGGAATTTTTCAATGCGACATTAGTTAAATCTAATTTCAAGGAAGAAGCAGTAACCTTTCCTGCATAGTCAAAAGTACAATAATCGGTCTCACTTGTGCCGGAAAACGAACATTCATCACCTTGTATATTCAAAGTAACCGGAAGGGTTACAACCGGAGAACCAGGGAATACGCCTGCACCAAAAGAACCGGAAGCCGCTTCACGTGTAAGAATACCGGAAAGATCCAAATTGCCAGCCAATACCAAAGTAGCCTTGGTTGCATCAGAAGCATCCGGAGTAAAAGTTACTTTCTTTCCCAACATTGATCCACCGTTATAAGTCAAGTTCAAACCTGTTGCAACTGTAAACTCTGTTTGCGGCACAGGACATACTACCTTGTCATCGTCATCATCACTACAAGCCGTGAATAAACTCATTGAACAGATCAATGCAAATAAATAAAATAAATTCTTTTTCATACTTTTTTGAGTACTTGTTTAGTTAATAAAAAGCTTCCCAAGGGAGCTATTAATTTCCCATTTTAAATCAAAGGTGCAAAGTAACACTTTTTAAGGTTACAGTACAAGGTCTTTTCTAAAAAATAAATGTTCCTTTTTTCATCATTACGAGTGAAATTCGGATGCAGATTTCATAAAGAGTAAGCCATTTTTATAAAGAACAAGCCATTGACCAAACTCTGGCAAAGGCAGGCAACTTTATGCGGAAAAGACTTTTTATCTTATTTCCTTAAACGTTTTATGAAAAAAAGTTGTTATCTTTATAAAGTCAAAAGCATTTCTTATAAAGCGTATTGGCACATTAACCTCATATATAAACCTTTAAAGCATTTGATATGTTCAACTCATTTGGAAATATTCTCCGTCTTACCAGTTTTGGGGAATCGCACGGTAAGGGCGTGGGAGGAGTGATAGACGGATTCCCTGCAGGAATAGTCATTGATATGGATTTCGTCCAGGCAGAGCTCGACCGACGCCGCCCCGGACAGTCACGTATCACTACCGCCCGGAAAGAAGGTGATAAAGTGGAGTTCCTCTCCGGCATCTTCGAAGGAAAATCCACAGGCTGCCCCATAGGATTCATTGTATGGAACCAAAACCAACATTCTGACGATTACAATAATCTGAAAGAAGTCTACCGACCGTCACATGCCGACTATACTTATAAAGTGAAATATGGCATCCGCGACCACCGCGGAGGTGGACGTTCATCAGCCCGTGAAACAATCTCGCGTGTAGTAGCGGGTGCCCTGGCCAAATTGGCGCTGAAGCAGCTGGGTATACACATCACGGCGTACACTTCACAAGTAGGTCCTATCCGCCTTGAAGAAAATTATACCGCATACGACCTCGACCTGATAGAGACCAATCCGGTCCGCTGCCCCGACCCGGCGAAGGCAAAAGAAATGGAAGAACTCATCTTCAAGATAAAGGGAGAAGGAGATACCATCGGAGGAGTGGTGACTTGTGTCGTCAAAGGATGCCCCATCGGACTGGGACAACCCGTATTCGGCAAGCTCCATGCAGCACTTGGAGCAGCCATGCTCAGCATCAATGCAGCAAAAGCATTCGAGTATGGAGACGGTTTCAAGGGATTAAAGCAGAAAGGCTCGGAGCAGAATGATGTGTTCTACAACAATAACGGACGTATCGAGACCCGCACCAATCATTCGGGCGGTATACAAGGTGGAATCAGTAACGGGCAAGACATCTATTTCCGTGTAGCCTTCAAACCCGTGGCAACCGTACTGATGGAGCAACACACCGTGAACATTGACGGTGTAGACACCACCCTGAAAGCCCGAGGACGCCATGACCCGTGTGTATTGCCACGCGCAGTACCCATCGTGGAAGCAATGACAGCAATGACATTGTTGGATTATTACCTGATTGACAGAACAACACAACTATAATATTCACCCATGGAAATAAAGAAATACATCACCGAGAACGAGCCTAAAATGCTGGAAGACTTGTTCAGCCTCATTCGCATTCCAAGCATCAGTGCCAAACCCGAGCATCACGACGATATGCTTGCCTGCGCCGAACGCTGGGCACAGTTGCTGCTCGAAGCCGGAGCGGATGAAGCCCTCGTAATGCCCTCCAAAGGTAACCCGATTGTTTTTGGACAGAAAATCGTAGACCCGGACGCCAAGACCGTATTGGTATATGCCCACTACGACGTGATGCCAGCCGAACCTCTCGAACTTTGGAAAAGCGACCCCTTTGAACCGGAAATACGCGACGAACATATCTGGGCACGTGGTGCTGATGATGACAAAGGGCAATCTTTCATACAAGTGAAAGCGTTTGAATACCTCGTACGCAACGAACTGCTGCAAACCAACGTAAAATTCATCTTCGAAGGAGAAGAAGAAATCGGTTCGCCCAGCTTAGAAAGCTTCTGCCAGGAGCACAAAGAGTTGCTGAAAGCAGACGTCATTCTGGTTTCGGACACCAGCATGCTTGGTGCAGACCTGCCTTCACTGACCACCGGACTGCGCGGACTTGCCTATTGGGAAATAGAAGTGACCGGCCCTAATCGCGACCTGCACAGCGGACACTTCGGCGGTGCTGTTGCCAACCCCATCAATGTACTTTGCCAGATAATCAGCCAAGTGACGGACGCAGAGGGACGTATCACCGTACCGGGCTTCTATGACGATGTGGAAGAAGTTCCCCAAACCGAGCGCGACATGATAGCCCGCATTCCTTTCGACGAAGAGAAATACAAAAAGGCTATCCATGTAAAAGAACTGTTCGGAGAAAAAGGTTACAGTACGCTGGAGCGTAACAGTTGTCGCCCTTCATTCGACGTATGCGGCATCTGGGGCGGATATACGGGTGAAGGGTCCAAGACCGTGCTCCCATCCAAGGCATACGCCAAGGTATCCTGCCGGTTGGTTCCCCACCAGGACCACCACAAGATATCCCGGCTCTTTGCCGACTACATTCTGGACATAGCGCCGGATTCAGTACAGGTAAAAGTCACTCCGATGCATGGAGGCCAAGGATATGTATGCCCCATCACCCTGCCCGCCTACCAGGCCGCCGAAAAAGGTTTTGAAAAAGCTTTTGGAAAGAAACCGCTGGCAGTGCGTCGGGGTGGAAGTATCCCCATCATCTCCACTTTCGAGCAAGTACTAGGCATCAAAACCGTTCTGATGGGCTTCGGGCTCGAATCCAACGCCATCCACTCACCTAATGAGAATATACCGTTGGACATCTTCCGTAAAGGAATAGAAGCTGTTGTCGAATTCTACCTCAATTATAAATAAAACAAGAAAATCAGGATGAAAGACTTCCAAATTCAAGCCATCGGCCTGATGTCCGGCACTTCCCTTGACGGGCTGGACGTATGTTGTTGCACTTTCCGGCAGCAAGCCGGAAAATGGTCTTTCCACATAGACTGTGCAAAAGGCTATAGCTACCCCGACGCCATGAAGCAGATATTGGGTACCGGTGCACAGACAATGAGTGCTTTGGAGTTCATCACTTTCCACAGCTCCTATGGAAAGTTTCTCGGTGAACGTGTCAACGAGTTCATGCAAGAATTTGGAGTCCACCCCGATATTATCGCCTCCCACGGGCATACCATCTTCCATGAGCCTCAAAAGAGAATCATGTACCAAATAGGTGACGGAGCCGCCATTGCCGCTGAAACCCGTATACCTACCGTTTCGGATTTCCGGCGGCTGGACATCATGCTGGGTGGGCAGGGCGCTCCACTCGTACCTATTGGCGACCGGTTGCTTTTTGCCGACTACGACTTCTGTTTGAATATCGGCGGTTTCTCCAACATCTCATTCGAGCAGGACGGGCGGCGCATCGCTTTTGACATCAGTCCGGTGAATTACGTCATCAACCATTACTGCCGGCAAATAGGATTGGAATTTGACCGTGACGGCGAGATAGCACGGCAAGGCAACATCTGCCAAGAACTGCTGGACGAACTGAACGGAATGGATTTCTACCATCAGTCCGGACCGAAGTCATTGGGACGGGAGTGGGTGGAAACGCTGGTATATCCCATGCTCGAGCGTTATGGCTTGAGTATGGAGAATATGCTACGTACCTTTTACGAGCATGCCGCCTGGCAAATATCACGCATCATCACCGCCCGCCCCTTGCCCGATGGTAACGGAAAACTGCTGATTACCGGCGGAGGTGCATTCAACAAGTTCCTCATAGAACGTATCGACGCCTTGTGTCCGTGTGAAATCGTGATTCCCAGCCGGCAAATCATAGAATACAAGGAAGCCCTAATCTTTGCTTTCCTGGGTGCCCTCTATATGGCGGACACACCCGGATGCCTCGCCTCGGTGACGGGAGCCACGACAGATAATATCGGAGGGATGCTGTTTAAAATATAGTTAATTTTACCATTATGGAAAAATCAAAAGACACCTGGACCGTCTTATCCAGCGAATACCTGCATCGGGCTCCGTGGCTCACTGTGCGTAAGGACCATGTAGTGCTACCCAACGGCAACCACATCCCCTCCTATTATATATTGGAATATCCAAACTGGGTGAATACCATTGCCATCACCCGTGATGGACAATTTGTCTTTATCCGCCAATACCGGCATGGCATACAAGAAACGTCCTATGAGCTCTGTGCAGGGGTATGCGAAGAAGAGGACGGCTCTCCGATGGTTTCCGCACAACGGGAACTTTTGGAAGAAACCGGCTATGGAAACGGAGTATGGAAAGAGTTCATGCAAATCTCTCCCAATCCAAGTACCCACACCAACATTACCTACTGTTTCCTGACTACGGACGTGGAGAAAATCTCCGAGCAACAGTTGGAAGATACGGAAAACCTGACCGTACACCTGCTTTCCTTGCAGGAGGTCAAGGAATTGCTGCAGCAAGGAAGCATCCGCCAGGCGCTGATGGCTGCTCCCCTCTGGAAATACATGGCGGAGAGAATTATTTAATGTGATTACCCTTATTCAAACGGCTTACGGAATGTGCATCCGGATTTCCATTCGGAACAACCGTAAGCCGTTTTCCCCTTGATAACGGTACCTTTTCCGCAAAGCGGACAAGGCTGACCGACGAAATCGTCAGCTTGTACGGAAGCCTCCGTACTTGAAGCTGCCACAGCGCCCGAAGCCTGCTCCGTCTTTTTACCTGCGGCGGCAGACTTTCTCGGTGTTCTTTTCTTCGGCTCCTTTTTCGGCTTATCGGCAGCCTCTGTCTTGGCAGAAACCTTACTGCCCTTTTCGGGAGCAGGCGCTTGGATGGTGATGTGGCGGTTGCTGTTATCAGAAAGTACACTCATCACGACTTCCGATACCATCTGCTTCAATTCTTCCAAGAATTGTCCGGCATTATATGTCCGCCTTTCTATCTCACGTAGCTTTTTCTCCCAGATACCGGTCAGTTCCGCCGACTTCAACAGCTCCTCATGGATAATCTGTATCAGCTCCACACCGGTAGGGGTGGCTATCAGGTTCTTCTTTTCCTTGCGGATATAGTTTCGCTTGAACAGCGTCTCGATGATGGCTGCACGGGTAGATGGACGACCGATACCGTTTTCCTTCAGCGCATCACGCAGTTCGTCGTTATCCACCAGCTTGCCCGCCGTTTCCATAGCACGCAGCAGGGTGGCTTCCGTATAAGGACGAGGCGGCTGCGTCCACTTCTCATATAAATCAGGCACATGGGGTCCGCTTTCACCTTTCACAAAAGCCGGAAGCACATTCTCCTCTTCTCCCTTCTCCTCTTTCTCCTCCTGCGATTGTGCCGAGGGGGTGCCGAAGATAATACGCCAACCCGGTTCCAGAATCTGCTTGCCGGTGGCCTTGAACTCTATGCTCTCTACCTCGCCCAATACGGTGGTAGTGGCAAACTTACAATCGGGATAGAATACAGCAATGAAACGGCGTGCTATCAAATCGAATACGCGACGCTCCATATCCGTCAGATTCTGCGGATGCTGGCCGGTAGGAATAATGGCGTGGTGGTCTGTTACCTTCGAGTTATCGAAAACCTTTTTGGACTTCAACAATGCAGTTCCTGTCAAAGGGGCTGTAAATGTCTCGTAATCACGCAGACCTTTCAAGATGCCGGGGCATTTGGGATAGATGTCATCACTCAAATAGGTAGTGTCTACACGTGGATAGGTAGCCACTTTCTTCTCATACAAAGACTGGATGATTTTCAGCGTCTCATCAGCGGAATAGGCAAACTTCTTGTTACATTCCACTTGCAAAGAAGTCAAGTCAAACAAGCGGAGTGGCGCCTCCCTCCCCTCTTTCTTGGTGACATCCGTCACGGTAAAAAGAGAATTCTTAATCTGGTCCAATAAAACAAGCCCACGTTCGCGGTCGGTAATGGGGTCGATACCCCGATTCTCTTCTTCTTTTTTAGGTTTCTTCCCGGCAGCTATAGCCTCTTTCTGCTTCTCGGCTTCCAATACCAGTTCCTCCTCACTTTTCCGGAGGATGGTGGAGAAAGTGGTATCTCGATAGACGGTCTTCAGCTCCCAGTATTGCTTGGGAACAAAATTCTGTATTTCCAACTGACGGTTTACAATCAGCGCCAGTGTCGGCGTTTGCACACGGCCGATAGAAAGTACCTGCCGGTTCTGCCCATACTTCATGGTGTAGAGGCGGGTGGCATTCATCCCGAGCAGCCAGTCGCCAATGGCACGCGACAAGCCTGCCTCGTACAAAGGCTGGAAATCCGACGCATCGCGCAGCTTGGCAAAGCCCTCACGGATGGCTTCCTCTGTCAATGAAGATATCCAAAGACGTTTCACCGGGCAACGTGCACCGGCTTTCTGCATCACCCAACGCTGAATTAACTCTCCCTCCTGCCCGGCATCACCACAATTTATAATCATGTCGGCTTTCTGCATGAGGGTTTCTATCGTATGGAACTGGCGCTCGTATGTGGGATTGCTAATCAGCTTAATGCCGAAACGGGGAGGTATCATGGGGAGGCTTCCCAAACTCCATGATTTCCAGTTAGGGGTATATTCATGCGGCTCTTTCAGCGTACAAAGATGCCCGAATGTCCAGGTCACCTGGTATCCGTTCCCTTCGATGTATCCGTCCTTCTTTTCTTTCGCTCCCAATACATCGGCTATGTCACGCGCCACAGAGGGCTTTTCGGCAATACAAACTATCATTCGTTATTCTTTTAGCGGGACAAAGGTAATAAAAAGGGGGCAAGAACGAAACTATAAGCAAGAAACGATAACATAGACCAGGTGATTTTTCTCCCCCAAAGCTGACGTACGGACATAAAAAAAGGAGTACCGCTGTACTCCAACCTTTGTTAACCTTAAATCTAATACTATGAAAAACACATTGCAAAGATACGGACTTCTGATAAATCTGCAAATTATCCAACTAAAAAAGTATGTTCTATAACACAGATTAAGAAAAAGGGACGGATATGTAAACACATACCGTCCCTCTTTTAACATTTAACGTGTCGGATTATTCTTCATCCAACAAGATTTCCAATATCTGGCAAGCAGCCTTGGCAACCGGAGTACCGGGGCCAAAGATGGCAGCTACACCTGCCTTGTAAAGGAAGTCATAGTCTTGTGCGGGAATTACACCACCGGCAATCACTACGATATCCTCGCGTCCCAACTTCTTGAGCTCTTCGATAATCTGCGGAACCAATGTCTTGTGTCCGGCAGCCAGTGAAGAAACCCCTACTACATGAACGTCGTTCTCAACCGCTTCACGGGCAGCCTCGGCCGGTGTCTGGAACAAGGGTCCCATATCCACATCGAAGCCACAGTCGGCATATCCGGTTGCAACAACCTTGGCACCGCGGTCGTGACCGTCCTGGCCCATCTTGGCTACCATGATACGAGGCTGACGTCCCTCTTTCTTCGCAAACTTCTCCGCCAATTCACAAGCACGGTGGAAGTCGCTGTCATTCTTACTTTCTGATGAATACACGCCTGATATAGTTCTAATTACTGCTTTATAACGTCCTACAATCTTTTCGCAAGCATAAGAGATTTCCCCCAAAGTGGCACGGACACGGGCTGCCTCGACTGCCAGTTCCAGCAAGTTTCCCTTACCGGTCTTTACACATTCAGTAATAGCCTCCAATGCCTTGTCCACTTCCGCCTGGTTACGTCCTTCCTTCAGACGCTTCAGGTTCTCAATCTGTTCCTGACGGACAGCCGTATTGTCGATTTCAAGAATATCAATCGGAGCTTCTTTCTCCAGACGATACTTGTTCACGCCGACAATGGTCTGTGAACCGCTATCAATACGGGCTTGTGTACGTGCAGCAGCCTCTTCGATACGCATCTTGGGAATACCGGTTTCGATGGCTTTTGCCATACCGCCCAGCTTCTCTACTTCCTGAATCAATTCCCAAGCCTTGTGAGCCAACTCATTGGTCAAACTTTCCACATAATAAGAGCCACCCCATGGGTCTACATTCTTGCAAATGTAAGTTTCTTCCTGAATATAAATCTGCGTATTACGTGCAATACGTGCAGAGAAATCCGTCGGCAAGGCAATAGCCTCGTCAAGAGCATTGGTATGCAGTGACTGAGTATGTCCCAATGCAGCAGCCATCGCCTCGATACAAGTACGGCCCACATTGTTGAACGGGTCTTGCTCTGTCAGCGACCAGCCGGAAGTCTGGGAGTGCGTACGCAAAGCCAGCGACTTCGGATTCTTCGGGTTGAACTGCTTCACAATCTTTGCCCACAACATACGTGCGGCACGCATTTTGGCAATTTCCATAAAGTGGTTCGTTCCGATGGCCCAGAAGAAAGAGAGACGCGGTGCGAAAGCATCGATGTCAATACCCGCAGCCGTTCCGGCACGCAGATATTCCAAACCGTCTGCCAGGGTGTAAGCCAACTCGATGTCTGCCGTAGCACCCGCTTCCTGCATGTGGTAGCCGGAGATGGAGATAGAGTTGAACTTAGGCATTTTCTGGGAAGTATATTCAAAGATGTCAGAGATAATCTTCATAGAGAATGCAGGCGGGTAGATATAGGTATTACGCACCATGAATTCCTTCAAGATATCGTTCTGGATAGTACCAGCCATTTCTTCCAACTTGGCACCCTGCTCCAGACCTGCGTTGATGTAGAATGCCATAACAGGAAGTACGGCACCGTTCATAGTCATAGAGACGGACATCTTGTTCAAAGGAATTCCATCGAACAACACCTTCATATTCTCCAAGGAACAGATAGATACACCTGCCTTACCAACGTCACCCACTACACGTTCGTGGTCGGGGTCGTAGCCACGGTGAGTGGCCAAGTCGAAAGCTACGGACAAACCTTTCTGTCCGGAAGCCAAATTACGACGGTAAAAGGCATTTGATTCTTCCGCTGTGGAAAAGCCTGCATACTGGCGGATGGTCCAAGGACGCAACGTATACATCACCGAGTACGGACCACGCAGATAAGGAGGAAGCCCGGCAGCATAGCCCAAGTGTTCCATTCCCTCAAGGTCTTCTTTTGTATAAACAGGCTTCACCTCAATGTGTTCCGGCGTTTTCCAATCAGCATGGATGCCGTTAGCCTTTTGCCACTCAGCACCGTTGACGGGCTGAAAAGCGGCATATATATCTAAGTTTTTAAAATCTTTTCGCATCATGTTATTTACGATTTGACGATTTACGATTTACGATTGAAGTTGCTTACTTCAAAAGTTTGGCGTTGAATTCTTTTAATGTCTCTAATACGTTGACACGGACATGGATAAAGTTCTCGATACCGGCAGCCTTCAAGTCGTCCATGCAAGCAGGAGCACCGGCTACGATAAACATGGCACGGCCATTCAGAGCCTTGAAGGCAGGAACAGCATATTCTGCATATTCATCATCACTTGAACACAATACCACGATGTCGGCCTTGGCAGCCATAGCTGCTTCTATACCTTCTTCTACGGTGGGGAAACCGAGGTTATCCACAACTTCGTATCCGGCACAAGCCAGAAAGTTGCAAGAGTACTGTGCACGTGCCTGGCGCATGGCCAGATTACCGATAGTCAGCATAAACGCTTTCGGGCGTTTGCCGGAAGCCTCTGTTTCGAGACGCAACGCTTCAAATTCACTGGCAGCACGGTCAAAGTTCAGTGTCGGAACATCTTTTTCGCAGGTATGTCCGCCGCCGCAACAGCAAGTAGCCTCAACCGGTTTCTTATCTCCCGCCTTTTCATTAAAGTTGGGGAACTGGTTAGTACCCAACAGCACTTCCTTGCGCTTGGCAACTGCGGCATGACGCGCCTTGTTGCTCTCGTTTACGGCAGCCTGCACTTTTCCGGCTTTCACGGAAGCATAGAAACCACCGTCTTCTTCTACAGCGAGGAAGAGGTCCCAAGCCTGCTTGGCAATAGAGACGGTCAAATTCTCAATATAGTAAGAACCTGCAGCTGGGTCAATAACTTTATCGAAGTGCGATTCTTCTTTCAACAGCAGTTGTTGGTTACGCGCCATACGCTCAGAGAATTCGTTAGGAGCATCATAAGTCTTGTCGAACGGAGTAACCGTCATTGAGTCAACGCCGGCAAGGGCGGCACTCATCGCCTCAGTCTGCGTACGCAACAAGTTTACGTGTGCATCAAACAAAGTCAAGTTGAATGAAGAAGTTTCCGCATGAATCTTCATCTTGGCTGCACAGCGGCATTCGTTATCTTTACCCTTGTTGTCGCAGTCGCGCAGACACTCGGGACTGTAAGAAGCCACAATATTAGCCCACAGCATACGTGCAGCGCGGAATTTGGCTATTTCAAGGAAGTAGTTGGAACTGATACCGAAATTGAACTTAATCTTCTTGGCTACCATTGCAGCCGGCAGACCGGCATCAACCAACTGATTCATATATTCATTACCCCAAGCCAAAGCATAACCCAGTTCCTGGAAAATATAAGAACCCGCATTGTTTAATGTCAACGCGTTCACATTCAATACACGGTATTTCGGAAGGGAAGCGGTAGCCTCGAGCAGCGCCTTGGCTGTTGACACCATATCACCTTTTTCTTTACCTTTGGCCAGCATCTTGTTGAAGTAGTCATAGTTGATGGAGCCCCGCAATTTCGTCAAGTCATAATCCTTTTTCTGGAAATAAGCGACAAGAAGTTCTGCAAGTTCCACCACATGCCCCTGGCAGGTAGAGAAATTCAACTCGACACATTCCGCGCAGATATCTTTCAACAAAGTTTCAATATACTCTGCGTTCAATTCCTTGGCCTTTACATGGAAAGAGAGTGAATCTACACCTTTATTCAAGATGTCCAACGCCTTGGCATTGGCCTCTTTGGGGCATTCCACTTTGATTTCCTGACGAACAAGCCATTCATTGTTGTCTTTCTTGGTACCTCTGAGATAAGGAAACTCGCCGGGAAGAGCATCTGTTGTCTTCAAACCTTCCAAGTCCTCCATACGGTAGAAAGGTTTCACCTTAAATCCTTCGTTTGTCCTCCAAACGAGCTTCTTCTCGAAATCCGCCCCTTTCAGGTCTGCGGTAACTTTCTCCATCCACTGCTCAGTGGAAACGGGAGAAAAGTCGGAGAAGAGTTTTTCTTTACTGTCTGCCATAGTTTATTTAAAATTTAAATAGATGAATACTATTCATTTTTGTCATCAAGAGACTTGCAAATATAAGGAAATACTTAGAACAAAATCTTTTTTTAGAGAAAATTGCACTAACAGATGACTCCGTGCCCATACGGATTCAGCGTATTCACCGGAAGCATACTCTACTTTTGCAAAGTTGATATAGCAAAAAGTACCACAAAGCCTTTGCCACCTCCTTTTTATTAAGTATTTTTGCGCGAAATTTTAAAAAACGACATATTAATAGGTACTATGAATTGGTTAGAAAGCTTGCTATGGGACTCTTCATCTGTCGCTCACATCGTTTGTTTGTATGCATTCGTAATATCTGTGGGCGTATTGCTGGGTAAGATTAAGATTTTCGGGGTATCGTTGGGGGTTACATTCGTCCTCTTTGCCGGTATCCTGATGGGACATTTCGGCTTTACGGGTGAGACACACATTCTGCACTTCATCCGCGAATTCGGATTAATTCTGTTCGTATTCTGTATCGGTCTGCAAGTAGGACCGTCGTTCTTCTCTTCCTTTAAGAAAGGGGGTATGCGGCTGAACATGCTTGCTGTCGGTATCGTGTTGCTGAATATCGCAGTAGCATTGAGCATCTACTTCATTGACGGAGGGATAGACCTGCCAATGATAGTAGGTATTCTCTATGGTGCCGTAACCAATACTCCGGGTCTGGGTGCCGCACAAGAAGCCCTGAACCAGATAAACTATACGGGAGACCCCATTGCATTGGGATATGCCTGCGCCTATCCGCTTGGTGTGGTAGGTATCATAGGTTCCATCATAGCCATCCGCTATATTTGCCGGGTGAACCTCAAGAAGGAGGAACAGGAACTCAATACGCAGGAAGCAGATGTAAAGCATCAGCCGCACATGCTTCACCTCGAGGTACGCAATGAATCAATTTCCGGAAAGACCCTGCTCCAGATAAAGGATTTTCTGGGACGCCCGTTTGTATGTTCGCGCATACGCCACGAGGGGCACGTCAGTATCCCCAATCATGAAACAATATTCCACGTAGGAGACCAGCTCTTCATCGTATGTTCCGAGGAAGATGCCGAAGCGGTAATCGCTTTTATCGGAAAAGAAATACACGTAGACTGGGAAAAACAGGACACTCCGATGGTTTCCCGCCGTATCCTCGTCACTAAATCTGAAATCAATGGCAAGAAACTGGGAAGCCTCCACTTCCGCAGCATGTACGGTGTAAATGTAACCCGTATCAACCGTTCGGGTATGGACTTGTTTGCCGATCCCAATCTGATACTTCAGGTAGGTGACCGTGTTATGGTGGTAGGCCAGCAGGATGCCGTAGAACGTGTAGCCGGTGTATTGGGTAATCAGTTGAAACGCTTGGACACTCCGAATATCGTAACTATTTTTGTGGGAATCTTTTTGGGAATCCTGCTGGGAAGCCTCCCTATTGCATTCCCGGGTATGCCGACACCGGTTAAGTTAGGTCTTGCTGGTGGTCCGCTGGTAGTTGCCATCCTCATCGGACGTTTCGGTCACAAAATGCATCTTGTGACGTACACCACCATGAGTGCCAACTTGATGTTGCGTGAAATCGGTATCGTGCTCTTCCTTGCCAGTGTCGGTATAGAAGCTGGTGAGCATTTTGTACAAACAGTAGTAGAAGGTAGCGGATTACTGTATGTAGGCTATGGATTCCTGATAACTGTTATCCCCTTGTTGATAATCGGTATGATAGCCCGTTTCTACTGCAAAGTGAACTACTTCACCCTGATGGGTTTGATAGCAGGTAGCAACACAGACCCTCCCGCATTGGCATACGCCAATCAGACATCAGGCAATGATGCTCCGGCAGTAGGTTACTCCACGGTATATCCATTGACAATGTTCCTGCGTATTCTGGCGGGACAGATGATATTACTGACAATGATGTAGGAGGAATTAAGGAATTAAAATTAAAGGCTGCGTAGTTGGGTTAAACCAACATTGCGCAGCCTTTAATTTTAATTCCTTAAAGTTTCAGCTTCTTCTTGACGAACTCTTCTATAAAGTCCACCGTAGCTTCAATACCCAATACGGAAGAATCGATACACAAGTGGTATGTTTCGGCAGCTCCCCATTTTTTGTAGCTGTAGTAGTTATAGTATTCGGCACGCTTCTTGTCCGCTTTGTTCATCATCTCCTCCGCTTCACGCTCAGTAATGGAATACATTCGGCAAATACGCTTGATGCGCTCCTCATTGGAGCAGGAAATGAAGACATTGACACAGCGTGGATGTTCTCGCAGGATGTAATCGGCACAACGCCCCACAAACAAGCAGGACTTCTCCTCCGCCAATCTGCGTATCACGTCACTCTGCACTTTGAACAGAGCATCATTACTCAAGCAATTCGTGGCTGGGATAGCCCCGTCACTGACAAAAGGGAAACGCATGCCGAAGAGCCCTCCAATAATACCTTGTGAAGCTTTCTCATCAGCTTTCTCAAAAAACTCACAACACAGTCCACTCTCTTCAGAAGCCAACCTAATCAGTTCCTTATCATAAAAGTCAATACCCAGACGGGCAGCCAGTTTCTCGCCTATCTCCCGTCCGCCACTGCCCAGTTGACGGCCTATATTGATTATAAAATTATTGCCCATACGCTTGTTCATCTATTGGTTTGCAGATAGCAAATATAAATATTCTTACGGAATATCTGCAGAAAGTAGGAAGAAAAATTCAAAGCCTCTCCCCCGACCCATCCCTACAAGGGAGAGGTTCTGAATTTGCGGAATTGACAAACCAACATCACCAATGCTATCAAACTTGCAAGCAAATCGGATACCGGCATGCTGTACCACACTCCTGCCACTCCGAAAAACTGCGGCAGGACAAGCAGGCAAGGAAGCAGGATCAGCATCTGCCGGGTGAGGGAAAGGAATATCGCTTTGCCTGCCATGCCTATGCTCTGGAAAAAGTTGGAAGTCACCATCTGGAAACCAATAATCGGGAAGAACATTACCGTAATACGCAGTCCCGTGACCGAAAGCTCTGTCAGTTCCGCATCCGATGTAAAGATGCCCACCACCAGGTCCGGCACCAGCATACCGACCAGAAAGCCGAAAGTGGTCACTACCGTGGCATAGATTATCGTCAGTCTCAGCACCTTGTTCACCCGTCCGTACAGCTTCGCCCCAAAGTTATATCCGGCAATAGGCTGCATTCCCTGATTCAGCCCCATCACAATCATCACTACAATGAAAACCAGACGGTTCACGATGCCGAAAGCCCCGATAGCCAAGTCGCCGCCATACTTCTTCAACCCCTGATTGATAATGATAACGATGAAGCAGGCTGCCAGGTTCATCAGGAAAGGAGACATGCCGATAGCAAGCGAATCGAATACAATCTTACGTTTCAGACGGAATATCCCCCGGTGGAAATGCAACAGCTCGTCCTTATTGCTGAAAAGCTTGAACTGCCACGCCAAAGAGATGACTTGCGCCACAATGGTAGCGACGGCAGCGCCACGTATGCCCCAGCCGAAACCATAGATAAACACCGGGTCGAGTATGGTATTGATAACCACCGTGGCTATGGTGGCATACATCGCCTTCTGCGGATGCCCTGAAGAGCGTAGCACTGCATTCAGCCCCAGATAGAGGTGCGTAACGGCATTTCCCAAAAGGATAATCTGCATATAATCCCTGGCGTAGCCCACCGTCTGGTCACTGCCTCCGAAGAAATAGAGAATCGGGTCGAGAAAGAGCATGACAATGATGGTAAAGGCCACTCCCAGCACCATGTTCAGCACAAAGACATTGCCCAGCACACGCTGTGCCGTGTCATAATCCCTCTGCCCCAGCTTGACGGAAATCAGTGTAGAGGCTCCCACACCCACCAGCGAGCCGAACGCCGCAGCCAGATTCATCAACGGGAAAGTCAACGCCAATCCCGAAATAGCCATCGTCCCAACGCCGTGACCGATGAAGATACTGTCTACCATATTATATAAAGAGGATGCCGTCATTGCGATGATTGCCGGAACGGCATATTGCATCAAGAGTTTACCTATACTTTCCGTCCCCAACGCCGAGGGAGTCTTTTGTCCTGCCATATTATATACCTATTTCTTTTTAGCGGGTGCAAAGGTACTCTTTTTTTAAAACAGAACAGCAGAAAAAACACCTTAAACCTGCACACTATGCGGATGATTTATGCTATCTTTGCGATTCAATGATAAATCATAAGATATGATTACCATAATCATACCGTATGATTGATATAATCATACCGTATGATTGATATAATCATACCGTATGATTGGCACATTCATACCGTATGAACCATGCCTGACCTACCGGTTGAGCCGGACACATAATAACAACAAGCCCCCATGGCATTCTATAAGAAAGTAAAACAGAAAGGCGACGACAAATGGCACCCAAGAGCCGTCACCAAAGGACATCCCTATACAACGGATGAAATAGCCCGATTATTGTCGGAAATGTCTACGGTAACCCCGGGAGATACTTATGCAGTATTAATGAACCTTGGTGAAGTGCTGGGCAAGCTGATGAGCTCGGGACACTCCGTAAAGCTAAAGGGCATCGGGACGTTCTACTACACCTGCCGTTCGGAAGGCACCGGGGTAGACACCCCAGAAGAAGTGAGTCCGGCGCAAATCACTGCGGTGCAGATACGCTTCATCCCCGAATACTACCGCGGGCAATGCGGACAAGTGACGGAACGCACCCTCCTCTCCCCGCATATCGAATGGGTAGATACCGAAGGAGAGGATTAATGTCACTCCCCGTTCCCTATATTTCAAGGAAAAAGGTTCGCTATCTGAAAAATGTTTCGTACTTTTGTACCCAAATTGAGTGAAATATAGCGAAATGAACGTATTAGAACTAAGTGAACAAGAAATCATTCGTCGCAACAGCATGAATGAACTTCGCGCGATGGGCATTGAGCCTTATCCCGCAGCAGAGTATGTAACAAATGCTTTCTCTACCGATATTAAAGCTGAATTCAACGACGATGCAGAGCCTCGCCAAGTGTCCGTTGCCGGACGTATCATGAGCCGCCGTATCATGGGTAAAGCATCTTTCATCGAATTGCAGGACTCCAAAGGACGCATCCAGGTATATATCACCCGCGATGACATCTGCCCGGACGAGGACAAGGAGATGTACAACACCGTGTTCAAACGTTTGCTCGATTTAGGTGACTTCATCGGTATCGAAGGATTCGTATTCCGTACCCAGATGGGCGAAATCAGCATCCATGCCAAGAAGCTGACCGTACTTGCAAAGAGCATCAAGCCCCTGCCTATCGTGAAATATAAGGATGGTGTGGCTTACGACTCTTTCGAGGACCCCGAACTGCGCTACCGTCAGCGTTATGTAGACCTTATCGTAAACGACGGCGTGAAAGAAAAATTCCTGAAGCGTGCCACCGTCATCAAGACCATGCGTGCCGTGCTGGATGAAGCCGGCTACACGGAAGTGGAGACGCCGATTCTTCAATCCATCCCCGGTGGAGCAAGCGCCCGTCCGTTCATCACCCACCATAACTCTCTGGATATGGACCTCTACCTGCGTATCGCCACCGAGCTTTACTTGAAGCGACTGATTGTGGGCGGATTCGAAGGTGTATATGAAATAGGCAAGAACTTCCGTAACGAGGGTATGGACAAGAACCATAACCCGGAATTCACTTGTATGGAGCTGTACGTGCAGTACAAGGACTACAACTGGATGATGAGCTTTACGGAGAAATTGCTGGAACGCATCTGTATCGCCGTAAACGGCTGTACAGAAACCGAGATAGACGGCAAGACCATCAGCTTCAAAGCTCCCTACCGCCGTCTGCCCATCCTGGAAGCCATCAAGGAAAAGACCGGATACGACCTCGAAGGAAAGAGCGAGGACGAAATCCGCCAGGCGTGCAAGGAACTGAATATGGAGATTGACGACACCATGGGCAAGGGTAAGCTGATTGATGAAATCTTCGGCGAATTCTGCGAAGGTACTTTCATACAGCCCACTTTCATCACCGATTATCCCGTAGAGATGAGCCCGCTGACCAAGATGCACCGCAGCAAGCCGGGACTGACCGAACGCTTCGAGCTGATGGTGAACGGCAAGGAACTTGCCAACGCTTACAGCGAGCTGAACGACCCGATAGACCAGGAAGAACGCTTCAAAGACCAACTCCGCTTGAGCGAAAAGGGAGACGACGAAGCGATGTTCATCGACCAGGACTTCCTGAAAGCATTGCAATACGGTATGCCTCCCACATCGGGCATCGGTATCGGCATCGACCGTCTGACCATGTTAATGACGGGCGAATCCTTTATCCAAGAAGTGCTTTTCTTCCCGCAGATGCGTCCGGAAAAGGTTATCCCCAGAGATGCTCCTGCACGATACACAGAGCTGGGCATCCCCGAAGACTGGGTGGCTGTAATCCAGAAAGCCGGCTACAACCTGGTGAGTGACATGAAAGATGTGAATCCGCAAAAACTCCACATGGACATCTGCGGTATCAACAAGAAATATAAATTGGAACTGGCAAACCCGACCGTAAACGAAGTTGCTGACTGGGTCGGAAGAATTAAGAATTAAAAATTAAAGAATTAAATAGGCAAGATTAAAGATAAGAGGAGGAGGAAGGTACTCCTTTCCCCTCTTTTAATTTTTAATTTTTAATTATTAATTTCGATATGAAACTACCCGGTAAGATAGCCATCATGGGCGGAGGAAGTTGGGCAACTGCCATTGCAAAAATGGTTCTGGCCCAAGCGGAGTCTATAAATTGGTACATGCGACGCGATGACCGTATTGCCGACTTCAAACGGCTTGGTCATAACCCTGCCTACTTGACGGGCGTCAAGTTTGATACCAAGCGTATCAACTTCAACTCCAACATCAATGATGTCGTGAAAGAATCTGATACGCTCATCTTCGTTACACCTTCCCCTTATCTGAAGGTTCACTTGAAGAAACTGAAGACTAAGATTAAGGATAAATTCATCATCACTGCCATTAAAGGTATTGTGCCCGATGACAACTTGATTGTCTCGGAATATTTCACTAAGGAATATGGCGTCCCAGCTGAGAATATTGCTGTATTGGCAGGTCCCTGCCATGCGGAAGAAGTGGCTCTGGAACGCCTTTCTTATTTGACCATTGCTTGTCCCGACACCGACAAGGCTTGCACCATTGCCCGCAAACTGGCCAGTTCATTCATCAAGACCTCTGTCAGTAATGACGTTGCCGGCATTGAATACAGTTCGGTGCTGAAGAATGTATATGCCATTGCAGCCGGTATCTGCAGCGGTCTGAAATATGGCGACAACTTTCAGGCTGTGCTCATGTCCAATGCCATACAGGAAATGAACAGATTCCTGCAAACGGTACATCCGCTGAACAGAAACGTAAGTGATTCCGTTTATTTAGGTGACCTGCTGGTGACGGGATATTCCAATTTCAGCCGCAACCGCACATTCGGTACGATGATTGGCAAGGGATACTCCGTGAAAAGCGCGCAGATTGAGATGGAAATGATTGCTGAAGGATATTACGGTACAAAATGTATCAAGGAAATCAACAAGCATTATCATGTCAACATGCCTATTGTAGATGCAGTATACAACATTCTGTATGAGCGTATCTCGCCGACGATTGAAATCAAGCTGCTTACCGATTCATTCCGGTAAGCGCGAAAAAAGATAAAACGAAATACTGAATTTAAAACCTAGAATATTATGATTAGTTTGAACATTGAAAAGACTCTTGGATTCATCTCCAAAGAAAACGTTTTCGCCTATGAAGCCCAAGTAAAGGCTGCACAGGAAGCATTAGAGAATGGTACCGGTAAGGGCAACGACTTCTTAGGCTGGCTGCACCTCCCCTCTTCCATCACTAAAGAGCACCTGGCCGACCTAAAGACTACCGCACAGACGTTGCGTGACAACTGCGAGGTAGTAGTAGTTGCCGGTATTGGCGGAAGTTACCTCGGTGCACGTGCGGTGATAGAGGCTTTGTCAAACAGCTTCACTTGGTTGCAAGACAAGAAAACGGCTCCGGTCATTCTGTATGCAGGACACAATATCGGTGAAGATTATCTATATGAACTCACCGAATACTTGAAAGACAAGAAATTCGGTGTTATCAACATCTCCAAATCCGGTACTACCACTGAAACGGCCTTGGCGTTCCGTCTGTTGAAAAAGCAATGCGAAGACCAACGCGGCAAGGATATGGCAAAGAAGGTTATCGTTGCCATCACCGATGCCAAAAAGGGCGCTGCCCGCGTAACGGCCGACAACGAAGGCTACAAATCCTTCATCATCCCCGATAACGTGGGCGGACGTTTCTCCGTACTGACTCCGGTAGGCTTGCTGCCCATCGCAATAGCAGGTTTCGACATTGAGAAACTGGTTGCAGGTGCAGTTGCCATGGAAAAGGCTTGTGGAAAAGATGTTCCGTTTGCAGAAAATCCTGCTGCCATCTATGCAGCTACGCGTAACGAGCTCTACAAGAACGGTAAGAAAATTGAAATCCTCGTAAACTACAATCCCAAACTGCACTACGTAAGCGAATGGTGGAAGCAGCTTTATGGTGAATCCGAAGGTAAGGAAAACAAGGGTATCTTCCCTGCTGCCGTAGATTTCTCCACCGACCTGCACTCCATGGGACAATGGATTCAGGAAGGCGAACGTACCATCTACGAAACTGTCATCTCCGTGGAGAAGACACAGCACTCCCTGCAAGTACCTTCGGACGAAGCCAACCTCGACGGACTGAACTTCCTGGCAGGCAAGCACGTGGACGAAGTGAACAAGATGGCTGAATTGGGCACACAGCTTGCCCACGTTGACGGCGGCGTACCCAACATGCGCATCGTTATCCCTGCACTGAATGAAGAAAGCATCGGAGGTCTGCTCTACTTCTTTGAAATAGCTTGCGGTATCAGCGGTTATCTGCTGGGCGTGAATCCATTCAATCAACCGGGCGTAGAAGCATACAAAAAGAATATGTTTGCATTGCTGAACAAACCGGGATATGAAGAAGAGTCAAAAGCTATTCAGGCAAGACTTTGATAAATTAAGAATTGAGAGTTGAGAATTGAGAAATGGCTGCACAACAAGTGCGAAGAGAACCGTTCCCCGATTCTCAACTCTCTATTTATCTACCCCGCATTTTTAAATTCTCAATCCCCAATCTACCAAGTGTTCGAAAACTCTATCGCCCGTTATCTGGAAAAGCACGGGCACCCCTACATCCAACTGAAAGCCGTTCTTTTTGACATGGACGGTGTGTTATTCAACTCCATGCCCTACCATGCCGATGCCTGGCATAAAGTAATGGAACGTCATGGCCTGCACTTGAGCCGTGAAGAGGCATACATGCACGAGGGACGTACCGGAGCCTCCACCATCAACATCGTTTATCAACGCCAGTATGGCAAGGATGCCACTCCCGAGATGATAGAAAGCATCTATGCAGAGAAAAGCGCCGAATTCAGTACCCACCCGGAACCGGAACGTATGCCGGGTGCTTGGGAAGTGCTGCAAAAGGTAAAAGCGGCAGGACTTATTCCGGTACTTGTCACCGGTTCGGGCCAACACTCCCTGCTGAACCGCCTTGCCCACAACTTCCCTGGTATGTTTCAGCGCGACCACATGGTGACCGCCTTTGATGTGAAATACGGAAAGCCTCATCCTGAGCCTTATCTAATGGGACTGGAAAAAGCCGGAGTACAAGCCAACGAAGCTATAGTTGTAGAAAATGCACCTATCGGAGTACAAGCCGGAACAGCAGCCGGCATATTCACTGTGGCAGTCAATACCGGTCCGCTGGACAGGCAGGTATTACTGGATGCCGGAGCAGATTTATTGTTTCCGTCCATGCAGGCGCTTTGTGACGACTGGGAAAGGTTGCAAACCGCATTAGATGCCAGTAATAGCCTTCGCCACAAAGATTGACGGCGACCCAAACAATATAACAGTTGATTGGAGCTTATATAACCAAGTAATACCATTACTTGATATACAGAAGACATCTATTGTCTTTCTTCTTAAAGCGCTCCAATCTACCCATTTTCTCCTTCTCGGTTTCTTTAATAGGGAACGTTATTCTACAGGTATCTTTATCATAATCATACAATTCTCTGGCAGGAACTACATAAACAGATTCCGGACTGTCACCACACCATCCAAAGCCAAAAACATAAAACAAGTTTTTTATCGGACGGTTCAACAGATTGGAATTCATATACCCCTCGTACTTTTCAATGTCTTTTATATCGAGATAAAAACCTATCTTACTTCGCCATTTACATTCTACAGCTATAATATCTCCAACTTCATGAATGGTACTCGTTGTGGTAACACACTCCATCAACAAATCCGGAGATGATGAAGACAGAGGCCTATACCCCTCAATGTATTTATCACCTCTCCAATCTAAAAGCCGCCAAAATATTTTCTTATCACATAGATCCGAATAACCATCTTTACTAATATTGGAGTTCTTCACAACCCATTCCTCAAATCTATCTCCTAAATATTTACTTTTCTTCCTTTCTTTAAAATATTGAAAGGTATCCATAAACCGATATTGGAAAACACCTACAAAATCATCGATAAACTGATTTAATATTTTCATAGCCATAATAGTCTATTGTGTCTTTAAATAATATTCATTGCAAACAAAAATTCATAGGTGAAGAGCCGCAACACCCATTTTCAAAAATAGATTTTTTTTCATTTCCAAAAATAGAGTTTTTTTCCCAATTCTTTCCAGATTTCCTTCCCATCTTTGTAATACAGAAAACAAATAAAGTATTAATTATTAAAAATAGAGAAGTATGAAAAAATTAGTTATGATGTTGGTTTGTATGTTTGCAGTGCACACAATGGTAATGGCGGATAATGATAAGCCGATAGAGGTGAGCCAGTTGCCGGCGAAGGCGCAGACATTTATCAAGACTTATTTTAAAGACCATAAGGTGGCAATGGCTAAATTGGAGTCGGGAATGTTTTATAAAAGCTATGATGTGGTGTTCACGAATGGGGAGAAGGTAGAATTTGATAAATCGGGAGAATGGAAGGAGGTACGATGCAGACAAAGTGAAGTTCCTGCACAGATTGTACCGGAAGCGATACGTAACTATGTAAAGACCAATTATCCGGATGCAAGAATTCTTCAGATTGAGTACGATGACAATGAGTATGAGATAAAGTTGTCTAATCGTTGGGAAATTACATTTGACTCTAAAATGAGGGTGATTGACATTGACGATTGATGACAAGAAAGATTTAGAATATGTAGATTATAAAGTTAAGTATCAAGAAGCTGAAAACAGTTGCTTGGAGAGGGTTTCTCCAGGCAACTGTTTTTTTATGCACTTCCGTACGGTAGCAGGGCATATGGTGCTGCGCTCATTGTACAACAGTAGTTGTACTACTATTCCAATTGCCCGGAGTCAACGAAGCCCCGGCTGCACTTTTGCAGTTTTTTAATCAGTGTGTCCGGAGAAGGACACTCAACCTTCTCCGGAGCTGAAAATACTGATTTATAAGGAAACGGCGCTTCTCGGCGCTTCCTGCCGGAAGGCGACTCAGGCTATGACGCTTTTAGGATTTTGGCAGACCTCACCATGGTATAGGTAGTCCCCTTAGTACAATGGCGCATATCATTCAGCTTACTGAAAAATAGATTTTTTTTCAGAGAGGTTCGTTCGGCAGAGAAATTCCAACCGCAGAACGGAAGAACAACGTTTTCAGTCCGTCATAAAATCCCGGAAGAGCAACCGTTCCATGCGTCTCTTCCGGGAACTTTTTTGATACCACCCGCAAATGCCGCTTCTCCATACGAGGAACTGCACTCCCTATAAAATCATCTGTCAGGGGAAAGTGGATCAGCTTCCTATCAAGACGCGGCTGAGTGGCAAACGCAACATACAGTTGCTTTCCTGAAAAGTCAACCTTATCTACCTGCCGTTCTACCTGTTTCTGAAAATATCCTTTATCCCACCATAAACTGGGGTCTATGGCGATGTATGTATCAAATGCACTGGGATAATTCAGCAAAACATGCAGCGTGAACAACCCGGCATAAGAATGTCCAGCCAACAAGTGTTGTCCATTCACCGGCAAGTCTTGTTCCACTGCGAGGCGTAGCTCCTCCGTCAGAAAACGGCAAAATTGTCCTGCCCCACCCCCTTCCGGTTTATCGCCCGGACGGACAGTTCCGTCACGCCGGGCAGCGGAACAGGTTGGCGTAAAGTCTCTGGTTCTGTTTGTATTCAGGACAGCCACAACGATACAGGGCGGTAAGGAAGAAACTTTGGAGGTGGAAAACAAGCGAGTAAAACCTACCACCGAATGAAAAAAAGAATCACCGTCCAGCAAATAAAGAACCGGATAACTTTCCTCTTTTTCACCCGGGCGGGTTGCAGGTACATACACCCAATATTCTCTAGCCTCATTCAAGACATGCGAAAACAAAGTGTGGCGAGTCCCGATAGAAATAGCTTCTTGCGCTCTCAGCGGAAAACCGAGCCAAGTGACAACTACCAATATGAACAGAATATGCAGGCTTCTCATTTCAATTCTTTTTTCAGTCTGCAAAGTTCGCAGAAAATAAGTTGACTACCTATCCCTATTTTTAGGTATTCTCACGGTTGAAAGCTTTCCGCAGAAATCAAAGGCTGATTAAGAAAGTTTGATGGGCAACTGAATTTCCGTCATCCATTCATCCACCGTTTCTTTGTTCCAAATGCCGTCAATATGGCAAAACCGGGCACGGTCAATGACCTCGTATCCATTTGTCTCGGCATACGCAAAAAGCTCGGCGAAAGTTTCGGGCATATGCTCATAAGCACCGTAATGGTTGACACAGAGCGCAACCGGCACTTCCGGAAGTTCCTTGAATTTAATCAGTTCCGAATCTTCCTTGCGTTCAGCCACCGCTTCAAAAAACTCGATATCAATATCAACCCCATATTCCTCATTATATTCCACCGTGAAACAATATTCCGGGGCAGGACATTCACAACCCAAACGGTACATTTCAGGCCCGATGATATTCGGACAAAGATTGAACAGCTCCTGATAAGAGTCTATTTTACGGCGATGGGTAGCAAAAATTCTTGAAGGGAGGGATTTCTTAAACACTTTTTCCATAACATTCTCTTGTTTATGGAGTAAATTTTCCAATTTGGCAAGTTCGGTCTGCCGCCATATCAAGTGTTCAATCTCGTTTTTGCAACGTTCTATTTTAACCTTCAACAATTCAGCATCCGGAAATTCCTTGCCATCGGCAAACAACTCGGATATCTCTTCGAGGCTGAACCCTAATTGCTTGAGGTAAACAATACGGCTCATACACCGGAGCTGGCTGATGTCGTAATAGCGATACCCCGTCCACTCATCCACTTCAACGGGTATCATCAATCCTATCTCTTCATAATGACGAAGCGTCTTAACGGTCACCTGGCAAAGTTTGGAAAACTCTCCGATTTTAAACTTCATTTTATTCTTCATAAACTCATGCACATTTTGTTTATGATGCAAAGATAGGTCCTGCCCTTAGGGACGAGTCAAGAGATTGCTTCAAAAAAAACACATATTTCACTATTCACAACGGCAATAGGTGTTTGCACCGCACGTACAATGGGGTAACAACTGCCCACTCAGTTCATCGCGGTAAAATTCATACAGCCGCCGGTACATGGTTTCATAGAGTGCGGCAATTTGTTGCTCCTGCTCACTTTCATTTTGAAAACGATTTTTAAAGGGGTCTTCAAAATTAAAATGCACCTGCTGCTTGGCATCCAGAGTGATAAATTTCAGTTCTTCTCCGGCTTCTTTACATAGGGTAATCACGTAGTCCCACGACCGGTGCGTATAGGTCCCGACACCAGACGGTTTCTTGCGAGACACGCTGAAACCATTCTGTTCCATCACATTGCACACGGCATCGGGAACGCAGTTCCCCTCCATAATTCCTGCCGTAGAGATATTCATTCCCCTGCCAAATGCATGCAGGAGTTCCTGCGCGATACGGCTGCGGCACGTATCTTCATTACTTATTAACAGTATATCCATTGTCCGTTACTTTTCCAGGTTTAAATACTCGCCATCTCCTTCTTTCTTCATCTTCGCTTTACGTGCCAGGTCGAACAAGGTGGGGTTAATGTGGCAATATCCACCAGGATTTTTGTCCAGATAGTCTTGATGATAATCTTCGGCGAGATAGAAGTTCTTCAAAGGCTCTATCTCTACAACCAACGGACGGGAGTAGTTGGCAGCCAGCCGGTCAACGGTTTCACGAATAACGGGCAGGTCGGCGGTATCCGTATAATAGATACCCGTGCGATACTGTGTACCTCTATCCCCCCCTTGCTTATTGAGGCTGGTAGGGTCAATCGTTTTGAAATAAAGGTCGATAAGGAAAGGCAAGTCCACCTCATCGGGATCATACTGTACTTTTACGGTTTCGGCAAAGTCCGTGGTACCGGTACATACCTGCTGATAGGTAGGATTGGCTATATTTCCATTGGCATATCCCACCTGGGTAGCCTCCACACCTTCTATTTGTTTCAGGAAATGTTCGGTACCCCAAAAACATCCTCCTGCCAGATAAATCTCTTTCATTGGTTTCATGTCTGTTCTCCTTTCTGACCGTCCTTCCGGCTTACCGGCATAGGACAGACAAGTCATTAACATTGCAAAAATAAATATTATTTGTTTCATACCTCTAACTCTATGGAAATTATAACAAGAAAGAGAACCGTATGGTTGACTTTTCTGGATGTATTGTATAAAAAGAAACTCCCTTTGCAAAGTATTCATGCAAAGGGAGTTCCTTTCTTTGTGACCCCGGTGCGATTCAAACGCACGACCTTCAGAACCGGAATCTGACGCTCTATTCACTAAGCTACGGAGCCAAATGTGGATGCAAAAGTATAAAAAAATTAGCAGATTCCTAACATTCAAACGCTTTTTATATCAAACCGAGGAATATTTTTATTATTACTTTGAGAAGACTAACCGCAATTACACAAACATTTTGTTCTTTTTTTTCCCACAAAAACAGAAGCAAGTATCAATATTATTCCTATCTTTGCCGAGCAATTTAATAGAAGTTATACTGAATAAATTTATGAGCTACCTGATAACACCTGAAGGTTACAAACCTTTATTGGACCTAAAACAGACTGAATTAGGGATTAAACAAATTAAAGAGTTCTTCCAATTGAACCTCTCTTCCGAACTGCGCCTGCGACGTGTGACAGCTCCACTGTTCGTATTGAAAGGAATGGGTATCAATGACGACCTCAATGGAGTGGAACGTGCCGTAACTTTCCCTATCAAAGATTTGGGCGACGCCAAAGCTGAAGTGGTGCACTCCCTCGCCAAATGGAAACGCCTCACGCTTGCCGAATACCATATCGAACCGGGATATGGCATCTACACAGACATGAATGCCATCCGTGCCGATGAAGAACTGGGCAATCTGCATTCCCTTTATGTAGACCAGTGGGACTGGGAACGCGTCATTACTGCCGAAGACCGCAATGTGGAATTCCTCAAGGAGATAGTAACCCGTATCTATGCAGCTATGGTGCGCACAGAATATATGGTATATGAGATGTATCCGCAAATCAAGCCTTGCCTGCCCCAGAAACTTCACTTTATCCATGCCGAAGAATTGCGCCAACTGTATCCGGACTTGGAACCCAAATGCCGCGAACATGCCATTTGCAAGAAATACGGTGCAGTGTTCATCATCGGTATCGGATGCAAGCTGAGCGACGGCAAGAAGCACGACGGACGCGCCCCGGACTACGACGACTATACCAGCAAAGGGCTGAACGACCTCCCCGGACTGAACGGTGACCTCCTGCTATGGGACCACATCCTGCAACGCAGCATCGAACTTTCCTCCATGGGTATCCGCGTAGACAAGGAAGCCCTGCTTCGCCAGCTCAAAGAGGAAGGCGAAGAGGAACGCCTGGAACTTTACTTCCACAAACGCTTGATGAATGATACACTGCCGCTTTCCATCGGTGGCGGTATAGGGCAGTCCCGCCTCTGTATGTTCTATCTGCGCAAGGCGCATATCGGTGAGATACAAGCCAGTATCTGGCCGGAAGATATGCGCAAAGAGTGCAAGGAACACAATATACACCTGATTTGATATACATTTATCCCGTCATATAATATAAAGTTCACCCCCTCAAAAGGTTGGACTTTATTTTTTATTTTGTACTTTAGCATCCGAAACTACTAACAGATCCAATTAGTATGAATGTTCAAATAGAAGAAAGCTGGAAAGCACATCTGCAACCTGAATTTGAGAAAGATTATTTCCGTACATTGACTGATTTTGTACGGGACGAATATGGGAAATATGCAATATATCCTCCGGGAAAGCTGATATTCAATGCATTCAACCTATGCCCTTTTGACAAAGTAAAAGTCGTGATAATCGGTCAAGACCCCTATCATGGTCCGGGACAAGCACACGGACTTTGTTTCTCCGTAAATGACGGTGTTCCTTTCCCTCCTTCCTTACTTAATATTTTCAAGGAAATAAAAAATGACATTGGCACTGATGCCCCCACTACCGGCAATCTGACACGCTGGGCAGAGCAAGGCATATTGCTGCTCAATGCTACCCTCACCGTACGTGCACACCAAGCCGGTTCTCACCAAAACCGAGGTTGGGAAACATTTACAGATGCGGCTATCCGCATTCTCGCCGAAGAAAAAGAGCATCTTGTATTTATTCTTTGGGGAGCCTACGCCCAACGTAAAGGGGCATTCATCGACCGTAGCCGACATCTGGTACTTACCTCGGCACATCCATCTCCCCTATCCGCTTATAACGGCTTCTTCGGGAACAAGCATTTCAGCAAAACAAACGAGTATTTGCGGGAACATGGAGAGACGGAAATAATTTGGTAAACATCAATACCACTGAATATTACTCTGAGTCTGGCTTCTCTGTTCCCATTTCAAGTCTTGCAGGATACTTGCATTGGCACGGATGGTAAAGTTATAGTATTTCCAGCGTCCGAAAGGTGATATGGCAGCCGTCATGCTGAAACAGTGCAGGTCACGTGTGATGTTGAAAGCGGTCTGCGTTATCTCCTTCGCATTGAAGTCATAACCGGAATTGAAGCTGACAGCCCATTTATTGGTAAGCTTGACGTTACCGTTTATATTAAGGGAATTCAGGCTGAATTTGTACGGATAGCGCATGTTCTTACGATTAATGGGCTTACTGGTGTCTTCCGTAATATTGAAACCGGTACTGAAGTTGATAGACCAAGGCATCTTGAATACCTGATAGCCGTCAGCATCGGCAGCAGCCTTTTCCTTCTTCTTCTTCGGAGTGCCGTCCTCGGTAGTTTCCCCCTCCATGTCACCGTCTTCCTCCGTCGAGGCATTCTGGTCTTGGCCCTGCTCCTCGTCATCCTTCTGACCGGTGAAGAAGTTCCTTATTTTCTTCCACGAATCATTGTTCACGGTCCAACTGAACGACGTACCATATCCCGACCAACGACCGAAACGGCCATACGACCATTCCGTACGGTTACCGGGCACCACCCTTCCGTTCTCATCAAACTCGTAAGCATAAGTGGCAAAGGTAGAGCTCATACTCAACGTATAACTCTTGCTCAACTTCAGACGGAGATTAAAGCTCAAGTCACTCCAAGGACGCACCTGGGCAGCCGTGTTGTAACTGATACCCATACTCAAATCGTCAATCAGGCTCACCTTGCGGATAGAGTCATTCTTATCCTTGAACTTCATTTCAAGGTTATTGGAGATATTGAAACTGATAAGCCCCTGCTTTCCTCCACTTGGCGGACTGAACACCTGACCGGCATAATAGGAATACTGCACGGTATCGCGAATGCCGTTCTGGTCTTTTATATAAGAGTCATAATAGCCAAAACGGGACGAAGTGAAATCGGGTGCAGCGCTGAAACTGATGGAGGGAGTGATGACGTGACGTATCTGTATCTCCTTCTTCTTCATAAACAATGGCTTGTACATACCATAAACTTTGGTATTGATACCCAGACTGGCACTGTAGTCGTATACACGGTGAAAACCGTAGGTCGTATCATTCACCTCCTTGCCTTGCTCATCGTCCCAGTCCTTCTTCACCTTGCGGGTGTACCAACGCTCCGTATAGTTTACGGTAGGCGTCACATTGAAGTACTTGAACAAAGTAAACGTGGCACTTACCGGAATCTCATGCTGCATACCGTTCTCCCAATCGCGTATCAGGTTCTTCTTGAACAACAGATTGTCCTTCGTCTTGATACTGTTCTTCACACGGCCAGTATAGCGAACGGAAATCTTCTCATACCACTTTTCATCTCCCACTGCATGTTTGCGCTTGAAAGGGAAAATGGTACTCAAGGAAATGGTCATGTCCGGTAAAGTCACCGCGATAGAGGAGTCGCGCATGGTCTGGGCAATATTACCTGAAGCGGAGATGCTCAGATGCTGGTCGGGAAAGTTACGCGAATAGCTGACACTGGAAGTCTTGGTATTCTGCGACATTGCCTGGGAGTTGTACATATTGCCGATATTGGTACGCTCATAACTACTGGTAGCAAAGTTCACACTGGCAGAAAAGGTAGAATTCGGACTCGCTTTCGGGTCCTGCCGGTGAGACCACACCACCTTGAAGTCTTTGGCAACCGAGTAGTCGGGCAAGCCTTTGTCACCGGTCTTGGTCACCTGATAGCTTGCCTGCAGCAAACCGGAATATTTGTAACGCTTCACATAGTTCGACTCCATATTCAGCGCCCAAGAACCTTTCGTGAAGATATCCGCCCGCAGCTTCAAGTCCATTTGGTCACTGATGGCGAAGTAATATCCACCGTCCGTCAGACCGAAGCCACGATTGGAGTCATCCATATAGGTAGGCATCAGAAAACCGGACTGGTAACTGCTAGAAAACGGGAAAAAGAAAAATGGAACGGCAAGCGGAAGCGGCACATCCTCTACTACCAGATAGGCAGGTCCCGTCACCACGTTCTTTTTCGGACGTACCTTGGCATAAGTCATCTGCATATAAAAATGGGGGTGGTCATGATGGTCACAAGTCGTGTAACGACCGCTCCTCATATAGAGTTCATCATTATTCCCTTTCTTAGCATTATTACCGGTCACGTATCCCTCGCCCTGCTGGCTGACAACATTGCTGATAAGACCTCTTTTACTCTTGAAGTTATAACGGATAGTATCGGTTTCGTAGGAGGTGTCCCCGTCTTTGAAGACCGGTCTTCCCTTGGCTGTTCCTACAGAATCGACCACGCCACGGGCAAAAACCGTACTGTTGTCCATATCCATAGAGATGACATCAGCCTCCAGGTCAGCACCCGGATAACTCACCTTTCCCTGGCCGTAAAGATGGGCAAAGCCACTCTGCGTAAATACAATGGAGTCATTGGCTTCGTAGGCTACGGGAGCATCCAATGCATCCTTCTTGGGAGGCGCAGCCGCTACCGTATCTTGTTGCAACGAATCGGCAGGAAGCCCCTTTCCCCCTTGCAGGGAGTCTCCCATCTGCAAACTATCCCCTACCTGCAACGTGTCTGTCCGCTGAATATTCGGAGGCGCGACCTTCGCTCTACGGCGCTGAGAAGCAGCCCCACCGGAGAGAAGAAGCAAGACGAATAGTAGTATGAATGATATGAATGTATTTGCTTTCAATGGCGTCATTAACTTATAGTTTACGCTTGGAGGGGCAAAAGTACATAATTTATACGGATAATCTCCCTTTTTAAAGAAATTTAGATTGCTACAAGAACTGTTCGCACCAATTATCAAAGCGCCGTACCCCTTCTTCACCATAACGTTCCAAACTTTTTCGGGCTTTTTCTACACTTTTCTCCTTTTCCAAATGAGTTTTTGAATAAAACTTATCGGCAAAACAGATAGCTTGTTCTTCCAAGCTGACCGGAACCATTTCACGATGCGGTACGGGCAAATCCTGCGCAATGATTCCCTCCAATGAAAGTCCGGCACCCGTATGGCGTTCACAAACCAAAGCATGGCGGGGATAGCCTTCGCCGCGTATCAGGTCGGCTCCCAAATAACCGTGACAGATATAAGGCTTGTCGCCAAAACAATGGATACCTGCCGCATCTGTAAGAAAAATGCCTATATCGTGCAGCATGGCAGCCTCGTACAGAAAATCCTTATCCAATGAAAGTTCCGGATGGCGGTCGGCAATCCATAACGACTTGTCGGCTACGGAACGGCTGTGCGTCAACAGTATATGCCGCAACTCATTCTCTTCCGGATAATATTTGTTAATGATATCTATCGGATTCATTTTAAGTTATGAGTTATGAGTTATAAATTATGGGTTATGAATGTCAATCGCCCTAAATTTATACATGCAGATTTCATTACGCATATCACAACTGCGTCTGTCTGTACGGAATATCTTTTCCAGATGATACGTCTGTTCCAGCTCTCCCAACATATTCTCCTCCTCCTTTACGGGAACCAACAAATAGCCCTCCTCGCTGGACGGACGTTCCTTTTCAATGTGCCGCATGCGGTCTTTCAGATAGAAGTTAACACCATAGAAACTCATTTTCGAGTAAGAATAGACCACACCTTCCGGAACATACGTATTGACCCTTTCAGCCAAATGTTTATCTGATTTCACAGCCAGCACCGTGGGCTGATAAACCGAATCCAATGATACGAAAAGGCAGAGCATACATCCTGCTATGCCATATAATAATGACCGGCTATCCGCACGCTTTATCACCATGCGTAATGTGCAGACAGCGGCTACTACGGGAAGCGCTACCAGGAGCCACTTGGGAACAGACAAAGCCACATCCTCCAACGCATGCATAAAGGCTACATTCTCAGCGGCATGGCGTCCGCTTCCAAAAACGCTGTCGGGAACCAGGCCGAGACGAACTACGACAAAAACAAGCGTAAGCAACAAGCCCAAAGAAGCAAAGATGATTGCACAAATCCTGAAAACTCGTGCCCCCTTTTGTACCAAAGCCAACAGATACTCAGCTATCAGCACTGCCATAAACGGATAGATGGGAAGCAGATAAACGCTCCGCTTACTCTTGGGGATGCAGTAGAAGACAAAGATTATCAGAATGACCAGCCACGTGAACAATTGTACCGGAGACTGGTTGCGGAAAGCAGTCCAGCCCTTCTTCAACCGCAACAGCAGGGTCTCCCCTTCCGGCAGACAACGCATGTTTTTCCACTTCAAGCCAAACAAGGAAATTACCAGAACCAACGTCCAGGGAATCCATCCCCAAATCAAAGTCAGGAAATTATACCATATCGGATTCTCATGTGATCCGTAGGACATCTTGCCCATGAAGCGACCGGTATTCTCCTCCAGAACCAAATCGAGGAACGGTTGTCCACCTTGTCTGTAAGCTACGTATACCCAAGCTAAATAAGGAACAAAAGAAAGCAAGCCGATACCTACCAACGAGAAAAACGCTTTCCAGAAAGAACGTCCGCGCAACAACTGATACACACCGATACACGCGCAAGGGAATATGGAGCCTACCGGCCCTTTGGTCAACGTGGCACATCCCATCAGCAACACCGCAAGCCAGGGCACTCCGCGGCATCCCTTCTCATCCCAGCGGAACAGCAGACAAAGGGAAATAACGATAAAGGCAACCTGAACCATATCGACCCGACAAGCGACAGCCGCCCGATGCACCTCGAAAGAAGACAAAAGAAGAATAGAGGCCAGAAACGCCGTTTGAACGTTTTTACGTTTTGCCACAAAGGCAAAGAACATCAACTGCATGGCTAAAAAAGCCAATGCAGACGGGAAACGGGCGGAAAACTCCGTCACCTCTCCAAAAAGGGAAGAGACGGCGGCTATTGACCAGTAGAAGAAAGGGGGTTTATAAGCAATATCAGTACCATAGTTCACCGGAAGTATCCAGTTTCCACTTTCCAGCATAGAAAGGGCAACAATCGCCTCCCGCGGTTCCCCCTTGGAATAAAAAATGGTTTCTCCCAGAAAGGGAACAACCACAAGCACACTCAGCAGCGCAATAAACCAGAACGCCTTCTTTCTGTCCGACATACCTTATTTGTTTTTTATGTTTTCTGGACGCAAAGATAGCGCAAACCGAAAGCAGATGCAAATTTATTTGCAATTTGCTGAGATGCAGCTTAATTTCGCAAAGCAAAATTACAAATAATTCTGAAACAATGCCTAACTTTGCCGCCCCAATGATAATGGCAACAGAGAGTAGATATTTAATGTTAAGATGAAGCGGCTGAAACAACTACCGGAATTTGTACGCTTCGTAATGGTGGGCATCTTTGCGACAGCTCTGCACTACGGATTGTATTTTGTATTACAACGGGTTATCAATGTAAACATAGCCTATACACTGGGATATGCTCTCAGCTTCATCGCCAATTTCTATCTGACTGCTTACTTTACCTTCGGCCGGAAGCCCTCATGGAGAAAAGCCTTCGGATTTGGAGGAGCACACTTATGCAGCTATCTGCTACACATGGGGTTGCTGAACCTCTCTCTCTGGATGGGCATCCCCAAACCTCTGGCCCCCATTCCGGTTTTCGCCATCGCCATTCCGGTCAACTTCTTACTCGTACGTTTCGTTTTCAAAAGAAAAGAGTGATAATTTGTTTTTCTCCCGATTTCTTACGAATATTGCAAAAAGATTTGTTCTATGATGGAAAACTCTCCCATACTCGCCGTTGTCGTACCTTGCTACAAAGAAGAGGCAGTGCTGCATGAAACCCATAAACGATTGAGCCAATTATTCGACCGGCTGATACAAGCCCGGCAAATTTCCCCGGAAAGCTATATATTATATGTAAACGACGGAAGCACCGACCAGACATGGGCTATCATCAAAGAACTGCACCAAAATACGGCCTATGCCTGCGGACTGAACCTGGCAGGAAACGTAGGACACCAGAATGCCCTGCTGGCAGGACTCAATGCAGTAAAAGACCGTTGCGAGATAGCCATTTCCATTGATGCAGACTTGCAAGATGACATCCAGGTGATTCCGGACATGATAAACAGCTATAAAGCGGGCAATGACATCGTTTATGGCGTACGTAAAGAACGGAAGACCGACACTTTCTTCAAACGCAACACCGCTTTGGTCTTTTATCGGCTGATGAAGGCAATGGGGGGTAAAATCCGTCTACAATCATGCCGACTACCGCCTGATGAGCCAGCGGGCTGTACAACACCTATGCCGCTTCCGCGAGCGCAACCTTTTTCTTCGGGGACTGGTTCCCCTCATCGGCTACCAAACGGACAGCGTGTACTACAATCGTGACAAGCGTTTTGCCGGAGAATCAAAGTATCCTTTCCGGAAGATGCTTAATTTTGCCATCGACGGTATCACTTCCTTTTCCGTCAAACCGGTCCGTATGATTTTTTGGATAGGCTGCATCTTTATTCTTGTGGCACTGTGTGTCACCGGATGGACACTTCACTCTTACACACAGCATAACGCCGTCCCCGGATGGTCATCACTGATGATTTCCGTCTGGCTGGTAGGAGGTGTGATACTTGTGTCGCTGGGGATTGTAGGCGAATACATCGGCAAAATATACATTGAGGTGAAGGACCGACCGCGCTACAATGAAGAAGAACTGCTGATGCCGTCCGGCAAAACAGAATAAAAGAAGCCCATCATCATTCTACACAAAAGTTTTAAAAAGGAAAAACACTTGTCACGCTATCACACTATAATAAAGGTATAGGGAACAGTGTGTGTCTTTCTTGCCGACAAGTTGGCAAGATTTTGCCACCCTATTGGCAACCCATTGCCATGCTTTTTGGCAAACTTTGCCATAGGCATGGCAAAAGTTTGCCAAAAGCATGGCAATGGGTTGGCAAAATGACTCTCTGGCAAACAACGAGTAAACATAACTACCAAAATCGTATCGTCACATCAGTTTATATCAAAAAACACAAAATCGCTTGCGAAAGCGACATAAATGCCGTATCTTAGTACACGTGCAAGCAAACCATTTTGCTTACACATGATAAAAATCTGCTTATGGGAACATTAGGCTGCATAAATGACATGCTACAAAGGGATAAAGAGAACCGTGCTCTCCGCAAGTTGAGCAGAGGACGGATGCGGGAGCACTACAAATACCTTGTAGAAAGGAAAAGTCCTGAGAGAGCCGATGTAACCATTGAGAAAATAGAAGAAATCCGAAGAAATACTACTGAAAAGGAATTATCAGATAAAGAACATCTATTCAGGGCAAAGACGATTCTTGCAGCATATGCTTTAGTCTTGCTTTTATTGGGAGTACTTTGTTATAAATTGTTCTTATAAGCAGGTCTGAAACCGATTGACAAGAAATCTACCCGGTTAAATTCATCAGCCATTGGCTGGCGATTGAAAGCAGATTCCCATGCTTCATAAAAAATTCGCATACTTTTTATATTCGAAGCAGAGAATCAACAACTTGGTTTCCTAAACCAATAAATTAGAAATGAAAAGATTATCTTTGCAAACACAATAAATACATTGAAAGACTTTCTGTTAAAACATGGAACATCTAAAAGCATATATTTTAGCACTTAAAAACATGAATACAGATTTTACAATTAGAATTGCCCAACAGTCTGATGCCCTTGAACTTATGAGTTTGTTTCAAGAGACAGTCCTCCATATAAACAAGCGTGACTATTCAGAAGCAGAAGTGGCAGATTGGGCATCGTGTGGAAACGACCTCTCCCACATAAAAGACATGATTAAGACACATTATTTTATTGTGGCAACCAATCAACAGTCACAGATTGTCGGCTTTTCATCCATTACCCACCAAGGATATCTGCATTCTATGTTTGTTCATAAAGATTTTCAAGGTAAAGGCATTGCTACCATACTTCTAAATGAGATAGAACGGTATGCAACCGCAACAGGAATCATGCGAATTACATCAGAAGTAAGCCTGACAGCCCGTCCATTCTTTGAGAAAAGAGGCTATATAGTAGAAGTGGAACAGAAACGCAAAGCTAACCAACTTTATCTCACCAATTTTTGGATGGCGAAAAGGCTGGCTGAATGAAATCGTATAACGGACGTATTCCTGCTTGTGGTGTCTTTTGTGGTGGTTGTCCCATATACACAAGAGAAAAAAGTCCCTGCAAAGGAGCAGAACAGAATGGTTCTCGCTGTGAAAAATGTAAAACATTCCATTTATGTTGCTTGGAAAAAAGAATAACACATTGTTTCCAGTGTTCTGATTTCCCATGTACTAAATTCAAAAGATTTACCAAACGTTGGCTAAAATACGGACAAAACGTCATTGAAAACCAGAAGCTTTTAAAAAACGTAGGTGAAGTTAAATTTTTAAAGTATTATAATAAGAGAATCCACAACCAACTTACCAACAATGACAGAAAATCAGGAATAAAACAATAATTTTGTACCTTTCGAAAAACATGTGTTGTAAATGACAGATTTTAATTCATACATGGGCAATATAGACACTGACTTTTTTAGGGAACTGTGTTTAAGAAACGGAGAACTACGGTATTATAAAAGAAATGAGTTTATCCTCCGAGAGGGAGAAGTCGGTTCTTTCTTCGGATTTATTGTATCCGGTGTAATCAAATATACCTGCATCAACCAAACTGAAAACAAAACATATAATGTAGGTTTTTCTTTTGCCAATGAATTTATCTCTGATTATCCCAATTGTTTATATAACATAAAATCTGAATTGAACATACAAGCAATAACCCCATGTAGAATCTACATCTGTTCTTCCGAATTACTTCTACAAGAATTTGAAGAGAACAAAGAAAATCAACGAATAGCCCGTATTGCAGCCGAACAATTATTTTTTCAGTCGTATTCACGTTACTTGGATTTGTTCAGATTTACATCGGAAGAACGCTATCTCCAACTTCTTAAAAAATGTCCAGAAATCCTACAAATGGTACCCCTAAAAGAAATTGCGTCTTACTTGAAAATAACCCCTATTCACATGAGCCGCATCAGACACAAACAGAGTTTTGACAGCAAAGAATAAACATAGGTTTAGAAATTCAATCATTTAACAATATTCCAAGACAATATTGATTCTGTCAGGAAGTTCTCTTTTATTTTTGCCCTATCCTTTGGCTGATTCAGCGAAAGGCAGGAATGAAAGGAGTTAAACATAGAGTCCTATATATGAGAACAAGAAAAGTATTTAGAATGCCACTTGATAAAATTCTTTGTTTATCAGCCAATGCTATATTAACCATTATTGCACTATGGAGTATTGCATCAGTCTTTTTCGAAAACGCCACAATTGATTCTATAATAGCCCGTTTCAGCGTGGCTTCTGCCTGCATGGCCAACCTATTTTCAAAACATCGTCTTATCCGGATAATATTCCTCATTATGGCATTTGTACTGATAATTGTTGCAACCACCCTCTATGTCCATAAAGCAAATAAGATGTAAAATACTCAGCAGTTATTCCGTCTCATTTTTCCTTTTCTTCCACAGCTGATAACTATTGATGATGTTTTGCCACATATTATATATTAATTAATATATCAAGCTGATTATTAAAGAAAAAGCCCACCTATTACTAACAGCGGGTAACAAAATAGTAACAAAAAAAACGAAGAAATCGCTTTGTGGTGGGCTTCACGTGCAAAGGTAACAAAAGCCCTCTAAGCATAAAAGTAAAACTGGCTAAAAGAAGAATACTATTTTTTTCTTTTAGCCAGCACATATAATTTGCTGCCAATAAAAATTAGTTTAGTCCGTTTTGGATATATAGACAAAAAACAGACTAAACTTATAGTACTTGATACGTATAAGAAGTCCAATGTTGCTTAATATAATCCACCTTGCTATTCTCCGTAACTATATAGTCTATTTCAGCCAAAGAAGCAACATGATAATTTCGTGCTGTATTCAATTTCTCGCCCGTTGCAAGCACAACCCGTTTCCCCCCTTGCTTAATCATACAACGCTTAATGATAGCTTCCTCTCTATCTGATGTAGTTAAGCCTTTTTGAGGGTGAATGTCACTTACACCTACAATAACCCAATCCGGATAGATGGACTGTACCATTTGAAACACAGATACACCTACCGTTGTTTGAGAGGAAGAAAATACCGTTCCTCCTAAAAGCACTAAATCAACTTTAGGATAGCTGGACAATTCACTGGCAATTGGCAAGCAGTTGGTATATATCGTAAAATTCTTGTCTTTTGGTAACTGCCGCATTACTTCAAGATTTGATGTACCCCCGTCTATCAATATTATATCCCCTTCTTTGAACAAAGGAACTAACTTTGCAGCCATTTCTTGTTTTATGAGAGTGGAAGTATTCAACCTTTCTAAAAACTTTATAGATATATCAGACTTAGCAACAGCCCCGCCATGTACTTTGGTTAGCAAGCCTAAATTTTCTAATTCTACAAGGTCTCGCCTTAATGTATCATCAGACACTTTTAGTTCCTCACTCAAGTCCGTAACATATATCCGGCTATCTCTATTTATTCGCTCTATAATGTACCGATGTCTTTCTTCTTTCAGCATAATTCCGCATAATTAATATTGTATATTTCCGCAAATATACATATATTCGAACAGAAAGCCAGTGTTTCATAGCTGATTTAAAATACAACTATGCGGATTTATGCGAAATTTGGGTTAGTTATAAATGATATTAAGAAATAAGTGTAAAAAACCGCATAGGCTTTAAATCTTATGTTATACTGGTTTTTAAAGAGAGCACAATTAAATAATGTTAATTTATAAATTCATTGCTGTATGAAAACAGAATATCAAAAATGCATGGACGGCGAGTTTTTCACAGCCGACTCGGAAATGTTACAAATCGTGTATCGTTGCAAACGGCTTGTCCGAAGTCTTAATGGCACGGATATGGAAAACATAAGTGAACGTAAAAAAATTATAGGTGAACTGTTCGGTTCAGTAGGTAATAATGTACATATAGACATTGACTTCCATTGTGAATATGGCATTAATATACATTGTGGCAGTGATGTTATAATTAACATGAACTGCACATTTGTTGATAACAACCGCATCAACATCGGCAATAATGTACTCATTGCATCAGATGTCAAGATTTACACTGCCACACATACAACTGATGTAGCCGGACGTACTAACACACCTGCTAATAAAAAAATATCCGGTTGCTTCTGCCGCACTTTCTCAAAACCAATCACAATAGAAGATAATGTTTGGATTGGTGGCGGTGCAATTTTATTGCCAGGTGTCACTATTGGCAAAAATAGTGTGATTGGTGCTGGCAGTATAGTTACTCGCTCAATTCCCGAAAATTGCGTAGCTGTGGGTAATCCTTGCCGAACAATAAAGCGCCTTGATAATATCTAAAAGATGTGTTTTAAAACTTCACTCATAAAGAAATGGACAAACCAATTCCTTATGAGTGGAGTTTTACCCATTATCCCTTGTCTATATTAATCCCAATTATATACTTTAATGCACCAATCACACAAAAATAAAAGCCGCACCCAAATTCAAACTTAGGTGCGGCTATTTTAGAAAAATTTATTATATCCATATTATTAATTCATACTAACAGAAAACAATATAGTTAAAATAACAAGTTATATTAGCATTTTCTTTTTGCAATCTTATATCACCTGTTGTACCATTAAAACTAACCTTAAGTGTATTTTTTAGCTCAAGTTTTTTTAACGTAAACTCAACATCATAAATCTTTATATCAAATGTCATAACAGCACCATTATCAGCTTTAGGAATTAATAAACATGACGGTATTGGTATATATGGAGTTCTATTATTCCATTCTGAAATTGTATTTTCTATCCATATAAACAAATAATTCCAAGGTGCTCCACCAGGGTTTACGGTATAATCAGAATTATCAAAAGTAATACTACGTGATTGCCAATTCAAGTATTCTTTAAATCTTGCATTTATATCCGCTTTTGTAGGACACTCATTTGATGCCAAATCATTCCAAGCCATAATGTGCCTCCTTCCTGCTCAGGATTTTACAATTTCCTTTAAGATGTTTAACACATTTACGAGGTGGTACACCAATGGTGGATTTCGTCACTTGATTACCTAAATGGGGGGGGGGATATTAGGAATCTTTCTTTACACATAAATCTGTATTTCAATTTATGATTTATATATGTATAAAACAAGACCGTATCTCAATACTTATACTTTGATACGGTCTTGCCAAAATTCTCTATATTCAAATCATTTCTTCAACACTTTAGCTATTTTTCCAAATAGTCCAGCTTTTTTATAATCCCATTCTTCTGCTTTCTTTTCAAAATACGGTATCATCTTATTGTGCTCATCCAGACATTTCAATCTCATCAATTTAGTATCAAATTCAGTCCGACACCTACGATAATCTTCTTCATCCATTGACTTCAACAATGGGCCTAATATAGGTATAGGAGGAGCAGGTGCAAAATATTCTGCTACATCTTCTACCAAATGGGAAAGTCTGTCTATCAGTTTTTTTACTTGTACATCGGTTGTTTTATTTTCATCTTTATTTGTATTCTCTATCTTTTCCACCTTCTTCACAACTTCTACCTTCTTTTGGGAAAAAGCTTCAAACGGGAACATATAAACTACTGAACATTGTTCAATGGCAGAATTAGACTTCAAATAAGCAGAAACATAAGGCTCATTACCCAAAATGTCCTTATTATCTCTTTTGTTTTCATTTCTCGCCTTAGCATTCCAACGGAAATCGCTATCAACCATTGAATTAGCCCAAGTACACCAAGCAATAGTACCCCCTACCATCCAAACTTTAAAATACTTATCGCCTTCTTCTCCCGCATATTCAAATGCTTTCTGCGGACTCAAAATGATAATATCACTTTGATTAATATCCGTAAAATTAACTTGCTTTCCTTTACGCAAAGCATTCACGATTTTATCAAACAATACTTCATTGTTTGCTTTCAAATACTCTAAAACTGAATTTTCATTATTGCTCATATCTTCTCATTTTAATGTTTCTACCCAATTATCAAATTTCCGATAAACCACACTGCAAAAGCTGTCATATTGGCTACACCAAGTTTCTTTATAAAGATACCGAATGCAGAATTTACCCAAAAATCTCTTGGGGCAATCGTTACTTCCACACTCAAAGCATATCCTATAAAGAATGCTATAATACCAAATACTCCAGCAAGTCCCGAAGCTGCACTTTCAGCCCAAAACATAATATCTATTGCAACTAATGCAATGATATTCAATACTAACAATACGAATGTTATACAACCCATAATTCTACTATTTTAATGATTCAACAATTTCATCTACATATACATTTGCAACATTTTCAGCTGTTGCTTTAATATCTTCTAATATTGGAAACCTTTTGACTATCGCTCCTCGTGCAGTTCCCGACAAATGCGGCAACATTATTGATTTGGCATTTACCACACATTTATCTAAAACCTCTTTCGCTTTCTTACCTAAACAAACACAAAGATTTGGTCTCACTAAGTCTAATTCTTTTTGCAATATATCAGTATATACCTCTAATTTACTTTCTAAACAGGTTTTAGACATTTCTCTATCATGTACAAAATACTTATTCGCATCAGTCAGGTATATTGCAAACTCTTTCTTAATCAGACTATTAATCAACAAATCTGCCATTTTACCACCACTTCCACTTTTTCTATGGGTTGCATCATGCAGCCCAAATGGACTTGATACTATCGCATCATGGCATTCTTCATACCATTTCGCATCACGTAACGGGTCTTGCGCAATAAGCATAATTCGGACATTATCGACTTGAACATTAAACCAAGTCGGCAAATCCAAACCTATTGCACCTTTATCTGTAAAATCTTTTCTAAACAATGGATTCAAAATGGGAATACAAACAGAGGTAGTATCTGTATATCCATTAAAAGGCTTCAAATCATCGGAAAACTCTTTTTGCCATTCTGCATACGAGAAGTCATAGCACTTTCTCATTTGCTTATAACGAGCCTTTAACATATCTAATTGCTGAATACCCAACAATTCATCAGCAACTAACTTTGGAATATCATCCGACAAATGACAATCATTGCAGAAGACTGTTATCATACACAATCACTTTGCGCTCCCCCAGTCTCAAAGAAAGCATTTTCTAAAATAGGGAAGGCGCAAGACTGTTATCAAATTCCGTCAATGGGTTCTGGACTACCTCTGCACCGAAAAATGAAAACAGCTCACGCCTTTGGCTGTATATCAACACATCAGTGCTATATATGCAAACCAAAGGGAGCATTCTTTCATATTCCTCAGTGCAGGTGAATTGTCCAGATTCATTGACAAGGAATAAGCTAAACGCTTCCTAAACTATGTCTGTCCCTCTTGGGACAATGCAAATATAGGAACTATTTAGCAAAAATGCTACTTCGTGAACTGCTCTTTTTCTATTTTCAATTCAAATTTACCTATTCTTATGGGGAAATCAAACTTTGATACTTTAATCTTTTATATGCTGACATCGTAAAATAAGTAAATCTTTCAACATCTGTTAGTCCTCTCGTATTATATCTAAATGCAAATTCATCACAGTATTTATCCAAATGCTTTGGACTTACTTTATGATATATTCCTAATATTCCACGTTTCAAGTGTGACCAAAATCCTTCAATACTATTGGTATGGAATCCGTCTTTTACATATTCACCAGTACTATGTTCAACTACTTTATGAATATAATTTTTCGATATTCCAGTATAACCTTTCCATCCATCTGTTATAACGGTAGAACCTTCCTTGACTAAAGTATTGATTATCGTTTTCAAAACCTTTCCACCGGTATTTGGAACAACGGCTGTATAGGCCATTCCATTAGATAATAGACCTACTACGGGAGTCTTTACTTTAAGGCTTCTTCCTTGTGCATTCTTTACTCTACCTTTATTCTTACCACCGACATAGGTTTCATCAACTTGTGTCATATCATTAAATTGAACTACAAGCTTGTCTTTCAAATTATGTCTTATCCGTTCCAACATAAACCAAGCTGTTTTCTGTGTTACATCTATATCCTTAGATAATTGTATGCTACTTATTCCTTTCTTATGGGCTAAGAATATATACAATGCATAGAACCATTTCTTTAATGACACATGACTACCTTCAAACATTGTACCAATAGTAACCGTAAATCTTTTCTTACATCGTTTACATTTATATAGTCCTTTAAATTCTCCATTAGACTTTAACTTATAATGCTCTTTCGTTTGACAATTACAGTGTGGGCAAATCGGTTCTCCACGCCATTTAATATCTTCAAGAAATTCTCTGCATGATTTTTCATCATAAAAGGATTTCATCAAATCAATAAATGACTTTACTTCTCGCATTTGTTTATTCTTCTTTATTATTTCTACAATATTGATTATTTCTGTTTCCAATTGACATGTTATTTTTATTATATAAATATAATAAAAAATCCTAACATATAAAACATAAGTGATTAAAAATTAGATACTTAAATAAACAATTGGATATAATTATCATATACATATATCCTGTAATTATTGCTCATTTATAATCATTAACCAAGTGCTTCCAGTACGATACTTGGAACACTTGGTTTTTACTACCATGAAAACTACTTTGGCGAATTATACCCAAATCCAATCTCAAGTGTTATCTACTTAGGATTCTTTAACAAAATTCTTTGATTCACTTGAAAACACGGTTAAAAACAGAACTTGACTGCCGTAAACAATCAAGTTCTTAATGCAAATTTACCAATCTCCCTTAATCAATTCGATTAAGGACTTAATCAGCCAAATGCGGTATAATATTTGGTAGATTTTTACTGTAAAACATAAAACGCTGTGAAGCGTTCTAATCAATTCTTTTAATTTTTTCATAATTATAATCTCTCCATTTGAGGAGATTACAGTATTTATTTACCGCTTTTTACCAAATTTGGCTGATTTACATAAAGGAGCATTATTTAACCTTTATAAATCGGTTTTCTGATACTGAAAACCGATTTTTTTATCGAATTTCGACTATTATCTATGATATTAGAAACAAAGTTTAACAGAACTAACGTTTTGATTCACTTGAAAACGGGCATAAAAAATAGGGAAACCTAAAAGATTTCCCCATTGAAATAAGATATAAATAGATAGAATTAAAATTAGTACATTAAAGTATATAATTGGGATATTAATTTAATATCTTAATCATGAACTATTTATTTCAACAAAGATTTTTCCGATTATTATCGGAATGTTTACAACATCAAGTTCCTGCATCTGAATTGATAAAAGCAATCGAAGAACTGGCTACCCATATAGCAGATTTCAGCATAAACGAACAAGATTATAATATTCTACTGCGTTATTTTTCTTTTGGCTTGTATTGTCTTAAATCGTACCGTGTGCGCTTTGAGCAAGAAAAAAATACCCTATTTGCATTTAATTGATGAAGCAATAGGACTTTTAAACACAGAAATACGCCTTATCGAATGGCGTATCAAGTACCCGGAACAGCTACAGCAACGTACCAATAAACAAGCCCTTTCCCCTCTCTATCTCGCTGACAAAACAACCCTTATCAACATCATGGAAATGGTAAGCGGTCTGTTCCTCTCCAAAGACATCGTATATCAAAATGGCAAACCTGCCTACTTGGTGGACTTATCCAAAGGATTTGAATGGCTGTTCAACATCAAAATAAGCGACTGCCATCAAAAACATGAAGACGTGATAAAACGAAAGCCGGGAAAACTCACAGAGTTTCTTAATGGACTGGCAGACCTTATCCGAAAGGAACATGACAAAAAAGGATATAGATAATCAGTACCTTATAACTTATCTATAATGGATTCCATGTGAGCCCCCGTAATTTCCTTGCACCTTTCTTCTGAACTTTGCTTCATCAAATCGCAAAAGGTATAATCTGAAATATGAAGCAATTATGTATATAGACAATGATGATTTCAACGTATGGATGCAGAAGCTGTACGCCAAACTGGAAGAAATCGGCAAGGATGTACGGATACTGCGCAATGCCGACAAAGTGCTGCCCGAAGATGACAATCTATTGGACAATCAAGATTTGTGCTTACTATTCAAAGTGAGTATCAAAACCCTACAACGCTACCGGGCTATCGGCGCGCTGCCGTATTTCACAATCAGCGGAAAAGTGTATTACAAGGCATCCGATGTCCGGGAGTTCATTAAGGAAAGATTCAGCGTAACCACATTGCGAAAGTTCGAGAAAGAACACTGCACAAAGAAAAAAAAATGAATTTGAAAAGCCGGACGGTGAACATAGTTCATCATTCCGGCTTTACTTCGCTTATGGTTTACCTAACTTATCAGCTTCCTTTCTCAACTGCTCGGCTTGTTCATTGAGCAGCCTTGCACGTTCCAACGTTTCTGCCTGTTTTCTGCTACGATATTCAAAATCTATCACAGAATCGGTCAGGCTTTGGATGAAACCGTTATCCCTCTGCCAGTTGAATTTGGTTTCCAGTATATCAAAGATTTCTCCGTCAGCCCAACCCTGCATCAGCAAATAGCGATATTTTATATCGTTGTCCTGCAACTGCTGCATCCGTGTAACCAAACGGACGTTCAAGAATATGGAAGCGGAACAGATAACCAGCACTGCCGAAAAAACAAATAATCCCGGACGAATCCAAGAGGTAACCTTGTTATAAATCCGTTGATAGAACGGTAAGGGCGTAGCTTCCTCTTTATCCGTCTTGTAGGAATTCAAGGTATCAACCATTATTTTAAAATTACGATAGGTCTCCAACGTTATTTTCTTGGTGTCCTCTATGTTCTTCTGCTGACCTTGCATCCTGTTCCGTATATCGTCAAGCTGACTTTGGATAACCTGCAACTTTTCTTCGGGAACAGCCGAATTACTGTGCAGTTCCGACAATGCCTGCTCGATTGCTTCCAACCGTTCGAGAGTTTCCTCCCGGCTGGCTGGCGTTACCTGTGCTTCCAGCTTCCCTTTCAGTTCCGTAACCATAGAGAGAAGCCCCTCTAAAATCAAATTGTCTTCCATGTCTTTACAGTTTAAGTCGTTTTTTCTTTTTCTTCTTCTTTCTCAAATTAAAATTAGGTTCTTCATCCACTGGGGGAGAAGAAGCGGAAAACAGACCGAGCGAACCGGTTATCAACGAACTGTCAGCCTTGCCCGGTGCAGATGCTTGTTCCCGAACGGGCGCGAAAGTTGTTTGCTGTTGGCTTTCGGCAACATTCATTCCTGCATACCCAAAACACTTATCCAGTTTGGAGAAACTGAAACTGCGGTCTATCTCCGAACCCTTGAACGTGTATTCGCCTTTGGAAAAGGAAACGCCCTGTATCTCGTCCGTCTGCCCCTTATACTTGAACTGGATAGTAATGCCCATTTCCGCTAATCGCTCCTGTAACTGCTGCCAGTTATGGGATTTTCCGATTTCGTTCTTCACAGCCGTGTAAATCTCGTATTTCGACTTGTCCGGCTCTTTCAATCGGTGCTGCTTCACCTGCTCTTTTCCTTTGGCGAAATAAAGCCCATGTTTGGCTTTCAACTTCTTGCA